>Ga0209628_10000038_pt1 | contig 62409 bp, 61 predicted proteins | sample TergutCu122P4_FD_187285 | JGI IMG/M metagenome (GOLD analysis project Ga0209628, IMG submission 187285) | Cubitermes ugandensis P4 segment gut microbial communities from Kakamega Forest, Kenya - Cu122 P4 (SPAdes) (version 2) | ecosystem: Host-associated > Arthropoda: Insects > Digestive system... | reverse complement strand
CTTCAGGAAACGGTCAACCGGTTCAGGCTATAGCGCCGTCTTCCCCTGCCACGGCCGCCAGCATCCGCTGGCGGCTCTCCGGCGTCTCCAGGCTAATACGCCCCAATGCGCCCGTGCGGTAATCCGCAAGAAAGACATTTGCCGCCTTTTCCAGATCGAGTCCTCCGCCCTTGCGCACGCAGCCACGCCGATGGGCGATGCGCTCCAGCAGCCCTTCCCCATCCAGTCCGTCCATCTCGATCCGGTAACGGGCCTCGATGAGCGCCGGATAGCGCGCCAGCAGGATCGCTCCCAGGTTCGCCGCCACTTCCTCATCAATCACCGCATTGCGTCCAATCGCGTGACTGGCGGCCAGCATGAAACCATCCGCATCATGTTCGATCTTCGGCCACATCAGGCCCGGCGTATCCGTCAGCGTCATTCCCGACCCCAGATCGAGCGTCTGCTGGCTTTTCGTCACGGCCGGTTCATCGCCGACATTTGCCACGCGGCGCTTGAGCAGCGCGTTCATCAGCGTGGATTTCCCCACGTTCGGAATACCCGCAAAAATCATCCGCAAAGGCTTTTCCGCCCCGGTGCGGTGCGGCGCGAGTTGCCGGGCCAGCGCCGGGATACGCGCCACCTCCGCCGGATGCTTCGCCGAAATGTCCACTGCCCGCACGCCGGGCTGGGCGTTGTAGTACGCAATCCACTCGCGCGTCGCCTTCGGGTCGGCGAGATCGGACTTGTTGAGCAGTTTCAGGCAGGGACGATTCCGAAAGCGGCGCAACTCCTCGATCATCGGATTGCTGCTCGCGGCGGGCAGACGCGCGTCCGTCACCTCGATGACCACGTCCATAGCCGCCAGCGCCTTGGCAAACGCGCGGCGCGCGGAATTCATGTGACCGGGGAACCATTGGACGGCAGGCATTGGAAAAAGAAAGAACGAAACGGGTTCGCATTATCCCATTGCCCGGCGCAACGCAGCCATCACAATCGTCTTCACTCACAAACCATCAAATACACATGCGCAACATTCCCGAATCATGATAAATAAGCGCACTCGCCACGCATTTCTCAAAGGCCCGACCATGTCCGCACTCAACGACCCCTTCGTCCTGCAAGACTCCCAACTCCTTCGTCGTCAGCCCTTCGTCAACGGCCAATGGATGACCGGAGACGGTCCGGCGCTGGCGGTCAATAACCCCGCCACGGGCACGAGCCTGGGCGAAGTCGATACGCTCTCCCCCGCCTCGGTACACGCGGCCATCGGCGCAGCGCAAGCCGCGCTGCCGGGCTGGAGGGCCATGACGGCGCGGGAACGCTCGGTGCGGATGGAACGCTGGCACGACCTCATCCTCGCACATGCCGACGACCTCGCCCGCATCATGACCCTCGAACAGGGCAAACCGCTGGCCGAGGCGCGCGGAGAAATCCTCTACGGCGCATCGTTTGCCAAGTGGTTCGCAGAAGAAGGCCGCCGCGCCTGTGGCGAAATCATCCCGCCGCCCCAACGCGGCCGACGGCTGCTCGTAATGCGCGAACCCGTCGGCGTGTGCGCGGCCATCACCCCGTGGAACTTCCCCTGCGCCATGATCATGCGCAAAACCGCGCCCGCGCTCGCCGCCGGATGCCCGATCGTTCTCAAACCGGCGGAATCCACCCCCTTCTCCGCGCTGGCGCTGGCCGAACTTGCGCAACGCGCGGGCATTCCTCCCGGCGTGTTCAACATCGTCCTCGGCAACCCGTCGGACATCGGCAAAGCCTTTGCTGCCCGCCCGGAAGTCAGAAAACTCTCCTTCACCGGCTCCACGCGCACAGGGCGCATCCTGCTGGCGCAAGCGGCGGAACAGATACAGAAAGTGACCCTCGAATTGGGCGGAAACGCCCCCTTCATCGTCTTTGAAGACGCCGATTTCGACGCTGCCATCGACGGCGCCATCGCCGCCAAATTCCGCAACGGCGGGCAAGTGTGCATTGCCGTCAACCGCATTCTCGTGCATGAAAACCTTTTCGGTCGCTTCACCGAACGCTTTGCCGCCCGCACAGCGGCGTTGAAAGTCGGCAACGGACTCGACCCGGACACCGACATCGGCCCGCTCATCAACGCTGCCGCCATCGAACGCCTCACCGCGCTCGTGACCGAGGCAAAAGCCGACGGCGCGAAAATTCACACCGGCGGACAAACACACAAGCTTGGCGGCCTCTACTTCGAGCCGACCGTCATCACCCAGATCAAACCGCAATCCCGCCTCTGGCAAGAAGAAATCTTCGGCCCCGTCGTCACCATTCTTCCTTTCCGCGACGAAGCCGAAGCCCTGCGGCTTGCCAACGCCACCGAATACGGACTCGCCGCCTACTTCTACAGCCGCGATCTGGGCAAACTCTTTCGCGTCTCCGAAGGGCTGCAATTCGGCATGGTGGGCGTCAACACCCCCGTCATCTCTGGCGATTGCGCGCCATTTGGCGGTATCAAGGCCTCCGGTTTCGGCCGCGAAGGATCGAGTCACGGCATCGACGACTACCTCGAATTCAAAACCGTGTGGATAGGGGGTATCTGAACCGCTAGAATGTAGGATTCAGTCACAACGATGTTCCAGGGGTTCAATTCATGGCCGGTCACTCCAAATGGGCCAACATCCAGCACCGCAAAGGTCGTCAGGATGCAAAACGCGGCAAGATTTTCACCAAGCTGATCAAGGAAATCACTGTCGCCGCCAAGATGGGCGGCGGCGACGTCAGCGCCAACCCGCGCCTGCGGCTGGCCATCGACAAGGCCAAGGGCGAATCCGTCCCCAAGGACACCATCGAAAACGCCATCAAGCGCGGCACGGGTCAACTGGAAGGCGTCGTCTATGAGGAAGCGCGCTACGAAGGCTACGGCATTGCAGGCGCGGCGGTCATCGTCGACTGCCTCACCGACAGCAAGAACCGCACCGTTGCCGACGTGCGCCACGCCTTCAGCAAATACGGCGGCAGCCTGGGCACGGACGGCTGCGTCGCCTTCCAGTTCAAGCACTGCGGGCAAATGCTCTTCTCCCCTGAAACCGATGAAGATGCCCTGATGGAAGCCGCGCTCGAAGCCGGCGCCGAAGACATCCTCGCCAACGAAGACGGTTCCATCGAAGTCACGACCGGCCCCTGGGAATTCTCCGCCGTGCGCGAGGCGCTGGAAGCCGCCGGGTTCAAGCCCGAATTCGGCGAAGTCACGATGAAACCGCTGAACGAAACCGAACTTTCCGGCGAAGACAGCCAGCGCATGCAAAAACTGCTCGACGCGCTCGAAGCCCTCGACGACGTTCAGGAGGTCTACACCTCCGCCGTGCTCGACGGCGAATAACCTTCATGCCGGACGCGCCATCTCCCGCACCCGCCACCCGCATCCTCGGACTCGATCCGGGGCTGCGGATCACTGGTTTTGGCATCATCGACGTCTCCGGAACGAACCTGCGCTACGTCGCCAGCGGCTGCATCCGCACCAGCGAAAGCGGCGACCGCCCCCTGCCCGACCGCCTGAAGACCCTTCTCGACGGCGTGCGTGAAATCATCGACACCTATCACCCCGTCATCGCCGCCGTTGAAAAAGTCTTCGTCAACGTCAATCCCCAATCCACCCTCCTTCTTGGGCAAGCGCGCGGCGCGGTCATCTGCGGCGCGGTCTCCTGCGAACTGCCGGTTGCCGAATACACGGCGCTGCAAATCAAGCAGGCCGTCGTCGGTCAGGGCAAAGCCAGCAAGGAACAAGTGCAGCACATGGTGACCCGGCTGCTCTCACTCACCGGCGAACCGCAAGCGGACGCCGCCGACGCGCTGGCCTGCGCAATCTGCCACGCCCACGGCAGCACCGGCCTGGGCGCGCTCACCGGCCCCTTCGCCCGACAACGCGGCGGACGCATCCTGGGTATTTGACCGCTAAATCCCCTCCCCCGGCTTGTAGGGCAAGGCGACATCGTTTATGATTCCGTTCCTTCTTGGGGGGTATAGCTCAGTTGGTAGAGCAGCGGACTCTTAATCCGTAGGTCCAAGGTTCGAATCCTTGTGCCCCTACCATAAAATCAAAACGGTGCAGCACAAAAAAACTATTCAAGCCGAACCGCTGCCCGGATGCGCTTTCAGCCACCGCTGCCCGGCGACCGTCAGACGGTATCGTTGCAAGCGGCTTCGGGGCTTGCCGGGCAAGGTCATCTCGATCATTTGCGCCACCAGCGCCGGTTTCAGGTAAGCAATGCGAAAGTGCTCCTCGCCTTTCAGGCCAAGCGCGGACTGAATCTGTAGTCGGGACATCTCGCCGCTCAAGGCTCGCAGCAAGCGTTCGACTTCCCCTGTGACTTCCCCTGTGACTTCCCCTGTGACTTCCCCTGTGACTTCCCCTGTGACTTCCCCTGTATATAGGTTTCCAGTACCCACAGGGGTCACAACCTGCGGCGGAGGCTTCGGCCTCGGCGCCACTGCCTTGAACTCGTTTCCCGCCACGTCATCCTCCAGTCGGGTTTGCGGCCAGTCTTCCAGAACGCGAGGGATGCCGGTGCCGATACCGCGATAAGGCAGGATTTTCACTGCGTGATCGGTCAAGGTCGGATTGCGCCGATTCGACTTGCCTCGGCGGATTTGCTCCGTGTTCAAACTGTCGGGCAGATGCCCAGGGCTGATGATCTCGATGCGGTCTGCGAAGACCATCAGCCGGATCGAGGCGCTGGTGAAGTAGTCGCGGTGGATCAGCGCGTTGACCAGCAATTCGATGATGGCCTGCTCGGGCACTTCCAGCAGGCCCAGGGAATTGAAATTCTGGTCGCCCTGAACATGATGCAGGTTGCGTTTTATGAAAGCGAGGCTGCGCTGGTATTGCTCCAGCAACGTTCCGTCAATATCCTCGCTATCCAGATAGTGCATGCCATGCAGCGCCTTGCCTGGAAAAGCCACGGCCTTCACCATGAACGCTGGCCGGTAACGCTGAGGGCGTTGGCCGAATAGCAGTAGCCCCGCAAGGTTGAGTTCAGCGCCATCGGCCAAGCCAATGTTCTGCAACACTTGAGACAAAGGTTGACCAGAGGCTTGATGCGGCTGGCCGTAGCGCCGAACAAAGTAGTCGCCGAACGCTCTTTCGTCAATGTCGGCAGCAGAGGTTCGTTCCACCGGAATCACATCCGCGTAGATCAGCCCGGAACGCTGAAACAAACGCTGGATTTCTTCGCGCGCCGTAACGTGGCGCTTGTCCGAACCGCTTTTGACCCAGATCCGCCCCTGATTGTCCAGATAGGGCTTGCTCAGGCCATCGGGCACGGTGATGGCAATCACCACGCCTTGGGCTGTCTGGATGTTCTCAGTGAGCGGATGAATCGGCGGGCGAACATTCTGCGATGCTGCATTCGAGATCAACTGGTTCAAGCGCCGCACGTTAGCTGCGTCCAGTCCGGTTACGCTTCCGTCATCATTCACGCCCAGCAGCAGTAAGCCGCCACCGCTATTGGCAAACGCAGCCAGTTCCGCCGCAATGCTGTCGGCGCTGGTTTCTTCGCGCTTGAACTGATGATGACTGTCTTCGCCGCGCGCGAGAAGCCGTAGGAGATCAGCTTCGGTCATTTCGCTTTACAGGATCAGTAAACAATTCGTCGAGTTGTGGATTGCTGGTAATCAACAGCAGCTTTTTGATGGTGGCTGCCTGATTGATTTCCAGCCGAGCAAAGTCTAGCGCCCGCGCATTTTACGCTGTCCAGCGCCCTGTGCAGCAGGATGCAAGGGTTCTGCGAGTGTTGTGTTGCGGGGATGCGTAGAAGTGAAAACACTGAGGTTCGCAAGCACACCTAAACCTCTACACGGCCTGTACCGCAGGCTGTTGAATTATACGGATTGACCGTATTTATCAAAAAACGCTTCATATTTCGCCCGTAAACGGGTGTTTGTTTGCGCATCGAGCAAATGAAGTCGTCCATAGTTGTGCGCCACATCTGCGCGCTTTATTGCCGCTGAAAGCGGATTTGACATGACACGCGGAAGATAATCGTTTTGGTAGTCTTCATTGGGCTGCCGTGTCATGGCATGGACTGCTTGCGCAATTTCATTGCCAAATTTTGTGGCAATGATCTCAAAAGATACAATAGAACGATCGGTACAGTCTTCAAGACTATCGTGAAGCAAACCCACAATTTTGTATTTCTCGCCAAGGTGCTGTACGGCAAGGCAGCGTTTCCTGATCCTCTGCCAAGCGCCATCCAGGGATCGTGCGCCTAACGCGGAGCAGGCGCATTCCGATACGCAGTTCTTTACCGTGACACGGTCAACATGCGCATTCCCGAAACGGGACACTCGCCATATGCTCAGTGTTCGAGACTGATCCGCCCCGCCTCGAACATGCCCAAAGGCTCCCCGTCTACGTACCAGGTCCGGCGGCCACGGCCTTGCCAACCCCCTCCGGGCAGTTCCCGCCAGATGGTTTCCGTACCCGTCAGAATGGCGTCCGTGCGCTCTTCCTCCCGGGACGGGATGTATCTCGCAGGCATATAAACGATGCTGCTGGCGGGGTATCCGACCAGTTTCAGGTCGACGGGCGCCCAGACCAGTTCCATGACGCGTTTCGGGGGCGGAATGTGCATGCTTTCCACTTTCTCGAACGGAATCCAGTAGTAAGCGCCGCCCAGAATGACTTCGATCACCGGCCCCAGACGCTCATCGCCATCGGCAATCCATTCAAATGAAGAAGGTTCGGACTCGCCGTAGCGTCCCTTGCTCGGAGGCGCCTCAGATAGAGCCTCCTGCCGCATGGTCATCGCCTTTTCACCGCTCTCGCGCAGAGCCCCGATCAGCTTTTCCAGCCAGGCGGGCGCTGTCTCCAGCAAATCCGGCAAAATCTTTCCTTCAAATACGGCCTCCCGTATCTGTTCGGCGCGCACGAGCATCCTGATCAGTTGCGCCTCCGGCTCCGCCTCGGCATCGAACTGGCAGGCAAGCTGAAATTGTTGCAGCGCCTTTGGATACTCTTCCTGCACGAGCCTGAGCCGTCCCAGCGCAAGCCGGTGAGAAGCCACGAGCGGCTCGGCGCGAATCGCGGAGCTGATGTCTTCCATTTCGCGGGCTAGGCCGCGGCTGATCAGAGATGTCATGACTTTTCCCGTTTATCTTCAACTCGTTTGCTTTTTCCGACCGTGCGCTCGATTGAGCCCGGTTCGAGCAGCTTGACCACCGGGGTAATGAGCAGCGCCTGTCTGAGCCGGTCGACGACATGTTGCCTGAAATGCCCCATTTGCTCGAATGAATCGGTAAATGCGTCAGGCTGCAATTCCACCATGACCGTAATGCGATCCAGGCCGGTTTCATTATCCAGCACGACCCGGAAATGCGGAGACAGCCCCTGGATACCCGCAAGCACGTCTTCCACCTGACTCGGATAGATGTTCGTGCCCCGCACGATCAGCATGTCGTCGGTGCGGGCGCGCACCTTGACCATCCGGGCATGCGTGCGCCCGCAGGCGCACGGTTCAGTGATGACGCTCGTGAGGTCGCGCGTCCGGTAGCGCAGCAGCGGGAAGGCTTCCTTGTCCAGCAGGGTCAGCACCAGTTCGCCTTCACTGCCTTCCGGGAGCGGTTCATTCGTAACCGGGTCGATGACTTCCCACAGGTAATGGTCTTCGGCGATGTGTTGATGGGCGCGCGAATACAGGCATTCCCCCGATACGCCAGGGCCGTTGACTTCGGTCAGACCGTAATTGTCCGTGCCGACGATGTGCATCCGGCGCTCGATTTCGCGCTTCATGCCGGGCGCGCAGGGTTCCCCCCCAAAAAGCCCGACCCGCATGCTGGAGGAGGCCCAATCGAAACCGAGACTTTCTCCGACTTCGCACATGTGCAGCGCGTAAGACGGCGTGGCAATCAGCACCGTGGTTTTGTAGTCTTCGATCATCATCAGGTGCCGTTCCGTGTTGCCGGAACCGGCCGGGACGATCATGCAGCCTATTTTTTCGCAGCCGTAATGCAACCCAAGACCGCCGGTAAACATGCCGTAACCAAAAGCCATCTGCACACGATCGGCGCTTGTGACGCCGGCCATTGCCGCCAGTCGCGCAACACAATCGCTCCAGATGTCGAGGTCGCGCCGGGTGTAACCAATCACGATGGGCTTGCCGGTCGTCCCGGAGGAAGAATGCAAACGCACCAGGTCATCGACCGGAACGGCGCACAGTCCAAAAGGATAGGTGTCGCGCAGAGCCTGTTTGTCGGTGAAAGGCAGACGCCTCACATCCTCCAGGCTGCGAATGTCTTCCGGCCTCACGCCGAGTTCCCGGAAACGCTCCCTGTACCAGGGAACCCGATCAAACGCCCAGGCGGCTTGGCGCTGCAACTTTTCAAGTTGAATCCGGCGAATATCTTCGCGCGGCGCAGTTTCGATTTTGGGGTCGAAAAAATTGCCTTTTAAACTATTTGTCATATCAATTACAGTGCCGCTTTTGCTGCAGAACGTTATGGATCATATGGTTTTGGATATTTCGTCTTGCGAGACGAGTTCGATCGGCTGATGCTGCAAGACCGCTTCCGCAGAAGCGGTATCGTCCACATGAATTGCGATGATGGTGGAAATCAGGGAATAGCTGTAGAGCACATTGATCCCCGCCTGGGCAATGACTCCCATGACACGCGCCAATTCCCCCGGCCTATCGGGCAGACGGATGCACAGCACCTGCGCCACGGTGGCGGCGCAGCCCCGCACGCGCAGCACGTCGAGCGCAATATCGGGTTTATCCAGAATGAAGCGCGCAATCCCGTAGTCGCCGGTATCAGAAGCCGAATAGCCGCGCACATCAATTCCTGCGTCCTCAAAAGCATCGAGGATGTTTTTCAAATGTCCCGGCCGGTTTTCAAGAAAAACACTGATTTGCGAAACTGCCATGACGGCTCCACTCTCCTCACATAACCGTACAATGCACGATTTTCATAAAAAAACTAGTCGTAATGATACGTTAAAACCGTCTTGCGTACTTGACTTATCATTTCGTACCATTGCCGCTGATTATCGAATAATATGCGATGTTCGCGTAGACTTTTTCTGATCCAGAGGAATATGAACGCACGCGGTGCGCAAACTCTGCCATTCATGGCAGGATGGTTCGGCAAAATACTGTGGCATATATCACAGGAATGATGTGATGTTTTGCCTTGGCATATTTTCGTGCACGAAACTAGCATCCAGTGTGACGCCATCGACCGTGTCCTTTTGGCAGACATGAAATAATCCGACCTACAGTCGGCTTGCGCCGCAGCCTACACCACCACACTCTCCATGCCAGTCGATCGCTTACCCCCTTCTCCTGACGCCGGGCGCACCGGATGGGCCGGATGGCGACCTTATATTCTGCTGGCTCTGCTGGTCGTAGCGTGCATAGGCGCCACGCTGCTTGCTGCCACCATCACCTCTCCCGGCAGCACGGCATGGTTTTCCATCTCCGTCCTGGCGATCGGAGAAGTTGCAATCATCGGGTTCGCCGTCGCCCTGGCCGTCAGAAAAATGCATCGGCAGCTCGAACGCCATATCAGCTCCGAAGCCGCGCTGCGACAAGTCGATACGTTCCGCCAGGCGCTCGAAGCCTCAACCACCGGCGGGTTGCGCGCTCGCACCAACGAAGGCCGCATCACCTACGTGAGTCCGGCCTTTTGCCGTATGACCGGTTTTAGCAGCGAGGAAGTCATCGGTACATGTTTTCCTGACGTTCCCTACTGGAATCCTCTGCGAAGCGAGAAAAATCTTGAAAAATTCAACCGGGCTATGAACGGAGAAGTTCCGAGCAACGGTCTGGAAGTCTCCATGCAGCGCAAAAACGGTGAGACGTTCGATGCGCTGGTGATCGAAAGTCCGTTCATCGACGCGGCGGGTCAACATGTCGGCTGGCTGGGCGCGGTCATCGACATTACCGAACAAAAACGCATCCGTGAGCAAAACCAGCGCCAGTACGAACGCTTGCAGGCCACATCCCGGCTCATCGCAATGGGTGAAATGGCCTCGACGATGGCGCATGAACTCAATCAACCCCTGGCCGCGATTTCCAGTTACGTCACCGGCTGCCTGAATCAGCTCGACTCGAACCGGGTCGATATCTCTGAATTGAAGGATGTACACCACAAGATCGCCCGACAGGCCCGGCGCGCGGCAGGCATCATCGGGCGCGTTCATGCCTTCGTACGCCGCGCCGAGCCCAATTTCACCCCCAATGATCTCAATCTCATCGTGCGCGAAGCCATCGCCCTGATTGAAATCAGCGCCACCAAACATGAAGCGCGCCTCATTTGTGAACTCCAAAGAAACCTGCCTCTGGTCAGCGCCGACACACAAATGATCGTGCAGGTCATCATCAATCTGTTGCGCAACGCCATTGATGCCATGGTTGATACGCCCCCGGGAAACCGGGTGATAGATATTTCTACCTACCTGGTCAACAGTGGCGTTTCCCTGTCGATTGCCGACCGGGGTTGCGGTATTTCTCCGGAAATTGCAACGCATTTGTTTGAACCATTTTTTACGACAAAGGCAAAAGGAATGGGTATGGGGCTGAATATCTGCCGCACGATCCTCGAATTACACCACGGTCAGCTTGCATTTGAACCCAACCCGTCCGGGGGAACCATTTTCACGCTCACTTTGCGCGCAATGCCGTTTCATGCGGAGTGAAAGATGACTGCGACAACAGCGACAACAATGACGACCACAAACAAGGTTCATATCATCGACGACGACGAAGCCATTTGTGACGCCCTCGCGTGGCAATTGCGCACACGCGGGATTGAATGCACGACCTGGTCAAAGGCAGAAGATTTTCTGGCCGCCTGGCAATCCGAATGGTATGGCTGCATCGTGCTGGACATCCGGCTCAACGGAATGGGGGGCCTCACCTGTTTCGATAATTTGCTCGAAAACCATTGCCAGTTGCCGGTGATCTTCATTACCGGGCACGGAGACATCCAGATGGCAGTCGAGGCGCTCAAGAAAGGCGCGTTCGATTTTGTGGAAAAACCGTTCAACCAGAACGATCTCGTCGACCGCATCCTGGCCGCCTTTGAACTCAGCGACGAGCGGCGGCGCATCGGCGCCAGCCGCGAATCCGTCGAGGAACGGCTTGCCTCCCTGACGCCGCGCGAGCGCGAAGTCATGGATCTGATCCTGGGAGGCCTTTATAACAAGGTCATCGCCAATCAGTTGGTGATTTCGATGCGTACCGTCGAGGCGCACCGCTCGCACATTTTCAACAAGATGAAAGTGCGTTCAGCGGTGGAATTGGCGCAGTTGCTGGCGGTGTTGAAGGAGTAACCCTATTGTCGGATGTCGCTGTCGAGTTGCAAGGGCGAAAAAATTTTCCCCCCTACCGACGGGGTTGACCGGAACGGGTTGATATCCAACCCGCCGCGCCGCGTGTAACGCGCCCAGACTGCCAGATCGGTTGGCCTGCAACGATCGAGGATGTCGCAGAACACCCGCTCGACGCATTGCTCATGGAATTCGTCGTGTTGACGAAAGGACACGATATAGCGCAACAGAGAGGCGCGGTCGATCGTCGGCCCGGTATAACGTACCGCCAGCATGCCCCAGTCGGGTTGCCCGGTGACCGGACAATTGGATTTCAGGAGATGCGAATAGAGCGTTTCCGTCACGGCTTCCCCATCCGCGCGCAGAACGTCGGGGCAAAGCCGGTAAGTGTCGATATCAATATCCAGATCATCGAGGCAGAAACCAGCGGGGTCGGCAAAACGACGTTCCGGTCGCGCGCTCAGGGGCAGAATTTCCACCGTCACCGCCTCCCCGGCTGCGGCTGATAGATCGCCTTCGATGGTTGCGCGCACGGCATCGAGGCCGGACATGCGTTCCTGATTGAAAGCATTGAGATAGAGCTTGAGCGACTTGGATTCGATCAGGTTCGGGCTGGATGCCGGTACATGAAAACGCGCCAGCGCCACGACCGGCTTGCCGCGCGGATCGAGCCAGGACAGTTCATAGGCGTTCCAGAGGTCTTCGCCAATGAAAGGCAGGGCGTCGTCGCGAAGGCCGATTTCGCTGCGTTTGCCCTGGCGGGCAATAGGGAACAGCAGTTCGGGCGCGTAAGTATCCCGATAGGTAACCTGTTTACCCAGCGTGGAATGCGTGGCGTCGAGCGGGGCTGAGGCGTTCATTGGCAGGCGTTCGCTATGGTCACGAAATCGGCGACCGACAACCGTTCGCCGCGCAAACCCGGATCGAAGCCGAGCGATCGAAGAGCGGTTTCGTCGAGAAAATCCCGCAGGGTATTCCTCAGGGTTTTGCGCCGTTGCGCAAAGGCTGCGGTCACGATGCGGGCAAACCGTGTTTCGTCGTTCGCCTTGAACGTCCCGTCGGGCAATGGGGTCATGCGCACGATGCTCGATGTCACTTTCGGCGCAGGATGAAACGCGCCGGGCGGCACGTCGAACAGCCGTTCCATGTGAAAACGGTATTGCAGCATGACCGACAGACGCCCATAGTCGGCAGTGCCCGGCGCGGCCACCATGCGCATGACGACTTCCTTTTGCAGCATGAAATGACCATCGCGAAGCCGGGACGCAAAACGGCCGAGGTGAAAAAGCAGAGGGGTGGAGATGTTGTAAGGCAGATTGCCCGCCACGCGCAACGAGGGGACTTCCGGCGCACACAACGCGCCAAAATCGAATTCCAGCGCATCGCCTTCATGGATCGTCAGGCATTCGGGGGCATATTGCTCCCGCAGGCGAGCGATGAGGTCACGGTCGATTTCAATGACGTGCAAGTGCCCGAGGCGTTCGACCAGGGGCCGGGTCAGCGCACCAAGGCCGGGGCCGATTTCGACCATATTGTCGCCCGAACGGGGCTGGATGGCCGCAATGATGCGGTCAATGACGCCGGCGGCGGTGAGAAAGTTCTGCCCGAAGCGGCGGCGGGCGATGTGTCCGCCCGCGCGCGCATCGGGCTTCATGTCTGCCGCTGCCTGGCCTTGACCATGCCGATGGCCAGTTCCACGGCTGCGAACAGACTGCCGGGGTCGGCTTTCCCGGAACCAGCCAGGTCGAACGCCGTGCCGTGGTCGACCGAAGTCCGGATGATGGGCAGGCCCAGCGTGACGTTGACTCCGTGCCCAAAGCTAACGTGCTTGAGCACCGGCAAGCCCTGATCGTGGTACATCGCCAGGACGGCATCGGCTTCCCGCAGGTTGTGCGGCACGAACAGGGTATCGGCAGGCAGCGGCCCGATAAGGTTCATCCCCTTTGCGCGCAGACGTTCGAGCGCCGGGATGATGATGTCGATCTCTTCGCGCCCGATGTGCCCGCCCTCCCCCGCATGCGGGTTGAAACCGGCTACCAGGATGCGCGGCTTGGGCAGGCCGAAGTTGGCGCCAAGATCGTGATGGAGGATTTCGAGCGTGCGCGTGAGCCGATCCTGGGTCAACGCCTTCGGAACATCGGCCAGAGGCAGATGCGTGGTCGCCAGCGCCACGCGCAGGCCACCGCCGACGAGCATCATGACGACCTGCGGCGTGCGCGTCTTCTCGGCAAGGTACTCGGTGTGACCGGAAAACGGGGTTCCGGCATCGCAGATCACGCCCTTATGCACCGGCGCGGTCACCATGCCGCCGAATACGCCCCGCGTGCAGCCTTCCAGCGCGCGGTCGAGCGTGGACAGCACGTAAGCAGCGTTTTTCGGGCTGGGTTTGCCGGCGAGCGCCGGACAGGCAAGCGGGCAGTGGAGCACGTCGAACACCCCGGCTTCGGGTTTCATGCCCGGCTGCCAAGGGCGTACCACCTGGGCGTGGCCTGCGCGCTCCAGGCGTTCCTCGATCAGATCAATATCGCCGACCACCACCATGTGCGCCGGCCACTTGCGTTCGGGCAGGCGCGCGCACAGTTCAGGCCCAATCCCCGAAGGTTCTCCACTCGTTACTGCCAGCACAGGCAGGGAGGATTTGTCAGCATCATTCATCGGCGGATTCCAGTTTGAATTCGACATAGGCGCTATCACGCAATTGTCGCAACCAGTCTTCATAGGCTTCTTCAACCTTGCGTTGCCGCAGGATGCTGCGCGCGATGTTGCGGCGGTACTCTTCGCCCATGTCCTGCTTTCTGCGTTCGAGCACCTGGATGAGATGCCAGCCAAAAGGCGTGCGTACCGGTTCGCTGATCTGGCCCGGTACAAGCGCATTCATGGCTTTTTCAAATTCGGCCACGGTATCGCCCGGATTCACCCAGCCAATGTCGCCGCCTTTCGCAGCGGAAAGATCGGCCGAACTGGCCTTGGCCAGTTCGGCAAAATCAGCGCCATTGACGATGCGCTCGCGCAGGGATTTGAGCCTTGTCTGAGCTTCGGTGTCGGAAAGGAGTTCGGAGGACTTGATCAGGATATGTCGGACATGGCTCTGTTCGATCGTTCGCGCGGTCACGTCGTTCCGATCCCGTTTTTCCAGCAGCTTGATGATGTGCAATCCCGTGGAACTTTGCAGCGGCGGCGAGATTTCTCCGGGTTTGAGTCTGCTTACAACATCAGCATAAAACCCGGGTAGACGTTCGCGGTTGAGCCAGCCGAGTTCTCCGCCCTGAACGTTGTCTGGCGCATCCGAGCTGTCCGTAGCGATTTTGCCAAAATTTTCACCGGAGCGCAGACGCGACAGCACCTTGTCCGCACGCGCCTGAAGGGCTTTGAACTGTGCCTCATTCATGTTTTCCGGAATGCGCAACAGGATGTGCGCCACACGGTATTCCGTGCCCGAAAGGGCTTCGGGATGGTTTCGGATGAAATTGTCGACTTCGGCATCGCTCACGGTCACCTTGTTGTCTACATCAATTTCACGCAGGCGATTGAGCATCAGTTCGGTGCGTATTTCTTCGCGGTATCTGTCCCATGCAATACCGTCGCGCGTGACGGCTGCGCGCAGTTGGTCGATGGTGAGACGGTTGTTTTCGGCGATGCGGCTGATCGCGAGTTCGAGCATGCCGTTGTCGACCCTGATCGAGGCATCGCGCGCCTGTTGCAATTGCAGCCGCTCGATGATCAGTTGTTCGAGAACTTGCCGTTCAAGCATTTCCGTAGGCGGCAGTTGCGCCTCCTGCCCCTGTTTCCTCAGGTTTTGACGGATACGGATCACCCGGTCACGCAGTTGCGATGACGTGACGGCCTCGGAGTTGACGATGGCAACGATGCGGTCGACTTCAGTGATGGCCGCCTGCGCCAGCGCGGAACACGCCAGAACGACGCCGAAAAATGCTTTGAAAAGGGATCGGTTCAGGTTCATACACATCCGAAAAGCGTTTATAACGTTTGAATACCGCATCACACCCATCATCAAGCCCTCTGAATATCAATCATTGATCAGGTTGCCGCTCGACTCGTTGATCATGCCATAGCCGGGCACGCTGCGCTTGATGAGGTTGACCACGTTTCCACCGGGTCCGATGCTGGTGAAGTCGTTGAGTTCGAGTTGCAGAAAATAGGCGTTGTTGGATCGGCTCGTGCGGGTCGTATAGCGGTGAGCCCCCATGCGCAAAACCCAGCAACCTCCATTGTATTCAAGTCCGCCAATGGTTTCTGTCATCTTGCTGTCCTTGAGCGAATAGGTGACGCGGGTAACCCCGTACCACCTGCCCCACAACGGCCATTGCCCGGAAACATCCACGTCGCGGAGAATATCGCGCGCATAGCGGTAGGCGAGATTGAAGGCGCGGGTATGGCCGGGGTTGTAGCGCAGGTTCGTGGTAAGACGTTCGGTCTGACCGTCGCGCGGATTGTATTGCCACATGGAATCGAACGAGGCGTATTTGGCGATACGCGCGCTGAACCCGGCAAGCAGGTCGGTGCGGCTGTTTGTGCGAGGCGTCTCGATATCTTGCAGATTGCCCTGTTCGTCCCTGTAGTTGAGCGTAACTCGTTGATCCTGGAGGTAAAAACGCTGCCCCAGTATCACCCGCATGTTTTCAACGCCGGTAACAGGGTTGATCAGCCGTGAAGTGACGGCAGTGGTCAACTGGTTGGCATCCGCAATGCGGTCGCCGCCGGTATAGAGGTTTTCGCTGAAGATTTGCGCAAAACCGAAATCGAAACGGCTGGTGTCGAACAGCGGAATGTCGTCCTGCCGTCGATACGCAGTTTTGAGGTAATAGACTCTTGGTTCGAGGGTCTGAACAAAATCGCGCCCGAACAGGCGGGTATCGCGCTCGAAGCTCAGCCCGGAATCCAGCGAGAAAATCGGCACGGAGCGAATGATCGAGTCGCGCATTCCCGGCAGGGGCTGATCCCGATCAATGTTGTAGCGGGTGTAATGCAGGCCAATCTTCGGCGTGATGTAAAAACCGGACCATTGCAGGGGCAGCGACACTTGCGGATAGGCTGTGAGCCGTGATGCATTGGCATGGTTATCATCCGGGTGAACGAAACGCACGATTTCGCTCTTCCAGCCTAAATCGAGTCCGGAAGTCCCTATGAATCTGCTGAATTCGCCGGGACGGTTCGCGTTGAGCGCGATCTGCGGCAAGCGGCGGTATGGCGTGGCGACCGGATTGGCAGGATCGGGAGAAAGCGTCTGGTAACTCTGGGCCAGCGCCGAAGCATTCCACCAGCCGCCCCCGACATACATCAGCCGCCCTTCACGCAGCAGGTTGACCCTGGAAGACATGGAAATCCGCGTGCTCAAATCCTCGAAATAGCTGTCGTCCGATACCTTGTTGAGATCAATCGAACCGTACAGCGTAGGGGTCAGCCATTGACGATGCAGCAGGGAACCGAGCGAACGCTTCTTGCCGAAGACTTCGTCGCGCGCCATGTATTCGCCCCTGACCATCCCGTCGTAGGTCGCCCCCATGTAGCGCGCTTCGGCCCCGATCTGCATCCCGCGCCGGCTCATATAGCGCGGAAGCAGCGTGAGATCGTAATTGGGCGCAATGTTCCAGTAATAAGGAATCGTAAAGGCGAACCCAGTCTTGGTGGAAGACTCCATCGCAGGCGGCAGGATTCCCGAGTGGCGCTGACCGGCCAGCGGAAATTCCGCCCAGGGCAGCCAGAAAATCGGCACGTCCTTGAACACCACCGCACCATCGCGCACGGTGCCGATCTCACGGTCGTAATCGAGTTCAAGTTTTCCCGCCTTGATGTACCAGTCGGGCTTGGCGCCCTTACAGGTCGACCATGTCGCATTTGTGGCGCGGTATTGGTTCTCGCCTTCGAGCCGTAGTGAATCCGCATGACCGCTACCCGTTACCATTCTAGGTTGCGCGCCCTCTTCGCGGGGCGGACGAAGACGGGACATCGCATACTTCGGCTCGACGAATTCGCCGGTACGCGCTCCCACGACAAGGGAAACCGAGGAACCCGACATTTCAGCCCTGCCGTCAGCCTGTCTCAGACAGACATTGCCTTCGGCCAGCACTTCATCAGTAGGCTCACGATAAGTCAGGCGATCGGCAGTCAATGTAAGCGCATCACGGCTCAGTTCGACGTCGCCTTCGGCCACCACGTCGACCAGATGCGTACCGTAGACGCGCAACGCCGAAATACGGGTCTCGCTCTGCGATTTTGGGTCGCCCAGACTCGCCGACCTGGGTTTGAATCCGGGCGCCGCCGCCGACAACAGCGTTTGTTGCAACAACTCGGCACGGTCCGTGGCGGCGTCATCCACGCCGTTCTGACGATCAGCCGCCTGTGACGGCCCTTTGGCAGCCTTGGAAAGCGTACCCGAAGAGGCATTTTGCACCGAGTCCGCCCACAATGCGCCCGACATACACCACAGCAACAGCGGGATGAGCCGGATACGTGTTTTCAGACCCGAAATCTGCAAAATTAATCCTCGTCCAAACAAAAATCGGAGCCGTGACCGGCTCGCCTGCTAGAATCGCTGAATTTTACACGAACAACTCTCCCGGAGTACCCGTTTTGCCCCGATTCAATCAACTCGGACAGTGGCTGGAGCAAACGCTGCCAGGCGTTCGCTACGACCTCACTCCCGCCTCGGCTGATGCCAGTTTCCGCCGGTATTTCCGGATCACTTTTCCTGACGGCAACCCGCCTCCCCTCGCCCGCACCCGCTCCAGCCTGATTGTCATGGACGCCCCGCCCGAACAGGAAGATTGCCGCCCGTGGCTTGCCATCGCCCGCCTGTTCGGCGCAGCAGGCGTCCACGTGCCCGAAATTCTGGCAGAAGACACGAAGCAGGGTTTTTTGCTCATATCCGATCTGGGCAACGACACTTATCTTACCCGATTGAACGCGCCCGATTGCACACCGCACATCGGTGCGCACCTGTACGCTGACGCCATCGCCGCATTGCTCGCCATCCAGGCCGCGAGTCGACCGGGCGCGTTGCCGGAGTACTCCGACGAATTGCTGCGCCGCGAATTGATGCTGTTCCCGGACTGGTACATCGCCCGCCACAAGGGCGTCACGCTCAGCGATGAAGATAAAAACGCGCTGATGGAGGTCTTCGACAAGATCATCGCGACGAACCTCGCCGAGCCGAAAGTATTCGTCCACCGCGATTACCATTCGCGCAACCTGATGGTCATCCCGGAGGGAGAAGGCGCAAATCCCGGCATCATCGACTTCCAGGACGCCGTCTACGGCCCCCTCACCTACGATCTGGTTTCGCTTTTCAAGGATGCCTACATCGAGTGGGAAGAAGACTTCACGCTCGACCTGCTCGCGCGTTACTGGGAAATGGCGCGCAAGACGGGGTTGCCCGTGCGGGCCGATTTTGCCGACTTCTACCGTGATTACGAATGGATGGGCGTGCAGCGTCACATCAAGGTGGTCGGCATCTTTGCCCGACTCTGCCATCGTGACGGCAAGGAAGGCTATCTCTCCAGCCTGCCCCTGCTGATGCGCTATCTGCGCAAGGTGTGCGAACGCTACCGCGATCTTCGCCCCCTGCTCAAACTGCTCGACAAGCTCGATCCCGTTCCGACCGAAACCTTTTTTGCTTTCTGATCACCTGCATAAATCTCGATCATGCTCGAATCTCTCGGCATACCCAATATCTGGCTCGCCCTCGGCCTTGCGCTGGCCCTTTTTTTCGTCCTCGCGTTTGAATTCATCAACGGATTTCACGACACGGCCAACGCCGTTGCCACGGTCATCTACACCCGGGCCATGTCGCCCTACCGCGCCGTGATCCTTTCGGGCGTTTTCAACTTTCTCGGCGTGCTGCTCGGCGGCGTGGGCGTTGCCTACGCCATCGTGCATCTGTTGCCCGTTGAACTTCTCATCAACGTCAACACCGGACAAGGGCTGGTGATGGTGTTTTCGCTGCTGGCCGCCGCCATTGCCTGGAACCTCGGCACCTGGTTTTTCGGCATTCCCGCCTCCAGTTCCCACACGCTCATCGGTTCCATTCTGGGCGTCGGCATTACCAATGCCCTGCTCAACAATCTTTCCGTCGCGGAGGGCATCAACTGGCAAAAAGCGATCGACATCGTGATGTCGCTGATCTTCTCACCGCTGGCGGGATTCTTCATCGGCGGATTCATCCTGGTTGTCCTCAAACGCTGGCGGCCGACTGCGAAAATGCACGCTGCCCCGGAACCCCGTGGCGAGGGCAGCAAAATCAAGAAACCCCCGTTCTGGAACCGCCTCGTGCTCGTGCTCTCCGCCATGGCGGTCAGTTTCGTACACGGTTCCAACGACGGACAGAAGGGGATCGGCCTCATCATGCTGGTGCTGATCGGTTTCGTGCCCGCGCAATACGTTGTCAACATGGGCGCCAGCCCGTACCAGGTCGAACGCACGCGCGATGCCGCCGCGCACATGCAGCGGTTTTACCTGCGCCATCAGGATCGCTTGAGCGAGCAGGCTCCCAAGGCGCGGCCGCCCATCCTCCGAGAGACTTCCTCTTCCACGCCACAACGCTATCGCTGCGAAATCGCGCACACCGAGGAAACCATCCAGAGCCTGCTGAAAAACCTGAACAGCATCAAAAGCCTCAGCGAACTGAATGCCGACCAGCGCGTGCAGGTTCGGCGCGAATTGCTGTGCCTCGACGACATGGCTCGCCAGATCGGCAAACTCAGCGGTATCGAAGCCACGGAAAAAGCCGACCTCAACCGGCTGCGCAAAGACCTCGCCTTTGCCACCGAATACGCCCCAATCTGGGTCATCTTCGCCGTTGCGCTGGCGCTCGGGCTTGGCACTGTCGTGGGCTGGAAGCGCGTGGTCGTCACCGTGGGCGAGCGCATCGGCAAGCAGGGCATGACCTACGCGCAGGGCATGAGCGCCCAGATCACCGCCGCGATGGCCATTGGAGTCGCCAACCTTTACAGCCTGCCGGTTTCGACCACCCACGTTCTTTCTTCCGGCGTTGCGGGCACGATGGTCGCCAATCGCAGCGGCCTGCAAGGCGGAACCGTCCGCACCATCCTCATCGCCTGGGTACTCACTTTCCCCGTGTCGATGCTGCTGTCGGCAACCTTCTTCTGGCTGGCGGCAAAGTTCATATGACGATGAAAGCGATGATTCTTGCCGCAGGCCGAGGCGAGCGCATGCGCCCGCTCACCGATCATTGCCCCAAACCGTTGCTCGCCGTAGGCGGCAAACCGTTGATCGTCCGGCACATCGAACGTCTGGCCGCCGCTGGCATCACTCAACTCGTCATCAACCACGCCCACCTCGGCCACATGCTCGAAGCGGCGCTCGGCGATGGAAGCGCGTTGGGCGTGCACATCCGCTGGTCGCCCGAACCGCCGGGCGCGCTGGAGACTGCGGGCGGCATCCGTCAGGCCTTGCAGTTTCTCGGGGAAAACCCTTTTCTCGTCGTCAATGGCGACATTTTTTGCGAAGCGGACTTTGCGCCGCTGGCCCGAATCGCCCCGCGTCTCTCCCCGGATGGAGACCTCGCACATCTTCTTTTGATCGACAACCCCGACCACAACCCCAAGGGCGACTTTGCGCTCGACGGCGAGCGCGTGCGCTCGGAGGGAGAGTCGCGTCTCACCTTTTCAGGCATCGCCGCCTACCATCCCAGTCTCTTCGCTCCGCTCGAAGCAGGCAAACCCGCCCGCCTCGCCCCGCTGCTCCGCGCCGCGATGGGTGAGGATCGCGTGAGCGGCGAACATTTTCGCGGTCGATGGGTCGATGTCGGTACGCCTGAGCGTCTTGCGTTACTGGATGATGATTTGCAGCTTCGCCGCATTTTGTGATCAACAATCGGAGACGGTTATATCTCCGATTGACCGATAGATTACCGGTTGCCTTGCAAAAACTCCGCGGCAGATAGAATTTTGGGTTTATCTACTTTAGCTTCCAGAAAATCCTTATCGCCTGTAATGAGCGCATCAACTTTTGCCGCAAGTGCGGCCCGCAGGATGGGGCGGTCGCTTGCATCGCGGATCTCGTTTTCACTTTCATCACGTTCTTCCTCTGGTGGCGTAAAAACGATTTCAACCGACAGAGCCATCATCGAAACGAAACGGTCGTGATCCTGTATCCGGTGTGGAAACTTTTCATTGAACACCCGGCGTAATTCTTCTATCGAATAATCGCATACCACGCTTTTATGCGGAGGAGTAACAGCTTTCATGTATGCCTCAGCAGAAACGCTTTTCGGAAAAAGCGCAGCCGAAACGAGGATGTTTGTGTCCATCATACATTTCATTCTTTTTCACCGGCGCGCATGTCCATAATCATGGTCGCTACGCTCTCGTCAGAATCAAGACCCGCTTTTCCCGCTTCTCCTTCCATTGCCTGCTGTAGCATTTTCATGGCATAGATGGCGGAGTTCATCATGATGACTTGATCGGCCTGCCTGATGAGCGTCACACGATCGCCTGTGCCGACACCAAGCGCCGCGCGGATGTCCTTTGGCAAGGTGATCTGCCCCTTTGCCATCACTTTTGCGTTATCAACCAATACACTTTTCACTTGAAATCCCCTTCGGATTAAACCTGTTTCCCTACTTACCCTACTTTTATTCTATGCGCTTAGGGATGATTTATCAAGAACAACCGTCGCCCCCTCAATCACTATACCCGCTCGAAGCAGGCAAACCCGCCCGCCTCGCCCCGCTGCTCCGCGCCGCGATGGGTGAGGATCGCGTGAGCGGCGAACATTTTCGCGGCCGATGGGTGAATGTCGGCACGCCTGAGCGTCTTGCGTTACTGGATGACGATTTGCGGATGTGACTCGGTGCGACACATCTTGTCGTAGCCACCCGGATGATGGTTCTCATCAAAAGGAGAAACCATCATGGGACGTCATCCCCGTTTCTGTCTAAATCGAAGCTCAGTCGATCACGATTCGATCATCTTTCTTTGGATTTTGCGCATCCTGGCGCCGCTTAACGGTCATCTGAATTTTGTTAGTTCTCGCAGATTTGAGGACGAAGATCTGGCCAGAGCGCTTGGCCTTGGTCAGTGGATCGAATCATCGCATTCCGCTGATTTTGATATCAAGGGCATCCAGTCCGAGTTGCGGCTATTGCATCAGAAAGCGGAAAATCGGCGGGCGCAAGCCATGCTGCCCTCCTGCCTGCTCCATAACGTCGGACAACTGTCCAGTCTGGTGGGATTGAGCCAAACCGATTGCAGGATCCTGGAATTTGGCGTGCTGATCCACCACGAACGCATTTTGAACAGAGCCTCAGACCTGCTCGAAAATCTCTCAACAGTCGAAACCTTCCAGGCATTGGCGGTTATTCTGGATCTGCCGGAACCAGAAGTCCGGGCATCGCTGAGTACTCAAGGCATCCTTGCGCGCTCTGGCTTGATCATGGTTGATCGCAGAAGCCTCCAGACGCTAGAAGGCAAACTGAATCTGCTCTCCAATAGCTTTGCCGATCTGATGGTTTCCTCAGAATCCGATCCGATCAAACTACTGCGCGGAACCGTATCTTCTGTCGGCCCCGGAGAATTAAGCTTGGCCGATTTCAGTCACATCCAGCCATCACTTGAAATCTTGCGCCTCTACCTGCGCCAGGCAACAGCAACGGGGCGACGTGGGGTCAACATCTTTCTGCATGGCGCCCCTGGAACGGGCAAAAGCCAACTGGCACGCGTTTTGGCCGACGAATTGGGTTGTAAGCTGTTTGAAGTCGCCAGTGAGGATACTGATGGCGACCCGGTCAATGGAGAGCGGCGCCTACGCGCTTTCCGCGCAGCGCAAAGCTTCTTCGCACAACAACGGCCGCTGATTGCTTTCGACGAAGCCGAGGATGTCTTCAACGATGGCGACCTCTTCTTTGGCCGCAAGAGCACAGCTCAGTTGCGCAAGGCGTGGATCAACCGGATGCTCGAAGATAACCCGGTACCAACGCTATGGTTGTCCAACGCTATTCACGGGGTTGACCCGGCCTTCATCCGGCGCTTCGACATGGTACTCGAACTGCCTGTACCGCCGAAACAAAAGCGGGAACAGATCCTGCGGGAGAGCAGCGGAGACCTGCTAAATGCCAAAAGCATTTCGCGTATCGCTGAGGCTGAATTCCTGGCTCCAGCAGTCGTTGCTAGGGCGGGATCAGTCGTTCGTTCGCTTCGTGACGAACTCGGCCAGGAGGGAAGCGCGACCGCCTTTGAACGCCTGATCAACAACACCCTTGAAGCCCAGGGGCATCAGCCCGTCAAACAGCACGATCCAAACCGGCTGCCAGAGATTTACGACCCGGCTTTCATCCATGCCGACGCCGATCTTGCCAATGTTGCCGCCGGGCTGATCACGGCGCGCACAGGCAAACTATGTCTGTATGGGCCACCCGGTACCGGCAAGACTGCCTATGGGCGATGGCTGGCGGACAGGCTCGGAATTTCGCTCCTCATCAAGCGTTCTTCGGATTTGATATCCATGTGGGTCGGCGGGAGCGAAAAAAACATCGCGCGGGCGTTTCGTCAAGCAGAACAGGAGGAGGCATTGCTCCTGATCGACGAAGTCGACAGCTTCCTTCAGGATCGCCGTGGCGCTCAGCGTGGCTGGGAAGTAAGCCTCGTCAATGAAATGCTGACCCAGATGGAATCGTTTTCCGGAGTGTTCATCGCGACGACGAACCTGATGCAGGATCTGGATCAGGCCGCGCTGCGCCGTTTCGATCTCAAGGTGAAATTCGACTTTCTTCGTTCCGAGCAAGCATGGGAGCTTCTGTGCCGAACCTGTGCGAGTCTCGGTTTTTCTGAGCCGCAACCGGATCTATGGTCAAAAGTCCAGCGTCTGAAACTGCTCACTCCGGGAGATTTTTCAACTGTGGTGCGTCAGCATCGGTTCCGCCCTGTTGAATCTTCAGCCATGCTGGTGTCTGCCCTTGAAGCAGAATGTGCCGTGAAGGACGGCGCGAAGGCGTCGATCGGTTTCCTTTAGTACGACATTTTAGGTTTGACATGGCAAAGCGTTCTGACACATTCGATACTGTGCTTCTTGCCCTGGAATTGCTACGCCGAATCCCGCGCCGTCGCAAAGTAACGGCCAAAGAGTTGCACCAGCAACTGAAGGATGCCGGTATCGAGCGAGACCTGCGTACCGTTCAGCGGCAACTGGAAATGCTCAGTAAACATTACGATATCGAGCGAAACGACAGCGAAAAACCCTACGGCTATCGCTGGCTGGAAAATTCCGGTGGCTTTGCCGTGCCGAACCTCACCTCGTTTGAGTCGTTGTTGCTCCTATTAGCCGAGGAGCACCTGAAGAACATCCTTCCTGCTCATCTGACAAAATCCCTTGAAGGATTTTTTAGTCAAGCGAAGCGCAACTTGGGAACTGAGAGTAATGCGCAATTGGAACGGGAGTGGCCTGGCAAAGTGCGTGTCGTCCCAACCAGCCAGCCGCTTCTGCCGCCGAAGATCCTTCCGGGTATTTTCGATGTCGTCAGCGAAGCATTGTTCAAAAATCACTGGCTTCATCTCGAATATCAGAATTCCTCAGAAAACCTAAGCACGGTAAAGGTCATGCCGCTAGGACTGGCCCAGCAGGGTTCCCGGCTCTATCTCGTTTGCCGATTCTCTGGTTTCAATAACGAAAGAACCCTCGCCTTGCATCGGATAATGGCTGCCGAGATGTCTACGCTGACGTTTGAAAGACCCAAGGAATTCGATCTCAAGAAATATGACGAGGATGGGCGATTTGGCTTTGGGGAAGGAAAACGAGTAAAGCTCTCCTTTCACATTCAACGTGATGCGGGCTTTCACCTGCGGGAAACCCCACTGTCCCTCGATCAGATCGTAACCGAACTCAAAGACGGAGATTTGAAAATCACGGCGACTGTCGTCGACAGCGAAATGTTAAAGTGGTGGTTGCGTGGATTTGGCGATGCCGTCTCGCATGTGCAAAAGGATCCATTGCCGTTTTCATAGGCATCTTGATCCGACTCCGGATGCGATACACGCGCGGACAAACGACATACGCAAATATTATTATGCACTTTGGAGCAGCGTCCGATTTTTTGAATGTTTGCCGTGATTTTTTGGCTCGCTGTTTTGTAGCGTTATTGCTACCTTTCGTTAGAGTGGTTTCTGTTGCTTCATCAAGAATGATGAAACAGATGTTATCAGTAATTTGGAGGTGTGATGTGAAGGAGACGGCTGTGAAATCTGACTTGGTACAGGACATCGAGAAAAAAACTCAATTTATAAAAATTTGGCGAACAGAGCTTTCCCTGTTCAAGGAACTCGCAGAGAAAGGTATCTACATCAGGGTCGGGAGTAGCGGCTATCGACCGATATCAATCGTCCCGGAAAACCCCTGTGGACGCCTTTTTTTACGAGAAAACAGGGATGCGATTAATAGGGAAGTGATTGATTATTCCTCGGAACTGCCAATTGCAATTAAAAATGCGAAAGATGCTGACGAGCCAAAATCCTATGTCCCCGGAAAAGACCAAAAAGAACTTCGTATGCAGGCTACCTTGATTCGCCATGCGCTCAAAAATAACCTGAGCCTGCATGAGCTTTGTGATGGTTTCGCCGACGTGTTTGATGAACTCATCTTTGTTACGGACGAAATCCCAGCAGGGAATATTCGCGCCGACATCATTGCCCTGGGTGGAATGAAGGGTTGCTACTTCCCCGTATTTATTGAACTGAAAGCAAAACGTCTTCTGACAACCCTGACCAAGCAACTCACGAACGCCAAAGATACGATGGAGGTTGCTCGCGACAGCTTTTTGAATTTACTGGCAAACGCAACGGGAAAGCCGAAATCGGATATCGCTTTCGATGACGCTAAACTTCTCATGATCTGGCCTAAACCCAAAAGAAAAGGGCGTAGCGTCGTTGCCAAGGCGAGAGAAAACGGTTTTATAGTAGCTGAATATGAATATGATGAATCAACACCGCGAATCATCCGAACAACCTGAAAACGGCCTCACCCTGACAATTCAGCATGGATTGAGAGGTACATACGCACATTGCCACAAGTAGCGTAAGCGTCAGGTATTGCTCACTCAGTTGCCCCTCGAATTTTGTTTCAGTGGAAGAGCCGTCGCATCGAAGGTTTATTCTCCTTTCTAAAACTGTGATATTTCATCTCGTAAAAGGTCACCAGAATTAGTAACTTCACGGATTGTAGCCCCCTTGGACGCGCAATAAACTGCAAAGCTACGCCTTGGGTGTCATTTAACATAAATATTAGGCATTATGGACATACTCAGAATCGACTTTACTGATTGGCCATTGCCGGAATCCCACCTTCTGGAGCTCGGTCGAGTGGCTGCGTTATGGGTGCATCTGGAGTCGCTTCTTAATCTCTGTATTTGCAAACTTGCGGGCTTCGACAATTTGGACGACCCCGAGGCTTTCTCCTTGGTAAACAACAAGAGTTTCTCTCAGCGAATAGATATCTTTTCGGCACTCTGTGAGCAAAGTTTTCAAAAGTTTCCAAACCAAAATGAGTACAAAGGGGCCGTCTATAGACTTCTGGAAGCTCAAAAACTCAGCAATGACTTTATGCGCTACGGTTTGGTAGGGAACCCCAAGTCCGGAAGTGTTGAGATGGAGAAAGGAACGGCAAAAGTCGAGGTCGGCATCTTTGACCTTCGGCGCGCACACATGCATATTCACATGGGGTATCGCGAGCTATACAAGCTTGAACTGACCCAAGATACTCCTCCATACTGGAGACACTTCAGCGGACGTCCCTGATACCAAACCAATCGTTAACCCCATCTACCACAGGACGCAACCATGCACAAACAATCAGAAACAATGAATTCCAAGGATTCTGAATTAGTTAATTCTTGGGCCGAACATCTCGCCTTTCGCTTTGGACGTAGCGTTGATGAAATAAGGAGCCTCGGTTTATCGTGCCGCGACACGTATGGTAGTGTCAAATTGATTTTTGAAGATGGTTCATTCGCCGTGTTTCTATACGCTCTTGCCTGCATCAACGAAGAGGACAGGAAGGTCGCGGTTTTTACCGAACATTGCGGAGATTATGAATTTCCCCTTGACGTGGGAATAGAAGTTATTGAATTTCAGCGTCCCCATTTGAATCTATTTCAGGAAAGCTATTACTGTTATCTACCGTGGTTAACGGATGCGCAATCTAACTGGGTACGGAACATCAAGAAAAAAGCTCAACTTATAGAAACTTGGCGAACAGAGCTTTCCCGCCTCGGGGAACTTGCAGAGAATTGGATCTACATCAGGGTCGGGAGCAGCGGCTATCGGCCGATATCAATCGCCCCAGAAAATCCCTGTGGACGACTTATTCAACGAGCGAATAAGAAGGTTATCGGGAATTTCGCGAAGCTGTCGACTGCAATTGCGAATGCGAAAGATGCTGAGGAACCCAATTCCCCAAATTTCTATAAACCCGGCAACGCTAAACCAGAACATCGTATGCAAGCTTCACTGATTCGCCATGCGTTAATGAATGGCATGGGGCTACACGGGCTTTGTGATGGCTTCGCCGATGTATTTGATGAACTTATCTTTGTTACGGACGAGCTTTCTGCAGGGGGTATTCGTGCCGACATCATCGCCCTAGGTGGAAGACAGGGTCGCTACTTCCCCGTATTCATCGAGCTGAAGGCAAACCGGGAGCTGGGGCGCCTGACTGAGCAACTCACATACGCCAGAAGTGCGATGGAGGTTGCTGGCGACAGCTTTTTGAAGCTGCTGGCAAACGCAACAGGAAAACCGAAATCGGACATCGCTCTCGATGAAGCGAAACTTCTTATGATCTGGCCTGGCTTACCCAGTGGCGAAGAGCGTGACATCGTTACTGAGGCGAGAGAAAACGGTTATATAGTAGCTGAATATGATAAATCAAAACAAAACCCGATCATCCGGACAAACTGAAAACGACCTCACCCTGACAATTCATCGCGCCGCCAATGAAATCGGCGGCAATTGCATCGAACTGTCCATCGCTGATGGCGCAAGAATTCTGCTCGACGCCGGACGTCCGCTGGATGCGCCGGAGGGCGTTTGCGAGGGGCTGATTCCACAGACCCTCGATGTGTCACGGCCTGTCACCGGCGTACTGCTCTCCCATCCCCATCAGGATCATTATGGGTTGCTGGATGAACTGTCGCCGGAATGGCCGGTATATTGCGGCAGGGCATCGGAGAAGCTGATACGGCTGACCTCGGGAATCTTTAACAAGACTCCGCAGCAGCCATTTCACAATTGGGAAAGCGGTAAACCCTTCGCGCTTGGGCCGTTTACCGTAACTCCGCTTCTCACGGATCACTCAGCTTTCGACGCTTACATGCTGCTGATTGAAGTGGCCGGAAAACGGCTGCTCTACTCCGGCGACTTCCGTTTGCATGGCAGGAAGTCGGCGCTGGTCAAGCGACTGATGGATTCGCCGCCGGAATCGGTCGATGCGTTGCTGATGGAAGGGACGAACCTCGGAAGCAACAAGCCGTGTTCGAGCGAAACTGATCTGGAACAGCGGTTCCGCGAACTGTTCGTGGCAACATCCGGGCGCGTCTTCGTCTCCTGGTCGGCCCAGAACATCGACAGAACGGTAACGCTTTACCGTGCATGCAAATCTGTCGACAGGACGCTGGTAGTCGACCTTTACACCGCCGAAGTGATGGAAATGCTGGGAGATTTCGGGCGATTGCCTCGCCCTGGCTGGCCAAACATCAAAGTGGTCATCACGAAATCGTTCGCCTTGATGTACCAGAAAACCGGTCGGGGCGAATTCGTGGATCGGATGATCGAACATGGGATTTCAGCGAAAGAGCTGGCCAAGACGCCATCCAAATGGGTAGTGATGACTCGCCCTTCGCTGATAAAGGATTTCGAGAGCAAGGGCGTCGTGCCGAACCAGCACGATGTATGGTCGTGGTCGATGTGGCGCGGCTACCTGGATGGGGAGGACGGCAACCGGGTTCAGGCATGGTTCGACCAAGGCCAATGTCCAGCAAAACACATACATACCAGCGGCCACGCTTCACCGGATGACCTGCGTGCGTTCGCGGCAGCCATCAATCCTCACGCGCTGATTCCGATTCACGGAGTCGCTTGGGATGAAGAGTCCAAGGGCTTTCCGGCAGTTCGCCGATTAACGGATGGAGAACCCGTAACGCTATAGCTCGGTGGCCTGAGAACGGTAGTGGGGATCGGAGCGGACAGCATAGCTGCCGTTTGGGATGCCAAACTCCGCAACAAGCTGGTCAATGAAGGCTGTCGTCTGCAGACACCGGTCAGCGTAAATGACGAAGCGCTTGTCCCCGGGCCAATAGACGACCCGTCCACGGGGAAACTCCTCGTATTCATGCCAGGCGGGGGCAGTCGGCAATCCCCGGTTTGCCAGCGCAGTCGCGCCCAGTTGCGATAGCCCTTCCCAAAACTCGTAATGCCCGTTCGGATGGGTGATGCACTCGCCGTACTGCTCGCCCTTATCAATCGGCGTCTTGTCTGCCAATAGAATCATGCCGCGGGCAGCGTCACGAATGCCCCAGAAGATGCCTACACACGGAGTGGTCATGAAGTGAGGGAGGATGCCATGAGTTAGTCGGGTCAGAATTTTATCAAACCCGCCCGCCTCGCCCCGCTGCTCCGCGCCGCGATAGGTGAAAATCGTGTGAGCGGCGGACACTTTCATGGTTGATGGGTGGATGTCGGTACGCGCCAGCCCTTTCACCCGTTTAAAAGAACGTTATGAAATGTCTCCGCTCTCGCACTGATAAACTAGCGGTCATCTTTCTACCATCCGCCCGAGATGAAAGCTGACCGTTACCAAGCCACAGGCCCACAAGCCGAGTGGCAACCCGGCTCGAATGAGCGTGTGCTACGCAACAAAGCAGACATCACCGATCCGGCGTTGATGGACGAGGCGGAACTGGCGCTGCTGCTACAACTGTATGAATTCGTGATGCGTGAGCAGTTTCCGAAGCGCCGCCTGAACGTTGCCGATCTGATTGAGTGGCATCGCTTGTGGCTGGGCAATCTGTACGTCTGGGCAGGACAGGAGCGCAGCGTCAACATGGCCAAGGGCGATTTCCACTTTGCTACTGCGGCGCAAATTTCACGTTTGCTGGTCGAGTTTGAGCGCGATGCTCTGCACCGCTACACGCCATGCGAAGGCATGGTCGATGATGCATTGGCTGAAGCCATTGCTGTTTGTCACGTCGAACTGATCCTGATCCACCCCTTTCGCGAGGGCAACGGGCGGCTTTCACGCTTGTTGGCGGATGTGATGGCCGTACAGGCCGGACGCGAACCGCTGGATTACAGCCGTTGGGATGCTGACAAGGCCGCTTATTTTGCAGCAATTCAGCGGGGCATGAGCAGGGATTACACGCCGATGAGCGAACTGGTCAGCGTTGCGCTGGCCGCGCAGGACGACTGAGGGCAAGAGACAGGTGGGCAACCTGTGGTTGTCCGCTACGCAGTTTGGCTTCAATGGCGGCGACGCGCTGGCCGGTTTCTATGGCCGTGGAACTGGCAACAGCGCGAACGATGGCGTCCTGGCTTGGGGCTTTGTATGGGCGAGCAGACATGGACGCGTTCCGCAATGTTGTTGGTAGCCTCGATTCTATCTGGTTTCCCCGGTATCGAACGAGAAAATAAAACCGTTGCTTCGCGCCGCGATGGGCGAAAATCGCGTGAGCGGCGAACATTTTTATGGTCGATGGGTAGATGTCGGCACGCCTGAGCGTCTTGCGCTACTGGACGACGATTTGTGCGCCTGACTATCCGCTCTTCGACACAGCACCAGATTTCCCCAGTTTGGCAAGGAGATACCCGAATCAGACCGACGCAATACCGCATAGTAGCTATCATTGATATATTGCACTGCTTGATATATACTGATGATAGCTACTAACAGGGAGGTAAAAATGTCAGCAACTGCCAAACTATTCACTACGGGTCGAAGCCAGGCGGTACGGCTCCCGATGGAGTTTCGTTTTCCAGGCACGGAGGTTTTCATTCGTCGTGATCCCGCTAGCGGCGAGGTCGTGCTGTCGGCCAAGCCTGCCTCTTGGCAAGAGTTCTTTGAGCTTGCCAACCATACCGAGATTCCGCCAGATTTCATGCTGGATCGAGAAGACTTGCCCGCGCAAGAGAGGAACCTGTTTTGAGCTACTTCATGCTCGATACCAATATGGCAAGCTATGTCATCAAGGGTAATCCACCCGAGGTCCGCGAGCGGCTGGCGGCGTTGCCGATGAACAGAATTCTCATCTCTGTCGTCACACAGGCTGAACTACTCTACGGGCTGGCTCGCAAAGGCTACCCGGCTGCCTTTAGCCGCCTCATAAAAGAGTTTCTGCTCCGCGTACAGGTATTACCGTGGGACAGCAACGCCGCCACGGTATATGGCGATTTGCGAGCCTCTTGCGCGGCTTCTGGCGTTACGCTCGGCGCGCTCGATATGATGATTGCGGCACATGCCATCGCAACAAAATCAATCCTCGTTACCCACGACAAAGCTTTTAGCCTTGTTCCCGGAGGAATCCTTGCCGTCGAAGATTGGATGGATGGGGGCTGAGAACAACCTTGCCTTGCGCTACTAACCGGAACCCGGCGGATAAAGCTCCAGATAACGGTTATAGAATCCCCCTGCCCGTTCCTTGTGGCGGCTGATGTTGAGCAGCGTGACATTGGGCAATTCCCGGTGCAGCCGTTCGAGAGTCGTTATTTCATCCCTGGCGTCGAAAGCATCGGTGGCTTCTTCGATGAACACCCATTGCGGTTGTTGCAGGAAAAGCCGCGCAATGCCCAGCCGCTGCTGCGTGCGCAACGGTAAAACCCGCGCCCAGTCTTCAGCGTCGTCGAGCCGGGATTGCAGCCAGCTGACACCGGCGCATTCCAGCGCCCAGTGCAGAAGACTTTCCTTGTACTGCGCGCCAAGGTGCGGATAGGCCAGCACTTCGCGCAGGGGGCCGACATGCAGATAGGGGCGTTGCGCCACGAAGGCGATGTCGTATCCGGCTGGCAGAAGCACTTCGCCGTGCCCCCACGGCCATAGCCCGGCGACCGCCTTGAACAGGGCCACCGTCACGGCCGGATCTCCCGTGACCAGGATGCGCTCACCGTGGCGCACGACGAGATTGAAATCGGTCAGCAAAGGCTGATTGTCTGCATTGTCGAGGTGGAGATGACTGATCTCCAGTTCCGTCCTGTGTCCACGATGCAGTTCGATACGGCTTTTCCCATACCCATTTTCACGATCCTGCCGTTCGAGCCGTTCCAGCCCCTCGCGGAAGGTGATGATGCGATCAATCGAGGCGCGGCAGCGCGCGATTTCGCCAAGGTTGTCGATCGGCCACGATAGTGCGGAAGTCAGCCGTTGAAAGGCTTGCGCTGCCTGCATCAGCAGCCCCAGGGTCATGATGCCGGCAATGTATTGCGGCGCGGCGATCAGGATCGGGAAAACGGGCAGCAGCGTTCCATAGCCGGTGGAAAAGGAAACGATGCTCAGATAGGCGAGAGTCTGCCGGTTCCAGCCCAACCCCACATCGGCGAAAAGCCGCCCGGCGTGGCGACGCTCGCTCGGCCCGCCATGCATGAGCGCAATCGCCTCGGAATGTTCGCGCACCCGCGCCAGACCAAAACGCAGATTGGCTTCTACGGTTTGCAGCCGGTTGGTGGCGCGGATGAGCGGCCGTCCAAGCATGAGGCCGAACGCAGAACCCACGCCCGCATACAGAAAGGCCATCAACACCATATAGCCGGGCACGGAAACGGAAGTGCCCGGTAGCGGCGCGCTCCCTGAAACACTGAGCAGAATCTCCACGAAACTGCCCAGGATCAGCACGGAAAACAGCAACGAATGCGCCAGCGAGATAGCAACTTCGGTGGCGATTTTCACATCTTCGGCAATGCGTCCGTCCGGATTGTCGTGTTCCCCGCCGATGAGCTGGAGCCGGTAATGGCGGGAGTGCGCCAGCCACTGATCGAGCAACAACCCGGTAAGCCAGCGCCGCCAATCGAGTTGCAGCCAGCGTTTGACGGCCAGATGCAACGCCGTCACCCCCATCGTGAGAGTGAAAATCAGCATGAAGATCAGGACTAGCCTGAGCAGGTCGGCAAGCAGCCTGTCTTCGAGCGCATCGAACAGGTCCCGGTGCCAGTAACTGATCCAGACTGCAAGGACGACCTGTGCGACCGTCAGCGCCAACAACAACAGGGACGCCCCGCGAACTTTCCATTTATTTCCATCGTTGTTCCAATAGTCGAGGGCCATACGCAGGAAACGGCGGCCACGGCGCAGGCCGGGTCGGGGGGCAGCGGCGGCGCTCTCAGCCTTCATCGCGCGCCAGCCTTGCGGCGATTTGCGCCGCGCCCTTGAGACCGAGTAATTCGTCGCGCACTGCGTAAAGCGGAATGCGGGCCAGCACTGCATCCATCGTCGGATGATCACGGAACAGTTCGACGAGTTCCGGCGCGCACAGAAACGGCAAGATGCGCGCAACAATCCCGCCCGTCAGGTAAACCCCGCCGCGCGCAAGCACGGTGAGCCCCAGATTGGCGGCGGCGGCAATCAGAAGCCGGGCAAAAAAGCGCAAGGTTTCCGTGGCAATGGCCTCGCCCGCCAGCGCAGCGGCTCCAATGGCTGCCGCATCCAGGGCAGCCGGCGCATCAGGCGGCGCGACAAAACGGTAGAGGCGCTCGATTCCACGCCCGGAGAGCAACATTTCGATGCCCACGCGCCCGTGTTCAGCCAGCAGCGCCTCGCACAAGGCCAGTTCACGCACATCCCGCGGCGCAAAATCCGCCCATCCGCCCTGGCTCGGAAAAACCAGGGGATGACCGAGCGCGCCGGACAACACGGCCATTCCAAGCCCGGTCCCGGGGCCGATCAGCGCCCGCACGCCTCGAACATCGGCTTCGCCGGAATGGAGGACAACAATATCGTCATCGCCGAGGCAGGCAAGCCCGTGCGCCTGCGCAGCAAAATCGTTGATGAGCCGCACCCGTGAAAAACCAAACCGCGCTCGAAGATGTTCTCCATCCACCTCCCAGGGCAGGTTTGTCATGCGCATGCGCTGGCCTTCGAGCGCCCCGGCCACGGCAAGACAGGCCACATCCGGCCTGCCCTCGCCCTCTTCCATATCCAGGAACGCTTCAATAAGCGTCTCGGCACAGGCGTGCTCGGCGCAGGACATTTCCTGACGGCGCAGGGCATGCCAGCCATCCGCACACACACGGGCAAGCAACAGCCGCGCGCGCGTGCCGCCAATGTCTGCCGCCAGAACGAGGGATCCTTCCTTGTCGCCCATAACCCCGAATGTAACAGCTATTGCAATGATCGGTAGAAGAACGCGTACCCCGAACCGTACCAACATCTCTCCGACAAAAGCATCACGGTTATCACTTTATTATCCCTTCTGCCAGGCGGCTTTTCGCTCATAATCGGCTGTAATGTCAAGACTGAGGCCCATGGCAGAGTAGTACGTATAAATACGGAGTAAAGCATGATTCTCAACTCTGCAAGATCACTGAACTCTAAAGTGTTCTTGTTTTTTGTCGCTGTTTCTGCAGGTCTGGTCATTGTCCTGACTGCGATCACGCTTTTTGCCTTTCAGCAGTTTTCCAATAACACTTCAAAAGAACACGTTCGCACGGCAGCAGAAATTGCCCGGGTACATCTGACCGAATCAATGATCAACGGGACCATCGAAAAGCGTCAAACTTTTTTGCTGCGGCTTGCAGAAGTACAAAACCTCAAATCCGCCCGCGTGGTTCGTTCAGATGTTGTAAATAAGCAATTCGGCGATGTCCGAAAAGGTGAATACCTGCCCGACGAGATTGAAAATAAGGTTTTGAAAACAGGACAACCATTATTCAATGTCACCGACAATGGCGGAGAATACGTTTTCCGAGGCACGATTCCTTATATCGCCAACATGGAAGGGAGTCCAAATTGCCTGCAATGCCATGAAGCCAAACAGGGAGACGTCCTTGGAGCAGTAACGATGACCATGTCCGTTACCGCCCTGCGCCACAACGGAATCGTCACTGTAGCCGGCATCATTGGCGTTGTTCTCATCGCCGTGGCCGTGCTGTTCATCCTTTTGTACTACCTGCTCAAACCTATCTCGAACACCGCTATTGACATCGAACACGCGGTGCAGGATGCCATCGAGGGCAATTTCAGAAGCAGGATCAAGAAACAAACGAATGATGAAATTGGTCAGATTGCCAACGATATGAATCGTTTGCTCGAATTCCTGGGTGGAGGTCTGGACAAGATAACCAGTTACATTTCGCAACTGATTGACCGCCAACAGAACCGGCATGAAAACCAGTTGCTGGCGACCATCGAGATGGTCAAGAACATGACGCAAATTTCCCAATATAAAATCGCAATCGAAGAAGATGATTCAAAAATGGATGTTTACCGTCGCCTGATCAAGACGCTCAACTCCAAGTTTTTCAATAAGCAGGGCGAATTCTCCATTTTTGAAGTTTCCAGTGACAGCAGTGAACTTCATCCGATAATTGTCTGCGAAACGATGGACTCACCCTGCCGTTGGTGTCATCAGAAAATTCTGGCCGAGCCGAAAAACTGCCGGGTTTTCCATACCGCGCACATGATAAACGGCTTGATTCAGCCCGACCTCTGCACCAGCTTCATGCAGGATGAGAATGGAACTGATGAGTGGGATGAGGACGTGGATATTCTCGATAGTCAACAGATCCAGGTTCAGCGCCGCCTGAGCGGCCCGACCGAGCCTCAAAATGACGGCAAGGCGGAGGTCATGGAGCGCCGTTATCCCCTGTGCTTCCCTATTCTCAAATCCGGCGTGGTGGGCAGCATCGTGCAGATGGTCGTCAAGGAATCGGACAGGGCGCGCATCCTGGCGGCGCTCCCCTATATCAAGGTGTACATGTCCGACACGGCGCCCGTACTCGAAGTGCGCCGATTGATGGAAACCTTGCGGGAATCATCGCTGCGCGACCCCATGACAGGTCTCAACAACCGGCGCTTCCTGGAGGAATTCATCGAAACCCTGACAGCCAGCACGCGCCGCAAGCAGATGCACATCGCCATCCTGATGCTCGATCTGGATCACTTCAAGATGATCAACGACACCTACGGGCACGATGCCGGCGACGCGGTGCTGAAAGCCCTGGCGAGCGTCATCAAGACGACGGTACGGGCCTCGGACATCATCATCCGCTACGGCGGCGAGGAGTTCATGGTCGTCCTGCAGGACACTTCCAGCGCGTATGCCCTGACCGTGGCCGAAAAAATCCGCGCCACGGTGGAAGCCATGAGAATTCCCCACGGAGGAGTCGCCCTGCAAAGAACCATTTCCATTGGCGTGGCCGATTTTCCCGGCGACAGCAACACGTTCTGGCAGGCGGTCAAATTCGCCGACGTCGCCCTCTACCATGCCAAGGAGTCAGGCCGTAATCGCGTCACGCACTTCACGCGCGACATGTGGAAAGACAACAATCAATATTGAAGGAAACGCTGCAAAACCTCTCTCGTCATTGCAGCGCGACGCGAAGCGAAGTCGCAGAATCCAGACGCTGCGTGGATGCTGCGACTTCGCGCAGCATGACAAGCGGTGGATGCAGGGATATGCAGAGATTCCTGAAAGGAATCAAAGCTCGGCGCGTGTTTCAGCCTACCCCGCGCCCGCGTCTGTCCCAACCGGCCCTCCGCCGTTCTTCCCTCGGCCGTCGGCCCATTGGCATCCCATACGGGTAAGATTCGTTGCGCCGCTGCATGAGGCGGCGATCATCATACTGGGTATAGCCGCACATGCATTTCCTGTGAGGGCATCCGTCCAGAGGCAGGGCGGGCGCTTCCGATTTCAGCAGGCGCCGACCGGCAATGGCCAATGCGGATTCGCAGGGATTGTCACAAATTTGCAGCTCCACGGCGTGAAATTTGTACACCCGCAAGGGCAGCTTGCTCATCTCTGAATGCGAGGAGGAGCCATGCCGACTCCTGCGTTTCCTTGCACGCGCGCTTACGAGAAGCGCACCTACATAGGCCGACCCGCCAATCAGTAGAAGCAGGAACATCCAGGTAACAGCGTTCATTTTTTTCACGTCAGATACTGGACAGACGGAGTCATTATATCGGTTCATTTCATCCGCCCCTCGTGATATATCCCTCATGAGGGTTAGCGGGATGATCTGTCGGCAGGATAAAATGCCCTGCCAATCCGGATTTTTTCAATTCAATGTATCGTTCCCGGCTGGAGTGCGCCGGGGGATGGAGAGATCAATGCCACTTGTATCCATGCGTCAATTGCTCGATCACGCCGCTGAAAACGGTTATGGTCTGCCCGCTTTCAACGTCAACAACCTGGAACAGGTTCAGGCCATCATGGAGGCCGCTGCGCAGACGGATAGCCCCGTCATCATGCAGGCGTCCGCAGGCGCCCGCAAATACGCGGGGGAAGCTTTCCTGCGCCACCTCATCGACGCGGCAGTGGAGTCCTGCCCGCATATCCCGGTGGTGATGCACCAGGATCACGGACAAAGCCCGGCAATATGCATGGGGGCGATCCGTTCCGGTTTTTCCAGCGTAATGATGGACGGCTCGCTGCTCGAAGACGGCAAAACCCCCTCTTCCTACGAATACAACGTTGCCGTGAGCCGCGAGGTGGTGAAGTTCTCACACGCCATCGGCGTGACGGTGGAAGCTGAACTCGGCTGCCTCGGTTCGCTTGAGACCGGAGAAGCGGGCAAGGAAGACGGCGTCGGAGCGGAAGGCAAGCTCGATCACTCGATGCTGCTCACCGATCCCGATCAGGCGGCGGATTTCGTGCGGCAGACCGATTGCGACGCGCTCGCCATTGCCATCGGCACGAGTCACGGCGCGTACAAGTTTACGCGCAAACCCACCGGCGACATTCTCGCCATCGAGCGCGTCAAGGCCATTCACGCCCGCCTGCCCAATACTCATCTGGTGATGCACGGCTCCAGTTCGGTGCCGCAGGAATTGCTGGCGATCATCCGGCAATACGGCGGCGACATGAAAGAAACCTACGGCGTGCCGGTCGAGGAAATTCAGGTTGCCATCCAGTACGGCGTTCGCAAGATCAATATCGACACCGACATCCGGCTTGCCATGACCGGAGCCATCCGAAAGTTCCTGTTCGAGAACCCGTCCAAATTCGATCCGCGCGAGTACAACAAGCCCGCGCGCGAAGCCGCCAAGGCGGTCTGCATTGCCCGGTACGAGGCGTTTGGCTGCGTCGGTCAGGCTTCCCGTATCAAGGCCGTTTCGCTCGAAAAAATGGCTTCACGTTACAAGAGTGGCGAATTGACCCAGATCGTTCGCTGATCCGGCGCGTTTCGTGTCCGGCGCGGGCGCGCGCGCCGGGCAAGCATTGGGAGTCTCATCTGATGTCCAAGGCCAACCTGAAACTGCATGTCGCTTTCGAGTTTGAAATCGACGCGCCCGAGGCGTTGCTGGCGCACGACCACGCCACCCTGTGCAAGAAACTCAGCGAAATGCTTGGACCGCTCGTGCTTCAGGGGATGCCCAAGGTCACGAAAACCCAGCTTGCGAAGGAAGGCGCCAGCCTCGTTGGACACCATTACCGCCTCGATGCCAAAAATCTCTCCCTTCCGGCGATCGACCGCGCGGCCATGATCGCCGCCGCGCCCCATCTGACCGATGAAGAACTCGACAAACTGGCCCGACAACTCGCTGGAAAAACCCCGGCAGCCCCCGCCGAATTACATCGCCTGTTGAGGCGGCACGCGCTGGCGCTGGTCAATGAATACCGTCTCGTGCCCTGCAAGATCGAAGGCAAGCTGAAATCGGGCGGCACGTTTACGGATATTACGGTCGGCGCCTCGCTCAATCTCACCAACGGCAGCGTCATGGTCGATGAACCCCACCGCCAGAGCCACCTGCAACAGGGAATTGGCGTCGTCACTCTGACGGCGGCGGACGGCGCCGTGCGAATCACCGGCAATTGCGAAGGGCACACGCTTTCCGGCCCGGTCATCAACGTGTCGATTACCGACATTGCCAAATCGCGTGATGCATTGATCCAACTCTGGCAGGCCAGGAATTGAGTATTTCGACAGACGTTTTTCGCGCCCGACGCGCCCGCCTGCTTGCCAGCATGAAGGCGCGAGGCGGCGGCGTGGCGGTCATTCCCACGGCGCCCGAGCGCGAACGCAACCGGGGCACTTTTTTCCCCTACCGCGCCGACAGCCATTTCTTCTATCTCTGCGGTTTCCGCGAGCCGGAAGCCGTGCTCGTTCTCGTTGCAGACGATTCGCCGCGCCAGTTCCTTTTCTGCCGCGCCAAAAACGAAGAACAGGAAATCTGGACGGGTTATCGGTTCGGGCCAGAGGCCGCCGCCGAACGTTTTGGTTTCGATTCGGCCTGGCCCATTGATGAACTCGACCGCAAACTGCCGGAACTGCTCATCAATCAACCCGCGCTCTGGACGAGTCTGGCCAATGAGCCGGAATGGGATCGTCGCATCCTTGCCGCAATCAAGACTGTGCGCGCCAAGGTTCGCTCCGGCGACGCCGCGCCGGGTTCCGTGCATGAAATCGCTGCCGTATTGGACGACATGCGCCTCGTCAAGGACGAGTTTGAGGCTGCGCTCATGCGCCGCGCGGGCGAAATCTCCGCCGCCGCCCACTGCCGGGCGATGCGCGCCACATGGCCGGATCGTTTTGAATATGAAATCGAAGCCGAGTTGCTTCACGCCTTCCGCGCCGCAGGCAGCCAGTTCCCCGCCTATCCATCCATCGTTGCCAGCGGGCCGAACGCCTGCGTGCTGCATTACGTCGATAACGACCGCCGCATGCTGGATGGCGAATTGCTGTTGATCGACGCCGGTTGTGAACTCGATGGCTACGCTTCGGACATCACGCGCACCTTCCCGGTCAATGGCCGTTTCAGCGGCCCGCAGCGCGACCTCTACCAGCTCGTGCTGGCCGCCAATCACGCCGCACGCGCCGAAGTGCGTCCCGGAAACACCTGGAACATGCCGCACGAAGCCGCCGTAGCCGTGCTCACGCAGGGGCTCATCGACCTGGGGCTGCTCAGGGGAGACGCGCAGGAACTGATCAAAACGGAAGCCTATCGCCGTTTCTACATGCACCGCACCGGCCACTGGCTCGGGCTGGATGTGCATGATGTCGGCCAATACAAAACCAATGGTCAATGGCGCTCGTTTGAGCCGGGCATGACGCTCACCATTGAACCGGGCTGCTACGTCCGCCCGTCGGACGATGTGCCGGAAGCCTTCTGGAATATCGGCATCCGCATCGAAGATAACGTCCTGGTCACGCCCGAGGGCTGCGAAACGCTGACCGAAGGCGTGCCGCGCGAGATCGAGGGCATCGAGGAACTGATGCGGGATCGGGGCGGCTGACCCTTACCCCTGCTGCCGCATGAACCTGGCTTTTTCCCGATCCCAGTCGCGCCTCTTCTCGTCTTCGCGCTTGTCGTAGAGCTTCTTGCCTTTCCCCAAGCCGATTTCGATCTTCACGCGGCCCTTGCCCCAGTGCAGGTCGATCGGAACCAGCGTAAACCCGGCGCGTTCGACCTTGCCGATCAGGCGGGCAATTTCCTTGCCGTGGAGCAACAGCTTGCGGGTGCGGACCGGATCGGCCTTGATGTGGGTAGAGGCGCTTGCCAGCGGGGTGATGTGCATGCCGAGAATGAACAGTTCCTCGCCGCGCACGATGACATAGGCTTCCTTGATATTGGCGCGCCCGCCACGGATGGCCTTTACTTCCCACCCTTCGAGCACGAGCCCGGCCTCATACCTTTCCTCGATGAAGAAATCGTGGTGGGCTTTACGGTTCTGGATGATGCTCATGGGACGCTCTGTGCAAAGGCTGCAAGATAACATCAGAAAACGGCCGCAGACTCTATCGCTTCAAGATACGCATGTCTAACGATTTCACGAAAACCCCGCCTTGAAGCGCACCGCTGTAAGCTCGCACGCATCAAACAAATGTGAAAAAATGGAAAACATGATGAGTCGCCTCCCTCTCCTCTTCTCTGCACTGCTTTGTGCGTCCTGTGCAACAGAACAGCACGCGTTGCTGCGTATCGAACTCGAAAACCGGGCAAAAGATATTGTCATGCCGCAGACCCTGTGCGCTGAACGCAAGGTAAAACATCTGGATAACTGCATTGCCAACGAACAATCCGTTGCTCTGAATCTTTCGATGCACTGCCGACATGAATATGAGAAAGCGACTGAAAGTTACGCAAAATCATTCCTGAACAATGATGAAGAACGGAAAATATTTCGCGAAAAACGGGACAATATTCAAGAAAAAATAGAAGCGTTCTTACCGTTTGTCGTTGAAAACAGAATGTACGGTTTTGCACGCCCCCTTCGCCCAGGTCTGCCATGTCGCTGATCAGTACGTGCACACTCTGCGGAATCTCTGCATAACCCTGCATCCACCGTTTGTCATGCTGCGCGAAGTCGCAGCATCCACGCGGCGTATGGATTCTGCGACTTCGCTTCGCTACGCGCAGAATGACGGGAGAGGTTTTGCAGCGTTTCCCTGCACACGCCTCAAAACCAGCGCCGCTGTCTCAGGCTCTACGCTAGAATTGCGCATCTCATCAATTTGCCCGCCCCGTTAATGGCCAATATTCAAAAGAAAGCTCTGGTCGAATTCACGCCCGCACAGATGTTCGATCTGGTCGACAAGTGCGAGGCCTATCCCGAATTCCTGCAATGGTGCAGCAGCGTCGAATTGATTACCCGCACCGACGAGATCACCGCCGCCACGCTGCACGTCAACTACCACGGCATCAAAACCCAATTCAGCACCGAGAACACCAAGCGTTACCCTACCGAGATGCTGATCCGCTTCACGGACGGCCCATTTACCCGCCTCGATGGCGGCTGGCGCTTCACACCCCTGGGAGAAGCCGCCTGCAAGGTGGAACTCGAACTGCATTACTCATTTTCCAACCGCTTCCTCGAAAAAGTTCTTGGCCCGGTGTTCAATCACATTGGCAATACTTTCGTCGATGCATTCATCAAGCGCGCCGCTCAGGTTCATGGCGTTCCGCGCCCATGAGCAGCGGACTCATCGAAATCGAAGTCGTCTACGCCTTGCCGCATCATCAGGATGTCGTCATGGTCAGAATGCCGGAAGGGGCCACCGTGCGCGAGGCGGTGGAAGCCTCCGGCCTGCTGCTCAAATACCCGGAAATCGAACCGGGCGGACGCAACAAGCTTGGCATCTACAACAAACTTGCCAAGCCCGATACTGTTCTGCGCGAACGCGACCGGGTAGAGATCTACCGCCCGCTGATTGCCGATCCCAAGGCTCTGCGCAGGCAACGCGCCAAAGAAGCAATCAAACGGGGCGGCGCGACCTGAACCAAAGATCAGTTCTTGTCGCAAAACGTCTCCATCAACTCCCTGGCGCGCGCAATCCCGGCTGCCCGTTCCTCGTCATTCAGAAGCTTGCGCCCGCCGGTCTCGGTTGGGTGAGCAACGCGCTGCCCACTGGCGAGTGCGGCGTGCTGGGCGCGGGCGCGCTGACAGTCCTGTTGTCGCTGCGCGGCGCGGGCGGCGTCCTTTTCCGCCTTCTCTCTGGCTTCGGCGGCAGCGGCGCGGCGTTTGCGGAATTCTTCGTCACGCTGCTGAGCCGCGCTCTTTTCCTGAGCGGAAACGGCGGCATTTTCCGGTTTGACGCCACCTTCCACGCCTTCCGCGGATTCGGCCACGGTTCCAGCTTCGACTTCATCCGGCTCCGGTTCAACCGCCGTTACGGGCGGCTGTTCCCGTTTGGGCGTCTGCGCTCGAACGCCCGGCTGATTCGCAGGAGGGATATCCGAGAAATGCGTCCTACCATCCTTGTCCTTCCATTGGTATATCTGGGCGCTCACAGACAAGGCAGCAGCCAGACCAATGATGAGCGTGGCAAACCGGATCGAGGTGTTCACTTCTGCTTCTCCTGTAGTACAGGCTTACAAGGTCAGGTAGAGCTTTGTATAATGTTTGTTTGGCCGAAAGGAAATAAGTCATGCGTGTAATCCAGAAGGCGCTGACATTCGATGATGTCCTTCTTGTCCCCGCTCATTCGGCAGTGCTGCCGCGCGATGTAGGACTCAACACACGGGTAAGCCGCAATATCCGTCTCAACATTCCCCTGGTGTCTGCGGCGATGGATACCGTGACCGAGTCGCGACTCGCCATTGCGCTTGCGCAGGAAGGCGGCATCGGCATCGTGCACAAAAACTTCTCTCCGGCAGAACAGGCCGCAGAGGTGCACCAGGTCAAGCGTTTCGAGTCCGGCGTGCTCAAGGACCCCGTCACTATCCCGCCCACCATGACCGTGGGCGACGTGATCGAACTCCAGCGCCAGCATCGCTTCTCGGGCGTACCCGTGGTTGAAAACGGCAAGGTGGTCGGCATCGTCACCAACCGCGACACCCGTTTCGAGACTCAGCTCGATCAGTCCGTGCGCGAAATCATGACGCCGCAGGAACGCCTGGTGACGGTGCGCGAAGGCGCGAGCCTCGACGAAGCCCGGGAACTGCTGCGCCTGCATCGTCTCGAACGCGTGCTCGTGCTCAACGACGCGGGCGAGCTTCGCGGCCTCATCACGGTCAAGGACATGATGAAGGCCACCGAATACCCGTTCGCCACCAAGGATGAACAGGGGCGGCTGCGGGTCGGCGCGGCGCTCGGCGTTGGCGTGGGAACCGAAGAGCGCGCCGAGCTTCTGGCCGAAGCCGGAGCCGATCTGTTCGTCGTCGACACCGCCCACGGCCATTCGCAGGGCGTGCTCGATCGCGTGACCTGGATCAAGAAGAATTTCCCGAACATCGACGTGGTCGGCGGCAACATCGCCACCGGCGAGGCCGCGCGGGCGCTCGTCGATGCCGGAGCCGACGGAGTCAAGGTCGGCATCGGGCCGGGTTCCATCTGCACCACCCGCATCGTTGCAGGGGTCGGCGTGCCGCAAATCACCGCAATCGACCTCGTTGCCAACGCGCTGGCGGGCTCCGGCGCGCCGCTCATTGCCGATGGCGGCATCCGTTTCTCGGGCGACATCGCCAAGGCCATTGCCGCGGGGGCCGATACCGTGATGCTCGGCGGTCTCTTTGCGGGAACCGAAGAAGCGCCCGGCGAAACAGTGCTCTTTCAGGGGCGTTCGTACAAATCGTACCGTGGCATGGGTTCGCTCGGCGCAATGGCAAGAGGCGCGGCAGAACGTTACTTCCAGGACAGCTCCTCCAATATCGACAAGCTCGTGCCCGAAGGCATCGAAGGCCGCGTGCCCTACAAGGGGCCGGTCTCGGCGGTCATCCATCAGTTGATAGGCGGGCTGCGCGCCTCGATGGGCTATCTGGGCTGCGCCGACATTGCAACCATGCACGCGCAGGCGCAATTCGTTCAGATCAGTTCCGCCGGTATGCGCGAGTCGCATGTCCACGACGTACAGATCACCAAGGAAGCGCCCAATTACCAGGTTGGTTGACCTCTCTGCCCCCACCCTAACCCTCCCCCGCAAGCGGGGGAGGGAATCTGTCCTCCCTGCAAGCGGGGAAGAAAGTAGTGATTGATACATCATGACCCATCAAAAAATTCTCATCCTCGATTTCGGCTCCCAGGTCACGCAACTCATCGCCCGCCGCGTGCGTGAAGCCAACGTCTATTGCGAAATCCATCCCAACGACGTAAGCGACGATTTCATCCGCGCGTTTGCGCCCCAGGGCATCATTCTCTCGGGCAGCCACGCCAGCACCTACGAGGATCACCAGTTGCGCGCCCCGCAGGCCGTCTGGGATCTGGGGGTTCCGGTTCTGGGCATCTGCTACGGCATGCAGACGATGGCCATACAACTCGGCGGCGAAGTCAGTTGGTCCGACACGCGCGAATTCGGCTACGCCGAGGTGCGCGCGCATGGTCACGGCCCGTTGTTCGGCGAGACTGCCGATTTCATCGCCGCCGAAGGTCACGGCATGTACAAGGTATGGATGAGCCACGGCGACAAGGTCACGAAACTGCCTCCCGGTTTCGCCCTCATGGCCTCTACCGAGAACTGTCCCATTGCCGGCATGTTCGATGCCGCGCGACGCTATTTCGCCGTCCAGTTCCACCCGGAAGTCACCCATACCGTTCAGGGCGCAGCCATGCTCACCCGCTTTGCGCGGAACATCTGCGGCTGCACGGGCGACTGGACGATGGGCGACTACATCGCTGAAGCCATCGAACACATCCGCGAACAGACCAACGGAGAAGAAGTCATCCTTGGGCTTTCCGGCGGCGTCGACTCTTCCGTTGCCGCCGCGCTCATCCATCGCGCCATCGGGGACCGGCTCACCTGCGTCTTCGTCGATCACGGCCTGCTGCGCCAGAACGAAGCCAAAATGGTCATGGACATGTTCGCCAGACGGCTGCACGCCAAAGTTGTGCACATCGACGCCTCCGAACAATTCATGTCGAAGCTCGCCGCCGTCACCGACCCCGAGAAAAAGCGCAAGATCATCGGCCACGAATTCATCGAGGTCTTCCAGACTGAGGCCAAAAAACTCGCCAACGCCCGCTGGCTTGCACAAGGCACGATCTATCCCGACATCGTCGAATCTGGCGGCACGAAAACGCGTAGAACCGCCACCATCAAGAGCCACCACAACGTGGGGGGGCTACCCGAAACCCTCGGCCTCAAACTGCTCGAACCGCTGCGCGAACTCTTCAAGGACGAAGTGCGCGAACTCGGCGTTGCGCTGGGCCTGCCGCATGAAGTGGTCTACCGTCACCCCTTCCCCGGCCCCGGCCTGGGCGTGCGCATTCTGGGCGAAGTCAAAAGGGAATACGCGGACCTGCTGCGCGCCGCCGACGCCATTTTCATTGATGAACTGCGTTCCACGATCGAACCCAACAGCGGCAAAAGCTGGTACGACCTCATCAGTCAGGCGTTTGTCGTCTTTCTGCCCGTCAAGAGCGTGGGCGTGATGGGCGACAGCCGCACCTACGAATACGCGGTAGCGCTACGCGCCGTGCAGACCACCGACTTCATGACGGCAGACTGGGCGGAACTGCCCTGGCCCCTCTTGAAGCGGGTATCGAACCGCATCATCAATGAAGTGCACGGCATCAACCGCGTCACCTACGACGTATCGAGCAAACCGCCAGCGACGATCGAGTGGGAGTGATTCGGCCTCCGGCATTGGCTGACGCCGGAAAGCACACATCCAGGCCCGCGTCACATGGATCGCATCGCCAGTCTCTTGCCTCTTGCACACAGCATCTCCTTACATTAGAGTAAGGAGATATTGGAGGACCGCCATGACAGCAGCAACGATCACGTCGAAAGGACAGGTCACGATCCCGGTGGACGTGCGCAACCAGCTTGGATTGGAATCTGGCGACCGGATTGAATTCAGCTTCAACGACGAAACGGGCCGGTACGAAATTCATCCGGCCACGCGCTCGCTCGCGTCGCTCAAGGGAATCGTGAAAAAGCCCGCCAAGCCGGTGTCGATCGAGGACATGAACCGCGCCATCGCTGAGCAGGGAGCATCCGCGCGATGATCGGACTGGATACGAACGTATTGGTCCGCTATTTCGCGCAGGATGATGCCGTGCAGTCGAAAAAGGCGACAGCGCTGATGGAGTCCCTATCTGCCGACCAGCCCGGTTACGTCTCGCAGGTAGCGCTTATCGAACTCGTGTGGGTACTTGGCCGCTGCTACGGCGTCGAGCGAGGCCCGATGAAGGACATCATCGAATCAATGGTCGCGACGAAGGAACTGCTCGTCGAAGGGGCTGATACGGTGCGTAAGGCTCTGCGCGTTTTCGCCGCGTCGAATAATGTCGACTTTGCGGACTGCATGATCGAGCGATCCGGGCACAAGGCGGAATGCGAGTACACGGCCACTTTCGACATTACGGCCGCAAAGCTCGCTGGAATGCAATTGATCAAGTAATGCGAACCTCTCCGCCCACGAGAGCGCAACCGCTCACCTCCGGAATTGTCGTTGCTGCATTTGGCCGGCATTTTGAAGTCCGTACCGACGACGGCATCCTGCTCTGCCATACGCGAGGCAAAAAGAATGACTACGCCTGCGGCGATGAGGTCGACATTGCGCCCGCAGGCGACGGATTGGGGGTCATCGAGACCCGGCATCCGCGCCGCAATCTGTTGTGGCGTTCCGACGCATTCCGCCAGAAACTGCTCGCCTCCAATCTGAGCCGGATCGTCATCGTCACCGCGACCGAACCGGGATTTTCCGATCTGCTCATATCGCGTTGTCTCGTCGCGGCGGAAAGCGAAAATCTCTCGGCGCTCATCGTGCTCAACAAGGCCGATCTCACAGCCAGCCTGCCAGCCGCGCGCGAACGTCTGGCCATGTTCGCTACACTCGGCTACCCGGTCGTCGAACTCTCCGCTCTCCACGGCGCAGAGGCGCTCGAACCCTGGTTACAGAACGAGCGGGCGCTTCTCATCGGTCAATCCGGCATGGGCAAATCCACCCTGATCAACGCGCTCGTGCCCACAGCCTCCGCCAGCGTCGGAGAAATCTCCACTGCACTGGACAGCGGAACCCACACCACCACCCTCACCCGGCTCTACCCGCGCGGAGAAGGCTGGCTGATCGACAGCCCCGGTTTGCAGGCATTCGGACTGGCTCACCTCGATCCCGGTGCGCTGGAGACCGCTTTCATCGAGTTCCGCCCCTATCTCGGGCAATGCCGTTTCAGGGATTGCCGCCACGATGCCGAACCCGATTGCGCGCTGCGCGCCGCAGGTGAGACCGGAGACATCTCACTGCGTCGACTCGAACACTACCACCTCATTCGTGATGAGATCGCCGCCGCGCGCCGCGCCAATCCAAGGTTTTAATTTGGCCTCAAATATTAATTTGATCTTTCTTAATCCACAGCGCTGGAAAACGATTTAGTATTTGTTTTTTAAAAAAATAGTCTTGCACCCAATATTCTGGTTTTTTTGAACCCGACTGAACGGTGTTTCGGTCAACCATGAGGAGGAGAACGATGAAAGCATTGGTGTATGGAGGCCCCGGGCAGAAGGCCTGGACGACAAAAGCAGATCCCGCCATCGAAAAACCGACGGATGCCATCATCCGCATTACCAAAACCACAATCTGCGGAACCGACCTGCACATCCTCAAGGGTGATGTGCCCGCCGTCACCCCCGGCCGCGTGCTTGGGCACGAAGGCGTGGGGATCGTCGAGCAAGTCGGCAGCGCCGTGCGCAACTTCAAAAAAGGCGATCGCGTCATCATCTCCTGCATCACGTCCTGTGGAAGCTGCCCGAATTGCAAACGCCAGTTGTACGCACACTGCTCTGACGGCGGCTGGATTCTCGGCCACCTGATCGACGGCACGCAAGCCGAACTCGTTCGCGTTCCGCATGCCGACAACAGCATGTACCCGATTCCGGCCGGTGCGGACGAAGAAGCGCTCGTCATGTTGAGCGACATTCTTCCCACGGGTTTCGAGATTGGCGTGCTCTACGGCCAGGTCGGCCCTGGCGATGTCGTCGCCATCGTCGGCGCGGGGCCGATCGGCATGGCAGCCCTGCTTACCGCCCAGTTCTACAGCCCTGCGCGCGTCATCATGGTTGACCTCGACGCCAACCGCCTCGAAGTCGCCAAGAAGTTCGGCGCAACCGACGTGGTCTGTGCCAGCGGAGATGAAGCCGTCAAACAGATCATGGCGCTGACCAACGGCGGCGTAGGCGTAGACGTTGCCATCGAAGCCGTCGGCATCCCCGCCACCTTCGATCTGTGCCAGAAAGTGCTCGCACCGGGCGCGCGACTGGCGAACGTGGGCGTGCATGGCAAGGGCGTGAACCTGGAACTGGAAAAGCTGTGGATTCGCAACGTCACCATCAGCACCGGTCTGGTCAACACGAACACCACGCCGATGCTGCTCAAGACCGTGCAATCCGGCAAGGTCGATCCGACCAAACTGATTACCCACCGCTTCAAGCTCGATCAGTTCGAAGAAGCGTACAAGGTCTTCGGTGATGCCGCACAGGCCAAAGCGCTCAAGGTGATCGTAAGCGCCTGAAACAACGTTTGACGGGTAGTACGTGCAAAAGGCGGCGGGCATAAGCCCGCCGCCTTTTGCGTCTATCGCCAAAGTTATCCGGCGGCAAAGCTGTCCGGGTTGAGCCTAGAGCGGTTTTTGTTTAGAGCGGTTTCGATTCAAGTGCATACATACTGGATTCCCGCCTTCGCGGGAATGACGGGGAAAACGCCCAGAAATGCGTCATCCCCGCGAAGGCGGGGATCCAGGAAAATTTGGTCAGACTGGTTCGTACTGTATAGGTTTGAACAAAAACTGCTCTAAGTCAAACCGCACCGCGAAGCGGCGTCGGCCTGAATGAATTATCAGGGAACAATCTCGATTGGTATGGGTACCTGGACAAGCTCCCATACTTCAGACATGTCTGCATTGGATAAAGCGATACATCCTTCTGTCCAGTCAAAAGTCTGCGTAATTCCACTAGACCATCCAAATTTGTTGGGTTGTCCATGAATCATGATTGCGCCCCCCGGACTAACTCCAAGCTGGCGCGCATTTTCCTTGTCCTGCTCGTTTGGATAAGAGATATGGATAGCGCGAAAGTAAGCGCTATCTTCCTTCTTGAAATCAAGTGTGTAGCGACCTTCTGGAGTGCGCTTGTCGCCCTCGCGCTGCTTATGGCCAACAGGCGAGCCGCCAAGAACAATTTTGTACTCGCGCAGAACCTTGCCGCTGCTCATGAGGTAAAGGGTACGCTGTGACTTCTCGACGCGTACCAGGTCAACCTTTGGCGTCTGGGCATGTCCGAAGCTCGGGAATAGCAAGAATCCAATCACTGCAAATCGCCATATCACTTGAATTGTTTCCTAGCGTTTATGGTAATCGGCACCCAAGAAACATGCTGGGTTTGCAACCCAGCCTACGGTACTCCGCTTGCCGGAGCGGGATGTAATCGACCTGTCATTCTGCACGATGACAGACTGCCTCTATACGGTTGCCGAACGGGTCGTATAGGAATGCGCCGAAATAGTTGGTGTGATAGTGCGAACGGAGGCCGGGTGCACCATTGTCTTTGCCACCATTGGCTAGACCAGCGGAATAGAAGGCAACAACTTGCGCTCTGGTGGTTGCTTTGAAGCACCAGTGGCGCTTTTCGTCGAAATTGGCCTCGGTCGATTCATAAACCGCCAGACAAGAATGAAAGTCTTCAATATCGTTGCATCGGGTGCCGTAGCCCAACGCGCCGGGACGATCGTAGACTTTGGCGACGCCAAGTGCGGCCATCACTGCGTCGTAGAATGGGCGGGCAGTTTCGGTGCTTGGAACAGAGATGGAAACGTGGTCAAGCACGAACATAACGCCTCCTAACTACACATAGGCAAACCATCGTAAGAAAGCCTACCCCCCATCAACGAACTTCCGTAATGCGCGCATTCCGGGTGTATTGGGGCGACGTGCTCCCCAGAAGAAAACCAAAGCCATAGTCTTCCAGGTAGTAATAGTTGGAGATTTCGTCGATCTTGCCTCCGACGACATGGCATCTCAACTCTTTTGCCCTGCCCTGAAGTTGCGCATGCAATTCTCCGGCCGACAACTCGCGGGCAACCCTGCAAATGACTTCCGACTCCCGGACGGACTGATTGGTCATGAGATTCGTTTCCCGCATGCGCTGCGTATACCCCAACCCCAATTGCCCATATTGAATGTCGACAGGCATCCTGTTCCAATCTCCCCGCAATTCCAACTTGTCAACCTGGAAAACGCTCTGCTCCTCGGCGCTGTAGAGCATCTGACTAATAGGAATCATGCCCAGAAAACTCATCTGCTCCGTCCTGTCGTCGCCTTCCTGGTACGTGACGTAGAAAACGCCCGGTATCGACGTTGTTTCAATCAAAATTTCCTGCCGGAAGAACCCCGACTTGTTCAAACGCGCCGCCACGCTGCCCGTCAGGGACGTCCGGGTGCCTTCGATGCGCATGGCGCTGATCGAGCGCATGGGCGGAGTGCGTCCGAGTTGTTCGAGCCTGGCAGCAATGCGCGCATCCGGATCAGGCAAGGCGGAAAAATTCGCCAAATTCTTGCCACGCGGCTCGGGAGGCAAAAGAGCCTGAGCTAAATTTTCCTGACCGCAAATCGTCGACAGCAGGGTGGCGGAGTCCCCGGTGGCCTGCGGAATACTCAGAACAGGCGGACGAACCTGCATTCCGCCGTCCGTGATCGTCTGCTGTTGATCCAGGTAATAGACATGGAGAAGGGAATACGACTCTTTCTGACAATCCACCTGGTAGAACCCGGCTCGCCGGGCATATGGCGCCTTGTAAAGCCGGATATACGCTAGACTGGGATAATCGACCGCCGCCCAGAACCGCACGCTGCCATCCGCCCGTGTTTGCAGGCTCGAAACTTCCAGCAGGAGTTGCGTGTCGTTCTTCTTGTTGTAGGCGACCTCGCGCCAGGAGGGCGTGCGTTCACAAGCGTTTTTGACTGCGTCCAGTTGCCGGACGGCTCTGGCGGTGGATTCGCTCAAGGCAAGCGGCGAGGAATAAAGTGATGTGCCATTGCCGTAACGCCTTTCCTTTCTGGGGGGGGATGCTTTCCTGTCCAGGACGTCTGCATAGATCCAGTCTGCGCTTCCAGTCGCACAATCCGCGCGAATGTACATCTCCCCAACCGCCTTGTCCCCGGACTCCAGCAGGCGCAGGGCCAGATAGACTTTCCCTTCATTGCGCAGCACGCTTTCTTCGATCACCTTGTTACTTTCGGCAGCCTGCCAGACGGCCCGGTCGACCTGCCTCTGATCTTCCGATGGATTCGGCGGAAAAGAAGGAGAAGAACTGCACGCGAACAAGGCGGAAGAGACGGAGAGAATGGCAAACAGATTTGATGCTTTCATAATGGATATATTCCTGAGAAACGCTACCGACTGATGCTTCCGCACATTAAAAACACTGGCATTCTAACTGAAGAGTTGCGTCTCCACGCAATTGCCCTGAAACCGTCCCTTATCCACGCTGGACAAAAAAACCATCGGCTACCATGCCCGGACTGTCACTTGTATCCGCCTCCCCGATATGTCGACTTCCCGCATCGAACGCCTCATAGCAACCGCCAGCGAAATCATTCTCGGCAAGGAATACGAATTGCGGCTGGCCATTTCGTGCCTGCTCGCGCGCGGGCATCTGCTGATCGAGGATGTTCCGGGCACGGGCAAGACGACGCTCACCCACACGCTCGCCCGCCTGCTGGGGTTGCAATTCCAGCGCGTCCAGTTCACCAGTGACCTGCTGCCCGCCGATATTCTCGGCGTGTCGGTGTTCGATCGTGAAAGTTCGACTTTTCAGTTCCGACCCGGCCCGGTGTTCGCTCAGTTGATTCTGGCCGATGAAATCAATCGCGCCACCCCCAAGACTCAAAGCGCATTGCTCGAAGCCATGGAAGAACGACAGGTGACTTCCGACGGTCAGACCCTGCCATTGCCGGAACCCTTTTTCGTCATCGCCACGCAGAATCCTTCGTACCAGATCGGCACCTTTCCGTTGCCGGAAAGCCAGCTCGACCGTTTTCTTTTGCGCATCCGTCTCGGTTATCCGGATCGCGCCGCAGAGCGCGCATTGCTGCTGGGAGAAGATCGACGCACGCTGCTGGAGGGTATCGAGCCTGTGATGAGTCCTGCCGATTTGCTGGAATTGCAGAACACGGCCAGGACGTTGATCGTTTCCGAGCGTCTGATTGATTATGCGCAGGCGCTGCTGGCTGCAACCCGGCAATGCCCGGAATTCGCTGCGGGCCTCAGCCCGCGCGCGGGTCTGGGTTTGATTGCCGCCGCGCGGGCGTGGGCCTTGATCGAGGGGCGCGATCATGTGCTCCCGGAAGATGTACAGCGCGTTTTCCCCTATCTTGCCGGGCACCGCCTGCGTCTGGCGAGCGATGGCCGCATGCCGGGGCCGGACGATCTCGCGCGCTTGCTGAAAAGCGTCGCGGTTATTTGAGCTTTACGCATGTTCGCCCTGCCCGCCCGCCTGCGCGCCGTGTTCCGGTTCGGGCCGGGCAGCCCGGAAGCCGCGCCGGTCAAATTGCGGCAGGGACGCATTTATGTGCTGCCCACCTTACCGGGGCTGGCTTTCGCAGGCATTCTGGTCGTCATGCTGATCGCCTCGATCAATTACGGCCTCAACCTGGGTTACGCATTCACGTTCCTGCTCGGCGGCGTGGGAATCGCCAGCGTGCTTTGCGCCTTTCGCAATCTGTTCCGGCTCGTCATCCGGTACGGCAAGGCAGAGTCCGCGTTTCCCGGCGGCAATGTGGTGTTCCATTTGCTCATCGAGAATCCAGATCCGCACCGCCGCCCGGCTTTGCGCCTGATCGGCAACGGCGGAGAAACCAGTTTCGATCTGCCCCCCTTCACCTGCTGCGAAATTCTCCTGGCCTTGCCTGCAAAACAGCGCGGCGTGCTGCCGATCGGCCGCACGATCATCGAAACGCGCTGGCCGCTCGGCCTGATCCGCGCCTGGAGCGTGCTGATGCCGGATATGGAGGCTCTGATTTTTCCCTCGCCGGAAGTCGGCTCTCCCCCGCCCATGCGTTTTCCGAGTGATCGCCCTGCGGATATGGGAAGCCTGTGCCCGGGGAACGAGGATTTTGCGGGCCTTCGCGCTTACCGGGACACAGACTCGCCCCGCCATCTGGCCTGGAAGGTTTACGCACGGGACGGGGAGATGATGACGAAAGAGTTTTCGGCCTCGGCAAGCGGTGAACTGTTCTTCAACTGGGACGATCTGCCTGCCGGATTGCCGGAGGAAGCGCGGCTGTCGAGGCTGGCGACCTGGTTGCTGCATGCCAGTCAAGCCGAGGAACGTTATGCGCTGCGCCTGCCCGAGCGCGAATATCCCGCTGCACGAGGCGAGGCGCATTTGCGCCGCTGCCTCGGGGCGCTGGCCCGGCATGGGACGGAGCGGGAAAAGAGATGAAAGCGAAGGGAACGACATACCCGACTCCCTTCCCCGCTCGCGGGGGAGGGTTGGGGTGGGGGCATTCACCCATCGAAGTTTCCCTTCACCGTGATCAGGCGCTCTGGCTGCTGGCCGCGGCGGCATTGACCCTCATTGCCCATCTGCCGAAATTGCCTTTCTGGGTCATCATTTATTGCGCAACGCTGCTCATCTGGCGCGGCAGGCTTTTGTGGCACGGAAAATCAGCGCCATCGCGATGGGTATTGCTGCCACTCCTGCTGGGGGTTGCCGTCGGCATCCGTCTCGATATGGGGCAGTTTTTCGGCAAGACGCCGGGACTGGTTTTTCTGGCCTCACTGCTCTGTCTGAAACTGCTGGAAATCCGGAGCATGCGCGATATCCGCGTCGTGGCGCTCCTGTGTTTTTTTCTCCAGTTCGGGCTGTTTTTCAACGATCAATCCCTGCCTGCCGCAGTGCTGGCGCTCGTCGCCCTGCTCGCCACGCTCGGCAGTCAGGTCGCACTGGCCGACCCGGCCAGCAGTATGCGCGAACGCTTGAAAATGAGCGCAATCCTGCTCACGCAGGGCTTGCCGTTCATGGTGGCGCTGTTCGTGCTTTTTCCCCGCGCGATTCCGCCACTGTGGGGTATTCCGACTGACACGGTCGCAATCAGCGGCCTGTCCGATTCGATGTCGCCAGGCACGATCAGCGACCTGATCCTCTCGGATGATCCTGCTTTCACTGTGGAATTCGACGGCCCCCGTCCAGTTCCAGGCGACCGCTACTGGCGCGGCCCGGTACTGAGCCGGTTCGATGGCCGCACCTGGCGCATGGCGCCGCGTCCGCCCGGAGAACGTCCAACCTACACGCCTTCCGGCCGCCGTTTCGATTACCGGATCATGCTCGAACCCCATCAGCAGTTCTGGCTACCGGCGCTCGAATACCCGGCCGGGCCGGTGGAAGGGGTGCATTTCTCCCACGATTTTCAGACCCTGACACAGCAGCCGGTCGACAAACGCGCGCTGTTCGCCTTCAGTTCCTTTCCCGATGCGGCGGTCGGGCTGAACGAAAATCCGATGGTGCTCACTCTGGCCCGTCAGTTGCCCCTACAGGGCAACCCCCGCGCACGAGCGTTGGCGGCGGAATTGAAAGCGCAAACGCCCCAGCAGACGGTCGGCCGGATTCTTGGCTGGTTTGCGGAAGGAGGATTCAGCTACACGCTGCAACCGCCTGCACTGGAAGAGAACGGCATCGACTCGTTCCTGTTCGAGACCCGCATGGGGTTTTGCGAACACTTCGCCGGGGCTTTCGTCTTTCTGGCGCGCGCGGCGGACGTTCCGGCGCGCGTGGTCACAGGCTACCAGGGAGGGCATGTCAATCCCGTCAACGGGGCCATCAGTGTGCGCCAGTCGGATGCCCACGCCTGGGCTGAAGTCTGGTACGCAAAACGCGGCTGGGTCAGGGTCGATCCCGTCGCGCTCGTTGCGCCGACGCGCATCGACCAGGGTCTGGAAGGCGCGCTGGAAAAGGGATTACCTTTCATGTTGCGCCCGGAATATTCATGGCTCCGGCAACTGCGTTATGGCTGGGAAGCCGCCTCGACGCAATGGAACCGGAAGATCATCGCTTACGACAGCAAGCGGCAGCACGACCTGATGGGCGCCTTCGGTCTGGATGACTTTTCACCGTCGAAGGCGTTCGGCGCGGCTGCCATCGTCATTGCTCTGCTGATGGCCGCGTTTTACGGTTGGGCGCAATTTTCCCGCAAGGATGACGGACTGGACCCGCTCGACCGGGCCTGGGTCCGGTTTTCAGCCCGGCTTGCCCCGCTCGGGCTTGCCCGCATGCCCAATGAAGGCCCGCTCGATTACGCCCGAAGACTGGCTGCCGCCCGTCCTGCCGACGCCGAGGCGCTCACTTCGATCTGTACCCGATACGCCTGTTTGCGTTATCGTTCACCGCCTTTACGTACAGAAGTCGATGCCCTGACGCTCACGATCGACACATTGGGTCTTAAACAGGAAATACCGGCCCGATAACCCGCGATCAGCAGCCAATCCTCGCGCCGGTGCGAAACGCGACTCCAGGACGAAATTTATGACAGGAGTTTTACCGATGAAATGCAGGACATTCAAAACCCCCGGTTCCCTGCTCCGCTTGGGCGTCGCCTTTCTGACGCTCGCGCTCGGACCGGCCTGCGCGCACGCAGATTTCACGGCGCGCGAAGATGTCTCCGCTTTCGTCGAGGAAATCTCCGCGCGCAACGGGCTGGAAACCGCCCCGATCTATGCGGCGCTCTCCCGCGCCAGTTATCTTCCGCGCGTGATTGATCTGATCACGCCGCCTACAAAACGCGGCGTGCGTTCATGGCACCGTTACCGCAGTCAGTTTCTCGGCCGCGCGCATATCGAAGGCGGACTCAAAACCTGGGCGCAGTACGAAAACGAATTGCGTCAGGCTGAAAAACAATACGGCGTACCGCCTGAAATCATTCTGGGCATTCTCGGAGTAGAAACGATTTACGGGCGCAACACGGGCAATTTCGAGACGCTCTCTGCGCTTGCCACGCTGGCTTTCGACTATCCGCCGCGCGCCGAATTGTTTCGTGGCGAACTGGAATCGCTTTTCCTGCTTGCCAGGGAACAAAACCGCGATCCGGCCAGTTACTCCGGCTCCTTTGCAGGCGCAATCGGCTGGCCGCAATTCCTGCCGAGCAGCATTCGCCGTTACGCGGTGGATTTCAACGGTGACGGAAAAATCGACTTCGACAGCGATGCGGTAGACGCCATCGGCAGCATCGCCAATTACCTGCGCGAGTACGGCTGGACGCCAGGCACGCCCGTAGCGGTCAGAGTCCGGCTCCTCCCCGGCACGGATCCCGCGCCGCTCATCGAAAAGGGGATCGAGCCCAGCTTGACCAAGGAACAATTGCTGGAAGCCGGTATTCGTCCGCTCGCCTACTCGCTGCCCAGTGACAATGAAGCCACGCTGGTCGACCTCGAAACGCCGGGAGTAGACACCGAATACTGGCTCGGTTATCGCAATTTCTACGTGATTACACGCTACAACCGCAGCAGTTTTTACGCGATGGCGGTATTTCAGTTGGCGGACGCGCTCCGGACGGGCCATGACGGCGGCAGCATCGAACTCACGTCCCAAAAACACACGGCAACAAGCAAGGCATCGTCCGGCGCCAAGGCAAGTAAACCCTCCAAGGCAAAGTCTCCCGCTCCGCGCAAGAAGTCGTCGCCCACAAAACGGGCGAAGCGGTCATGATTCATTCCATTTCAAGCGATAAATTATCGAGACACCCCAGTCATTCCGCGCGTAGTCGCGGAATCCATGCGGCATCTGGATTCTGCGACTACGCTTCGCTACGCGCAGAATGACGACGAGTATTATTGCTGTCGTCTTGAAGTAAAAATCGAATCATTCCCCGTCCGGCTGAATATCGTCGCGCGGCAGAGCCAGAGGCGGTTGCAGGGTCACATCGGGTTTCACTCGAAAAGCGTAACGACCTTCGCCAGTACCTCGTCCATGATCGGCGCAGGCAGCGTGTCCACCTTGCGCCCATGGCGGGCGAGCAGGTCGATTACGCGCGGCTGGTCGCAACGCACGACGCCGGTGGTCCTGATGCCGGATATAGGCACAGCAAAGCCCAAACGGCGGGCGAACTCACCGCCGCCGGTAATTGGAAGGATGACCGGCAATCTGGTCGCTTCGTTGAATTCGGTGGGCGACACGATCAGCACGGGACGACTTCCACTTTGCTCATGCCCGGAAGTCGGATCGAGCGACACAAGATAAATATCACCCCGCTTCATAACAGTTCGCCACCCACGGCGGGCGCATCGACCCATTCGCGTTCTTCGGGCGGTTGTGGCTGCGAATAGTCAGATGCGGCCAGCAACTCCGCGAGCGTATAGCGTGGGCGCGGCCGGGGATTGACCACCAGACAACCGTGATCGACCGTGATGCCGACGGTCGCGCCGACTTGCAGATGCAGTTGGTCGAGAAACGCGGGAGGAACGGCCAGCATGACGGAGCCGCCGACTTTGCGTAAATTGGTTGTGTGCATGGCGTACCTCTTCGGATCGTGTTATATCAAAGTATAACCAGTATCGAGCCGAATTCAATCACTATCCGCCTGGATATCGTCGCGCGGCAGAAAGTTCCATTCGTTGGCGCTACCCAGCCCACAGGCCATGACCCCGATTTTCGTGCAACAACCGCTACGTGAAGTTGCACGTTTCAATATATATGTATTTGTTGACATTTACCGTAATTATGGAACCATGCTGCCATGGACGCCAAAACAAGCATCGAAAAACTCATCCATGTAGCGCGCTCACAGGGACTTGTGCGCCCCAATGATCTGACCTCATCGGGAATCCCTCGCGTCTCTCTGACTCGCGCTGTCCGGCGCGGGCAACTGGAACGGATTGGACGTGGGCTATATTGTCTGCCGGGGCGTTCGGTTTCGGCGCATGGCGCGCTGGCAGAAGTCGCTCGCCGCGTCCCCAAGGGTCTCATCTGCCTGCTGTCGGCGCTACGCTTCCACAATCTGACAACGCAAGCGCCGTTCGAGGTTTGGCTCGCCATCGAGAACAAGTCCGCCGCGCCGAGATTCGACTATCCGCCGCTGCGCCTTGTGCGTTTCTCCGGTGCGGCGCTAACTGAAGGCGTGGAGGAGCATATTGTTGACGGCGTGACAGTGCGTCTCACAAGTGTCGCCAAGACGGTGGCCGACTGCTTCAAGTTTCGCAACAAGATCGGTCTCGATGTGGCACTGGAGGCGCTACGCGAGGCATGGGCCGCACGTCGCATGACCAGCGACGAAATCTGGCGCTACGCCAGAATAGCCCGCGTGGATAATGTGATGCGCCCCTATCTGGAGAGCCTGGCATGAACCTGCGCAACATTGCGGCATCGGTTCGCGCACGATTGCTCAACAAGGCCCGCGCCGAAAAACTTGACTTCAACCTGCTGCTGACGCGCTATGCGCTGGAACGGATACTGTATCGCTTGAGCATCTCCGGGCAACGCGATCAATTCCTGCTCAAAGGGGCGCTGCTCTTCGATCTCTGGTTTGATGTGCCGCATCGCCCGACGCACGATGCTGATCTGCTGTGTTTCGGCTCCGCCGAGATACCCCATCTGGAAAACCTGTTCCGTGAAATCAGCCGGATCGAGAGCAATGATGGCATCGTGTTCCAGCCCGACATGGTAAAAGCTACAGAGATTCGCACAGATGCCAACTATGCAGGCGTCCGCGTCACACTGCTGGGTCTGCTCGATGAGGCGCGCTGCCCGGTGCAGATCGACATTGGTTTTGGCGACGCCGTGACGCCCGACCCGGAGGAAGCTCGGTATCCAGCGATCCTCAGCGACATGCCGTCGCCCTGTCTGCGGGTGTATCCCCGTTACACGGTTGTGTCGGAGAAGTTGGAAGCGATGGTATTGCTTGGAATGCTCAACAGCCGGTTGAAGGATTATTTCGACCTGTGGACACTGGCCCGGCATTCTGACTTCGAGGGAATGACCTTATGCGAGGCAATTCGAGCCACGTTCGAGCGCCGAGGAACAGCCGTACCCAATGGCGAGCCTGACGCCCTCAGCCCCGTATTCGCTCAGGACGAACAAAAGAATAAACAATGGCAGGCGTTTCTACGCAAGAACAGACTGGAGCTGAGGCCATTGCCCGCTGTGATTGACGATTTGCGCGAATTCCTGTTACCCGTGTTGGCTATTGTCGCAACAGGAGCGCCTTGCGGCAGTGTCTGGCGGGCGGGAAAGGGGTGGAATAAGGCGGAACCGGCATGTGAAGGTTGGTAATTTCACTTGCAAATAACTTGTAAAGCAGATCACGCGCCGACCAGCATCTTCACGTCCCGCACTGCGTAAGTGAAGTGCGGGACGTTGCCGTTTCTTTTGACCGCGCTTACATTGCTGCTTTTGTACACCGCCTGCGCGTATTGTGTTTTTACTGCCATGGCTGCTTGCGCGAGAAAGTTGAGCATGGACGTGTCGCTTTTTCACCTTCAATCCGGCAACATCGCTACATTGAGCGGGTTAAAAAAGGAACTCGTTATGAACGCGACAACCGAACAGATGCTGGTCTCGAAGATCAGGGCGCTTTCCGCGCAGCAAGTGGCCGAGGTCGAGGATTTCGTGGATTTCTTGATGGGCAAGGCCAGAAAGCGTTCAGCCTTGGAGCGGCTGTTGGCGATGGCTCCGGCACTGGAAGCGGCAGGCGCTGAACCGATCAGCGAAGAAGAGATCGCCGCCGAGGTCAAGGCCGCTCGCGCCCAACGACGCACTGATACGGCGGGACATTGATTCATGCGTCTGGTTGAGTTTCAGGACATTCCTATCGTCACCGCAGGGGAAATGCTTTGCAGAATTGAATATTGAAATTCTTGAGACGATAGAAATACCAAGCACGTGAGGCTGGGATGAGCATTGCGAATCCCAGCCTATCCGCACTGCGTGAGTGAAGTGCGAGACGTAGTCGTTTCTCTTGACCGCGCTTACATTGCTGCTTTTATGCGCTGCCTGCGCGTGACTGCGCCCACGATGCCAAGACCGGCTAACAGCATCGCCCAGGTTTCGGGCTCGGGAATGGCGTCAAGATTGTAAGCGAGGGTGATGCCTGTAATCTCGCGATTATAATCAACTCCTCCCCTAGCTACGTTCTGCCCCCAACATATATCAATAGTGGTGCCATTGATAAAATCAAACGCAATAGTATTTGAATTAAAGTCGCTCTGCTCAAACAAGTCGCTGAATATTGTAGACAACGACCAAGTATCGCCGTCTGCAAAAGTTATGGATGATTTTTGGAAATCGAAAATGCCGTACCAGTCAAAATCGGCGATTTCTTCAAAGACTTTAACTACCCAGTAACGAACTTCATCTATACCGGGAGGGTAATCTTGACTGACGGCTTTAATCATTGTGCCATCTTCTGCGTATTCTTGGAGTGTGTATCCTACAGTTGCAAGATCTGAATAATGAGCCAAATAATTCAAATACATTTTTTCTTCTCGGAATACTTCTTCTCCATTGAGCTGCGTGAAGTATCTAATCTCTCTGCTGGAGACTCGGACAGGGTCAATATTGAAGAAATGTCCTTCCTTTACAGAATAATTCTTTTCGTCCACATAAGGGCCTGAAAGTTTATTCGAATACCTGAAATATCCCGGCCAATTGGTTCCACTAGGATCAGGGCCTTCTGGATAGTATTGATATGATACAAAGTAAAGGCTCTTATCTTTTATTTTAGGATGTTCCTTCACTTGATTAGGATCTACCTTCACTTGAAGGCGGTACCTACCATATTCATCGCGTCCTAACGATGCTTGTAGCATTGCCCCAGTGTTGGAAAGGTCAAACTGATTGCTTTCCTCATTCCAAACACCCGTAATGGTTACGATCTCCGCCGACGCCGGAGCACTACCCAAAAGACCGCCAACAGAAAACACAACGCTGGCAACCGCCAGCAGCAGCTTTTTCATCGAACAATTGGCGAGCGTAAAAACGTGTCCAGGATGCATGATTTCTCTCCTTGGTCGTTGGTTGATTGACGAATCAAACGCCCCCACCCTCTTTCGAGGAATGGGGGTATTCAGAAGCTGCTAACGCAAAGCACAGCTTTCTCTTGGTCGGTTTACATTGCTGCTTTTGTACGCCGCCTGCGCGTGACCGTGCCCACGATACCCAGCCCTGCCAGCAGCATCGCCCAGGTCGTCGGTTCCGGCACGGCGGTGATCGGCGTTTGGGTGAGGCTCACCGTGCCCGCTCTGTCGAAGGTGAAACCGGCGACGAAAGCCTGCGGGTTGAGCGGGTCCAGCATGTTGACGGGGTCAATGCCTTCCAGCCAGAAGCCGCGCACGGCAGAATCGAAGGTGAACGTGCCGCCAACTGCGACATCACCAAGGAAATTGCCGCGCTCGCCAGCAGCGTTCAATGCATAGATCTGATAACCGTCCGGATCGGTGAGCGCGGTAGTGAACTCGGCCGATGTGATCAGCGGGCTGGCCGAATCGACCTGGTAGATATAGCCGACAGCTACATCCGGATCAATATAGAAGCGTTGGCCCGCCCCGACATCGAAATAGTACCTGTAGCTGCCCGTCTCCGGATCGAGAACACTCAGCAGTGGCGTATCCGGAGACAAGCCCCAG
>Ga0209628_10000037_pt1 | contig 63190 bp, 58 predicted proteins | sample TergutCu122P4_FD_187285 | JGI IMG/M metagenome (GOLD analysis project Ga0209628, IMG submission 187285) | Cubitermes ugandensis P4 segment gut microbial communities from Kakamega Forest, Kenya - Cu122 P4 (SPAdes) (version 2) | ecosystem: Host-associated > Arthropoda: Insects > Digestive system... | reverse complement strand
GAGTTGGAGATGGCGGCATGCAATGCATTCCAGTCGGGTGCATTGCCCTGCCCTGCCACGACGACTGCCTGTGACCCCTTGGGAGCCGCCGGGGCAGCGGTCACCTCTTCTCCACTCAGAACGGCCTTGAGCGAAGCGATGACGTCTGGATCAGCCGGTTTCGGCATCAGCCCCTGCGAGAGCTGATTGAACATGTGACGCACCCCGGCTGTTGCAGCCATGATGACGTCCATGGTCGTGGTCGTTACCGCGAGTTCGCCATTGCGCAGCTTGTCGAACAGGTTCTCGGTGAGATGGCAGAGCGTCACCAGTTCGGCAGCATTCAGGAAACCCGCGCCGCCCTTGATGGTATGAAACCCCCGGAAAATATCGTTGAGCAGCCCCTTGTCATCCGGGCTGCGTTCGAGATCGACCAGTTTGTTATCAACGCCTGACAGCAGGTCTTCCGCTTCAGTGAGAAAATCCTGTAACAGGTCTTCCATTCCGGCAAAATCACTCATCATCTACCCCCAATCTCTATCTCATTGCTTCGCTAAAAACCCAGGCTCGCGAGCAGATCGTCAACCTGTCCCTGGCTGGTTACAACATCATCGCGGCCTTCAGCGTTGATGACAGGTCCATTGAGCAGGCCACCCGTTTTTTCGGCTAGAAAATCTCCCGGCGCGGACTCGATGAGGATGCCCAGCAGTTGCGATTCGAGATCCTGCACCATGTCAAGGACTTTCTTGATGACCTGCCCGGTCAGGTCCTGGAAATCCTGCGCCATGACGATTTCGAGCAACTGAACGCCAATCGCCTCGCTGCTCAAGGCAGCCGAATCGAGAAACGCATGCGTTTCCCCGGCCAGCGCCTTGAATTCTTCAACCGGGAGCTGGTTGGCAAACACCTTGTTCCAGCGCGTGTGCAAGGCTTTGGATTCGGTCTGGATTTTCGTGGCCAGCGGTTTGGCGGCATCCGTTGCGTTGAGCACCTTGCTGGCCGCCTGCTCGGTCTTTTCCACGACATAGGTCAGACGCTGGCGGGCATCGGGTACCGTATTGGCGACTTCCTGCAACTTGCTGTCCAGGCCAAGCTCGATCAGCATGTCATGCAGTTTGCGGGTCATCTTTCCGATGCGATTGAACATCATGCCATCCCGGTCGAGCGTCTCTTCCTCGCCCGCCGCGCCCTGCGGCGAGGCGTACCTGCCGGCCTCGGCATCGAACAGATTCTGCAATTCATCGTTGTCGTCATCATCCCTTGCGCCTGAAGCGGCCTTCGGCGCAGGCGCTGGAGGAGGCGTTTCCACCGCCGCCTTGTCGGGCGCAGCTTCTTCAACGCTTCCACTCGCTGCGATGTTGTCGAACAGGGACTGGAGTTCGTCCGAGTCTCCCGTCTCATCAATCTTTCGTTTAGCCACCATCGGCCCCCGTTATTCTCTGGATATGTCCTGCTGGAAACGTTCAGACTTCCGATGTTTCACCCGATCATCCGCTTCAAGCCGGTTTCATTTTTTCAAACACCTTTTCCAGCTTCTCGGCCAGGGTCGCCGCCGTAAACGGCTTGACGATGTACCCGCTTGCCCCGGCCTGCGCAGCGGCAATGATGTTTTCCTTCTTGGCCTCCGCCGTAATCATCAGCACCGGCAAGTGCTTGAGTTGTGGCGAACTGCGAATTTTTTGCAGCAGCGTAAGCCCGTCCATGTTGGGCATGTTCCAGTCGGAGACAACGAAATTGTATTCCGTTGGCATTGTTTCGAGCTTTTGCAACGCCACTACGCCATCCTCGGCTTCGTCCGCATTGGCATATCCCAGCTCCTTGAGCAGGTTGCGAACGATACGCCGCATCGTCGAGAAGTCGTCCACTATCAGGAATTTCGTTTTGGGATCGCCCATCAGCTTTCTCCACGCTCTCTCTCAAATACGTATACGTATCGCTGCCTCACCCCTGATGTCCTCGCTGGAGAAGCGGCCGCAGAGTCTGCGCAAGTATTTCGGCATCGAATTTCGCCACGTAGGCATCCACGCCGACACGCTTGCCCATTGCCCGGTTGGCCTCAGAGGACAGCGACGAGTGCATGACGACGGGAATGCCATCGAAGCGGCTATCGTTCTTGATGTTTCGTGTCAGAACATAACCATCCATTTCCGGCATCTCGGCATCGACCAGAATGAGGTCGATTTCCTCCGAGACGTGCCGCCCAATCTGCTGCGCGTGGCCCGCGATGCCTCCGAGCCGATTCCACGCTTCCAGCCCGTTCGTGGCGTGCTTGTGATGCACGCCGAGTTTGTCGAGCACTTCGGCAATCTTGCGCCGCGCCACCGAAGAGTCATCGACGAAAAATATGTTGAAGCTGTGGCCCTCGTGCAGGGGATCAATATTGCCGACGACCGCTTCGCCGAACGTGTTGGCGAGGATGGTCTCGACATCGAGGATGGAGACCAGTTTGCCGTCGGCCAGTTCCGTGATCGCAGTGATGTAGCTGTGCGTGCTGGTTGAAACGTTTTCCGGCGCGCGCACCTTGTCCCATTCCACACGAATGATGCGATCAACCCCTTCTACGATGAACCCCAGCGTGCGCTTGCTGTATTCGGTCACCATCATCGAGCCGCCAAGCGGCGCATCGGGTTTGGCCAGCCCCAGTATCTTGGCAAGCGAGAGCACCGGAATCACATTGCCGCGCAGGGAAATCAGTCCTTCCACGCCGCGCGGCATATTGGGCGCCTTGGTGATGAAGGGTCTGGTCGAAACCTCCCGCACCTTGAAAACGTTGATGCCGAACGTCTCGCTCGTTCCCAGCGAGAACAGGAGGATTTCCATGCGATTCGATCCGGCAAGCATCGTACGTCCGTCGACCGCATCAAACAGCGCCTCGTCAGTCTTTACCGCAATGCCGTTTCGTGACTCTGGATTCAACATGGTTTCACCTCACACTTCTTCTTTGACTGTAGCTTCTTCCGCCGGCTCGGAAATGCCGAGAATCAGACGGCGCAGGGTTTGCGACAAACGTAGCGGTTCGAATTTCGGAACGTATTCGTCGACGCCGACCGAAAGGCCGAGTTGCTGATTCGACATTCCCGACAGCGAGGAGTGCATGACCACCGGCACGCCCGCAAAGCGCGGATCGGTCTTGATGTGGCGGGTCAGGATGTAGCCGTCCATTTCGGGCATTTCAACGTCGGTCAGCACCAGACTGAGCACGTCGGAGACCTTGCGCCTAGAGGAAGCCGCCGAATCGGCGATTTTTTTCAACTCTTCCCAGGCTTTGCGTCCATTGATCGCGCTGATGTATCTCACGCCCATCGAGTCGAGCGTCTGCATGATCTGCTTGCGCGCCACCGAGGAATCGTCAGCGAACACCACCAGGCACTCTTCGGCGTTTTCGATGGGCTTGATTTCCTTGAAAATCATCAGGTCATCGTCGTATTTTGTCGTTTCCGACAACACTTTTTCGACATCGAGCAGCATCACGAGCCGGTTGTCCGCCAGTTCGGTCACGGCCGTCACCAGACCGCCCATGTGCGCCACCAGCATGTCGGGCGGCACGCGCATCTGCGCCCAGTCGAGTCGGAGAATGGTGTCGACCGCTTCGACCAGGAACCCCTGGGTATGACCGTTGTATTCGGTGACGATCATGATGTCGCGCGCTGTACCCTGTCCCAACCCCGCGTACTTGGCCAGATCGACCACGGGCACCAGTACGCCGCGCAGGCTGACCATGCCTTCGACGGCGGGGGGCATTTCGGGCGCAACGGTGATTTCGGGCGTGCGCATGACTTCGCGCACCTTGAACACGTTGATTCCAAAAGTTTCGCGTCGTCCGCTTCGCGGATCTTCGCCCAACGTGAATAGCAGAATTTCGAGTTTGTTCGTCCCGGCCAGCCTGGTACGAGCATCAATGTTTTTCAACAAATCGGACATTTCGCATTCTCCGCCGAAAGCGGCCATCTCCCCGGTCGGTCTGACCGGTTGCAGTGGCTTGCATTTTTATGATTCTGGACATCCAGCTTTTGAAAATAATGATCAAGGAGTCTTCATATGTTCATATGGACGGAAAAGCACGATGACATTCTCAACCGTAAATACATTCCATTTGATCATACGCGCGGCGGTTCGGAAGGACTGTGAAATCCGCCTCCCAATCGCTGCAATACCCGTGCGGCAACCTCGGTAATCGGAACAACTTCCTTCACCGCGCCAAGCAATACCGCTTCGCGGGGCATGCCATAGACGACACACGTTTTCTCATCCTGCCCGATCGTCCAGGCGCCCGCCTGCATCATGCGCAGCAGGCCGGCAGCGCCATCCTTGCCCATGCCGGTCAAGAGCACGCCGATCGCAGCGCGCCCGACCTGTTCCGCCGCAGAGTCGAACAGCACATCGACCGAGGGCCGGTGGTGATTGACTCGCTCCGAGCGCGACAACTCGCATTGATAGCCGCCGTTCGACGTTCTTTTTATCAACAGGTGTGAATGCCCGGGCGCCAGATAAGCCACGCCGGGTTCGATCATCTCGCCCTGGGCGGCCTCTTTCACGCTGATGCGGCTCAACAGATCGAGACGGTGTGCAAAGGAGCCGGTAAACATTTCCGGCATGTGCTGCGCCATGAGGATAGGCGGAATGTTTGTCGGAAACCGGGTCAGGACTTCACGAATGGCTTCGGTTCCACCCGTCGATGCGCCGATGAAGATGATGGTTCCCGAATAGGGAACGATCCGCGTTCGCGGCGAATTCGCCTCTGTCAGAGAATCTTGCCGGGTATGCGGCGAGGTCGTCGGGCCTTGCAAGTTCGTCCCCTGTCAGCGCAACGGCGAATCCAGCCGCACATACACCGTGCGCCCGATGGAACGCAGCAAATCGGCCGCGTGCATGAAACTTTCGGAATGCCCGGCGTAGATCCGCCCTTCCGGCCGCAATAGCGGAACGAAACGTTTCAAAATGCCGTATTGCGTCGGCTTGTCAAAATAAATCATGACATTGCGACAAAAAATCGCGTCGAACGGCCCTTGCACCGGCCATGCCGGAGACAACAGATTGATACGGCGAAAACTGATGAGCCGCCGCAACTCGCCTCGCACGGTATAAGAACCATCATTGCCGGGAGAGGGAGTGAAATACCGGGACAGATGCACGGGCTGCACGCGATCCAGCCTGTCGCGGCGATAAACGCCTTTTTCAGCCTGCGCAAGCACGGAAGTATCAATATCGCTGGCAACGATTTCCACCGGCGGTGTCATGGACAAATAGGCATCACACGCCGTAATTGCCAATGAATACGGCTCCTCTCCCGTCGACGAAGCGCAGCACCATATTCTGATGGGCCGCTTTTCCTTCACCTGCTTGAGTTGCTCGGCAAGAATCTCGAAATGGTGCGCTTCGCGGAAAAAGGAAGTCAGATTGGTCGTCAGCGAATTGATGAAAGTTTCCCACTCGCCGTGATCCTGTTCGAGGCGGCGCAAATACTGGGCAAAGGTCTGGTCGCCACATGAGCGCAGCCGCCGCGCCAATCGGCTGTAGACCATGTCCTGCTTGGAGGATGAAAGCGCAATCCCTGCATTCTTGTACAACAGGCTGCGGACGCGCTCGAAATCGGCCTCGGTAAACTCGAATTCGCGCCCTGGACCCGTCACGGCGCTGAAACTGTTGGAGGAACCGCGGAAAGACGGAGGAAAAGCCATGACAAAACGTCCTCGTTTATGGCCTGGGAGTAGAAACTTCATTGGGTGGCGCGTTCAGGCCGTTCAGGATGTTACGGCCCAATTCATCCGCTTCTTGAACCGATTGCACCGAAGCCTCAGGCGAGTGACCGATCAGTTCGCTGCGAATGGCTTCCTCTGATTCCTTGTTGAGCACGATGATGCTGATACGCCGGTTGATCGGATTGAACGGATCGGCATCATCCAGATGCACGGTGTCCGACAACCCCACCACGCGCACCATCTTGTCTATCTCCAGACCGCCTGCTACCAGTTCGCGCCGTGCCGCATTGGCGCGGTTCGACGAGAGTTCCCAGTTTGAAAAACCCCGCTCGCCGCCCGCATACCGTGTCGAGTCGGTATGTCCCGAAAGGCTGATGCGGTTATCGACATCGTTGAGCACCCGGCCAATGGTCCGCAGCAGTGCAACGCTATACGGTTGCAATACGTCGCTGGCCAGATTGAACATCGGCCGGTTATGTTCATCGACGATCTGAATGCGCAGTCCTTCCGAGATGATGTCGATCAGTATCTGATTTTTGAACATGCGCAACTGGGTATTGGCCTCGATGAGCGCCTCGATTTTCCCCTTGAGGTCGATCAGACGCATCCGCTCGCGGTGTCTTTCCAGTTCCAGCCCTTCGGAACTGGCCCTGCCCCCTTGCCGCTGCCGCACGGCATCGGTATTGATTGCCCGCTTGGAAGGCGTGTCGCCGCGCCGCACCTGCCCCACCTTGCGGGACAAATCCTCGCCGCCGCCCTTGACGACGCTCGAACTGTCGCCCGATCCCTGCCCGCCCTGCATTGCCAGCTTGAGCGGACTCTTGAAATAGTCGGAAATGCCCTTGAGATCTCCCTGGGCAGTGGAACCGAGCAGCCACATCATCAGAAAAAACGCCATCATTGCGGTCACGAAGTCGGCATAGGCGATTTTCCATGCCCCGCCGTGCGCGCCGCCGGAGATTTTTTTGATGCGCTTGACGATGATGGGCTGTTGGGTGTTGCTCATCGCTCATTCACCCCTTCAGCCCTTGCGGCTCTTGAGTTCCTGTTCGAGCTCCAGGAAAGTGGGCCGGTCGCTGGCATAGAGCACCTTGCGTCCGAATTCCACCGCAATCTGCGGGGCATAGCCATTCATGCTTGCCAGCAGCACCACCTTCATCACCTGAAAAATCTTGCTGCTTTCCTCGACTTTCTGCCTGACCTGGCTCGCGATCGGACAAACGAACCCATATGAGAGAAGGATGCCCAGGAACGTTCCCACCAGCGCCCCGGCAATCATCTTGCCCAGCACGGCGGGCGGCTCGCCCACCGACCCCATCGTGTTGACCACCCCCATCACGCACACCACGATACCGAAGGCCGGCATCGCCTGCCCGATTTCGTCGATCGCGTGCGGCGCCTGATGCGCCTCCTGGTGATGGGTTTCGATTTCCATGTCCATCAGGTTCTCAATCTCGAACGCATTGAGATTGCCGCCCACCATCATGCGCAGGTAGTCGCACATGAACTCGACGACATGATGATCGGAAGAGACGCTTGGGTATTTTGAGAAAATCGGGCTGGAGTCCGGCGTCTCGACATCGTTTTCGATCGACATCAAGCCTTCCTTGCGCACCTTGGTGAGTATCTCGTAGAGCAGCGAGAGCAGATCGACATACAGGGCGCGATTGAATTTCGAGCCTTTCACCGCCAGTCCCAACGACTTGAGCGAAGACTTGATCACCTTGGAACCGTTATTGGCGACGAAACCGCCAATCAACATCCCGAAAATGGCCACATACTCGCCCGGAACCCAGAGCGCAGTAAGACTGCCATGGACCGCGAACGATCCCAGCGCGCAGACGAGGATGATGACGTAACCAATGAGCAGAAACACGGGTTATTCCAGAACACGCGAGCGGATTCATACAATGCATGAATTTCGGCAAACTCACCGTGAAAACTTGAGGCTGGAATAAGAAAAGCCGCCCCCACCCTAACCCTCCCCCGCTTGCGGGGGAGGGAATCAGTCTTTTCCTTCCGCAAGCGGGGAGGGAATCAGTCCCCTTCCCCCGCTTGCGGGGGAAGGTCGGGATGGGGGCAGACAACGCTGTATACAACCGTCCTAACTGATTTCCACCCGGTTGCGACCGTTGTTCTTGGCCTCGTACAGGGCCTGGTCGGCGCGTGACAGCGTCTTGTCGGTGTTGGGATCGGAGTGACTCATGATGGTGACGCCCACGCTGGCAGTGACGTGGATGGGTACGTCGTTGTAGATGAGCGGGGTGTCTTCAAGCACCTTTCGTACCCGTTCGGCAAGGCCGAGCGCGCCTTCGCGGTTGGCTTGCGGAACCAGGATGGCAAATTCCTCGCCTCCCAGACGGGCCAGCATGTCGGATTCGCGCAGGAGTTTGCGCACCTGCCGCACGATGTGGCAGAGCACGGCGTCGCCCGCCGCATGGCCGTGCGTGTCGTTGATCTGCTTGAAGTAGTCGATGTCGATCATCAGAATGGCGGCTTCGCCCGGATAGCGGGTCAGGCGCGCGCGTTCGTGTTCGATGCTCTCGAAGAAGGCGCGGCGGTTGGGGATGCCGGTGAGCGGATCGGATGTGGCCAGTTGCCAGAGTTCGCGCGCGTGACGCTTGCGCTGCGAGATGTCGCGGTAGATGTAGAGAAAACCGATCAGGTTTTCATGCAGACGAATCGGGATGAAATCGCGTTCGATCCAGCGGCCGTCCTTGAAGTGGATTTCTTCGCCATACGAGGGGCGGCCTGCCGCGCGCAGTTCTTCGACGCGATCCAGGAAAGCCTGACTGTTCTCGGCAACGTGGCTGGAAAATACCATCAGCGGATGTACAGGCTTGCCCAGCACGTATTCTTCGGTTCCCGGCAGGCCGAGCAGTTCGAACACGTACTGGTTGAGCAGGACGATGCGGCCCTGGAGGTCTTCCATGATGAGCGAGCCGGGGAAGTTTTCCACCACGGCATTCAAATGGGAATGCGCAATTTCGAGTTCCTTGCGCGCCGTTTTTTGCTGCGTGAAATCTTCCTTGGTGGCGATGAAATGCTGAATGACGCCATCGCTATCGAGCGCGGGAGCGATGGTGAGCTGTTCATCGTAGAGGCTGCCGTCCTTCTTCCGATTGATGAGTTCTCCGTGCCAGACGCGGCCGGAGAGGATGGTTTGCCACATGTGCGTGTAGAAAGCCCTGTCCTGTTTCCCGGACTTGGTCAGGACGCCCGGACTTTGACCGATGATTTCGGACGCCGTGTAACCGGTCAGGGCGCTGAAGGCCGGGTTGCACCACTCGATGAGGCCATCCGGTTTCGTAATGACGACGGCGTTTGCGCAGGCATTGAGCGAACTTTCCAGCAAGTATCGTTGCGCCTCGATTCTGGAGATCCGTTCGCGCTGATGGCGGCCGGCATGACGGAAAAACAGGTAGGCGAAAAGCACACAGGCCATGCCAATAGCCATCAACAGCATGATGGTCATGTTGTTGCGCTCGATCTTGAGGAGGGCGTTTTTCAGCAGACTGTCGCGGTCGAGGGCCAAGGTGACGCCGATGGGCAACTGTGGATAGAGACGATGTGCAACGATCCAATGCTGGGCATCAATGGCCTCCAGTTCCTTTGCGCCGCCCAATTCGCCGTTCTGCCAGCCCTTGACGGTGTCGCGTTCAAACATCAACAGACCGGCATTCGTCGGCAGGGTATCGAACAGCCGCAGGCCATCGGTACGCAGCAGCGCGATACGGGCAAGCGATGCACCGGGGACGGTGTTGATTCGATGCAGCAGGTATCCAAGATCGAGGGTGGCGACGAGGGTTTTTTTTTCCTGCCTGGCGGACTCGGGCAGGAGGGTATGAGCGATCGGAATGAAACCCTGGGCAGGCGTGTTTTTGGCGTTATCGGTCAGGGGCGTGCCATCAGCGAAGTCATGCCCCATGTGCGTCGGCCCGATACGAAACAAGTCCCCGGATGGCAGCGGATAGACGGGGTAGGTGTCGAGATCGAGGGTGCGCCCGATATTGGCTTCTGTCGTGCTGACGATGATTCTGCCCTGCGGGTCGACAAGCGAGATCGAATTCAGATAAGGGACGTTGGTCAGGGCGTTCTGAAGGGTTTCCGCCTGAATGGGCCTGCGTGTGCCGGCATCGAGCACGGCTCTCAGGCTGCTGTCGATGTTTTGCAGCAACAGGCCGATGTCGTAACTGATGTAGACCGTGTCGCGCTCGGCGATGGACAGATGGATTTCGCTTTGCTGCCTGACCTGGACATCGGACTGGTACAGGTAGACCACGACGCACAACATCGCGCACAACGCGAATACGGCAGCGAAAGCAAAATCGGCGGCAAGGAAGCGAAAGCGTTTGTTGTTCATCGTGTGCCAGTGCGCAAACGTTGGAACGATACCACGTCACCGTGTGTGGATGCGCTGCAAGCAATCTTGTGATTTGTCCCTATCCCAAGAAGAGCTGATAGGCGGGGTTGTGAGTTTCTTCAGTGTATTCGTAGCCGAGTTGGCGAAGGAATTCGGAAAATCCGACCTTGTCACCCGACGGAACCTGCATGCCGACCAGCACTCGCCCGAAGTCCGCGCCATGATTGCGGTAGTGAAAGAGACTGATGTTCCAGTCCGAACGCAGGCGGGAGAGAAAATCGAGCAGCGCGCCGGGGCGTTCCGGAAAAATGAAGCGGTAGAGCACTTCGTTTTCGGCTTGCGGGGCGTGACCTCCGACCATATATCGGATGTGGGTCTTGGCCATTTCGTTGTCGGTGAGATCAACGGCGGGCAGTTGGTGGCGTTCGAGCAGTTCGATGAGCCGGGCGGCTTCGGCGCGATTGTGGACGCCGACTCCGACGAAAATGTGCGCCTGGCGGGCGTCGGCATAGCGATAGTTGAATTCGGTGATGCTGCAATTGCCGAGAAGTTCGCAGAATTTGCGAAAGGACCCCGGCTGCTCGGGAATCGTCACGGCCAGCACGGCTTCGCGCTGCTCGCCCAGTTCGGCGCGTTCGGCGACGAAACGCAGGCGGTCAAAATTCATGTTCGCGCCCGATGCGACCGCAACCAGATTCTTGTCCCGCAGTGAGTGCTGCTGCGCGTAAGCCTTGGCTCCGGCTACGGCAAGCGCGCCAGAGGGTTCGAGAATGGAGCGGGTATCTTCGAATACGTCCTTGATCGAGGCGCAGATAGCATCGTTATCGACTTCGATGACCTCATCGACGTACTGCTGGCACAGGCGGAAGGTTTCATCGCCCACGCGCTTGACGGCGGTTCCATCGGCGAACAGCCCGACCTGTTCCAGCGTCACCGGATACCCGGCGGCAAGCGACAGCTTCATTGCGTTGGCGTCGACGGTTTCCACGCCGATGATCCGGATTTCCGGGCGCAAACGCTTGATGTAGGCGGCCACCCCGGCAATGAGTCCGCCGCCGCCGATGGCGCAGAAAACGGCATGGATCGGCTGCGTATGGGCGCGCAGGATTTCCATGGCGATCGTGCCCTGCCCGGCGATGACGTCCGGATCGTCATAGGGATGAACGAAGCTCAGGTTTTCGCTTTTTTCGAGTTCGATGGCGTGGGTATACGCATCGGAATAGGATTCGCCCACCAACACGACTTCACCGCCGCGTGCGCGCACTGCGTCGATCTTGATCTGCGGCGTGGTGCCGGGCATGACGATAACGGCGCGCGTACCGAGTTTTTGCGCCGATAGCGCCACGCCCTGGGCGTGATTGCCCGCCGAGGCGCAGATCACGCCGCGCTTGAGCGCCTGCGGCGAAAGATTCGCCATCTTGTTGTAGGCGCCGCGCAGCTTGAAGCTGAACACCGGCTGCATGTCCTCACGCTTGAGGAGGATGCGGTTGTGAGTCCGGGCGGAAAGACCGACGGCCAGATCGAGCGGCGTCTCGATGGCAACGTCGTACACCCGGGCGTTGAGAATGCGTTCCAGATAATCGGGGGCGCGGGTCATGGCGTGTCTTGAGGCGTTTTTGTCAGCAATGCATGGAGGGCATCGGCGTCAGTGGCGGCAAGCAGTCGTTCGCGGAAGGCCGGGCTGCTGAACATCTGCGCCAGTTCCGCCAGGATGTTGAGATGGGCGTCGTTGGCGTCGCAGGGCACCAGCAACACGAAAACGATCCTGACCGGCTCATCGTCGAAGGCGTCGAACGGAATCGGCGCGGCCAGCCGGATGAATGCGCCTGTAACCTCATTCAGCCCCTCGACGCGGCAGTGCGGAATGGCAACGCCGTCACCGAGTCCGGTGGACCCCAAGCGTTCGCGGGCAAAGAGTTTCTCGAAAACGGAATCTTTGGCGAGTCCCAACTGTGCTTCAAACAGCAGCGCGGCTTCTTCAAAGACGCGCTTTTTGCTGGTGGCATTGAATTCGGCTACGACGTTGGCGCGCGGCAGGATGGAGGCGATGAGACTCATGAAGTGAATATCTGTGGGCCATGGCAGCGGGGCTGCCGCCATGGCGTCGGTCAATGGAATGCGGAACGTTTGTCAGTGTGCCGCAAATTTATGTGAATCGTGGCTGTGCTCGCTGATTTTCTGCTTGTGCTTTTGCATCTGGCGGCTGAGCTTGTCGGCCAACGCATCAATGGCGGCATACAGGTCGGTATCATCGCATTCGATGTGAATGTCCTTGCCGCGCAGATGGACGGTGACTTCGGCTTTCTGGTTGAGTTTATCGACGGAAAGAATCACGTTAACACTGGTGACATTGTCGGAATGACGGACGACGCGATCAATCTTTTCCGTTGTGTAGGCGCGGATGGCATCCGTAACTTCGACATGATGGCCGGTGATGTTGAGATTCATGTTGACTCCTTTTCTTGTGATGGTAGATGACTAAAGCGCTTTACGCAGAGCGACAGAGGGAATATTGAGCGAAGTGCGGTATTTGACGACCGTGCGCCGCGCTACCGCGATTCCCTGTTCATTGAGCAGGTCGGCGATCTTGGCGTCGGACAAGGGTTTTCTCTTGTCTTCGGCATCAATGATCTGGCGGATCAGTGCGCGAATCGCTGTCGAGGATGCCGCTCCGCCGGTATCGGTTGCAACGTGGCTGCCGAAAAAGTACTTGAGTTCAAACACGCCACGCGGCGTGGCCATGTATTTCTGGGAGGTCACGCGCGATACGGTGGATTCGTGCAATTCGAGTTGGTCTGCGATCTCCCGGAGGGTCAGTGGCCTCATCGCCACCTCGCCATGATCGAAGAACTGGCGTTGCTGGTCAACGACTGCTTGCGAGACACGAAGAATTGTGTCGAACCGTTGCTGAACATTTCTGATCAGCCACCGCGCTTCCTGCAATTGTCCGGGAAGATCGCCCGCCTGAGACCGGTTCTGGCGCAGCAACGCGGTGTAGAGCTGGTTGACGCGCAGCTTGGGTACGGCCTCGGCGTTGAGGGTCGCCATCCAGCGCCCGCGAATCTTGCGCACGTTGACATCGGGCAGCACGTAGCGGGGCGGCGCGCTCGAATGGCGGGAGCCGGGGTGCGGGTCGAGGCTGCGGATCAACGCCTGCGCCGCGCGCAGGGTTTCGTCTTCGCAGCCGGTCGCGCGCTTGATCTGGGCAAAGTTGCGTTCGGCCAGCCATTCGATGTGATGTTCGATGATGGTGAGCGCCAGATCGCGCTCTTCTGAGGCAGGCAGCGCCCGCAGTTGCAGACTCAAGCATTCCTTCGGGGTGCGCGCGCCCACCCCGGCGGGGTCGAGTTGCTGGACATGGCGCAGCGCAATCATGAGATCGTCGGGATCGAACCCGAACTCGGGCGGCAGCAGTTCGAACAGTTCTTCTAGGTCCTGATGCAGGTAGCCATCTTCGTCGAGCGCCTCGATGATGAAGCGCACCAGCAGGCGGTCGCGATCGGAGAGTTGCGAGAGGGCGATCTGACTATCGAGATGTTCGCGCAGCGAAGTGCTTGCGGCCTGAACTTCCTGAAAATCGAAATCTTCGTCCTCGCTCCTGTTGGGAGCGGCGTTGCCGGTATCCGACCAGTCGATCCTTTCCTCGTATTCGGCATCCCCGCCGGAGGGCTCCGGCATTCTCTCCTCGCTCCGTTCGCTGCCGGGATCGAAGGGTTCGGCCTTGCCTGCCGCGATGTCCGGGGGGCCGTAAAATGCGCTCTCACTGGCGTCTTCGCGTTCGAGCATCGGATTTTCCAGCAGGAAGCGTTCGATTTCCTGATTCAGTTCCAGCGTCGAGAGTTGCAGCAACTTGATCGACTGCTGCAATTGCGGCGTCAGGGTCAGGTGCTGCGAGAGCTTGAGCTGGAGCGTCGGCTTCATGGGCTGATGCTCAAAGCTGGAAATGTTCGCCGAGGTAGACCTGGCGAACCTGTTCGTTGGCGATGATGTCGGCGGGAATTCCACTGGCCAGCACCCGGCCTTCGCTGATGATCGTGGCGTGGTCGCAAATGCCCAGGGTTTCGCGCACGTTGTGGTCGGTGATCAGCACGCCGATGCCGCGCTCCTTGAGATAACGGATGATCTTCTGGATGTCGATCACCGCGATCGGATCGACCCCCGCGAAAGGCTCATCGAGCAGAATCAGCCGGGGGGAAGTTGCCAGCGCCCGCGCAATCTCGCAACGCCGCCGTTCGCCGCCCGAGAGTGATATGGCGGTGTTGTCGCGCAGGTGCGAAATGCCCAGTTCGACGAGGAGTTCGTCGAGGCGGGAGACGATCTTTTTTTCGTCCAGTTTCTGGAGTTCAAGCACGGCGCGGATGTTTTCGGCCACGGTGAGCTTGCGGAATACGCTCATTTCCTGCGGCAGGTAGGAGAGTCCGAGGCGCGCGCGGGCGTGGATGGGCAGATGGGTGATCCGTTGGCCGTTGAGGCGGATTTCGCCGCCGTCGCTGCGCACGAGGCCGACGATCATGTAGAAGCAAGTGGTCTTGCCCGCGCCGTTGGGGCCGAGCAGCCCGGCAATCTCGCCGGGCTTGACCTCGAACGAGACGTCATGCACGACGGTGCGCGCCTTGTAGCGTTTACGAAGACTGCTTGCTGTCAGCAGGCTCATGGCGCGCCATCTTCCAGGTCTTCGGGCGCGCCGCGGAGCACGGCGCGAACAATGTCGGCAGCAAAGCCGCGCGCGAGCAGGAAACGGGCCTGTCGCGCCCATTCGCGGGCGTCGACCGGCAAGGCAGCGTACCGGGACTGCCATACTGCGTGCGCACGATCAGACTCGCTTGTCATGTCACCGTTTGCAAGAGCCTCTTCGATCAACTCGCGCGCCAAGCCGCGCCGGGTCAATTCATTTTGCAGGCGGGCGCGGCCAAAGCGCCCGGCGTTGCTTCGCACCCAGTTTTCGGCCATGCGCGCGTCGGACTGAAGAGAGAGTTCACCCATGCGGTCGAGTATGGCTTCGATTTCCCCATCCGTGCCATGAGGAGCAAGCTTACGCACCAGTTCAGCGCGGCTGTAGTCTCTACGGGAGAGACAACGCAAGGCACGCTCGCGTAGGCTTGGCTTGCTCATAACATTGGCATGAAGGATGGAGGTTTCTACTGTTTGGCAGGTTTGGCGGACTCGGATTTCGCTGACTCAGCCTTTACAGGCGCGGCAACGGGCATTTCGGGCAAGCCGACGGCGGCGCGCACCCGGTTTTCGATCTCGCGCGCCATGGCCGGGTTGTTGCGCAGGAATTCGCGCGTGTTGTCCTTGCCCTGGCCGATCTTGTCGCCCTTGTAGGCGTACCAGGCGCCGGACTTGTCGACGATGTTGTGCGCAACGCCCAGGTCGATGATTTCGCCTTCGCGCGAGATGCCTTCGCCGTAGAGGATGTCGAAATGCGCTTCCTTGAACGGGGGAGAAACCTTGTTCTTGACGACCTTGACCTTGGTTTCGGAACCCACGACCTCGTCGGCTTTCTTGATCGCGCCGGTGCGGCGGATGTCCATGCGCACCGAGGCGTAGAACTTGAGCGCGTTTCCGCCGGTGGTGGTTTCGGGACTGCCGAACATGACGCCGATCTTCATCCGGATCTGGTTGATGAAGATGACCAGAGTATTGGTGCGCTTGATGTTGGCGGTGAGCTTGCGGAGCGCCTGACTCATCAGGCGGGCTTGCAGACCGGGGAGTTGGTCGCCCATTTCGCCCTCGATTTCAGCCTTGGGCGTGAGCGCGGCCACCGAGTCGATCACGACGATATCCACGCCGCCCGAGCGCACCAGCATGTCGGCGATTTCCAGCGCCTGTTCGCCGGTATCGGGCTGCGAAATCAGCAAATCCTTGATCCTGACCCCGAGTTTTTCGGCGTAGCCGACATCGAGCGCGTGTTCGGCGTCGATAAAGGCCGCAGTGCCGCCAAGTTTCTGCATCTCTGCAATGACTTGGAGCGTGAGGGTGGTTTTGCCGGAGGATTCCGGCCCGTAGATTTCGACGACCCGCCCGCGCGGCAAACCGCCCAGCCCCAACGCGATGTCCAGTCCGAGCGAGCCGGTCGATACGGTTTGAATGTCGCGCTCGATGCTGTCATCGCCCATGCGCATGATCGAACCCTTGCCGAACTGCTTTTCGATCTGCGCCAGCGCAGCGGCAAGCGCCTTGGCCTTGTTGTCATCCATGAGCCGTCTTGTTCCTTTCTGTTCAATGGGGGCTCAAATTATGGCACAAATATTGCTGGCGCCGCGCTCCTCATGTATTTACAGATTTACACGTCGAAAATCCGTCAGCAGTTGTGAAAGGTAGACATTGAAGCGCGTTGCCAGCGCCCCGTCGATCACGCGGTGGTCGGCGGTGAGCGAGAGCGGCAGCGTCAGCCTGGGCTGGAACGCCTTGCCGTCCCAAACGGGTTTGAGCGTTGATTTGTTGACGCCCAGAATGGCAACTTCCGGCGCATTGATGATCGGCGAAAAATACGTGCCGCCAATGCCGCCAAGGCTGGAGATCGTGAAGCTCGCGCCCTGCATGTCGCCGGGTTTCAGCGTGCCTTCGCGGGCCTGACGGGCGAGTTCGTTGGTTTCCCCGGCAATCTCGAAAATGCTTTTCCGGTCGGCGTTCTTGACGACCGGAACCATGAGACCGTTCGGCGTGTCGGCGGCAAATCCAATGTGGAAATATTTTTTCAGAACGAGATTGTCGCCGTCGAGCGAACTGTTGAAGGTCGGGAATTTTTGCAGCGCGCGCACGCTGGCCTTGATGAGAAAGGCAAGCATGGTGAGTTTGGCTTCACCGGTTTTTTCGTTGTTGATCTGGACGCGGAAGGCTTCGAGTTCGGTGATGTCGGCGTCTTCGTGGTAGGTCACGGCGGGAATCATGACCCAGTTGCGGGCAAGGTTCTGGCCGGAAATTTTCTGAATGCGCGACAGGGGACGGAGTTCGATTTCGCCGAATTTGGAGAAGTCGACCTTCGGCCAGGGCAGAAGATCGAGGCCGCCGCCAAGCGATGCGCCCGCCGCCGCAACCGGGGTCGTCAGGACGCCTTTCACCCAGGCGGTGACATCTTCCCTGAGGATGCGACCGTTTGGCCCGCTGGGCTTGACCTTGGAAAGATCAGCGCCCAGTTCGCGGGCGTAGGCGCGCACCGAAGGGGAAGCGTGAACTTTGCCGCCGGGAGCGAGCGGGATGTTTTGCGCCAAGGGAGGGGGGGCGAGCGGCGTTGTCGCTGGCGTCGGCGTCGGTTTGGGCATGGAGGCCGCCTGTGGCGCCGCCGCCTTTGACTCCGCCGGAGCGGATGCGCCGCTTTCAACGCGAACCAGCAGGCTGCCTTCGGACACCCTGTCGCCCAATTTCACCAGCACTTCCTTCACGATGCCAGCGACGGTGGCGGGCACGTCCATCGTGGCCTTGTCCGACTCCAGCGTCACCAGCGCATCATCCAGCGCCACGGTATCTCCGGGTTTGACGTAGAGGTCGATGATGGGCACATCGGAAAAATCGCCGATGTCGGGAACCTTGATTTCTGTCAGTTGGCTCATGTTTTTACCCTCAAACCGTCAGCGGATTGGGTTTGTCGGTGTTCAGTCCGTACCTGGCGATTGCTTCGGCGGCCTTCTCGCGCGGCAGCGCGCCTTCGTCGGCAAGGGCTTTCAGGGCGGCGACGGTGACCCAATGGCGGTCGACTTCAAAGAAATGCCGTAGCGCCTCGCGCGTATCCGAGCGTCCGAAGCCATCCGTGCCGAGGGTCACAAAGCGGCGGGGGACGAAAGGACGAATCTGTTCGGCGTACAGCCGCACGTAGTCGGTGGCGGCGATGACGGGGCCGACCGTGGCGTCCAGACAGGTTTCGACATGCGATTTTCTCGGCGCTTCCAGCGGATGCAGCATGTTCCAGCGGGCAACGTCCTGCCCTTCGCGGGTGAGTTCGTTCAGGCCGGGACAACTCCAGAGATCGGCCTCCACGCCCCAGTCATTGCGGAGCAGATCGGCAGCAGCGATGACTTCGCGAAAGATGGCGCCCGAGCCGAGCAGTTGCACCCTCGGGCCGCTGGCGGACGCGCCCTGCCTGAACAGATACATCCCCTTGATGATGCCGGCTTCTGCGCCAGCGGGCATCTCGGGGTGTTCGTAGTTCTCGTTCATGACAGTGAGATAGTAGAACACATCTTCCTGTTCCTGGTGCATGCGGCGCAGGCCGTCCTGCACGATCACTGCCACTTCATACTGGAATGTTGGATCAAAGCTCACGCAGTTGGGAATGAGGTTGGCGAGAATCAGGCTGTGTCCGTCCTCGTGCTGCAACCCTTCGCCGTTCAGGGTGGTGCGGCCCGCCGTGCCTCCGATCAGGAAGCCGCGCGAACGCTGGTCGGCCGCCGCCCAGGCGAGGTCCATCGTGCGTTGCAGACCGAACATGGAGTAGCAGATGTAGAACGGGATCATCTGCACGCCGTGCACGGAATACGCGGTGGCGGCGGCGATCCAGTCGCTCATCGCGCCCGCTTCGTTGATGCCTTCCTGGAGAACCTGTCCGGTTCTGGATTCCTTGTAGAACATCAACTGGTCGTGGTCTTCCGGCACGTAGTTTTGCCCCTCCTGGTTCCAGATGCCGTACTGGCGGAACATGCCTTCCATGCCGAAGGTGCGCGACTCGTCCGGCACGATGGGGACGACGTGCTGACCGATGGCCTTGTCCCGCAGCAGGATGTTCATGATGCGCACCAGCGCCATCGTGGTGGAGAGTTCCCGCCCTTCGCCGGAGGCTTTGAAGAATGACTCGAACGCAGCCAGCGGCGGCGTTGGGAGCGGCGCAGCGCGTGAGCGCCGTTGCGGCAGATAACCGCCCAGATCGGCCCGGCATTTCTGCATGTATTGGTATTCGGCGGAGTCCTTGGGAAAGGTCAGATAGGGCAGTTTTTCGAGATCTTCGTCGGAAACCGGCAAATGAAAACGGTCGCGGAAACGGGCAATGGAATCCCGGTCCATTTTCTTTTGCTGGTGCGAGATGTTCATCGCTTCGCCCGCCGCGCCCATTCCGAAACCCTTGATGGTTTTCGCCAGAATCACGGTTGGCTGGTCCTTGTGCTGGACGGCGGCCGAATAGGCGGAAAAGACCTTGAAAATGTCGTGCCCGCCGCGATTCAGTTGCCAGATGTCGTCGTCCGTCCAGTCCGCAACGAGTTCTTTCAGTTCCGGCGTGTTGAAGAAATGTTCGCGCACGTAAGCGCCGTTTTTCGCCTTGAACGTCTGGTATTCGCCGTCACAGGCTTCCATCATGCGTTTCTTGAGAATGCCTTTCTGGTCGCGGCGCAACAGCGAATCCCAGTGCGTGCCCCAGATCACCTTGATGACGTTCCAGCCCGCGCCCCGGAACAGCGACTCCAGTTCCTGGATGATCTTGCCGTTGCCGCGCACGGGGCCGTCGAGCCGTTGCAGGTTGCAGTTGATGACGAAAATCAGGTTATCGAGCTTTTCCCGGCCCGCCATGTCGATGGCGCCGAGGGCTTCCACCTCGTCGGTTTCGCCGTCGCCGAGGAAGGCCCATACCTTGCGCAGTTCTGCATCCCTGGCGTCGATCAGGTTGCGGCTGGCCAGATATTTCATGAACCGCGCCTGGTAAATCGCCTGAATAGGGCCGAGTCCCATCGAAACGGTGGGAAATTGCCAGAAATCCGGCATCAGCCAGGGATGCGGATAGGAGGAAATGCCTTTCCCGCCCGTTTCCTGGCGGAAATTGTCCAGTTGCTCTTCGGTGAGCCGCCCGAGCATAAACGCTCGCGCGTAAATGCCCGGTATGGAGTGGCCCTGGAAAAAGATGAGGTCGCCGCCCGACTGGCTGGACGGCGCTTTCCAGAAGTGCGCGAACCCCACATCGTAGAGCGCAGCGGCGGAGGCAAACGAGGCGATATGGCCGCCGACGTTGGTGTGTTTGTTGGCGCGCACCACCATTGCCATTGCGTTCCAGCGGATATGGGAATGTATTCTGATTTCCATGTCCGGGTCGCCGGGATAGCGCGGCTGCCGCTCGGGCGGGATGGTGTTTACGTATTCGGTCGTGGCGCTGTAGGGAATTTCCGCGCCCGCTTCACGCGCGGTGGCGATCATGGATTCGATCAGGTAATGCGCGCGGGTCGCGCCTTCCTTTTCGATGACCGCGGTGAGTGCATCCACCCATTCCTGTGTCTCGACAGGGTCTTGATCCGTCAGGTGCGGAATGACGGGTAATTGTGCCATATCGTATCTCCTCTCTTATTTTTGGAATCACATACACATACCTGACTCCCTCTGCCTCACCCGCTCGCGGATGAGTCCTCCTCCAGTACGGCGTCGATCGAAGAGTCGTACATGCAGGCGCGGCCACGGCCAAGACGCTTGGCCCGGTACATGGCATGGTCAGCCGCGCGAAGCAGGCTGATCGCCTCATTGGCCTGATCCGGAAAAACCGCCATGCCGACGCTCACGCCCAACTCGATATCTACCCCCTCTCGCTCGTCCAGACGCAATTTACGCGACATTGCAGCCAGAATCTTGTTCGACACATGCCACAGGTCATCTTCGCCATTGACAGGCGCGAGCAGGATCACGAATTCATCCCCTCCCAGGCGGGCGACGAGATCGCTTTCGCGCACCGCGCCGCTCAGGCGCTTGCCTACGTTGACCAGCAGAGAATCTCCTGCGGCATGTCCAAAGCTGTCATTGATGTCCTTGAAGTGGTCGTTGTCGATGTACAGAACGCCGACCCTGGTTCCTGTCATGCGCGCCTTTCTGATAGCGATTTCCAACTGCTCACTGAAACAGGCCCGGTTGGCCAGTCCGGTCAGAGGATCGCACATGGCTTGATTCGACAGGGTTCGATTGACGGTTTCCAGATGCGACTGCCGCAACGCAAGTTCAGCATTGCGCGCCTGTATCTCGCTGAACAGGGCATTGAAATCCTGACCAAGCCCGTTGAACTCGGCAATTTCAAACCCGGGCAGGCGACGGGTGAAATCGCCTTCGAGCCGTGCCGCATGCGCCATACCGGCAAGCGAGTCGAGTTCGGTGGCAAAGCGGCGTTCCATCCAGCGCGCCGGCACACGCGCCATCAATATCGCCAAAACCAGACAGAAAACCAGCACTACCCCCCCGCGAGACAGGAAATGTATGAACACGGCATCGTCATTTACGACTTCGACGACGCCCAGCCGCTTCCCGTCCCGCTTGATCTCAGCCCGCGCCGATTCGCCTGACATGAACGAGACGACCTTGTTTTTCCAGCCCTTGCCAGAGGCGCCATTACACTGCTTGTTGGCCTGAGCAAATACATCATTGCTGAAACCAGTTTCGTAATAAATCGTGATCCGGCAGATTTTTTCCTTGGTAAGAATATCGTTCAGAATCTCGGTCGCTGCCTGATGGTCGCCGAACACCACGGCGGCTTCAACCATATAGCTGGCAGTACGAGCGAGAAGTTTCACCTTGCCTTCCCGATGCATGCCAGCGGTATATAAAAAAACCACAACGAACATCACGCTGCTGACGAGCAACGACAACGCAACCGACCAGAAAATGATGGTGCGAAGCTCTCCGAAAAGAGTCTTGCGTCCTGCCTTCACTCTAACGCTCCTGATTACGCTTCGATAAACGCAGCACCTGCGGATCGACCCGCAAGGGACTGCGCGAAATAGCCTCCTGGTTCACGGCGAACCTGTCGATGACCGCTTCGCTGCTTTCCCCGTGGCCGGGCAACAGACAGAACATGCCTCCCATCCTGCAAAACCTTCCTCCATCGCCAATGGTCAATACCGGCGCTTCAGCGAGCGAACGCGTCAACTCGCCCGACGCGTCATTGTCCGTGCTGGAAATGTAAACAATATCGCATGCAGTTGCGGCATCCTCCGGCATGGAGCGGGTGACGATCGGACGCCCAAGCTCGACGCTCCTGGCGGATATGCGGATGATGGCCGAATGTGGATCATCCTCGGACAGGCAAATCCGCAATAGCCCCTTCACGTTCACGTCCGGCCAGCGCGTATAACCGACGATGCCCCAGAAAATGGTCAGTAACTTCGACGTCTGCACTTCATCTGCATCAGCGCCTTGCGCCGCCTGGATGAAGAACGACGACGGAGCAAACGCCATCATGCCGCATACAAACAGGAAAAAGAATAATCTATTCATGAAGTTCCAGTGCCCCCGCTCCATACGACAGCACATCCATGACGAGTTGGGAGTCGCGATTCCAACGAGATGCTCCAATTTATCACACATGGTGAACGAAAATTTTGAAACCACCTCGGCAGCGCCTCTTATAGTCAAAAAAAACGCCCGGTTTGAGCCGGGCGCACATGACCGTACAAAGCCAGGGGAATTACTTTTTGCGTATCTCTTGCAGGGCTTCGTTCATTTTGAAAAAAATAATCCAGGCTTCACAAACCACCCGCACGACCAGAACACCAAACGCGATGGTCAGCACACCACCTATGAGCCCCCCCATCAAGCTTCCCAAAGCGTATCCCGAGACAATCGTGGAAACGCCCGCAAATACCACCCCCACCAACCCTAAGTAGTAAAGGAAGGTGATGAGTTTTGGCGCCAGCATGGTATCGAACGACAGAAATGCTTTCATGTAACTCTCCAAATGTCTGAGACAAAAATAAGAATTTGGCATGATACATAAAAAACAGGAACTTAAAGTGCACCGTTCATAACCGCCTCCGAACCATGTCGCAAGGATGAGACAGTTTTAGCTTGTTTTGTAAATGAGGAGTATTATCATTTGCAATAACATGATTTCCCGTTTCAGCATGTCTCACTCCCCGCTTCCTTCAACTCCTGCAACGGGCGACGATACGCTGGCTCTGGTCGGGCATCCGAACGTCGGCAAATCGGTCCTCTTTCACCGCCTGACCGGCACTTACGTCAACGTCTCGAATTACCCCGGAACCACCGTTGAAGTTGCGCGCGCGACGACACGATTCGATCGAGCCGCCTCGTTGCTCGACACGCCGGGCGTACTCGCCCTGCCCTCGCGCAGCGACGACGAGCGTGCCACGATGCGGGCATTGCTCTTTGAGAATCTGCGTCTCATCGTCCAGGTGGGGGATGCCAAGAACCTGCGGCGCACGCTCAATCTCACGGCGCTGCTTGCCGAGTTCGGCGCGCCTCTGGTCATGGCGCTCAACATGGCCGACGAGGCGCGCGCGCGGGGCATCCATATCGACACGGCGGCGCTGGCCGAAGAACTGGAGATACCGGTCGTCGCCACGGTTGCGACCGGCGGCGAAGGCATTGCGGCGCTGACTGACGCCCTCGCGCACGCCAAAGCGCCCGCCCCGCTCCTGCGCTACGACGCCGAGACCGAACAGGCCATCGAAACGGTTGCCGCGCTACTGACGGAAAACGCGCCGCATCCCCACTTGGCCGCCCGAGGACTGGCCATTCTGCTGCTTGGCCGGGATAGCGAAGTCGAACACTGGCTTGCCGCTCAGCCCGCAGGCGACGAAATCCTTGCCCGCATTCATGCATTCGCCCCGCTTGCCGGGCGCGATTCTCTTCCGGCGCGGCTGGCGCGCGAACGCGGGCATGCCGCCGATGCGCTGGCCCGCACCGTCACTCGCCAGAACGCCGCCACCGACCGCACGCTCTCGCTCCTGCTCGGGCAAACCGCCGTGCATCCGCTGTGGGGCTGGCCGCTGCTACTGGCCGTGCTCTATGCCGTCTATCTGTTCGTCGGCGAGTTCGGCGCGGGAGTCCTCGTCGGACTCATGGAAAAGGAATTCTTTGAAGGCATCCTCAACCCTGCCGTCACGGATTTCGTGCGCGCCCTCTTTGGCGAAGGCTGGCTCACCGACATGTTCGTAGGTCAATACGGACTCTGGACGATGGGCATGACCTACGCTCTGGCGCTCATCCTGCCCATCGTCACCACGTTCTTTCTCGCTTTCGGCGTACTGGAAGATTCCGGCTACTTCACCCGCCTTTCCGTCATCGCCAACCGCGCTTTCGCCTCCTTCGGCCTCAATGGCCGCGCCGTGCTGCCGATGGTGCTCGGGCTGGGCTGCGTGACGATGGCCACCCTCACCACCCGCATTCTCCACACCCCGCGCGAACGGCTCATCACCACCTTCCTGCTGGCGCTCGCCATTCCCTGCTCGGCACAGCTTGGCGTCGTCCTTGGCGTATTGGGGGGCATCTCCTTCGGCGCGGCGGCCCTCTGGGGACTTTGCATCGTACTCATTCTGCTTTTCACCGGGTGGCTCGCCGGAAAGTTGATCAAGGGCCGCCGCGTTCCCCTCGTCACCGAACTGCCGCCCATGCGCATGCCCGTGATGGGCAACGTCCTCAAAAAGACGGGCGGACGGCTCAAGTGGTATCTGGCCGAAGTCATTCCGATCTTTCTGCTCGGCACGTTCATCATGTTCGCGCTCGACCGGATCGGCGCGCTGCCCTGGATCATCGAGGCCGGCAAACCCCTCGTCACAGGCTGGCTCGGGCTGCCGCCCGAAGCGAGCGCCGCGTTCGTCATGGGGTTTCTGCGGCGGGATTTCGGTGCAACCGGGCTTTTCGCGCTGGGCAGTCAATTGAGTGCGCTTCAAGCCGTCGTCGGCATGCTCACGCTCACCCTCTTCGTTCCCTGCATCGCAAGCGTAATGATGATCATCAAGGAACAGGGGCTACGCACCGCCACCCTGATGGTGGCGATCATCATGCCAACAGCCTTTTTCGTCGGGGGACTACTCAACCACTTCCTGCGCCTGTTTACGTGAGGCAGCCATGATCGCGCACACCGAACGCATCCGTCTCACCGGCACGCCCCCCGGACAGCGCGTGCGGCTGGCCGAATTCGGCGAAGAAATCGACCCGCTGCAACGCGAACAACTCCTCGCCTACGGCCTCAATGCCCAGCAACCCCTCACCATCCTCCAGCAACGCCCGATGACGATCGTTCTCTGCGAGCATATGGAACTGGCGCTGGAGCACGGCGTGGCGCATCACATTTGGGTGGAGAAGGAAGGTTGATTCGGGTGTTGTAACCCGGAAGTTCAGAAACTTCCCCCAGATCATAGATTGAGGTGCGCGTAGCAAACCCCGACGTATCGCCGCAACCTCGCGGTTGCATCCCGCTCTGGCGGGTGAAAGTGATATTCTTTGCGGATTGCGCGTTCGGTTGGATTTGTGTCCGGCTTCGCCGAGCATCCTGACAAACTGCTCAACCCCGCGCGCTACGCGCTTGGGCGCCGGTTAGCGTAACCGTTAGGCGACAAGATACAACCAGTCGATGAAGGAGAAAGTATGAAAGCGCTACAAGTGGCAGGTCTTCTAATTGCTCTACTGCTGAGCGGCTGTGCAAGCAGAGGCGGCATGGTCAAGGCAACAGACATGTCGCCCGTCAGGTCGGATCAGGCGAGGATTGTTTTCATGAGGTCGTCATTATTTGGCTCTGCTATTGCTGCCTCGGTCTTTGATGTCACAGGCGAGAGCTCAAAGATCATTGGGGTCATCAATAAAGGCTCGAAAGTGGCGTATGACTTACCGCCTGGCCAACACACGTTCATGGTTGTCAGCGAAGCAGCTGACTTCATGGAGGCGACGGTTCTCCCAGGTAAGACCTACTATGCGCTGGTCACTCCACGTATGGGGGCTTGGAAGGCAAGGTTTTCTTTCAAACCGTTGCGGCAGGCCGATTTTGCGACTGACGAGTTTGCTAGGTGGAACACTGATACGTCATGGGTGGAACTCGGTGACAAGACACGGTTATGGGCAGAGAGGAATGCTGCGAATATAGAAGTAAAGCGTGCAAAATACTGGCCCGAGTGGTCTAGCAAGGATCTTCACCAGCGTGAGTCGCAAACTCTGAACCCTGACGACGGCAGGTAAGAAGGGTAAATGTTGAGTGTTTTCCGCCACTGTCACAATTTCGGGCGGCTGCGTCCCTATAAGCGATAAAGGTACAGAGATTGCCCGTCTGTGTGATTTCACATGGGGCAAAATCAAGATCATTGATGCTGTCAGGTTCGTGCACTGAGGGCTAAGCCTCTGCATCCGTACTCAAGCCCATGCAGTTTTCAGATCATAGGTTGGAGTGCGCGTAGCAAAGTCGCGGAATGACGCAATCACGATATCTACAGCTTTATACCTGCACTGGTTGAGTCGTGCTTGCAGGCTTGAATGACAGGCGTAGGCCACGTCCCCAAGCGCCACCTTCGGCCACGCCTTCATTCACCACCCTCCGCACGGCCGCACCCTATCCGCCGCGCCTCCAACTCCCGGCGTGTTTTTTCCAACTCCTTCACCAGCAGCTTTGCATCCGGCAGCATGGTTTTATATTCGGCCGCCATCACTTTGTTGGGCAAACCATCCAGCGCATAACGCGCCAAGGCGGACTTGGCACGGGCACAAAGGATCAGGCCCACGGGTGGGTTCTCGCCGGGTAGCGTCCAATGCTCGCGGGCATAGTTGCAGTACATGTGCATCTGTCCCACATCAGCGTGAGTGAGTTCGTCGAGTTTCAGGTCAATGATGACGAGACAGCGCAGGCGGCGATGGAAGAACAGCAAATCCACCCGGAACCATGTCTCGTCCAGCCGCAGGCGGCGCTGGCGACCCACGAAACTGAAATCGTTGCCGAGTTCCAGCAGAAAATCCTCCAGCCGATGGATAAGTGCTGCCTCCAGATCAGATTCGGAGTATTCGTCCTTGAGGTTCAGAAACTCCAAAACATAAGGGTCCTTGACAGCCTCATCTGGCGACACTGCATCGCCGGGTTGCGGCTTGTTACCCTTCTCCAGCATGGCGCGCTTGTTTCTGGAGAGAAGCGCCCGCGTGTAGAACTGGCTGCCAATCTGCCGATCCAGTTGGCGCACACTCCAGCCGCCACGTAGGGCTTCGGCCTCGTAGAAATCGCGTTCTTCGACGGAACGTGTGCCACGCACCAGACGCACATAGTGCGACCACGATAGCGGCAAGGCCAAAGCCAACTCACTCATGCTGAATTTCCGAGACGCCGTCTCGGATTTTCGTACCGCAACTTTTGCGCCTCGCGAGGTGGTGGATTTCCGAGACAGTGTTTCGGAAATCTTCCCCGGCAAATAGGCCAGATAGAACAGGCGCATCTGTTCCAGATTGTCCACGCTGAAACCGCGCCCGAATCTGACCGTCAAATCGGTTGACAAGCGACTGAGCAAGGTTTTCCCATAGGCTGCTCGGTCCTTGCCGCCCTGCTCGAACTCCACGATGTGCTGCCCAATCATCCAGTAGGTAGCTGTCATCAGCGCATTGACGCTGCGGGCAGCGGCACTACGCGCGGCTTCCAGCAACGCAACGATGTCGTCGTGGACAGTCGTATAACCGGTTTGATCCAGGGCTGCGGGTGTGCGTTTCGTCATCTATGTTACCTCTGTCGCCAAAGGCGGGCAGCGCCTTCAGGAAGCTATAAAATAATATGAATAAATCATACACTGAAATTCATCGCATACCCGCCAAATCCACGCGACACCGCACCAACCAGTGAGACCGCCTCGTTGAATTGACTACTATGAGTACCTTGACATAGCCTTGCGTTTATCAGTAGGGTTGCCGTCATAACAGAAACGCCCTGGGAGAAAGATCATGTTGACCACACACGTTTTCACGCTCGCCAATCGCTCGATGAAGAAGCTGCTGCTGGCTGGCGTTCTTTTGGGTTGTACTTCGACATTTGCCCAGGCTACAAATATTCTCGTCGATACAGGCGATGCCGATCAATGGATGGTCAAGTATCTGGGAACTTCGAGTGATTGGGAAAGTGAACGGAGCTATGTGAATGGCGTTCTCGATCCTACGGGATATTCTCAGGCACAAGCGGTTCATGAGGACCCTGCCTGGGTAGTCGGAACGCCCTGGATCAGCCCGGAACAAAGCACGTATGGGCCGGCGGGCTATTATTCTTATGCAACGACAATCAGTATTGCTGATGCCGGTCCGACAGAATCGTTCAGCGGACTCTCGATTAGATTCTCCGCCGACAACTGGGTAACTGCGTTTGTCATCAATGGCATGACATATGACGGTTTCACGGAAGTTTCAAATTCGTATACCTATACAGGGTATGAAGATATTTTTATTCCTTCGAATGGGAACATTTCCTGGAACGTCGGCGGGAATAACGTGATCGAGATCGGTATCTATAACGACGGGGGTCCAACCGGACTTTCGGCCACAATCCAGGCATCCTATGCCCCCATCCCCGAACCCGAAACCTGGGCCATGCTGCTGGCCGGTCTTGGCATTGTGGGCGCCGTTGCGCGCCGTATAAAGCAGCAATAACCGTATTCAAACCATCCGATTCCGAAACATCCACGCAGCAATCGGCAGCGTGACCGCCGCTATCGCCAGCAGTGACAGCATCTCGGGAAGAAGCTGTCCAATCCCGGCGGCTTCGAGATAAATCTGACGGGTCATGCTGATTGCGTAGCGCAGGGGATTCAGCCTCGTCAGGTGCTGGAGAGCCTCGGGCATGTTCATGATCGGCGTCGTCAGGCCAGACATCATCATGAACGGCATAATCACGACGACCGAGCCGATCATCGCCTGCTGCATGTTTCTGGCAATCGACGAGACGAACAGGCCAATACCCACCGATGCGGCCAGGAATTCGATCAGACTCAGGTAAAGAACGAAATACGACCCCGCAAAAGGAATACGGAACCAGAATTGGGCCACCAGCAGGATCGAGGTGGCCTGGATCAATCCGACCAGCATCGACGGCACAGCCTTGCCGATCATGATTTCAAAGGGCCGGTAAGGCGTGACCAGCAATTGTTCGAAGGTGCCGGCTTCGCGTTCTCTGGCAACCGACATCGCGGTCAGGATCATCGTCATCATCATCGTGATCGAGCCGATCAGCGATGGGATCATGTTCCAGCGGGTCTCCAGATTCGGGTTGTGCCAGGCCCGGACCGTGACCTGAACGCCGGGCGGCGCAGAGTAACCGTTTTCATTGCGCCATTTCTGAATGAAATCGGCGGTAATCATGTTGATGTAGCCCTGGGCCGTGCCTGAGGTATTGGAATTTCGCCCGTCGGCAATCACCTGTACCCTGGCTGTCTTGCCTGCCATCAACTGACGCTCGAAATTCCGGTCGATCACAATGGCCAGCAGCGCGCGCTGATCCGTGATCTGATCCGAAATCTCGGAAGCGTTCTGCAGGACGCCAACCCGATCGAAGGCGCCGTTTCCATCAATGGCCGCAATCAGCGCCCGCGACGTCGCACTGCGATCATGATCCAGAACCACATAGGGGACGTGCGTGAGGTCGAAACTGGCGGCGTAGCCGAAGATCAGGCATTGAAGGATCGGCGGCATGAGCACGGTCATGCGGCTCTTGGGGTCTTTCAGGATCGCCAGCAACTCCTTGCGGATCAGGGCGAAAATGCGATGGATGGAGTCGATCATGAAAATCTCATCCAATGCGCTTGTGGGTGGATTTGATGGCGATCCCCATCAGAATCGCCGCCATGACAGCCAACACTGCCGCGTTGGGCAGGATGACCGCCCAAACGTCACCGGCAAGGAAAAGCGTCTGGAGGGAACTGACAAAGTAGCGCGCCGGAAAAATATGGGTCACGATCTGTACGGGCAGCGGCATGCTGCGGATGTCGAAGATGAAGCCCGACAGCATGATCGCCGGAAGAAATGTGACCAGAAAGGTGATCTGGTTGGCCAGAAACTGACTCTTGGTCAAGGTGGAGATGACCAGCCCGATCCCGAGGGCGACCAGCAGGTAGAGCGACGACACCACGATCAGCAGCCATATCGAACCACGTAACGGAACTTCAAACAGAATCTGGCTACCCATCACCGACAGCGCCAGCCCGAGCATGCCCATGCCGAAATAGGGAATCGTCTTGCTCAACAGGATTTCGCCCGGACGCACAGGGGTCGCAAACAGCGCCTCGAACGTACCCCGCTCCCATTCGCGGGCAATGACCAACGAGGTCAGCAAGGCTCCGATCAGGGTCATGACGAGAACGATGACGCCGGGAACGAGAAACCATCGACTCTGGTTTGCTTCGTTGAACCACGCGCGATTCTCGATGGAGATGTTTGGGCCCGCCGCTGCCAAACTGTCTCCCATCGCGTTGCGAGCCTGCCAGAGGTTGATCGCGCCCTTGACGTAGGTTGAAGCAATCCGGGCAGAATTCACTTCCGTCGCGTTCACGGCAACCAGCAGCGTTGCGTCCTTCCTGGCGACATCCCGGGAGAACCCCGCCGGGAAACGCAAAATGGCGCTGACCTTCTGTTCGGTCATCAGACGATCCGCTTCCGCCATCGTCCTGACCGGGTGCACGTCGAAATAGGCGGAGAGATTGAGGGCCGACACGGCGTTGCTGCTGTCCTTGGAAGCCTGCTCGACAACCACCGCCACGGGAAGATTCTTGATATCGAATGAAAGGCCATAACCAAACAGGATCAGCAGAAACAAAGGCAACACCACGCCAATGGCAATGGCGCTCGGGTCGCGCAGAACTTGCCAGGTTTCCTTGCGGGTGAGCGCCATCACACGCCGAAACCTCTTGCCCCGCTCATGAATCATCGTGCGGCCTCCTGGCTGCGGGCCGCCTCTACGATCGAGATGAAGGCATCCTCCATCGTCGGCGCCCGGTCGTCCTGGCGTTTTGCGCGCGCCCTGATCTCCCCAGGAGAACCTTCGGCAAGTGAAGCGCCGCCATCCATGATGATGATCCGGTCGCAGTATTCGGCTTCCTCCATGAAGTGGGTCGTGACGATGACCGTCACCCCTTGTTCCGACAGCGCGGTAATGCGTCCCCAGAACTCTCGCCGCGCCAACGGATCAGCGCCGCTGGTCGCTTCATCGAGGAACAGGATTTCAGGCTCGTGCAACAGGGCGGCTGCCATTGCCAGACGTTGTTTGTAACCCCCGGGCAACTGACCGCTGGGCAGGCTCGCCATTGAACCCAGCTCGAACTGCGCTTTCGACCAGGCGATGCGCTCTTTTTTCTGCGCGCCGCGCAGGCCGTAAGCGCTGGCAAAGAAATCCAGATTTTCATCGACCGACAAATCGCCGTAGAGCGAAAACTTCTGTGCAACATAGCCCAGCTTTGCGCGCGCTTCGGCGCGCGATGTTCTCAGATCCGCACCGGCCACGTTGAGGCTTCCGCCTGTTGCAGGAATCAGCCCGCAGAGCATGCGGAAAGTCGTGCTCTTTCCTGCGCCGTTCGGCCCGAGAAGCCCGTAGATTTCACCCCGCTGGACTTTGAAGGAGACGTGGTTCACTGCCACGAAAGCGCCGAAAGTGCGCAACAGGTCATTCACCTCGACCGCCACTTCCCCTGCCCGGCTGCTGACACGATGTTCGAGCCTGATCGCCGTGGAGCGAATGTCGCCAACCGCCGCCCGGAAGAGCTTCATGAATCCATCTTCAAAACGGGGTGCAACCGGCTCGAAGACGACGCGCGCTTCGCCTTCGCTCTGATCGGGCGCTGTTGGCCCATCCGTGACGACCCGCACCCGTCCCGCTTCGGGAACCGCGTCGATGATCCCCGTCTGTTTGAAAAGCCGGGCCTGCAAGGAGCGCGCCGTCGCGCCCGTGGTCGAGGTCGCCATGAAGACGCACCCTCGCGCCTGCGAGGTGATGCTTCTCGGCGTGCCTTCCGCGAGCGTCCTGCCCAGATGAAGCGCCACGACATGATCGCAAAACTCCGCCTCATCGAGATACGAGGTGCTGACGATGACCGTCAGGCCGGTCTCCCGGATCAGTTGCCGGACGATCTCCCAGAGTTCCTTGCGCGAAAGCGGATCGACGCCTACGGTCGGTTCGTCGAGCAACAGGAGTTCGGGAGAGCGAACCAGCGTACAGGCCAATCCCAGCTTCTGTTTCATGCCTCCCGAAAGCGCCCCGGCCAACCGGTCTGTAAACGGGCCAAGCGCCGTCATCTGAAACAGGCGCGGATAAATTTCCTGACGCGCCATGCTACCGATGCCGTGCAGATCCGCATACAAATCGAGATTCTGCTGAACCGTCAGATCTTCGTAGAGGCCGAATTTCTGCGGCATGTAGCCGATCCGCTCCTGCACGGACTGCGGATCGGCGCTGGCATTGATTCCCAGAACACGCACCAAACCCTCATCGGCTGCCACCAGCCCTGCGACCATGCGCAACAGCGTGGTCTTGCCGCCGCCGTCCGGCCCGACCAGGGCCGTCAGGGTATTGCGCTCGGCAGTGAAAGAGACGTCGTCGAGCGCCTTGACGATCTCGCCCGTCTTGCGGCGAAAAATCTTATGAACGCCCTGAATCTGAACCGGCTGAACATCACCTGGCCGGGACATCGGAGTCCCCTCCTCCATCCGGGAGGATCTTCACGGTCGCGGGCATGCCCAGACGCAATACGTTTTCGGGGTCTTTCACGAACACCCGAATCTCATAGACTAAGCTGGTTCGTAAATCTTCGGTCTGCACGGACTTCGGCGTGAACTCCGCCACCGACGAAATGAAACCCACCCAACCGTCCAATGGCTGTCCGGGCAGGCTGTCGACCAGAATCTGCGCGCGCGAGCCATTGCGGACATGGCTCAGATTCGGTTCGGATACGTAGGCGCGAACCCATTTCGTCCCCATGGTTGCCAGAGAAAATACCGGCTTGGCTGGAGAAGCCATCTCTCCAGGCTCCATCAACCGGGACTGAACCACCGCATCGAAGGGCGCACGCAGTTCAGCGTCCTCCACCTGCTGTCGCAACAGAGCCAGTTGCGACTCATAGCCGCGTAGTTGCGCCTTTGCCTGTGCAATATCTTCCTCACGTGGACCGGCGACGGCCAGACTGAGCGCATTTCGGGTCACATCCACCCGGGCGGCGGCCATGTCGGCCACGGCCTTCGCCTGATCAATGGTCTGCTGGCTGACCGCCTCGATCGGCCCCAGCGACTTGCTCCGTTCATACTGTGCTGCCGCATTCATCGCGTCGGCCTTGGCCGATTCAAAGTTGGCCTTCGCCTGAGCGATTTCTTCCTTCCGCGTACCGTTCAACAGCCGATCCACAACCGCCTGCTGGGACTCCACCGCCGCTTCGGCCTGTGCCAGTTGGGGAAGAAGCCGACTGGCGTCGAGACGGGCCAGCAATTGCCCCTTTTTCACCATGGCCCCCTCTTCAACCAGTATCTCGGCGATACGTTCATTTCCGTTGAACGGAACCGACGCCTGACGAAAGTCGACGTTGCCGTAAAGGGTGAGCACGCCGTCCGTTGCAGGCCGGTGGAAATACCACCAGATTCCCGTGACGATCAGGACAAGCAATACAGGGATCAAAAAACGGATTTTTGTTTTCATGACTGCACACTATAAACCACTTGATGGGCAGTCCCGACATGTAGCATCGCAAACTGTAGTTGGAGCGGCGCGGTCAATAAACTTCTGTTTCTCTTCGATTTTCGCGGGCGCGAAAATCGAAGAGAAAACCAGCATTGGCAATTTTTGCCAAAACTTTTAAACTGACGCCATGAGTACGATGAATATCTCCCTGCCCGACAGCCTCAAGGCTTTCGTGGATGAGCAGGTCAGCCAGCGCAGCTACGGCACCAGTAGCGAGTACGTACGTGAACTCATCCGGCGTGATCAGGATCGGTTGCAATTGCGTAACCTGCTGCTCGCCGGCGCTTCATCGCCCCCCATGGCATCCGTCAGCGAGGCTTATTTCGATGATCTGCGCGAGCGGGTGCACAGCACGGCCAAAACCCGGCACAAGACCTGAAACACGCGATGAAGGGCAAGCCCATCATCCCGCGCGAGCAGGCCCACCGGGACATCGAGGATGCAGTCGCGTACTACCTGGATGAAGGCGCTGAAACGGCAGCAACCGGATTCATCGACGCCCTGGAGGAGGCTTACGCTCATATCAGCCGTCATCCTGCCACCGGATCGCCCCGCTATGCTCACGAATTGAATTTGCCCGGCCTGCGTTCCTGGCCGCTGACTCGCTATCCCCACCTCATTTTCTACGTCGAGCATGCCGACCACATCGACGTCTGGCGCGTACTGCACGGACAACGTGATATCCCGGCCTGGATGAGGGAACCGGAAAGGCCGTGAATGCCGAACCTGTCGTGATCACTGTGCGGCCGCCGCCGCTTAAATCGCATGAAAACCATGCCAACCCGGCAATCAAGGTAGCCTGGATAAGCGAAGCGCAATCCGGGGGGATGTCGTAGAGAGCATAGAATGTTGCCTGTTTTTAGACTTATCCTGTTTTTTGGTTTTCAAGTTGTCCATCCCGAATTCTCACGATACGGTCTGCACAGTGAAAATAGGGTTCATCGTGAGTAATAACGAGTACAGTTTTTCCTTGTGCTTTCAGTTCCGGCAGCAACTCCATGTAGAACACTTTTTTGAAGGCCGGATCTTGATCAGCCGCCCATTCATCAAGAAGGTACACTGGCCGATCTTCCAGATAAGCAGACACCAAGGCTAGTCTTTTTCGCTGACCGCTCGATAGATCGATAGTCGAGTATCTATTTTCTTCTACTTTCACTTTATGGGATATTGCCAAACGATCAATATAGTATGCAGCCCGTGTCGACAGCTGGGTTTCATCGGTATCAAGTAGTTGTTCGAAAAGATGGAAGTCAGAAAAAACAGCAGAAAATTGCTGTTGGTACTTGGTACGGTTCTCGTCAGTCACCTTGACGCCATTCAGCAAAATTTCTCCAGTTTCTGGCGGATAAAATCCCAACATCAACATAGCGAGAGTTGTCTTTCCACTGCCGTTGCCTCCAACGATAAAAACTATTTCGCCTTGGTTCAACACTAAATTGATTGGACCAAGCGTGAAATGTCTATCATCCGTATCTCCCGGATATTCGTGACAAACACCGCGCAATTCGAGGTATAATGGTTGTCTCTGACTGGCAAAATGATCGGCAACACAGGGCTGTGATTCCTGTGATTCACTACATCCCAGACTTCCTCCGAGTTGTTCGATTCTATCCAGTGCGATGGCCGCTTGGCGCAACGCCGGAATTGCACTAACAAGTCCAATAACGGGACCGATTAGATAAAGCAAAATGATGGTCATTGTTCCAATAACAATTGCTGATTTTGGCAACCAAATCGGCACTACGAACACGAGAATACCGATGATGAAATAGAATGTAACGCTACCGGCATTTGTAATAATTATATAACCAATCGAACTGCGCACGAAAAAATGTTTGAAACATAATGCACTGGGTTTTATAACACGTTCCACGAACTGAAAACCGCGCTGCACATTGAGTTGAAGCTCCTTTGTTCCCTCAATCAAATTCCTGAAATTCTGATAGAGAACATCCATTTGTTCGCGCATCTCAACCATTCGCTTCGCTGGACCTTGCTCTGCAAAGAGAAATATGACTATGCCAAGTAGCAGACAGGCTGTATAGATTACGACTATCTCCCATGACAACCATGCTACGTAGCAAAGACAACCAGTGATAATCACGATGTTTCCGAAAACCATGGGAGCAAGATGAAAGGCTTGAGCCATGGTCTCCACATCCTTAGTAAGAACCGCTAGTAATCCGTGTTTGCCAATTTTTTGCAGCTTTTTCATTGGCGTCGCAAGGATTTTGCGGCTCAATGCAACGCGCAACTGGACGATTGCGTTCTGACTGGAGTGCAATAATGCCATCTCCGAACAGGTTTTAGTGATCAGATAGGTAAGGAGTAAACCAAAAAAGAACCACATCCGTGTCAGGTCATACGAGCCGGGTTCTCTAATGGCTTCGGTGATCACTGCAATTAAAGCGGTACCGCTCAATCCACCGAGGATTCCTGAAGCAACGGCGAGCAAAAACAGTTTTGGTGATTGGCGATAGAAGTATTTGATTAATCTCATGGAAACGAGGGATATAATGAATTTATTGTGAAAATTTTGCCCTTGAAAGAGCAAATCGCTTTGTAGACGGAAAACCACACCAACTAATGCTCTGACCGAGCATAGAGATGGATTGAGCTAAAAATGCCGTGGTATCATAAGTTTCAACGACACTGGGGATGCACAATACACGCACGCCACATTCGCTCACAGGCAACCTAATTATGCCGCAAAAAGCAAACCTGGGACTGCTGCTCCGTGCGACTCCGCTGTTTTGGCTAACGGCATCAGACTGTGGTTTCACAGTAAGACAAAGCTCAAACATTTTATGGCTCCTGCATAATCCTGCGAGGATAAGACTCCTGCATTACTTTGGATGAAAACAGCACTGCTAGTCTAGCGAGCACGTGATCAATGTACGCCACATATATTTCGTCTTTTGCACCCTGTTCGCGCGCAATCTGTTCATTCGCGTGGATGGCATTCCCAGTACCTGCCTTGAGTTGCTCACGTGCTACATCGGCCTGCGCCGTTGCAAGCTCAAGCTGTGCAAACAGTTGATCAATGCGGGTTTTAGTCATACGCACTTCCAGTTCGCGTCGCCGTTGCTGCTGCGCTCGGTCCAAAGCGGCCTGCTCTGTTGCTAACTCCAGCTTATGTACCTTGGCCTTGGCTTCAGACACGCGGTGAGATGCCAAACCGTGGTCAAAGAGATTGACAGTAATCACCAAACCAGCAGAAGAAACAGACCTGCGGTGGGAAATGTCAGATAGTGCTTTGTCAAACGAATCGTCACTACGTCCAACAGCGTGATAGCTGGCGTATAGGTTTGCCTGTGGTCGAAGTGCTGCGCGGTGTATAGCTATCCCTTCGCGCGCAGCGTCCAGTTTCAGCTTCTCGTACTGCTCATCAAGCGTCTGGTCGCTCAACCTTTGAACGTATTCAAAGTCGGTCTCAACTGTGTTGGCAAACTGACATTGCTTAGACATTCCCTGTTCTTCGGGTACGGCATTCTGAGTCGATTCACGATAATCCGCATAGGCTAGTTCGAGATTCTCCTCATGAGAGCGCAGCAACGATTGTTTCTCGGCGAGAACAAGGGCGGAGGTACGTTCCTCAACCGGGGCAATGCGTCCTTCTTGCAAGCGCTGGCTTGCTGTGTCTGCCTTGGTTTTTGCCCATTGTAGCTGTCGAATTGCAGAGGAAAGCTGTATGCAGGCGCGCCGCAACCTAAAGAAAGCAGCTGACGTATCCAGTGCCATCTGTTGCAAAGCTATGCGTCGCGAAAGATTAGCGGCCTGTAGTGACAGATTCGCCTGATTTAGTTGTGCACTTGTGCGACCACCGGCATAGATGTTTTGGCGCGCCGTTAATTCGGGCCAAGCTTGGTAACGCGGCATGGTTTGCTCTACCGAAGCTGTTGCCGAGTAGCCGAGTCCTGGAATTTCTACCGACGCCTCCACACCAGAGTACCTGTCCTTGCTATTGATACGTTCCATCTTGGTGGACAAATCGAGTGTCGGGAAAAATTGTGCCTTTACCTGATCCACACGGGCACTAGCCTCATCAATTTCGGCTTGGCTGATACGTACTGACAGGTGTACAGATTCAGCTGCCTCAATGGCTTGCGCGAGTGTTTTTCCCTGTACCTGCTGCGCATTAGCAGCGAAACTTGTAATGCACAACGAGGCAGAAAAAAATAACCCACCTTTAAGTTGACCAGTAAATAATCTATTCATAGCGAAGTGCCTCGACAGGTTGAAGATGTGCCGCGCGGTACGCAGGGTAAAGTCCGGATACCAACCCTACTCCGATAGCTACCAGTAGCGAAAATCCGTTTAGAAGTATCGAAATTTCGAGTGAAATTTGCACGATCCAAGCGATGCACACGGAGGCAATAGCGCCGAGCAGCAATCCCGCAATACCTCCAAAAAGGCTGATGAAAATTGCTTCGAAGAGAAATTGCAACAGAATTTCTCGCTCAGAACCACCCAATGCCTTGCGTACTCCAATTTCACGTGTGCGCTCTAGCACTGCAGTACTCATGATGTTCAGGATTCCGAGACCAGCAACGAATAGCGATACCGATGCAGCTACAGTGCCAATAATGCTAACCCCATTAAGAATATTGTTAGCAGTCTGGGCATGCTGCTCCATCGCTTCAACTTTATAGCTATAGGCATTGCGCTGCCGGAGTCTCAAGTAGTCGGCTGCCGACCGTGCAGCAGCAGCTGCGGATATGCCTTCTCTAACTTGGCCTTGCAGCACATCGATCTGACTAGTGTTGAGCACAGCCTGGGCTCGGGTATAGGGGATCAGTACTTGCTTCCCGTTGTCACCATCCACTCCGCTGAGGCTTGCAAGCAAAGATCGATCCTTGTGAGCAAGCACACCGATGACTTCATATCTTCGGTTATCAAGGCGCACCTCATGTCCGATTGGACTGATTTCGTTTCTAAACAATTCATTCCTGAGTTGGGAACTAATGATTGCAACCGATCTTGCGCGTTTAATATCAGTGTTTGTGAATGCCCGTCCATCAATGACAACATCGTTATTAATAGTAAGATAATCTTCATTTACGCCCTCGATTTGCACCTTGCTGTAGAGTCTGCCCACCCGCGCAATATTGGCGGAATTATTTCCACTCATCACTTTTGGACTCATCCGCATGATCGCCGCGCAGCAACTCGAACTTCGCAGGGCTTCAAAATCGACGTTGTTGATGCCGGTACCTGCCCGCTGCTCCTTATGCGGATCCACAATCATGCGATCACGCCAGATCCATATCGTTTGCAAACCAAAGGACTGAAGTTCTGTAAACACTCTCTCCCTTCCTCCATGTGTAATGACGCTGATGAGAGTGACCGTAGAAATGCCAAATGCAATACCACAGATGCTCAACAATGTCCGGAAACGACGATCCCCCAAGCTCAACCATGCTTGCATAGCAATATCGAGCCATAATCGCCAAAACTTGTGATTACTGAATCCGTACCTCATACTGCCTCACAGATGTGGCCGTCCCGCAAGCGAATGACCCGCTGAGCATACGCAGCGATTTCGTTCTCGTGAGTAACCATAAGAATGGTTTTACCCTGGCGGTTAAGCTCAGTGAAGAGTTTCATAATCTCCTCAGAAGAAGTCGTGTCGAGGCTCCCCGTGGGTTCGTCTGCAATGATGATGTCAGGATTGTTTGCCAATGCCCTAGCAATAGCTACCCGTTGCTGCTGACCACCCGATAGGCGAGACGGCACATGGTGGTGGCGATCACTTAGTCCCACTCTTGCCAGCGCCTCTGCTGCCCGGAGGCGACGCTCAACAGGTGGCACTTGCCCATAGATCATTGGCAACTCGACATTTCGGATCGCGTCTAGGCGCGCTATAAGGTTGAACAACTGAAATACGAAACCAAACTTGCGATTACGCAAGGATGCCAGCAAATGCGATTTCAGTTGATCGACACGAATCCCTTCTAATTCGTAAGTTCCAGAGTCCAATGTGTCGAGGCAGCCAATCATGTTCATCAACGTAGACTTGCCCGAACCTGACGCTCCCATGATCGCAACGAACTCGCCCTTACCGACCACTACCGATATCCCACGGAGAACCTCAATGTGATCAGTTCCACTTCGATAGCGCTTATAGGCTTTAGTTAAACGGATCATGGTGCATTCGCCTCACGGGCGGGGTCACCCTCTTTGAGAGTACGCCCTTCTGCCAACACGATTACCTGTCCCTGTGACACGCCTGAGAGCACTTCCACGAATTGATCCCCAATCACATTAGTTTGAATGGGTAATAGATGTAGCAAACCATCTCTTAAAATCCATACAGCCGTTTGACCATCTTTCGCAGCCAAGGCTTCCAACGGAAGACGTAAAACAGGTTCGTGTGAACCAATCTGCAAACGCACGTCAACTTGTTGGTTAGGTCGTAGTTGCGGGGTTGCGGACGTAAGGCTGATCCAGACAGCCGTATAGCTTGTACTACCTTCTTTACGAACTGCGGGTTCAATGCGTAGAACATGCTCCTGCGCCATCTTCCCCGATGTGCCATCTAGCGACACCTCGACCGGCATGTTGACGCGAATATCATGCACATCGTCTTGTTCCAGGTTTGCAAGAATCTGAAGGTTTTTACTGTCAGATACCGTAACGATGGATTGTCCGGAAATGGCCATCTCGCCAGAACGTAAAGATATGTCCGTAACAACACCGGCAATTGGTGAACGAAGTGTCAACTGTTGAATCCGAGTACGTGTCTGGTTAACCTGTGCTTCAGCCTTCTGTCTCTGAATTTGCAGTGAAGCAAGATTTTCCTCGGCCTGCTGTACCTGCATTCGAGATACGGCTCCAGCAGCAAAATCGGCGCGCAAATCGTGCAGTGAGCGCTGTTGATGTTTGATACTTGCATCGATTGAACTTACTGCGAGTTCGTCGACAGCTAGTTGCTGTACAGCTTCGCTATCGTCGAGTTGAAGCAATTCCTGGTCAGTCTCAACTTGACTACCAACGGTGACATGTATCATTCGTATTTTTCCGCTGCTAACGGTACCGAGCCGTACATCGTGCAAACCTACGACTCTGCCCGTAGCTATGATGTACGAAGTGACAGGCCCAACATCTACACGGATGGTTGATAAAGCTTGGGGAGGTTGTTTGCTTTTAAATATTGATGCCAGGGTAGCTGTAACACACAAGATCGCTATCACTGATGCTGCGACGCGAGATCTGAACATTGTTGTGGGTCCTTTACTCACATGAACTAAATTTAAACCACACGGGATGTCTTCCCTGGATATCGGTGAAGCCTCCCTTGAGAAACCCTATTTTACAAGATCAAGCGTTTACAAAAATGATATATGCATTATATGCGCCCCCATAAAGTTAATGCTGTTCGCATTTATCAGACAGATAAAACATCGTCGCAAGGAAAATCGCACGTAATTTCAATCATTTTTTGTTTTCACTTAATGATGTTATCATATTTTAGCCGCTTTCTTGAAAAACGTAGAAAAGAAGAATAACAGAATTCAATATAACACGTAATCATACTTAAATACACTCATCAATAAAAAATTATTATTGCATAACATTGTCAAACATCACACAAGATTCAATACACACAACCATAGCTACAAGCACATAAAAACACATTGTCATTCATAATACATATTATGAATTGTCTTATAATTTATTCATTTAGCATTTTTAAGCGTAAATTATAATTTGTAGATACGATATTTAAATGATAAAAAATTTTGTTAACTCTAGTTGCATATCCTTTGTAGATGTGTTTGTATACTAACGCCGTATCTCTTTGTCGTAAACAGTGTCTCATAACAACGTGTCCGACAACTGTATACACTTGCCACATAGATACGGCGTCATTCACAACTTAAGGAGAAGGAAAATGACGATGCAGTCTGCTGCTGAAGTTCAGGAACAATCTACGAAGAACGAAAGCAACAAACACGTCCGTGTCATGCGTGCTGGTTCAGACGGTAAGCTACGTACGATGCGCCTCAGTGCACAGCCTGCCAGCACCACGCTAAGTGGCACTACTGCTGCTGCAACTTGGACTAAAGGCACTTGTACATGGACCAAAGGTACTTGTAGCTGGAATAAGGCTACTTGCTGAATCGGGCCAGTTTTGCAGGAAGCCTCTTTAGTGAGGCTCCTGTTTTCCGCTCATACTGTTTTGATGTTTTTAAATATAATCATATGGATACAACACCTAAAGTTCACCTTGTGCGCCTAGGCAAATTAGACACAATGGCTGCAATCTTTCCGCATAGCGGAGAGTGGGTATTTGTTGATGATCTTCAGGGGTTAGATTTAAATGTTCATACGAAAAAAATTGAGGATCATTTTGAACTAATACCAACACACCCTCTGTACTCTACGGTACTCGCAGCAGTCACCTGCAGCGATCATAAAGAAAATTCAAATAGCACCCCCGGAGAATTAGATACAATTATTTTAAAAATAACCGACAGATGTAACCAAGCATGCCTACACTGCTATAACGCTTATGAGAATGATGTGAAGAGCGATTCTAGTATTGAAAATCTAAAGATATTTGTGGATGAATCTTTCGAAATATGTGGTTCTAGTTTAAATATATTGTTTCATGGAGGAGAACCATTATTGCGTATAGATGTCATAGATGAGATTGCTAAATACGCACGGATACGTGGGGATAGCCTTGGAAAAAGAGTAGGATTATTTGTACAAACTAATGGTTCAATTTTAAATGATCATATAATTGAAATTCTAAGTCATCATGATTTTGCTATAGGAATTTCGCTTGACGGATGGGCTAATTTACATGATCAAATGCGAGTAATGTCAAATGGCACGGGTACTCATCGCCTGTTCATGCGATCTTATCGGAAATATAAAGATTTTTTAATACAAAATTCAGGTATTTTGACGACTGTTATGGCAAAAAATGTTTGTAAACTAGATGAAATTTTGCTGTATGTTCGTGATCTTGGTTTTCGAACTTGGAATACCACATTGTTTGATCTTAACGGACGTGGTGAGTTATATAAAGAGGCTATAGTTGATAGCAATTTATATTGTAATTCTCTCGAAAAAATTCTTGATTTAATCGAAAATGGAGAATTAAATGATATTGCTGTCAAACCAATTCTAAGGCACCTTGATAATCTTTTTTCTTATCAACGATTTGATATGTGCCTTCCGGGTAACAATCCTTGTGGAGCAGGAAATAGGCTTTTGTCCTTATCAACGAATGGAACTATATTTGGATGCGATATTATTCATGATCACTCTCTAAAATTGGGAAAATTTCCTGGCACTACACTCAATGATGTTCGCAAATCTGAAAACGCAACTACTTTATACACTAAATTAAGACACCTTCCATATTGCAATAATTGCACATGGCTTGGGGTTTGTGGTGGAACATGCTTTGCGCGAAGAAGAATAAATGCAGTTGATCCAGTTTATTGTAGCGTTTCGAAACAAATAAATGTTTCGTTACTTATACGAATGGCCAAAAGCAATAAACTGATTGATTGGTATGAGTGTTTTCCCCCAAATCTTCGTCGTGCTTCAGCAATTTGGAACAGTCGTTCCGAAACTGTTAAAGCGATGAATCTTGCAAAGGAGGTGTAAATTATGAACTACTATAATTTTCTCGAAGGTCAAACCGCGCGTTTGTTTCACAAATTACCGCGTAAAATAGTTTCTCCAATATTGAAAAATATTGGCAAAGTTGGCTTACTATCAAATTCAAATTTTATTCCGCACGTTATAGAGAAAACAAAAATTGCAAAAGGAATTGATGCACTAAAAATGACTTCAGAAATTCAAGCAAACGAAGGTGATAATTTCACTGATTTTGGTACCTTAATGTATGCCAGTAAGAAACAAATAATGGATACTTATTTTGATCGTGTACGTGTCGAAAATATTGAATATTGGTATGAGATTGCGAATAATCCTTTCATCGTTGTTGGAGCTCATTTTGCCTGCTTTTATTTGTCCATGTTTGTACCTGGAATTTTAGAAAAAATAACAATTATTCGCCGTTATCACTCTCATGGGCGAGACATACTCATTGACAGACTGTGTTCAATGACGGGCAAGAGGGTTGATGTTATTGGACTTACAGATCCGGCGGTAGGGATGAAAATTATCAAGCAACTAAAATCAGGCATTCCTGTTGCAGGTATGATGGACTATTCATACACTGATACCACTACATTTATTTCTCCATTTATGGGATTTGATAGTGCGACTCCTGCTGGGTTACCAATTATAGCTGCAAAATTGAAATTACCACTTCTTCCTCTTTTTGTGATGCGAGAAAACAAATCTTATGTAGTAAAGATAGGTGCACCAATAATGCCTACAGCCGTGAGCGATTCGTTTGAGTCTGCGTATGATCTAACATGTAAAATTAATTCTTATATCGAACAAGCTATTCGATCAGCTCCAACTCAATGGACGTTTTGGCCATCTCTTCCATCTCGCTGGGGGTACGCTGAGTTTGTAGCAGAAATTGAGAAAAACAATGATTTTGAAATGGTGCCACAATGAGTATATATGATATTAGTGATGTGCTAACGAATCAAAAAGTCTCACTAACACAAAATGAACGAAATGCAGTGATTCGTTGCGCAACAAAAGAAGATTTTCTTGGGCTTGCACGAATGCTTGAAAGATCGTATTTCCCAACACATCAAACTTCCTTCGAAGAACGGAAAGCACGACGTAACCGTATCCGAAGCGTTGCAAAGCAACTAATTAGGCCTAGATCTAAATTTCTTGTTATAGAAATTGAAGGTAGCTTGTGTGCATCAAATTATTTCAGAATAGGGAATAATTATCGAATTTTTTCCAGCAATGGTAGCGTTACTTCACAAGGAAGAGATTTCGACTCAAGACTTGTTATGCGTTTGGCAGAGCATTTCATTAATTGCTGCCAAATTGCCGGATGGCCAGAACTACACTTTTTCGCTACTTTCGAAAATATAAGGGCTGTTCAAATTTTTGCGACTTATTTTTCTCGTAAGAAAAATATTCTTACCAAAGTAAGTGAACCTCAACTGACATTTTTTGAGCGTATGCTTTTTGGTAACTTCAAGCATTATTTGCATATGCAATTTATGAGGTAGACATGTTCATGAGCTGGTTAAAATCAGAAAATAAATCAATAACTAAACCTAGCATATGTGAGGTTTCTGTTGCAATATTGCGTCTTCGTGGAGACATCTCTATATCCGCACCACATATTCAGGATTTACTGAATATATTTCCTCAAATAAATGCATCTGAATATCAAGCACTTATCATTACACTAGAGACCACAGGAGGAACTCTTACCTGCGCTGAAAATATTATGAACTGGATTGATCATTTGTTTAAAAAACGCGGATTACCAGTAGTTGCTGTTATTGAAGAGAGGTGTTTATCCACTGGTTTAGCTGTTATCGCATGTTGTGATTATGTGATCGCTCAACCAAGTGCACTATTTGGTGCATTTGGTGTCATAATGACATGGCCTACCACCCAGAAACTGAGAGCAAAACTTGGACTACTTGCACGTGTCTATAAGAGCGCTCCTCTTAAGGATTTTGCTTCACCCTACCGCACTCCGACCCCTGAAGATGATGCCGCTGTTTTGGATCTTATCAATGACATACACGATCAGTTTGTTGAATCATTAAAATCTAAGCGCAACCTAAAAACAACCGCATTGGATATGATTACAGATGGTCGACTCATAACAGGGCGGCAGGCACTAGAATTAGGTATAATTGATCAGTTTGGTGGCCTAGCTACCGCTTTCGAATGGCTCAAGGCGCAAGGAAATATTGTGCATGATATACCCCCGTATCAAATTACCTTTATAGGGAATGCACAGCCATCTGATGCCCCTTCAGCTACCCCTCTAGATTTCTTGAAAGGCTTGTTTACTTCGACATGAACACGATGACATCTTCCATTCGCGCAACAATGTCACATCGATTTGCAATCTCTAATACTTGTCTCTTTATTTTCTTGACAATATTTATTACCGGATGCTCTTCTCTAAGATATGTTTCTGATGCTCATGATAATCCACCATTCATTGAACAAGTTTCCACTTCGTCTGGTGAAGCTATAGATCTATACTCTATTGAAATTGGCCCAGAACCTCGGGATACGTTGTTTTTCGTTTCAGGGTCAGGATGTGCATCACTATATTATTTTTTACGCCCCTATTTTGACGGACTTACAGGATCATGGAAGATTTACTCTGTTCAAAAATTTGGAATTAATAAGACGGATAAAGGGGTTTTTTGCAATGACAATTTCAAGGAAAATTACACTTATAACAGAATAATGGAACGAAACATGCTGGCTCTGGAAAAAGTTATCCAACAGCACGGCAAAATCACTGGGGTTATAGGTGTTTCAGAAGGTGGTCAGATTGCTGCAAAACTCTCGCAAGAAAATATGAATGTTTGCAGTTTAGTTGTTATTGGAGACGGAGGATTAACTTTTCGCGCATCAGCTAAAATTTTGGATGATCGTCAAGGTAAAAACAATTTTTCTAAAGCCTTTGCACAAGTTGACGCCGACCCGTACACTACAAAGAAAAGTGTTTTCGGTTATACGCACAGATATTGGTCGTCTTTTCTTGATCGCGATCCGACTCCAGTATACTTATCAATCTCACAGCCAATATTCTTGATCCATGGGGAGCGAGATGATTCAGTTCCGATTGAATCATCAAAACATATCAAAGAGCAATTTGAAGAAGTACAAAAAAATAATCTAAACCTACTTATTATTCCTGGTGCAAATCATATATTAAAACAAAACGGCGTTGATAAAAAACCGGAAGTTATGAATGAAATTGCAAAATTTCTTCAGGAAAGCAAAAAAACCTGCATGAAATCAAAGTGAGTGTGACCGGAAAACCGCAACTGATCAATCTGTTCACACTTCACTGCATGCATACTTGATAGAGGACAAACTTGCATATAAGGTATCTCTACAGTATAAACCATAGCCGCGCAAACATTGCGTTCGCATTTATTGTTGCAATTACTTTACATATGATTGCATTTATTCTCGTTCCTATTCCTGAGTATCATGGCGCACAGGAAAAAACAAAGAAAACAATTAATGTTGAATTTCGTGTCAACAATACTGCTATAATCACAAGCAAACAAGTACATCAGGAGTCAACTCTTAAATTAAATATAAACAGTAAAATCATAAGCGTATCTCAACCTGTTCGTCACTCATACCCGACAAAATTAAATAATACAAATCAAAAATATATTGTTACTACTGAAGAGAGAGTCGCATCCATACAAATGCATCAAGAGAATAAAAACCTTGATTTATCAGTTCCAACTTTTTCAAGTATTAATAACATCGGATCATCTAACAATTTCAAAAAATCTTCTGCCCTAATTTCAAAAAATGAACCCAATATTTATAAAACTGATATTTCACTGCCACCAGAAACGGCATTAGGACGCAGCATTGCTGCCGCAGCGATTCCAGACTGTTTGAAACAACAGAGGAGCGGCGGATTACTTGCAATTCCAGAGCTAATATCTGATGCAGCTATGGGACGATGTAAATAACTCGAAAAACCCGCCTCCACCTCCCCCTGTTTAATTTATTGCTAATACTTTAATCACCTATAGTAATGGATTTCTGCTGGTTTCCCCTTCTACAGGCCATACCGGGTAGACATAGACCATCTCATCTACTTCCTCGCTACCCTTACCTCGTTTTCTACGTCGAGCATGCCGACCACATCGACGTCTGGCGCGTACTGCACGGACAACGTGATATCCCGGCCTGGATGAGGGAACCGGAAAGGCCGTGAACGCCAAACCTGTCGTGATCACTGTGCGGCCGCCGCCTATACCGTCACTAACCGTGACACAGTGCCGCCGCTACCGTTTCAGGATACTTGATAAACTTCGCCCAACCCTTCATCGAAACCGCGCCCACATGGGACGCAATACCAAACACCTCCACCATGACCATCAAACACACCCCGCCCCTTGAACCCACGAAAACCTGGTCTGGACGCTTCAACGAGCCCGTATCGGAACTGGTCAAACGCTACACCGCCTCGGTTTTTTTCGACCGCCGCATGGCGTCGCAGGACATCCGGGGATCGCTTGCCCACGCCCGGATGCTCGCCCGACAGGGAATTCTCTCCAGGGAAGACCTCGCCGACATCGAACGCGGCATGGCGCAGATCGCGGATGAAATCGCGCGCGGGGCGTTTCAATGGAATCTCGATGACGAGGACGTCCACCTCAATATCGAAAAACGCCTGACCGCGCTCGTGGGCGACGCGGGTAAGCGCCTGCACACGGGCCGCAGCCGCAATGATCAGGTGGCAACCGACATCCGTCTGTGGCTGCGGGAAGCCATCGACCACATCCTCGAACTCATCATTGCCTTTCAGCACCGCCTGCTCGACGTGGCAGAGGCGCACGCCGACACGCCGATGCCCGGCTTCACGCACCTCCAGGTCGCGCAGCCGGTGACGTTCGGCCACCACCTGCTCGCCTATTTCGAGATGACCCGCCGGGACTTCGAGCGCTTCAAGGACTGCCGCCGCCGCTTGAATCGCCTGCCGCTGGGTGCGGCAGCGCTGGCCGGAACCAGCTACCCGATCGACCGCGAGTCGGTTGCCGCTGAACTGGGTTTCGATGAAATCTGCCGCAACTCGCTGGATGCCGTGAGCGACCGCGACTTTGCCATCGAGTTCTGCGCGACGGGCGCGCTCCTGATGACGCATCTGTCCCGACTGTCGGAAGAACTCATTCTGTGGATGAGTCCGCGCGTCGGCTTCATCGACCTCGCCGACCGCTTCTGCACCGGTTCCTCGATCATGCCGCAGAAGAAAAACCCCGACGTGCCCGAACTCGTGCGCGGCAAGACCGGGCGCGTCAACGGCCATCTCGTGGCGCTGCTCACCCTCATGAAAGGCCAGCCGCTGGCCTACAACAAGGACAATCAGGAAGACAAGGAACCACTGTTCGACACGGCGGACACCGTGATCGACACGCTCTCGATCTACGCCGACATGATCGGCGGCATTCGGGTCAAGTCCGAGAACATGCTCGCGGCGCTCGCGCAGGGACACGCCACCGCCACCGACCTTGCCGATTATCTGGTGAAAAAAGGTTTGCCCTTCCGCGACGCGCACGAAGCCGTGGCGCTGGCGGTGCGGGCCGCCGAGGAACGCAGCCTCGACCTTTCCCGTCTGAGTCTCACTGAACTGCGCACAGCCCTCGCCCAGGTGCCCGGCGCCGCCGAGCGGCTGAGCGAGGACGCGCTCGCGGCCGTTTCCATCGAAGGCTCGCTTTGCGCGCGCGCCCATATCGGCGGCACGGCGCCCGACGCGGTACGCGCGGCCATCACTCGCGCCCGCACTGAACTGAGCGCACCGTGAAGCCCCCCGAGCAGATCGGCAAATACCAAATCCGCCGCCTGCTCGGCACGGGAGCGACAAGTAGTGTTTATCTGGCCTGGGACCCGTTCAACCAGCGCGAAGTTGCGCTCAAACAAATCGACCCCACCTATTTCAAACCGCCCCACCGCGGTCGCCTGTTCCGGCAACTCCTGATCAACGAAGCTTCGCTTGCGGGCAAGCTCAAACACCCGCACATCGTGCGAATCTTTGACGCGGTCGTCGACGCCGACGAAGCCTACGTAGCGATGGAATACGTCCCCGGCGGAACCCTGGAAGCACTGACGCATCGCGGCAGGCTGGCCCCGATCGAGCGCGTGATCGAAATCATCTTCAAATGCACGCGGGCGCTCGATCACGCCTTTCACAAGGGCATCATCCACCGCGACATCAAACCCGCCAACATCCTGCTTGCCGCTGCGGACGGCTCTGATATCCGCATCTCGGATTTCGGCGCGGCCTTCCAGGCGACGAGCGACGTCACGCAAATTGCCAATCTCGGTTCGCCTGCGTACATGTCGCCGCAACAGGTGCGCGAAATACAGGTTGATCACCGCTCGGACATCTACTCGCTCGGCGTGGTGATGTACCAGTTGCTCACCGGGCATCTGCCGTTCGAGTGCGACAACAACTACAACCTCATCTACTGCATCGCCAACGAAACACCCCTCGCAGTCACCGAATACCGTCCGGAAATCCCCGAGGAACTTGAGGCCATCGTGCACCGCGCGATGGAAAAGGATGTCGAGCGCCGCTACCAGATTTGGGCCGAGTTCTCGCACGACCTCTCCCTCGCCTTCCGCAACCGCGTCCTGGAACCCGACCAGGAAGCGCTACCCGAAGCCGAAAAATTCCGTTTTTTGCGGGCGCTGCCTTTCTTCAAAAAATTTTCCGATGCCGAACTGTGGGAAACCATCGGTTTTTCACAATGGGATCAATTCCAGCCCGGCACGGTCATGCTCAAGGAAGGCGAAGCGGGCGACCACTTCAGCCTTCTGATCGAAGGCGAAGCCAGGGTCAAAAGAAACCGCGCCCTGCTCGGCGTATTCACGCCCGGAGACTGTTTCGGCGAAATCGCCCTGTTTTCCGCCGGCAAGGGCGTGCGCACCGCATCGGTCGAAGCAACGACCGTCGTCCGGCTCATCACGATTCGCAGACGGTCGCTGGAACGCGCTTCAGAGGCATGCCGCATGCGCTTCTATCAGGCTTTTCTCACCGTGCTGGCCACCCGGCTGTCCCTGGCCAGCTCACGTATTGCCAATTTCGAGGTTTGAAGATCCTGCTGCAATGAGTCCTGAATCATGCCCTGTCAGAACGGCACCACAGATTGCGTCGCTGCGGACGGCGCCATGGATGTTGCCGTTGCCACTGCCACCATGGGTTCGGTAGCCGCAGGCAGTCTCTTGCCCTGGTAGAGGTATCAGGCTTTACGCCAGCGCCAAAAAACCTGGCGTAGTCATCCACAGAGTTGAGCAGCGCCCAAATTGATAGTTGCTGGGGCAGTTGTATGTCGGATTCGGGCGATGACGGGATCAGCCTTAATTCCGCTGTGCCGATGTTCATAAACGCCTCCTTCTCAAAAAACGCAGTAACACGCTGCCGTTGCTACAGGATTCTTCCAAACTGTGTCACCAAACCCTGCTCATATCGTTATAACCTTATAAGCAAATACCATGCCAGCATTTAACATCATGATTTATATGAGCAAAATAAGTGACTACATAAAATACTGTAAAATATTTCGACAACATACTACAAGCAGCAACGAGGGCCACCCTATGGAAACCCTGCAAAACCCCTCCTGTCATTCTGCGCGTAGCGAAGCGAAGTCGCAGAATCCAGACGCCGCGTGGATGCTGCGACTTCGCGCAGCATGACAAGCGGTGGAGGCGGAGGTTATGCAGGGGTTCCCTGTGCTGGTTTTTGCATTTTCTATTTTGTATCAGCCACTTTGGCCATGTTGAGGATGCTGGATACAGCGTCTATTTTGCCCTTGCGCAACAAGGCTTCCACATTGGTTTCAATGGCGTCCGGCTCATACAAATAATTGACCATCATGCCGTAGGATTGCTTGAAGCCTTTTTCGGAATGATCGCCCAGGTGGTTGAGGCGCTCGATGCGCGCGCCATTGCCGAGGTGGAAGCGGGCAACCGGATCCAAAGGACGTTCAACCAGCGAACCCCCAGGTTGTTTGGCGTTGATCAGATAACATGCGGCGAGCCGGGTCAACGGTGTTTGCATGAGCGGAGCAAGCTTCTTGTCCTCGATCCAGCGTCTGTCATCGAGCAATTGCCGAACGGCCGCGCGTGAATTGTCGATGGACGCTGCTTTGCAGATGTTGCCGAGTTCGTTATTGGGAAAAGCATGCACCCACACGTCGTCGTTGCTTTGCGCCCAGCGGCGCAGCAGCGGCAGCGGCGACAGGGTGGCAAACGTCGTCAGGCGGGGAAAATCGTGTTTCAAGTCGTCAATGACGCGCTTGAGCAGGAAATTGCCGAAACTGACGCCGCGCAACCCGGTTTGCGTGTTGGAAATGGAATAGAAAATGGCCGTGTCGGCGCGTGTTTCATCGAACAACGGCGCATGCTCGTCGAGAATGGTCTGAACGTTGTCGGCAAGGCGGTTGATGAGCGCAACTTCAACAAAGATGAGCGGCTCTTCGGGCATGCGCGGGTGAAAGAAAGCATAACAGCGCCGATCGGAATCGAGTCGGTTTTTGAGATCGGTCCAGGAACGAATTTCGTGAACCGCTTCATAACGAATCAGCGTTTCCAGCAAGGCCGCCGGCGAATGCCAGGTAATTCGCTGCAATTCGAGAAAACCGACATCAAACCAGGCAACCAGCCGGGTTTCGAGTTCACGGTCAAGCGCCCGCAGAGCCGGATCGTCCTCCATATAGCGCAGCAAGTCCGTGCGCAGATCGACTAAAAACTTGACGCCCTGTGGCAAGGCGTTGAACTGCGTCAGGATGCGCAGGCGCGGAGAACGCAATGCCGTGCGCAACGCCGCTTCCGCCTGCCATTGTTCATCACTGCCGATTGCCTGCTGCCAGGCCTGGTGAGCAGCGGCAATTTTTTCCGGATCAGGACCGAACTCATGCACAATCAGCCGCAAGAAAGTTTTGCGGTTTTCGTCGTCAAGCTTGAGATAGGTCTCCCCCAGCTTGACAGCGCGCAGCCGCGTCGACACTTCGCCGCCAAGGTTGGCAGCACAGTCACGCAATAATTCACGCACGCGCTTCCATTCCTTCGCTGGAAGCGCGCCGGTGGTTGTCTTGTCAAACCAGAGCTGTTTAACCCGATCAAAGCTGCGCTTGACCAAATCGCTTGCTGTCACCCTTGTCTCCTCTGGATGAAACGAACATCCTTTTGGCAGTCCCACCCCCACCGCATCAAACCGCCTGATAAGCGCTTACGGACGCAAATTTGATTTTCGCTGCCGGGGTGTTGCTTATGCCCACACATTGTAATCAAACAGGGTAATAAAAGTTGCCGCAACATACAAACCATTTCGCAATGCCCGTTTAAATACTAGACTTACCTGCAAACCTATCGTTTCGAGAGAACACCATGACCATCGAACCCTTACTCATTGGCAAAAACGGCGATCAGGAAGTCGTTCTGTTGCCCGGACTGGCCAACCGTCACGGTCTCATTACCGGCGCGACGGGCACCGGCAAAACGGTGACGTTGCAGGTTTTGGCCGAACGTTTCAGCAGTATCGGCGTTCCGGTCTTCATGGCCGACGTCAAGGGCGACCTGACCGGGTTGTCGCAGGCAGGCGCGCCGTCAGAAAAATTCAAGCAGCGCTTGCAGGCATCGCAACTGCCCGAGCCTGAATACCGCGCATTTCCAGTGGCGCTCTGGGATGTCTTTGGCAAACAGGGACACCCGTTGCGGGCGACGGTTTCGGATTTGGGGCCGCTCTTGCTGTCGCGCATTCTGATGCTCAATGACACGCAGGAAGGCGTGTTGACGATGGTGTTCAAAATCGCCGACGACCAGGGGCTTCTGCTTCTGGATCTCAAGGACTTGCGCGCAATGCTGCAATTCGTCGGAGAGAACGCCAAGGAATACGTGACCAAATACGGCAACGTCTCGGCGGCAAGCATCGGGGCGATTCAACGCGGGTTGTTGTCGCTCGAACAGCAGGGAGGAGAGCTTTTCCTCGGCGAACCGATGCTCAATATCGACGATCTGCTGCAAACCGATCAGGGCCGCGGCGTGATTCACATCCTGGCGGCAGATCAGTTGCTCAATTCGCCATTACTGTATTCGACGATGCTGCTTTGGCTGCTATCCGAACTGTTCGAGCGCCTGCCCGAAGTCGGCGACCCGGAAAAGCCGAAACTGGTGTTTTTCTTCGATGAGGCGCATTTACTGTTCAAGGATGCCTCGCGCGTATTGATCGACAAAATCGAAAAGATCGTGCGGCTGGTGCGCTCGAAAGGCGTCGGCGTCTATTTCGTCACGCAGAACCCGACCGACGTTCCCGACAACGTGCTCGGCCAGCTTGGCAACCGCGTGAACCACGCCCTGCGCGCATTCACCGCGCGCGACCAGAAAGCGGTCAAAGCAGCGGCGCAAACACTTTGCGCCAACCCGGCAATCAATACCGAAACGGCAATTACCGAGCTTGGCGTCGGCGAAGCGCTGGTTTCGTTTCTCGACGAGAAGGGACGGCCCAACAGGGTGGAGCGCATCCATATTCTGCCTCCGGCCAGCCGCATCGGCCCGATCTCTGAGGCCGAACGCGCGCAGGTACAGGCCCGTTCGTTGTTGAGAGGCGTCTACGATCAGGCGATCGACCGCGAATCGGCTTATGAAAAACTGGCGGCGCGGGCAGCGCGAACGGCGCCGCCACCGCCGCAAGGCTCGTCAGGCGCGAACAGGCCGACGACAGGCGCCGCCAGCGGGGGAGGTTTTTCCGATGTCTTGCTGGGCAACAACCGCCGCGACGGCATTCTGACTGCGGCAGCCAAAAGCGTGATGCGTAGCGCCAGTTCGTCCATCGGACGCGAAATCGCGCGCGGCATTCTGGGGTCGCTGCTGGGGGGCAAGGGGAAAAAATGACGGGCGCGAAGCTGATCTAAAAATCCGCCGTATCAGGATCAGGCCCGATACGTCCTTTCGGGTTGTCGAGATCATTGAACAGGGCAATATCCTCGGCATCGAGTTGAAAATCGAAAATCTCGAAATTCTTGCGAATGCGATCCGGATTGACTGATTTCGGAATCGCGACCAGATCATTGTCGAGATGCCAGCGCAACACGACTTGCGCTGCCGTTTTATGATGTTTTTGCGCGATACCCAATACCTTCACGTTGTGCAGCAAGGCCCCCTGTCCGAGCGGACTCCAGGACTCGGTGACGATGTCATGCTGGGCATGAAACACGCGCAGGGGGCGTTGTTGAAAATACGGATGCAGTTCGATCTGATTGACCGCCGGAGCGACGCCGGTCTCATCCATCAACCGCCGCAGATGCGGAATCTGAAAATTGGATACGCCGATCGAACGCGCACGCCCATCCTTTCTCAACTCGATCAGCGCGCGCCAGCTTTCGAGATAGCGATCCCACTTCGGCATCGGCCAATGGATCAGATAAAGATCGACGTAATCGAGCCGCAGTCGCCGCAGACTCTCATTGAAAGCGCGCAGCGTCTCGCCGTACCCCTGGTGGCTGTTCCATAGCTTGGTGGTCACGAAGATTTTTTCGCGCGGCACCCCCGAGAGCAGTATCCCTTCACCGACGCCCGTCTCGTTGCCGTAGACGGAAGCCGTGTCAATCAGGCGATAACCTGCCACAAGCGCGGCGGAAACGGCAGTAGCCGCTTCCGGGATCTGCCAGGTGCCAAATCCAAGTTGCGGAATCTGCGATCCGTCATTCAGGGAAAGAACAGGTTGCATCATGGAAATTTCCTTGTTTTTACCGTGTGAATGACCCGACCTGTGGCAACGCCAATACCGGCGCTTTGTCCGCATCACACGTTGAAACAATAGCAAATTTTGGGATTGTTGCTAACTGGGGTGAAGGAGAGTCAGACCCTGGCTCGGGTGTCGATTCGATGTCGATTTGCGGGTATCATAATCGTCCTGCAATCCTGCATGATATGACAAGGAGAAAAAGCTGATGAAGCGAAGTTTAATCATCATAGGAGCATTATTATTAATAAACTCCTTGATTATGGCGATCATAGCCAACTTTCACTTTGGGATAATAGCATTGGGGCTTTTTTCTGCTGCTATTTTGGCATATGGTATCTTCTGGCACGAACTGAACCGGATAAAATGGCTTCGTATGACATCCATTGTTATTTGCTCCATCCTCATTCTGTTTTCCGGGTTTCTGGCAGTCTATGGCAGTAAAAACAATGCACAATATGACGAAGATGTAGCCATCGTCCTGGGGGCAGGCATTCGCGGTGAAAAGGTAGGGCCTACCCTGGCACAGCGGCTGGATGAAGCGGCAGAATATTACAATAGAAATCCCAAAGCCATACTGATCGTTTCCGGCGGCAAAGGAAGCCAGGAAAATATTACCGAGGCGCTGGCAATGGAGCGATACTTGGTAGCAAAAAAAATTCCGCCTGAGCGGATTATCAAAGAAGAAAAATCTACCACTACCTATGAGAATTTCCTCTTCACCAATGCGTTACTGAAACAGGAATTTCCACAAGGATGTTCTATCGTTTTTATCACGAGCGATTTTCATGTTTATCGTGCACAAAAGATCGCTCAATCCGCAGGAATCGCCGTTCGCCATATAGGAGCGCGCACCGCTTGGTACAATGTTCCGGTGAATTACATGCGGGAGATGCTGGCGATTATAAAATTCTGGCTTTTGCCGCCAAACTGAACATCAGGCCGCATATCCGAAAAATTCGCGGTGCCCGCGCATATCCTCCAGACGTTCGATCAGAAGCTTGAAATCGTTTTCGTTATCGACCGGGTTGAGCACTGCGGCATCGACGACGAACAGCGGCGAGGCTTCGTACTGGAAGAAGAAATCGGCGTAATGCCTGGCCACTTTTTCGAGATAGGACTCGGTGATCCGGCGTTCCGCATCGACGCCACGCTTGTAGACGCGCTCGGCCAGCGCCGCAACCGGCGCTTGCAGATAGATGACCAGATCGGGCACGGGCAGCGAGGATGGTTTCATGGACTCGAAAATCTTCTCGTAAAGGACGAATTCGTCCGGTGCGAGATTGAGGCGGGCGAACAGCACGTCGCGCTCCAGCATGAAATCGGAAACGATGCACTGGCACTCGCCCATGCCCTCACGCTCCAGGTCCGCCAGCTGTTCAAAACGCTGAAAAAGAAACGAGAGCTGAGTCGGTAGCGCCCAACGTTCCTGGTTCTGATAGAAGCGGGCAAGGAAGGGATTGTCCTGTGGCCGTTCAAAGATCGGCTTGACCGCCGGGAGGTAGGCGGCCAGACGCTGCGCCAGCGAAGTTTTTCCCGCGCCGATTGGGCCTTCGACGGCGATATGGCGTACCTTTTCGAGCATCGTGAATTCCGTCCCGCGTTGCGCGCGGATGAATAAAAGGAATTTATAATGCTAACAAAAAAGCCGCTCCGACAGAAAACTCGCGAAGAGGTGTTCGTCCTGCACTTGGCCGATGAACGGGCCTTGTTGCAGGTCGCACCCGAGCGCGAGCAGAAAATCCTGTTGCGCCCTGCTCTGTACGCCGCGCGCCATGACCCGGATACCGAGCGGGGCAGCCATCTGGATGATGGCTTCGATGAACGCCGTGTCCTCGTCATCCCGCCCAACCTGCGCAATGAGCGCGGCATCGAGTTTAAGCACACTGAAACGGTAACGATCCAGTTGTGTGATCGGGGCCGGATCGCGGCCAAAATTGTCGAGCGCCAGCCGGACGCGCATGTCGGTCAACGCGCGTAGCGTGGGCGCAATGTCGGTTTCGGGCAGCGCACGAGCATCAATGGAAAGCTCCAGGCTGCACGGGTCGAGTCGGCTCACGGTCAGCGCAGTGCGAACCAGCTTAGGCAACTCGCCGCCGGGAAGCTGTCCTGCGGAGATGTTGACGCTGACGACCGGAGCGTGTCCCCGCACATGCGGCCAAGCGGCGGCGGCACGGCAAACGACGGACAGCGTCCAGGCGTCGAGTTCCGGCAACAGCGCTTCGCCCGCGTGAAGCATGCCGTTGCGAATATCGACCTGAGGCTGGAAATGAAGCGCCAACGGCCTGCCGACGGGCGCGGGCGCGGTCTCGGCAGCCAGCCGCTCATGACCGAGAACGATGGCGTGAATGCCCGGACGCAGCCGGGGCGCAGCGATATAGGGAAAATCATGCACGCGCCCATCGGGCAAAACGAGACTGAGCAGTCCCCGCGCTTCGCCCCGAATCAATAGCCTTTCGCGCGCTTCCAGAAATGCGTGTCCATCTGCAAACAAGTCAGCCAGCGGCTGCCCGGCAAGCTGGCGGTAACTGCGGCCAAGCAGGCGGCAGGCGGCGCTGTTGGCGTCGATGATGGTTTCGTCGCCGGTAATGAGCAGCCCTTCCTCGATGAGTTCGAGCAATGCAAGATAAACCCCGACTTCCGTGCCTTCCGAAAAGTCCGGAATGAATAACGCTTCGCCGTGGTTATCCCGCGATGGAGGAGCGGATTTCATCGGTGGCTGCATGCCAGAGTGTCCTGTTGGTTCGGCGCGCGAAATACGGAATCGAGGATTGGATAAACGGCGAGGATTGCGTTCGACGCTTATTTTCAAACATCGTGCGCCAGCATACCCGCCGAAACAGGTCTGGATCAGCCGAATAACAGGGCAAGTCAGCGGCTATTTTTGCTTTGCCTTTGCGTTTACTTCCTGCCCAGCCCGCCAAGCAATGCCGCCAGCGGACGTTGCGGCTTGGCAGGCGGAACCGGCGCGGCGCGCGCGGGCAATTCCTGCGGGGCAAGGCTGGCCGAGGGTTCGTAAGGCTTGGAGAAATCAAACCCGTCCGCAGCAGTCATCGGAGAAGGAACGGCGCGCGGGGAACGTTCCCGTTTTGCGCTTTTACCGCCGCCGCCCTCTCGCCTGGCGGGGGCATCCGCGCCACGGCGTGCGCGACCATGACCGCGCGCGCCGTCGTCCGGCTCGGCGGCGGGTGCGGTTTCCGGATCGAAACCGGGCACGGACTCACGCGGAATTTCAAACTTGATGAGCTTTTGAATTTCTGAAAGCCAATGTTTCTCTTCCGGGCTGACCAATGAGACCGCGCGGCCCTTGTGACCGGCGCGACCCGTGCGCCCGATGCGGTGGACGTAATCTTCGGCGGTGTGCGGCAACTCGAAATTGATGACGCAGGGCAACTCGTCGATGTCCAGACCCCGCGCGGCCACATCCGTGGCAACCAATACGCGCAGGCGGCCTGCCTTGAACGCATCCAGGGTTTCCGTGCGCTGTTGCTGGCTTTTGTCCCCGTGGATGGCGTCCGCCGAAATGCCGTTGCGCGACAAAAAGTGGGCGAGCCGACCACAACCGATCTTCGTGTCGACGAACACCAGCACCTGCATGTCCGGCTGGTGACGCAGCAGATGGGCAAGCAGATTGCGCTTCATGCCCGCGCTCACCGGGTGCACCACATGGGTAATGGTCTCCGAAACCGTGTTGCGACGGGCAACCTCGATCATTTTCGGATTTTTCAGCATCCGGTCGGCGAGTTTGCGAATTTCTTCGGAAAACGTGGCGGAAAAAAGGAGACTCTGCCGATTTGCCGGCAGCATTTCCAGGATGCGGCGGATGTCCGGGATGAAACCCATGTCGAGCATGCGGTCGGCTTCATCCAGCACCAGCACCTCGACCTGCGAGAAACTGATCGTTTTTTGCTGCACGTGATCGAGCAGCCGTCCCGGCGTGGCAATCACGATCTCGACGCCACGACGCAATTCCTGCATTTGCGCGTTCATGTCGACGCCGCCATAAATGCAGGTAGCGCGCAGGCTCAGATGGCGGCCGTATTCCGTGACCGACGCGAACACCTGCATCGCCAGTTCGCGGGTTGGCGCGAGAATCAGTGCGCGTACCGGATGCCGGGCGGGCGAGGCGCTGGTATTGGCGTGGCGCGCGAGGCGTTGTAACAGCGGCAGAGTGAATCCCGCCGTCTTGCCCGTGCCGGTCTGCGCGCCTCCCATGATATCCAGCCCGCCGAGGATGACGGGAATGGCCTGCTGCTGGATCGGGGTGGGTTCGGTGTAACCCGCATCGGCTACAGCTTGAAGAAGTTCCGGGATAAGGCCGAGTTCGGCAAAGTTCATGGGTATCGTTGTTCAGGGCAGGCGCCCGTTCTGATGTCGGGCGGACGGCTGGATCGCTTGAAAAAATGGGATTATACACACCCGCGCATTCCCCGGCCCTTCAGCGCGCCCAGCCGTTCCGGATGCGATGCGCCGCCTCAATGCGTGGCCGCTTGTGGTTGCGGGGCGTCGGCCTGCGTTTCGGTGCGCGACACCACTGACGGCACTTCCTTGAGGTTATTCTCCATCATGTACCCGTTCATCGACTTCCAGCCCGCAAAAATGGCGGCTTTCTGTACATTGGGATTGAGCGCGTAGCAGTCCTCGATGGAGCGCCCCGTCTGCCGACAGCCGCTGCCGATAGCCTCTGCATTGGCGTTATCCCTGCCCGGATTGGGCATTTCGAGCATGTCGGCGAGCCTGTCGCAGCCCGTCACGAGCGGCAACGCGGCAGCGAGAGCAAAACAAACGGTCTTGCGCATATCCGGATAGGCAACAAAAGTGAATCCGCCTCCATTAACGGCCGCCGCAGGTCATAACTTGAGCACTGAGTCGATGATATTGCGACATCCTTGATTTTCTTCATGAAAACCCACGCAGCATCCACACGAAGAGTACGGATTACAACAAAAGTGACATTCATTGTGAGTTTTTTTGAGTGTTTCCTTTCTGACCGCCTATAATCGTTCCTCGCTTTTTTTTCGAGACTATTCGAGGAGCATTCATGAGCACATTCATTCAAAGCATCGGTCGTCGTGGCCTTGTCTGCGCCATCGGAGCCGTCACGCTGGCCATGCTGGCAATGCCGGGCACTGCCATGGGACAGACGAAAAAAGCCGCCGCCAAACCCAAGGCCGCCGCGCCGGCAGCCAAGGCCGAACAACCCGCCGGGCAACCCCTGCAAATCGAAATTTCCCAACAACTGCCGCCGTCGCGAGTCAGGGCTCTGCAAGAACTGATCGAACGTTTCAACGCTCAGAACACTGCTTCCCAGGTAGTCCTCGTCGAAAGCAACTGGCAGGCCGCCAAACCGCCGCACATGATGATTCTCGACGGCGCAGACGAAGAAGCGTTTCTCTCGGGCAAGGTGCGTTACAAGCCGCTGTCCGCGCTCATGAAAGAATCAGGCGTTGCATTGCCCAGCGTCAAACCTGCGGCAATGATGACGCGCAAGCCCCTCAATGCAAGCGGGCAACTGCTGGCCCTGCCGGTTGGCTTGAGCACGCCGGTCGTCTATTTTAATCGCGCCGCCTTCAAGCGCGCCGGACTCAATACGGAGACTCCGCCCATTGCGACCTGGTCTGACCTGCAAGGCGCCCTTGGAAAACTGGCCACGGTCGCCAGATGCCCGCTCACGATCATTGAGCCCGCGCGGGTGCTGATCGAAAACGTCTCGGCCTGGGACAATGTTCCTGTGCTCAAAGGCAAACAGCCCGTCTTCAATGGTCTCTTCCATGTCAAATACGTTTCCCTGATGGCAAGCTGGAATCGTGCCAACCTGCTGAAATTCTTCAACAGCCGCGCCGAAGCCGAAGAGCGTTTCGCCAAGGGCGAATGCGCGATGCTCATCGGCCCATCCGACAGTTGGGTCGATTTCCGTCAACGTGAAGGATTGGATGTCGGCGTCGCCCCCCTGCCCTACGTGGAAGGCACACCCGGCGCGCCACAAAACACCTTGGCCAGCGGTGCATCGCTCTGGGTTGCTGCCGGGAAAAAGGCTAACGAAAACAAGGTTGTGGCAAATTTCATCAACTTCTGGCTACAACCCGACAATCAGATCGCCTGGCAGCGTGACACCGGCTATCTGCCTCTGAGCAAGGCTGGCTTCTTTGCCTCGGAGAGCACGCTTCTCGGCGACAGCCTGGAAAATATCAAGGTCGCCATCGGACAACTGACCCAAAGACCGGTCACGGCCAATTCCGCCATTCAAGCCGCAATCGAGCGCGAATCCGCGCGCCGCGTGATCGACGAAGAACTCAACGAAGTCTGGGCCGACCGCAAGAGCGCCAAAGCGGCTCTCGACAGCGCCGTCACCCGCCTCACGGGCAAGTAACCCCGGCATGGGCATGGGCTTGGGTTTCATCCACGCTCACATGCCGGACCGGAAGCTCATCAAACGGCCAGAGGGTTCCTCGCTCTGGCCGTTTTGATTCACCTCGACATGCGTTGACCTGTTCCGGCAGGCTGCGTACTATCGCCAGATTTTCGAGAGTCCCGCCTTGCCCGCATTGGAGATATTCGCGCCCATCGCCGCCGACATGAACGCAGTTGATGCGCTCATCCGCGAGAGGCTTCATTCCGATGTCGTCCTGATCCGCCAGGTCGCCGAGTACATCATCCACAGTGGCGGCAAGCGCCTGCGTCCTGCTCTGGTGTTATTTACCGCCAACGCGCTCGGCTACCGTGGACGCCAGCATCATGAACTGGCTGCCGTCGTCGAATTCATCCACACCTCCACCCTGCTGCACGACGATGTCGTCGACGAATCCGACCTGCGCCGGGGCAACAAAACCGCCAATGCCCTGTTCGGCAACGCAGCCTCCGTGCTCGTAGGCGACTTTCTCTATTCCCGCGCCTTCCAGATGATGGTGAGCGTCGACAGCATGCGCGTGATGCAGGTGCTTGCAGAGGCCACCAACGTCATTGCCGAAGGTGAAGTGCTGCAACTGCTCAACTGTCACGATGCCGACGTCACCGTAGCCGGTTACTTGCAGGTCATCCGCTGCAAGACTGCCAAACTTTTCGAAGCCGCCGCCCGGCTTGGCGCCATTCTCGCCGAGTCCTCCCCGGAAATTGAACAGGCGATGGCGGATTACGGCATGCACCTCGGCACGGCCTTCCAGATCATCGACGACGTGCTCGATTACTCTGCCGACGAGTCCGAGACCGGAAAACACCTCGGCGACGATCTGGCAGAAGGCAAGCCCACCCTGCCGCTCATCCACGCCATGCAGCACGGAACGGAGCCGCAGGTTGCGCGCGTGCGCCGCGCCATTGAAAGCGGAGGACGGGAAGACTTTCCCGCCGTGCTCGAAGCCATCCAGACCACTCGCGCGCTGGAGTTCACACGCGACCATGCCCGCACTGAGGCCGATCTGGCGGTAGCAGCGCTCCAGCCTCTTCCGGCTTCCCTTTTCAAGGATGCTTTGCTAGAATTAGCAAGCTTTGCTGTTGCAAGGTGCTTTTGACCAGCTACCAGGCTGGTCAAAGATTTTCGGGGAATAGCTCAGCCTGGTAGAGCACTGCGTTCGGGACGCAGGGGCCGGAGGTTCGAATCCTCTTTCCCCGACCAATAAAACAAAGGGTTAGATGCTCGTCGCTATCTCCCTTTCCTTTCCAGCGTGACCAGATCGTGACACGCTGTCCAACACTGCTACCGCCGCCCGGACATTCTCCGGGGCAAGGTGTGCATAACGCTCGGTCATCACCACCGTGGAACGGCCGAAGCGTCAAGGGCGAACCAGCGTTCCAATACATCCTCACAACGACCACGGAGCCTCCCGAGAGGGTTGCGGTGGCCCCGTCTTCAACTTGCTGGCGTTCCTGCCGAAGAGCGATTACTGAGGTGTGACCTATGACAAAAATATCCAATACGCCGCCAAATGCGAGCACTACACCTACGGCACTGACCAGCGCGCCCAAAGGCTACGCCACCTGGATCGCAGACGTAAAAGCCCGTGTCCGCTCGGCGCAGATGCGCGCCAGCCTCGCGGTGAACCATGAACTCATTGCGCTTTACTGGAGTATTGGTCGTGACCTGCTCGAACGGCGCGCGAAGAGCGAATGGGGCGATGGCGTGGTCGATCGCATCTCCGCCGATCTGCGCGCCGAATTTCCGAATATGCAGGGTTTTTCGCGCTCGAACCTCAAGTACATGCGCTCTTTCGCTCAAGCCTGGCCAGACTTCGATCAAATTGGACAACAGCTTGTTGGCCAATTGCCCTGGGGTACCAACCTTGTCCTGCTTGCGAAGCTCAAGACGCGCGAGAAGCGCTTGGCATACGCCGCCAGCGCGCTTGAGCACGGCTGGTCACGCGCCGTCCTCACGCTGCACATCGAACAAGGCACGGTCGAGCGTTCGGGCAAGGCCATCAACA
>Ga0209628_10000036_pt1 | contig 63589 bp, 59 predicted proteins | sample TergutCu122P4_FD_187285 | JGI IMG/M metagenome (GOLD analysis project Ga0209628, IMG submission 187285) | Cubitermes ugandensis P4 segment gut microbial communities from Kakamega Forest, Kenya - Cu122 P4 (SPAdes) (version 2) | ecosystem: Host-associated > Arthropoda: Insects > Digestive system... | reverse complement strand
CTCTAGAATACTCCGGGCTGGAACCGGCTTACGCCCAGCCCGACTCGTCGGATGGTTCTCCTCCGGAAAATATCTCCGGATGCGCTCCCATTGTTCATCACTCAGTTTTAGCATGAACGGTATTGTAGGCAGACATTTCTTTCCGTACAATAATTTTGAGATAGGTTCTAATCAGAGGTCAGATTTTCCTTCGCGCTTTCGCATGAGATAGCATTTTTCTGGCCTCTGCCTCCCACAGTGATAGACTATACCGGTTTTTTACAGTGCCCGCTCCGGACCCAATATTTTGACAGAGGATTTATGCCGAACATCGAACAATTTCTATCCCGCACGCCGCCGGCTGCCGACGGTTTTTTCGGAGAATACGGCGGGCAGTTCGTGCCCGATGTGTTGAAACCGGCGCTTGACGAATTAGCCGAAACCTTTGAGCGTTATCGCGCCGATCCGGAATTCATCCGCGAATTCATGACGTTGCTGAAACACTATTCGGGGCGTCCGACGCCGGTGTTTCATTGCGCGAATCTGAGCCGCTATTTTGGCGGCGCACAGATTTATCTGAAACGGGAAGACTTGAACCATCTCGGCGCGCACAAGATCAACAACACGGTTGGCCAGATCCTGTTGGCGAAGCGGATGGGCAAGAAGCGCATCATCGCCGAAACCGGCGCCGGACAACATGGCGTGGCGACGGCAGCGACGGCAGCGCTGATGGGCATGGAGTGTTGCATTTACATGGGCGAAGTCGACATTGAGCGACAGAAGCTCAATGTTTTCCGGATGCAGATGATGGGCGCGGAAGTCGTTGCGGCGAAGAGCGGGCAACGAACGCTGAAAGAAGCGGTTGACGAAGCCATCGGTGATTGGGTGGAGCACGCCGATGATACGTTTTATTTGTTGGGTTCTGCGGTAGGGCCGCATCCGTATCCGCGCATGGTGCGGCATTTTCAGTCGGTGGTCGGCTGGGAAGCGCGGGCGCAAATGCTGGAGATGTGCGGTCGCTTGCCGGACTATGCGATGGCTTGCGTTGGCGGCGGCTCCAACGCGATCGGCCTGTTTGCGGGATTTCTCGACGATGCTTCGGTGCAATTGATCGGAGTCGAGCCTTCCGGTCGCGGATTGAAACCGGGCGAACACGCCGCGACATTGACGCTCGGCACGCCGGGCGTATTGCACGGCTTCCGTTCATATCTGTTGCAAGACGCCGAGGGCAACGCCGAGCCGGTGTATTCGATTTCGGCGGGGCTTGATTATCCGGGCGTTGGGCCTGAGCACAGCGCGCTGAAAGACAGCGGGCGGGCGCAATACGTGTACGCCAGCGATCAGGAAGCCCTGAACGCTTTTTTCACTCTGTCAGAGTTGGAGGGAATCATTCCGGCGCTCGAATCGTCGCACGCGCTGGCGCACGCCATCAGACTGGCGCCGACGCTAGGAGGCGATCAAATCGTGTTGGTCAATCTTTCCGGGCGCGGCGATAAAGACGTAGCGCAGATCGAAGCGATGGTAGAAAGTGGCGAATTGAAGCCGCTGAAATTGAAGAATAGAGTTTAAGGTTCGCGGCTCTGTCTTGGTTCGACTTGATCGCAACGACGATGAGCGATCATGATGAACTGGAGGCGCTTCGGGCCGAGAATGCGCGCTTAACGGCGTTGTTGGATGCGCATGGCGTTGTGTGGCGTTTGCCATCTGTGCCTGCCACGCAATCCACAGATACGTTGTATCTTACTGCCGACGATAAGGTTGCGCTGTTCCGCAAGCTATTTCGCGGTCGCGAGGATGTTTATTCCGTTCGATGGGAAAGCAAGGCCAGCGGAAAGGCCGGTTACACGCCTGCCTGCGCCAACGAATGGCGCACCGGGCTTTGCGAGAAGCCGCGCACCAAGTGCGGCGATTGCGCTCATCGCGCGTTGTTGCCGCTGACCGATACGGTGATCTATAAACACTTGACCGGAGAGCATACAGTCGGCCTCTATCCGTTGATGGACGATGCGACGTGTTGCTTCCTCGCGGTCGATTTTGACGAGGCTGAATGGCGTGATGACGCCCGTGCCTTTATGCAATCTTGCGGCGAATTGGGTGCTCCTGCGGCGCTGGAGATTTCCCGTTCCGGAGAAGGTGCACATGTATGGATTTTTTTCGCTGCTCCGGTATCTGCACGCGACGTTCGACGTTTGGGTACGGCTATCATCAGTTATACCTGTGCGCGCACACGCCAATTAAAGTTGACTTCCTACGACAGATTATTCCCTAATCAAGATACGATGCCCAAGGGCGGTTTTGGCAATCTGATTGCGCTACCCTTGCAGAAGCGCCCTCGTGAAAATGGTTTCAGCGTGTTTGTGGACGCCGATCTACGCCCACATTCGGATCAGTGGCGGTTTCTGGCCGCGATGACGCAAATGCTGGCACACGATATTGAAGCGATCATCTTGCGTGCTACAGGTGGCGTTCACCCATTGGATGTGACCTTTATTGATGATGAGGACTTGGCTACACCGTGGAAACGGCGCAGCGAATTTCCTGGGCGATTGGCGGGCGAAATGCCGATGGTGCTGACCGTAACGCTGGCCAATCAAATTTATTTCGAAAAAGCGCAATTACCACGGGCGCTGGCCAACTGCCTGATCAGGTTGGCGGCTTTCCAGAATCCGGAGTTTTATCGGGCGCAGGCAATGCGCCTTTCGGTTTGGGATAAGCCGCGCGTTATCGGCTGTGCCGAAAACTATCCGCAACATATTGCGTTACCGCGCGGCTGTTTCGATGCGGTGGCCGAATTGCTGGCGAGCAACGATGTGCGTCTCGATCTGCGAGATGAACGATGCCCGGGTGATTACATAACCACTGGTTTCATGGGCGCATTAAGGGCCGATCAGGAGGCTGCCGTTTCAGCCATGCTACGTTTTGAGACTGGCGTACTGTGTGCACCAACAGCTTTTGGTAAAACAGTCATGGCTGCTGCGATAATCGCCCGTCGCGGTGTAAACACCCTGGTGCTGGTACATCGGGCTGAATTGCTCAAGCACTGGCAAGAACGTCTCGCTGCGTTTCTGGACGCAGGCGAAGACATAATCGGAATCATTGGCGGCGGCAAGACGAAACCTACTGGCAAGATAGACATTGCGATGATGCAATCGTTGTCACGAAGGGGAGAGGTTCATTCACTTGTCGAGAACTACGGTCAGGTCATTGTGGACGAGTGCCACCATGTTGGTGCAGCGTCTTTCGATTCCATTCTGAGGTGCGTGAAGGCGAAATATGTAGTGGGTCTGACCGCTACGCCCATTCGCCGCGATGGGCAGCAACCCATCATCTTCATGCAGTGCGGGCCGATTCGATACAAGGCGGTTCGTGCCGCTGATGCGTCACATGATTTGGTGGTGAAGCCGTATTTTTTCCAATCGCAAATTCATCTGCCACAAAATGCGGGTATTCAGGACGTGTTCCGACATTTGGCGCAAGACCCAACCAGAACAGATGCCATTGTTAGCGCAATCATTGACGCCTTCCGGCAAGGGCGCAAGATACTGGTGTTGACCGAACGCACCGATCATCTTGATGTCATACAGGCTGCATTGGTTGACAGAGTCCCGGAGTTGTTTGTTTTGCACGGGCGGGTGCCCAAAAAACGGCGCTCTTCGCTGATCGCTGCGCTTAGTGCTTTGCCTCACGAGGCTCCACGTGTGCTGTTGGCGACTGGTAAATTGATCGGCGAAGGATTCGATCATCCTCCGCTGGATACCCTGATTCTGGCCATGCCTATCTCTTGGAAAGGCACGCTCCAGCAATACGCTGGGCGCTTACATCGAGAACATGTCAACAAAACGGATATTCATATCGTTGACTTTGTGGACATTGGGCTTCCGGTCTTGCTGCGGATGTGGGATAAGCGCCAGCGTGGTTACCGAGCGATGGGGTATCGGGTGGAGGCTGATATATGAGGTGGGGCGGGCATACCCAATAACCTTGTTACATGTGCCCGAAGCAACATATTTAGGAGGTCGAATGTAGTCGGGTACCTCAAGGGGAAGAGCACGATACAGATTGCGCGCAAGTTTGGTGGTCGACAGAAGAATTTCACTGGCGAGCATTTTTGGGCGAGAGGGTACTTTGTTTCGACGGTTGGGTTGGACGAGGACATTGTACGAGCGTATATCTGCAATCAGGAAGAAGAGGATGCTCGCTACGAGCAGATGAAGTTGAAAATAGGGTAGCCGCCAAGGACGGCTCACAGTTTCAGGCCAAAAATCACAAACTGATAAGGGAATGGCATTCATGTTGAAATGGCTTGTTGTTATAGCGATGGTTTTGGGAGGATATTATTTCTTTTTCTCCGATTCCCGGAAATCGTCAAAGATGATTGAGACAACTGAGACGCTGACGTTGACGAAAGGGGGTGTGAAGATTGTTTACGGCAAGAAACAGCCTTTGACGGAAAGCTATATGATTTTTGGAGTCGGAAATTTTTCAGGCGATCTTCCCATCGACTCGTATATTTTGGGTATCCCTTCGGATGCGGCAAAATCGCTTCTTCAGCAATACCCTGATTTGACCAAGTGCAACAGCAAAGGCAGCACAGCAGCTAAAAAAGCCATACATCAGCTTTTTACTATTAATGGCTCAGATGAGGTGAAGCGCGTTTTGAAAGAGGCAAAGATTCAGTTCGACGAAGCGATCCGCGCTGATGGTTCGCGCTTTTGCTTGAGGGTTCAGGGTCGTGAACTGGAGGTTAAGGATGTTTATCACAGAGATGAGCGCGTGGATTCCGGTGTGCAGATTGACGGAAAGCTGATTCATGTGGAAAACGTGGCGCTCGAATCATGTGGGTTGTAAACCTGCCAGCGTTACTGCCCCTATCCCAACTTTCTCCCGCAAACGGAGAAAGGGAGCTATAAAAATATCCACGAATTTCCCGAAGGCGGGAATGAACGGATTCAAGCAACAACGGGCGCCATGTTGACCATGACGTATAGGTGTGCTACATTTGTAGCACATTAGTTATGGATATGGGAGTATAAATGCTTGTGAAAACGACTGTCCGTAAGCAGGGTGGCGCGATGGTGATGACCATTCCGCCGACAATGTTCAAGCAGCTCAATCTGGAAGTCGGCGCGCAGATGGAGCTTAACGTCAATGAAGGGCGGTTGATAGCCAAGCCTCTCACCGCAAGCCGTAAACGCTATCGCTTATCCGAGCTGCTTAAGGGGGCCGAGCAATTGAAAAAGTTGAACAAAAAAACGGCTTGGGCGCTTGAAGGGGAAGCGGTTGGTCGGGAACTGGCCTGATGGCTCGCGCTAGAACGCCTGAGCGCGGCGATATTTTCTGGATTGATCCGAATCCTGTACTGGGGAGGGAAATGAAGGATCGACATCGTTTCATTGTTATTACCCCGAAAGAGATCAACGCTTTGGGCGTATGTATGACCGTGCCGATCACCAGCGGCGGGGCTTTTATGCGCAATGTCGGGTTGGCAGTCCCGATCATGGGGCATGATACCCAGGGGGTTGCTGTTTGTAATCAGGTGCGCAGCTTTGACATTGCCGCTCGGGTTAAGCAAGGGACGGCTCGTTATATCGAAACGGTTGACCTTGTTACGACGGGAGAAATTATCGCCAGGGTCATCAGCGCTATAGACCAAGAGGCATAATACAAAACGCTTGTATTTTTTCTAAGGTTTCAACTGTAGCCGGTGCAGCAAGTGTATCCTGGACAAGTGAAGCGCCATCCGGGAATCATCTTCCCAGCTCGCGTAGGTTTGGGTGAGCTTGCGAACCCCAACATTTGAGAAGAAGGTTTATGAGATACAGGTGCGCATGGCGAGAAGGTGGTTCGATACATCGCTACATCCGTCAAGGATGGTTGACACCGGATTGGGCGGCAGAGGCAAACGATGATTTTCTTGTCGGAGAGCGGTGATGGTGTTGGGGTTCGCTCACGCTCGCCCCAACCTACGCGGGCTTCGCAGCTTGTCCAACGCGCTTTTTTGATGTTGTTGCCGGCCCCATCCCTGCCTTCCCCCACAAGCGGGGGAGGGGAATGCCGGCTCGTCGATGCCGACCAGCACTGGCATCCAGCTTTTCCCCGCTGCGGAAGAAGGGGAACTCCCGGTACGGAACTTATTTCTTTACGGTTAATTTGGCCGAACGCTCTCATACGCTGTTGGTGGATCGCATCGAAAACCTGCGCAACGCGGTACGCAAAGTGAAGCGGGCGTGTCCGCAGAACGGCGCAGGCGGAGAAGTATCCATGCCAGTGTCTATGCCACTCTCTTTTTTCTCAAACAGGGGCGCTGCAATATGGCGCAGAAATTCATGGATAACGTAGCATCTGTATTATACTGATCGCTACGCTTCTCCACGCGCCCGGCTTTTATCGAGGCCGGGTGGTACGCGCCGTACAAGGGCGCGTTGTCATCCTCGCATTTCCGGTGCGGCGAGGCCGCAAGCTTGAGATGCCGGAGGCGTTGTTCGGAGTCAGCGGCTATCCGTCACCGGGAATATGCCGGGATTTTTGTCCGGACGGTTGTTGTGCCTCTGAAATGCATTCAGGTATTGGAGAGGAATGTTAAGGAATTGGGGTTAAGATATGCGTGCCGGCTCGCTTTTTATTTAAAGTGAGCATTGATCTTTGAAGAACTTTTGAACGAAGTAAGGAGAGTAACGATGAAAATGCAGAAAACCGTAATGGCGGCCGCACTGACAGCGGCAATGGTATGGGCTGGCGGCAGCGCGCTGGCGGCTGACGGTACGATCAAAATAGCTGTGGCGTCGGCGATTACCGGGCCGGTGGCGCAGTATGGCGATATGCATCGCGCCGGCGTCCATATGGCGGCCAATGATATTAATGCGCGTGGCGGCCTGCTTGGAAAGAAGGTCGAACTGGTCGAAATGGATGACGCTTGCGAACCGAAACAGTCGCCGGCAGTGGCCAACAAGGTGGTCAGCGAAAAGATCAAATTTGTGCTCGGGCACGTGTGTTCAGGCGCGTTCAAACCGGCGGCGCAGATATACAACGAAAATGATGTGGTGATGGTAAGTTCGTCGGCAACGGCGGATGAGCTTTCGACGTTCGGCTACAAAACTTTCTTCCGCACCATTGGCAAGGACAGCCAGCAGGGGCCGGCGGCGGCTGATTACATCCTCAACAAGATGAAGCCGAAGAAACTGGCGATCATTCACGACAAGCAGACTTATGGCCAGGGTGTTGCGACGCAGGTGAAAAACACGGTTGAAAAGCATGGTGTGAAGCCGGTGATGTTTGAGGGGATCAATAAGGGCGATACCGACTTTTCGGCGTTGATCACCAAGATGAAGCAGGCAGGCGTCGATTTCGTTTATTACGGCGGCTATCATCCTGAGTTGATTCTTCTTCTGAAGCAGGCGCATGATCAAAATCTCGGCGCGCGCTGGATGGGCCCGGAAGGCGCTGCGGTGTCGGACGTGAAGGGCGAATCGGCGGAAGGACTGCTGGTGACATTGCCGCCGGATTTCTCGAAAGAGCCGACCAACGCCAAGATTGTTGAAGCTTTCAAGGCGAAGAAGCAAGATCCTTCTGGTGTGTTTATCATGACTTCGTATGCAGCGATGCAGGTTTTGGGTGAGGCGATTAACGGAGCGAAATCGGAAGACCCGAAGAAAGTGGCCGAGTACATGCACAAGAACAAGTTCAATACGGTTCTTGGCAGCGTTGAGTTCACGCCGGAGGGCGACTGGGCGACGGCGCGGTTCGACATCTTTACCTGGCACAAGGACGCCAGCAAAACTCTGGCTCCCTGATTCATGCAACGGCGCCGGACGCCTTAGCGGGTGTCCGGCGTATTTTTTAAAAGTCCGAGCGAGTGTGTGCATCTTAAGAAAATACACGGCAGGATAACGGGCATCGGGGTGGAGCTTTTGAATGGGCGAGTTTTTTCCGCAATTTTTGCAGCAATTGATTAACGGGCTGAGCCTCGGTGCGATTTACGCGCTGATTGCGATCGGCTATACGATGGTGTACGGCATCATCGGCATGATCAACTTTGCGCACGGCGAAATTTACATGATCGGCGCTTACATCGGGCTGATCACGATTACCGCGATCGGCACGGCGGCGGGTTATCCGCCGTGGCTGTTGGTGGCGGCGGCGCTGGTGGTGGCGGTCATGGTGACTTCCACCTACGGTTGGGCGGTTGAGCGTTGCGCGTATCGCAGCTTGCGCGGCAGCCCGCGGTTGGTGCCGCTGATCTCAGCGATCGGGATGTCGATCTTCTTTCAGAATTACGTTGCGGTTTTGCAATCCTCGCGCGATTTGCTGGTTCCCAACTTGATTACCGGTCATCTGTTCACGATAGACATGAACGGCTTCGGGGTCAGTATGTCCAACTCGCGGGCGCTGATTTTAATCGCGACGGTGGTGTTGATGGTGGCGGTAACGCTGTACATTCGTCACACGCGGATGGGGCGCGCCTGCCGCGCTTGCTCGCAGGATATCCGGATGGCCGGATTGCTCGGTATCGATGTCAACAAAGTGATTTCGTTCACGTTCATTCTCGGAGCGTTGTTGGCGGCGATCGGTGGCGTGCTGATCGGTTTGTCGATCAACAAGATCAATCCGTTCATTGGTTTTCTGGCCGGATTAAAAGCGTTTACTGCCGCGGTATTGGGCGGCATTGGCAGTATTCCCGGCGCGATGCTGGGGGGCGCGCTGCTGGGGTTGGTGGAAACTTTCGCGTCCGCTTTTTTGCCAACCGAATATAAGGACATGGTGTCATTCGGTCTGCTGATTTTGATTCTCCTGATTCGCCCATCGGGGTTGTTGGGACGCCCCGAAGTGGAGAAAGTGTAATGCGCGATACGACCAAAATAAAAATTATCAAAGATGCTTTTATCGCAGCAGCGGTGACGGCGGTTTTGACCATCCCGATGATCGGGATGCGGCTTAAGGTCGAGAGCACCGGGCTGGCGCTGTACAAGGATTTTACATGGCCGATTATCGCTGCGCTGGTTGTCTTTGTGGTGCGGTTGGTGCTGCCGTTTGTGCTTATTCGTAAAGTATCCATTCCGACGCTGTGGTCGCAGAAGGCGGCTGATTACAAGAAGTGGTGGCTCGGCGCGTTTGTGGTGCTGGCGCTGGTGTGGCCGTTTACGCCGCTGGGAGGCGGCGCGATGTTGACGGCAGTGACGATGGCGATGATTTATATTCTGCTGGCGCTCGGCTTGAACATCATCGTGGGTTACGCGGGACTGCTCGATCTGGGACATGCGGCGTTTTACGCGATAGGCGCTTATACCTACGCGCTGCTCAATGTCAATTTCGGCATCGGCTTCTGGTACGCGCTGCCGCTTGCCGGTATCACGGCGGCGCTGTTCGGCATCTTGCTCGGTTTTCCGGTGCTGCGGCTGCGCGGCGATTATCTGGCGATCGTTACGCTGGGATTCGGCGAGATCGTCCGCATCATGTTGAACAACTGGGACAGTGTCACACATGGACCAGACGGCATCAATAACATTTCGAAGCCGACGCTGTTCGGTTTCGAAATCACCAAGCAAGCGCGGGCCGAAGACAGCTCGACCTTGTGGCAGGTGTTGGGGCTTGATTACAGCAGCGTTTATCAGCAACTGGCGCTGTATTTCATCGGGCTTTTGCTGGTGGTGATCGCAGCGTTTCTGATCAACCGATTGGTCAGGATGCCGATCGGCCGCGCCTGGGAGGCGTTGCGCGAGGATGAAATCGCCTGTCGCTCGCTGGCGTTGAATCCAACGATGATCAAACTGACAGCGTTTTCGCTGGGTAGCATGTTTGCGGGTTTTGCCGGCGCGTTTTACGCGGCGTTTTTGGGTTCGATAACGCCGGATTCGTTCGGCTTCATTGAATCGGCGATTATTTTGTCGATCGTCGTTCTTGGCGGCATGGGGTCGCAACGCGGCGTGATATTGGCGGCGCTGGCGTTGACACTGTTGCCGGAATTCGCGCGTGGCTTTGCCGAATACCGAATGCTGGTCTTCGGCGCGGTGATGGTGCTGATGATGCTCTGGCGGCCACAGGGTTTGTGGCCGGCGTCGCGTCGGCGGGTGGAGTTGCCGTCATGAGCGGGGAGGCAGTAAAAGGCGCAGCGGAAACGGCGGCAAAAACCGCAGCGAAGGCTGCGCCGATTTTGAGTATTCGTCAATTGCAGATGCGGTTCGGCGGTTTGATGGCGGTCGATAACATCACATTTGACGTTGCCGAAAAAGAAATCTACGCGATTATCGGCCCCAATGGCGCTGGTAAGACGACCGTGTTCAATTGCGTCAGCGGATTTTATAAACCGACCTCCGGCGATATCATGTTCGGCGGCGCCAACATCGCTGGGCGAACCAGTCACGAGATCGCGCGACGTGGAGTTGTGCGAACCTTTCAGAATATCCGGTTGTTTCGCAACATGACTGTGGTCGAGAACCTGCTGGTGGCGCAGCATGCGCAGTTGAAAACCGGATTGCTGCAAGGACTGCTGAATACGCGAGCGTTTCAAAAGTCGGAGCAGGAGGCTCTGGAGCGTGCCGCTTTCTGGCTCGATAAAGTGCATCTGCGTGAAGTCGCTAACCGCGAAGCGGGCAACCTGTCGTACGGTCAGCAGCGACGACTGGAAATCGCCCGTTGCATGATTACCAAGCCGAAGCTGTTGATGCTTGATGAGCCGGCGGCGGGGTTGAATCCGCAGGAGACAGCGGCGCTGGATCAGCTGATTCGTGATCTGCGCGACACTTGCGATGTGTCGGTGCTGCTGATTGAACACGACATGAGCCTGGTGATGGAAATTTCTGAGCGTATTCTGGTGATGGAATACGGGCAACCGATTGCCGAAGGGACGCCGGAGCAGGTTCGCCATGACCCCAATGTGATTCGCGCTTATCTGGGAGGCGAATGATGGGCGACGTATTGCTGCGGGTTGACAATGTTCATACGCATTATGGCAAGATCGAAGCGTTGAAGGGCGTGTCGATCGAAATTCAGCGCGGCGAAATCGTAACGCTGATCGGCGCCAATGGCGCTGGCAAAACGACGTTGCTGATGACTATTTGCGGGTCTCCGAAAGCCAGCAGCGGCCGTATTCTTTTTGAAGGCGACGACATCACGCATAACCCGACGCATGAAATCATGCAGAGCGGGATCGGCATCGCGCCGGAAGGGCGACGGGTATTTCCGGGACTGACGGCCATTGAAAATCTGAAGATGGGCGCTTTTTTTGAAAGCCGCGCGCAGGTTGAGCACAGCTTGGAAAAAGTGTTCCATCTTTTCCCGCGCCTGAAAGAGCGGATGGATCAACGGGCGGGAACTATGTCAGGCGGCGAACAGCAAATGCTGTCGATTGGGCGGGCGTTGATGAGCCGGCCGCAACTGTTGTTGCTTGATGAGCCATCGCTGGGCTTGGCGCCGCTGATCATTACCCAGATTTTCAAGATCATCGAGGCCATCCGCGAAGAGGGCATCGCTGTTTTTCTGGTCGAACAAAATGCGCATAAAGCGCTGGCGCTGGCCGATCGTGGCTATGTTCTGGAGAACGGCAAAATTGTTTTGTCCGATAGCGGGCAGGCGTTGCTGCATAACGACGAAGTGCGGCGGGCGTATTTGGGGGCTTGAAAGGGCGCCGCAAAGAACGCATAGAGAGCAAAGAGGTTTGGAGCTTTTTCGATTCAGTTGCGTTCATTTTTTGTGTTGTCGGTTCTCGTCTCGACCTTCCCCTACATGGAGGAAGGAATTTTTCTCCTCTCCGTAAAGGAGAGGATTTAGATTTTTTTGCGCTTCAGGCGTTCCTTGCGGTTAAAACTTTTCGTGAAAGAACCTCAAAAAATCCACTTGCAAGGCGGTGTCAATTTTCGCGATCTGGGCGGTTGCCGGATGGCCGACGGGCGGACGGTCAAGCCGGGGTTGTTGTTTCGTTCCGGCGCGCTGGATGAATTGACGACAGAAGACAGGGAAACATTGGCGGCGTTGCCGGTGACGCATGTGCTCGATTACCGCGATGAAGCGGAAGCGTGGCGGAAGCCGGATTCGCTATGGCGCGATGTGCAGTACGAGCGCGTTCCGGCCAATCCGGGTCAATGGGAAAACGGCGCCAGCCCGATGCAGTTGCTTTCTTATGCGGTTGACGGGCAGCGCGCTTTTGCGTTCATGAACGAATTGTATCTGCGGCTGCCGTTCGGCAACCCAGCGTACCGGCGTCTATTGACGTGGATGCGCGCGCCGGAAACGCCACATCTCGTGCAGCATTGTGCGATCGGCAAAGACCGCACCGGCGTGGGCAGCGCCATCGTGTTGCTGGCGCTGGGCGCATCGCGGCAGACTGTGATTGAAGACTATATGGCGACGGAAACGTCGCTGGCGTCGTACCGCGGACGCTGGTTGGCGACTGTCGATAAACAGCGGATGGGCGCGAAGTATGACGCGTTGGTTTGCATGTTCTCCGCTTGCGAAGCATTTATCAAGACGGCGCTTGATGCTATCGAATCACGCTACGGCAACATGGCCGATTATTTAAAAGAAGAATTTGATCTCGACTACGCCGACCGCGCAGTGCTGCAGGTGCGCTATCTGGAGTGAAAAAGATTTCCGGATTTCAGGTAGCAAACGTAGATACCAGATAAGCGAAGCGCGCCACCCCGCGCGTGTCACCCTGCGCGAAGTCGCAGGGCGCAGGGCGGGGGCGAAAAACACGATTTAATCGCAAAGAACGCAGAATTCTCATGCGGAAGCGCGAAGGAGAATCTCTTCTCTCCCGCCAAGCGGAAGAGGGGAAGGAGAGAGGGCGTTTTTTATGGTTGTGTTTTTGTTGGGGCCAGCCTACGCCCCCATCCTGGCCTTCCCCCACAAGCGAGGGAAGGAGGTTTCACAAATACATCAAGGCGAGATCGACGTTAACCTGGCCTTCCCCCACAAGCGAGGGAAGGAGGTTTCTCTTTTGGCTCAATCGCTCTGGGGCGGCGGCCTGGCCTTCCCCCACAAGCGAGGGAAGGAGGTTTCGTTTTCTTCGCGGCTTCGCGTCTTTGTGTGAGAATTCTTTGTGCCTTTTTCATTCTTTGCGGTTAATTTATGTTTTTTGGCGCCAGGAATCGGCGAACTTTGCGTTCTTGGCCTATTGAAAACACCCTGATCGCCCCCATTTCTGAAGCTGTACTTGACGACGGAAGAAATACGATGCCACATAAGCATAAGCCCGAACACATAACGCCGACGTTGGCGGATCATGAAATGACGGTTTTGGCCCATGTCGCGCCGGAGGCCGAATCTCCCCCGGTCGATGTTGCGACAGACTTGGCCACGTTATTGCAGAAGGCCGAGGCCGATGCCCAGGAGTTACGTGATGCGTTCCTGCGAGCGCGCGCCGAAACGGAAAACGTACGGCGGCAAGCGCGCGAGGAAGTCGCCAAAGCGGGGAAATTCGGCATCGAGCGTTTTGCTGCTGATCTTCTGGCGGTCAAAGATGCGCTGGAACTGGCGCTGATCACGGAAAACGCAACGCCCCAACAAATGCGCGACGGCGTGATGCTGACTTTGAAGCAGCTAAACACCGCCTTCGAGAAAGCGCACATTCAGGTCATTGACCCGCGAGGGCAACCGTTCGATCCGCATCAGCATCAGGCGATGCAGATGGTCGAATCCGATGCGCCTGCCAATACGGTGGTGGAAGTGTTTCAGAGGGGGTACATGATCCATGACCGAGTTCTAAGGCCGGCGATGGTGGTGGTGGCCAAAGAGAAAACAGCGTAAAGATAACGTCATGGCTGCGGGACGGGGCTTGAGTTGGCGTAAACCATCCCCATTTAACGGTCATCAGAATTTTTAGTAAATCCAATTTAAAGAAAACACGGAGAAAAGACAAAATGGGTAAGATTATCGGTATTGATCTGGGCACGACCAACAGTTGCGTTGCGATCATCGAAGGCGGTCAGCCTAAAGTCATCGAGAATTCGGAAGGCGCGCGGACGACGCCGTCGGTGGTGGCGTATATGGAGGACGGCGAAATCCTCTGCGGCGCGCCAGCCAAGCGGCAAGCGGTGACCAATCCGCGCAACACGCTGTTTGCGGTGAAGCGCCTGATCGGTCGTCGCTTTGAAGAAAAGGAAGTGCAGAAAGACATCGACCTGATGCCGTTCTCGATCGTCAAGAACGACAACGGTGACGCCTGGATTGAAGTGCGCGGCAAGAAAATGGCGCCGCCGCAGATTTCGGCGGAGGTACTGCGCAAGATGAAGAAAACGGCGGAAGATTATCTCGGTGAAGAAGTGACCGAAGCGGTGATTACCGTGCCGGCGTATTTCAACGACAGCCAGCGTCAGGCGACCAAGGATTCCGGCAAAATCGCTGGTCTTGAAGTCAAGCGGATTATCAACGAACCGACGGCGGCGGCGCTGGCGTTCGGCCTCGACAAAAAAGAGGGCGACCGCAAAATCGCGGTGTATGACCTCGGCGGCGGCACGTTCGACATTTCGATCATCGAAATCGCCGAACTTGACGGCGAGCATCAGTTTGAAGTGTTGTCCACCAACGGCGACACCTTCCTCGGCGGCGAAGATTTTGACCAACGACTGATCGATTATATCGTCACCGAATTCAAGAAAGACCAGGGCGTCGATCTCAAGAACGACGTGCTGGCATTGCAGCGCTTGAAAGAGACAGCGGAAAAAGCAAAGATCGAACTGTCAAGTTCGCAACAAACCGAAATCAATCTGCCGTACATCACGGCGGACGTGTCGGGGCCGAAGCATTTGTCGATGAAAATCACCCGCGCCAAATTCGAGGCGTTGGTTGAAGATTTGATCGAGCGCACCATTGCGCCGTGCCGTACCGCGATCAAAGACGCGGGCGTCAAAATCGCCGACATCGGCGATGTGATTCTGGTCGGCGGCATGACGCGGATGCCGAAAGTGCAGGAGAAAGTCAAAGAATTTTTCGGCAAGGAGCCGCGTAAAGACGTGAACCCCGACGAAGCGGTCGCAGTCGGCGCGGCGATTCAGGGTTCGGTGCTGGCCGGCGAGCGGCGCGACGTGTTGCTGCTTGACGTGACGCCGCTGTCGCTCGGAATTGAAACGCTGGGTGGCGTGATGACCAAGCTGATCCAGAAGAACACGACAATCCCGACCAAGGCATCACAAATCTTTTCAACCGCCGATGATAGCCAGAGCGCGGTGACGGTACACGTGTTGCAGGGCGAGCGCGAGGTGGCGAGCGGTAACAAGAGTTTGGGGCAGTTCAACCTCGAAGGCATCCCGCCGGCGCCGCGCGGCGTGCCGCAGATCGAAGTGACCTTCGACATCGACGCGAATGGCATCCTGCATGTGTCGGCCAAAGACAAGGCGACGGGCAAGGAAAACAAGATCACGATCAAGGCCAATTCAGGATTGTCCGACGATGAAGTCGATCGGATGGTCAAGGATGCCGAAGCCCATGCCGACGAAGACAAGAAGTTGATGGAAGCGGTGCAGGCGCGCAACGAGCTGGACGGTCTGGCGCACAGCGTCAAGAAATCGCTGAACGAGTACGGCGACAAGATCGGCGCTGATGAGAAGGCGAAGATCGAAGAAGCGCTGAAGGACGCTGAAGAAACGCTGAAAGACAAAAATGCAACCAAAGAAGCGATGGTCGCCAAGAGCGAAGCACTGGCAACGGCGTCGCAGAAACTCGGTGAAGCGATGTATGCCGCCGCTCAGGCGGAAGCCGCGGCGGCGCAGCCCGAGGGCGGGGCGCATGGCGCGACCAACGGCAGCGGCAAACCTGGCGATGACGCCAAGGTGGTCGATGCTGAATATACCGAAGTGAAAGATAAAAAAGAGTAAGCTCTGGGTAAGGCAGAAACAACACCGGACAGGGAAATACACCTTGTCCGGTGTGTTTTCTGGAAGCTAAAGTGAAAGCGGCGGAGACGAAGCGAGAGAGAAAATGGCCACATCGAACAAACGCGATTACTACACAGTATTGGGATTAGGCCGCGACGCCTCCGAGGACGATATTAAAAAAGCGTACCGCAAGCTGGCGATGAAGTTCCACCCCGACCGGAATCCCGGCGATAAAGACGCGGAAGAAAAGTTCAAAGAAGCGAAAGAAGCGTATGAGGTATTGAGCGACGCCAGTAAGCGCACGGCTTACGATCAGTTCGGTCATGCTGGCGTCGATCCCAACATGGGGGGCTTTGGCGGTGCGGGCGCGGCAGGCTTCGGCGGTTTTGCCGATGCTTTCGGCGATATCTTCGGCGAAGTTTTCGGGCAAGGACGCGGCAACCGAGCGAACGCCGTGTATCGCGGCGCCGATTTGCGCTACAACCTGGAGCTGTCGCTCGAAGACGCGGCGCGCGGCGCCGAATTGAAGATTCGGGTGCCAACGCAGGAGACCTGCGAAACCTGTCACGGCAGTGGCGCCAAACCGGGAACCGAGCCGCAGACATGCCCCTCCTGTCACGGGCGTGGCGAAGTTCGTATTTCGCAAGGGTTCTTTTCGGTACAGCAGACTTGTCCGCAGTGTCACGGTCGCGGCAAAATCGTGACGGCGCCGTGTACCGAATGCCGTGGAGCAGGGCGCATCAAGAAACAGAAAACGCTGTCGGTCAAAGTTCCGGGGGGGGTCGATCAGGATGATCGGATTCGTTTGTCCGGTGAAGGCGAAGCGGGAATCAACGGCGGTCCGCCGGGCGATCTGTATGTGGTCGTTCATCTGAAACCGCATCCGGTGTTCCAGCGCGAAGGCGCTGACCTGCATTGCGAGATGCCGATCAGTTTCGCAACGGCGGCGCTCGGCGGCGAAATCGAAATCCCGACGCTTGACGGTCACGCCAAGATCAAGATTCCGACCGAAACACAGACAGGGCAGGTTTTCCGTTTGAAAGAAAAGGGAATCAAGCCGGTGCGCGGACAACGCACGGGCGATCTTTTTTGCCATGTGATCGTCGAAACGCCGCAAAAATTGACGGCGCGACAAAAGGAATTGCTGCGCGAATTTGAAACCATTTCTCAGGAAGACCCCGGCAGACACAGCCCACGCGCTAAAAGCTGGATGGAAAAAATGAAAGCGTTTTTTTCGGCGTAGTTTTTTCACCCCTTTCCTTGCCTGCGGGGGATGGGATGGGGCGGCGCGCAGGCTGGCGATGCGCGAAGCGAATCCCGGCGAAAACAATTTAATCACAAAGAGCGCAAAAAGTATTTCGTGCGGAAGCGCGGAGGACGTGGATAAAAATAATCGTCATTCTGCGCGAAGCCGTAAAGACGTAAAACAAACAGCGCTTCGCGTCGGAGAGATACTTCTGGACGGCGCTTTGCTTGTTCAGGTGACGCTTGTCGAGTTGTTTCCTGCACTTTTGATTTGTCCAAGTCGCGCACGCAGGTTATACCGGCTTAATTTTTCATGAGACTTGCATCACGACAATTCTTTTGGGCGAAATACCCCTAATTTCGTTAACGTGTATTTCACAGCCGAAATATGGTAGCGTGAACCTTCGTGAGCGCCATTGGCGTCATCGAAATTCATCAACGAGAGTTCATTAAGGAGACAAGCATGCACAAGTATTTCCCGGTAGTGCGTTTTCCCCTGCGCTGGTTCGCCTTGGCGCTGGTTCTGGCTGTCACCTTTACGCTCGGTGCGTGTGGTAGCCTAAGTGGCAACAGCAACAACAGTAGCAGCATTGAATCGACGTATCCCCATGCCAACGAGCCGATCGGTACGGTGCGTCAGGTTTACGACGGCGCGCTGACGCCGGACATGGCGGTGAACACTTTCCGCAATATTGATCGCTTGTTCCCGACGCGCGCTGTCAAGACAGGCGGGACGCCTTATCCTCTGCCGCGCGCCGCAACTCAACTGGATCAGATTCGCTTCACTTCCAATAACCGCAACTACGACTTGTTCGATTACTTGGCTCTCAATCGTGTGACAGCCTTGTTGATTCTCAAAGATGGCAAGATCGTCAACGAGACTTATCAGGAAGGCAACACCGAGCGAACCCACTGGATGTCCATGTCGATCGCGAAATCAATCACTTCTACCTTGATCGGCGCGGCGGTGAAGGACGGCTACATTGGCAGTATCAACGACCCGGTCACCAAGTATGTGCCGCGCCTTGCCGGCAGTGCATACGACGGCGTGACGGTGCGGCAGATTATGATGATGGCCTCCGGCGTGAAGTGGGACGAAACCTACACCGATCCCAAGTCTGATCGCCGTGCTTTGTTGGAGGCGCAGATCAGTCAGAAGCCCGGGGCAGCTATGAACCTGATGGCGAGTCTGCCGCGCGCTCATGAGCGGGGGGCGGTCAATAACTACAGCACTGGCGAAACACAGGTGGCTGGCGAAATCGTTTTTGGCGCTACGAAGAAGCCGCTGGCCGCTTACTTGTCCGAGAAGATATGGTCGCGCTTTGCGATGGAGGCTGAAGCCAATTGGTGGCTCGATTCGCCTGGCGGCGTCGAGATCGGCGGCAGCGGCTTCAGTGCGACGTTGCGCGATTATGGCCGGTTCGGCATGTTCATCATGAATAACGGGGCCATCGGCAATGAGCGTATTTTGCCGGAGGGCTGGGTGGACGAAGCGGGCTCGCCCAAGACGCTGACTACCGGCGAGACAATGAACTATGGCTACTTGTGGTGGGCGCCCGGCAACGCATCCCCGTCGCACACCGATGGCGCTTTCTACGCAACGGGTATTTTTGGTCAGAACATTTACATCAACCGCAAGGAAAAGGTGGTGATCGTTACGTGGGGCGCGCAATCCAAGCCCAGCGGCGCCGCCGTGATCAACAACATGGACTTTTTTGACGCGGTAGTGGCGAAACTGAAAACGTCGACGCCGTAACGTCGTAAAAGATGTACGGGGAAAGCCTGCGCAGCTTGCAAGGCTTCCCCGGACGGCCCGTTAGCGGGGCGGTTTACGAACGGATTTTGCTTTCTTTGCCTTTCAGCAGTCGCTCGATGTTGTCTTTGTGTCGCCAGATCAGCAGCAAGGTGATGGCGACCATGGTCCAACTGATCAGCGAGCTCCCGAAGAAATAAAACATGCCGACGATCATGCACAACGCGGCAGCGAGTGCGGCGAGCGAACTGATTTTGAAGCCGATGGCGAGGATCAGCCAGACGACAACCAATCCCAGCGCCAGCGGCCAGTGCAGCGCGAACACGATGCCGGCGGCGGTGGCGACGCCCTTGCCGCCTTTGAAGCGGTGAAACACCGGCAGGATGTGGCCGAGGAAGACGGCGAAGGCGACTGCCGGGATCGTCCAGGCGGCCAGATTCAGCGATGCCTGAAAATGCAGAGCAACCCAGACGGCGATGAATCCTTTGAGTCCGTCACCGAGCAGCGTGAGGGCGGCGGCGGTTTTGTTGCCGGTGCGCAGCACGTTGGTGGAGCCGGGATTGCCGGAACCGTAGGAATGAGGGTCGGGCAGGCCCATGGCGTGGCTGACGACGACGGCAAATGAGATGGAGCCGAGGAGATAAGCGGCAGCGATAAAGACGATGTCGATGAGCACGGAAGTAGGTATCTTTCTATTAGAATGTTCAGAATTGTAGTCGATTTGGAATCTATCATGGAAAGCGACCATATACTGATTCGTGATCTCAAACTCGAAACCTTGATCGGCGTCTATGCCTGGGAGACGAAGTTGCCGCAAACGGTGCTGCTCGATCTCGACATCGGGATGGCTTCGGGGAAAGTGTTTGAAAGCGGCCTGCTGGAGGACGCGCTCGATTATTCGCAGGTGGTGAAGCGTTTACAGACGCTGGCGGAGAAACACGACTATCCGTTGCTGGAGCGTTTTGCCGAGGCGGTGGCGCAGATTGTCCTGAAAGAATTTCAGGCGCCCTGGGTGCGGGTGCGGGCGCGCAAGTTGGCGTTGCTGCCAGGGGTCAGGGAAATTGGGGTTGAGATTGTGCGGGGGCAGATGTCAGAGGTCAGGAATCAGAAATTTAACCGCAAAGAGCGCAAAGAATGATTTTCTCTACGCTTCTGCGTGAGAATACAAAAGGGCGGGTTTGAAACCCGCCCCTTGCTAAATACGATTTCTGATGCCTGAATGAGGCGATCAGGCGACGTTGAGCCGCTCCAGCCAGTTTTCCTGCAAGGTGCCATCGCTTTCAATGCGATGCACCATGTGCGCGCAGGAGTGACAACAGGTCTTGATGAAATCGGGGTCGCGCGTCCAGTAGAGGACGTGCTTGCCGTCGCGACGACGGCACATTAGCCCGGCCTGATGGAGCAGCGCCAGATGGCGCGAGACGTTTGTCTGGGTCGCCTGAACCGCTTGGACGATCTCGGACACCGAGCGCGGTTCGCGGCAGGCAAAATGCAGAATTTTTAGCCGTGTCGGATCGGACAGCAGAGAGAAATAGCGGGCAACGGCGCTGAAAACTTTGGCGAGTTCAGGAGAATTCGTATCGGGACGGCCGGTTTTTTCATCAAACGCCACCGGACATTTGTCGAGCAGGATGTCCGACATGTCTGATGCAGTTTCCGAAAAAGAGCGAACCAAAGTTTCCATAAAAATCATCTGTGCGTTTATGAATATATTACTATACTTCAGGAGTTAAAGAGCGGCTTTTGATGTTTTTCTGATAAATAATTGTTACTTTTGTATATAAACAAGTCATCTTTGATTTAGATCAATTTGTTTATCAAGGAAAGAAGTTGTGTTGGCTCGATATCTGCTCCCTGGGCCAAGGCGAGAGTCACAGCGCTTCTGACGCATAGTCGGCCAGCCGCGAACGCTCGCCGCGCGCCAGCGTGATGTGACCAGCGTGCTTCCAGTTTTTCATCCGGTCAACCACATAGGTCAGCCCTGAGTTGCCTTCGGTAAGGTAGGGGGTGTCGATCTGGGCGAGGTTGCCGAGGCAAACGACTTTGGTGCCAGGGCCAGCGCGGGTGATCAAGGTTTTCATTTGCTTGGAGGTCAGGTTTTGCGCTTCGTCGATAATCAGGAACTTTTTGACGAAGGTGCGACCACGCATGAAATTAAGGCTTTTGATCTTGATATGGGCGCGCAGCAAGTCGCGGGTGGCGGCGCGCTCCCAGGCGCCGGTGTCCTCTTCGGTTTGATGCAGAACTTCCAGGTTGTCTTCAAGCGCGCCCATCCACGGCGTCATTTTTTCTTCTTCAGTGCCGGGCAGAAAGCCGATGTCTTCACCGACCGGTATGGTGACGCGGGTAATGATGATCTCAGTGTACTTCTTGAATTCGAGCGCCAGCATCAGGCCGGCAGCCAGTGTCAGCAGGGTTTTACCGGTTCCGGCCTGGCCGACCAGCGTAACAAGGTCGATTTCCGGATTCATCAACAGGTTCAGCGCGAAGTTTTGCTCGCGATTGCGGGCGGTGATGCCCCATACGGCATTTTTTGCGTGGGTGTAATCCTTGATGGTTTGCAGAACGACGCTCTCTGCGCCCGTTTCTTTGACCGTGGCGTAGAACGGTGCTTCATCGGCGCGTTCGAGATAAACCATTTCGTTGAGGTGCAGCGCCGCCGTCAGCGGGCCGGAAACACGGTACAACGTATGGCCACCCAGTTGCCAGGATTCCATGCCTTTCCCGTGGGTGTCCCAGAAATTCTGTGATAATTCAGTGGCGCCGGTATAGAGCAGATCGGAATCTTCGAGAACTTTATCGTTGAAGTAATCTTCGGCGTTAAGCCCCAGCGCTTGCGCCTTGATACGCATGTTGATATCTTTGGATACCAGAAAAACATCGCGCTCGGGATATTGCACACTGAGGTGTTTGACAATGGCGAGAATCTGGTTGTCGGGGCGCGCCGCAAGAAAGGGAAGTGACGATGGCGGGATGACGTCGGTTTGCAGAAAAAGCGAGCCGGTCGCTTGGGAGGCGCCATTGGGTTGCATGAGGGCAATGCCGGCGGCGATGCCGTTTTTTTTCTGGGCGATGTGCCGGTTGATCAGTTCGTCGAGAAAACGGGAAGCTTGGCGGGCATTGCGGGCTGTTTCCGAGTTCCCCTTTTTGTGGGCGTCAAGTTCTTCAAGCACCAGAATCGGCAAATAAATATCGTGCTCCTGAAAGCGGAACAGCGAAGTCGGGTCGTGCAGCAGCACGTTGGTGTCGAGGACGAAAAGACGGGAGGCTTTGGGAGCGTGTAAACGGCGGCGAGCAACTTTGGCGTTCATGGTTCAGGGTTGATGCGAATTGATTCGGTCCGGCGCAAATGGTAACACGGCGTTTTGACGGTCAGGGATCAGGAATCATTTTTCCTCTCTCCAGCTTGCTTTCGGGAGGGATAGAGGAGGGAGGAGAGGAGAAGCCGCGCTTTGCCTCCGCGTTCTCCGCGCGAAACCTATCAGGCTGATTTTGATCCGGCGCGGCGACGGCGGCTTTCTTTGGGGTCGCAACGCAAAGGCCGCAGCAGTTCAATGCGGTCGCCGTCATGGAGCATGGTTGCAGGGTCGGCGCGTTGCCCGAAAATAGCGTAGCCGCGGAAGGCTTCTTCGTCCAGCGGGAAAGCGCCCGAAGCGCGCGCCATAATAAGGGCGTCGGCAACGGCGCTATGAGCCGGTAGCCGAAAATCGCGCATGGTGAACTGGCCCTGAGCGGCGTAAACGACAGAGATGTTGATCCATTCACGTGTGTTTTGCGTCATGCGGGAACCTTTTTCCCAGGAAACAATCGAAATGCGATTTGCCGTTGGCAGAAGAAATATCACAATGGCGAGAAGTTGAGGTTACAGGTTACAATAAAAAAGTTTTTAGGTGTTTATGCCGTCATGTCCATTGTCGATAACCGTAAGGCTTTTCACGACTATTTTATCGAAGAACGCTTCGAGGCGGGCTTGGTGCTTGACGGTTGGGAAGTGAAGGCGGCGCGTGATGGCAGGGCACAACTCAAGGAAGCCTATGTCGTCATCCGTAACGGCGAATTGTGGTTGCTGGGCGCACATATTACACCGCTGACATCAGCTTCAACACATGTTCGCGCGGACCCGACACGCACTCGAAAATTGCTGATGCACGCAAAAGAGATACAACGTTTGATCGGGCAAGTGGAGCGCGCCGGATACACGTTGATCCCGATCAATTTGCATTTCAAAAATGGCCGGATCAAGCTGGAAGTCGGTTTGGCCAAAGGGAAAAAGCAACACGACAAGCGGCAGACGGAGAAAGAGCGCGAATGGAACCGCGAGAAACAACGGCTGTTGCGTGACCGCCCGGGAAAGGCGCGTTAGGGCCGGGAGGACGAAAAACATCATGAAAATTCTGGTGCCGGTAAAAAGGGTGATCGACCCTTCGTTCAAAGTGCGCTTGAAGCCCGACCATTCCGGGCTTGACATGGCGTACATGAAAATGGTGATGAACCCCTACGACGAGGCAGCGTTAGAAGCGGCGTTGCAGATCAAAGAAGGGGGTACGGCGACGCAGGTGCTGGCGGTATCGTGCGGCGCTGACGATTGCGTGGAAACGCTGCGCACGGCGCTGGCGATGGGAGCGGATGAGGCGTTGCTTATCGAGGCGCGTTATGCGATGTCGCCACTGGTGATCGCGCGTTTGTTGAAAACGGTGGCTGTGCGCGAGGGATGCGGGCTGGTATTGATCGGCCGCCAGGGGATGGGCAGCGATGGTAATCAGGTGGGGCCGATGCTGGCGGCGCTGCTTGGCTGGCCTTGTCTGCCATTCGCCGAAACCCTGACCATCGAAGAGGCAAGAGTGCGCACCCGCAGCAAGACCGATCACGGTTTTGAAGTGCTGGAAGCGGCTTTGCCGGCGCTGGTCAGCGTCGAAATCGGACTTGCTGTGCCGCGCTATGTTTCAATGCCCAATCTGATGAAAGCTAAAAAAAAGAATATCCGCGCTGTTGCGGCGGAGGCGCTAGGCACCGATATGGATATGAACGTGGCTGTCGTCCAGTTGCGCAGCCCACCGGAACGCAGTCGTGGCATCGTGTTGCCCGATGCGGTAACGCTCGTCGAACGGTTGCGCGCCGATACGGGTATTCTTTGAAGACGTGCGAGCCTATAAATATAAAAAAGGGAAAAGCGATGGCGATTCTGGTATTGGCTGAACATAGGGATGGACGACTGGACGAGGCTACGTACAGTGCGGTGGCGGCGGCGCACAAACTCGATCACGACATTCATGTTCTGGTGATGGCGGATGAAGCCTGCAGCAAAGCGTTGGCGCAGCAGGCGGCGGCCATTGAAGGTGTTGCTCTTGTCGTGCGCGTTGCAGCACCTCATTTCGAAGCGCAACTGACTGAAGACATGGCGGCGCAGGCGAGGGCTGCGCTGGAGCGCGGCTGTTACCGTTATGTGTTGATGTCGAGCAGCTACAAAGGCAAGCGGACGATGCCGTATCTGGCGGCATTAAGCAATACCGATCTGGTGGCCGACGTGACGAAGATCGAAGAAGACGATACGTTCGTGCGTCCGGTGTACGCTGGTAGCCTGCTGGTTGCGGAGCGGTTGAAGAGCCCCATCAAGTTGTTAAGCATCCGCGCCAGCGCTTTTCCTCCGGTTGGCCTACAGAAGCAGGCGGCGCCGATTGAAACACTGGCGCCATTGCCGCCGACGCCCGCTGTCCGTCGTGTAGAACACAGCCGCAAAAATTCATCGCGTCCGGAGTTATCGGAGGCGCGGATTGTGGTTGGTTGCGGTCTCGGCGTCGGAAAAAAAGATATGCCTGACATTGAAAAACTGGCGGACAAACTCAACGCAGCGATTGGTGTGACGCGCGCTGTTGTCGAGGAGGGCATGGCGTCGAGCGAATACCTGCTCGGGCAAACCGGGAAAATCATCGCGCCGGAACTCTATATTGCTGTCGGCATCTCCGGAGCTATTCAGCACTTGGCCGGAATCAAGGACAGCAAAGTGATTGTGGCGGTGAATAAAGACCCTGATGCGCCGATTTTCCAGATCGCTGATTACGGAATCGTCGGCGATGCGCGCGAAGTCATTCCTGCGCTGATTGAATCGCTTTGAGTGTTCGTCGAGTGTTCACGTAGTCCGCAGATGCGCGCAACGAAACCCAGCATTCGAAACGACACGGAGACGCAAAAAGGGGCGGGTTTGAAATCCGCCCCTTCAAATATTCCTCTCGTCCGCTTGCGGGAGAGGAGGGTGGACGTGCCACTCTACTCACCCTTGTATTACGACTTATCTGATCACCAACACCGGCAAGGTTGAGTGCGTCAGCACTTTTTGTGTTTCGCTGCCGAGCAGCATCGCTGAGATGCCGCGACGCCCATGCGAAGCCATGATAATCAGGTCGCAGTTGTTTTCTTTAGCGGCGCCGAGAATCGCTTCCCAGGGAGTGGCTGCAAGAACATGGATGCGGGCGCAGTTCACATTGGCCTTTTTGATTTTATCTTCTGCCGCCGAAAGGATTTTTTCGGCTTCTTCGGTAACAAAAGCGGCGAATTCTTTTTTGGAAATGGGTTCGTACACAACGCCGCCGGCATAGGCCGGCAACGGATAGCTGGGGGAGGCGTAGAAAACGAAAAGCTTGGCCTTCAATACGACGGCCAGATCAATGGCCTGATCAACGGCTCTATCAGAAAGCGGTGAGCCGTCGGTGGCGACCAGTAGGTTTTTGTACATGCAGACCTCCTTTAAGGGTTGGGGAAACACTCAAAACCGTAGCTATCATGCTGGACGTTTTATGTCGTTTGGTCAAGAGGTTTCCATCAAAAAGACGGCGAATGTTTTTATCGGCATAGCTCAAAACGGATATTGACCGGATGAAGCGCGTACCGTAGAGTCCGCCCATGTCAAAATCAGTTGAAATTTCATCGCCGCCAGCGGAGGATGCGCGTTTTTGTTATCACTGCGGGACGGAAAATCCGCCGGGAATACGCTGGCAGGCGGTTTTAAAGGGGAAGACGCGGACGTTCTGCTGCGCCGGTTGCCAGGCCGTGGCGCAGACGATCCATGCAGCAGGCCTGGAGGCGTTTTACGCAACGCGCACGGCATCGGCGCTGGCGCCGGAGGAAGCAGAGGCGCAGGACGAATGGGCGGCTTACGACGATGAGAGCATTGTGCGCGACTTCGTCCGCAAGCGAAATCATCCGAGCGGCAAGGACGAATATGAAATCGCGCTGTTGCTTGAAGGGCTGACTTGCGGCGCTTGCGTATGGCTGATCGAGTCCTGGCTGATGAAGCAGCCAGGCGTTGTTGAGGCGCGAGTCAATTTTGCGTCGCGGCGGGCGACGCTGGTGTGGTGTCCTGAAACGGCGTCGCTCTCACAGTTGTTGCGGGCGGTGGCGCGTATTGGTTACCGCGCGTACCCCTATGACCCGGCGCGGCGCGACATTCAGGCGCGGCGCGAACGGCGCTCATTGTTGTTTCGTACGGGTGTGGCGTTGTTCGGGATGATGCAAGTGATGATGATGGCGGTACCGCATTACATCAGCAATGAGGTGTCGGCAGAAATGACGGCCTTGCTGCGCTGGGCGAGTCTGGTGTTGACGCTGCCGGTGCTTTTTTATTCGGCACAGCCTTTTTTCAAGGGCGCCTGGCGCGATTTGTCGATTCGCCGCGCCGGAATGGACGTGCCGGTGGTTTTGGGGTTGTCGGTGGCGTTTGCGGCGAGTGTGTGGGCGACGCTCCGGGGCAGCGGGGCGGTGTATTACGACTCGGTGACGATGTTCGTAGCATTGTTGCTGGTGGCGCGTTATTTTGAAGCGATAGCGCGGCAGCGTTCGGGTGACGCGGTTGAGGCGATGGCCAAACAGCGACCACTTCTGGCCGACCGTTTGGTTGAGTGGCCGCATTTGCAGACTGCGCAACCGGTTCCGGCGACGGCGCTGCTGGCCGGCGATCATGTGCTGGTGCGGCCGGGTGCGGTGGTGCCGGCGGACGGCGTGGTGGTCGATGGGGCTTCGCATGTTGAGGAGGCGGTGTTGACCGGCGAGAGCTGGCCGGTGCGGCGCGCTCCGGGTGATCCGGTTTTTGCTGGCGCGGTCAACCGCGAAAGCGTTTTGATCGTGCAGGTTCAGGCAGTCGGCGAAGGCACCCGGCTGGCGACGATTCTGCGGCTGGTGGACCGCGCCGCCAGCGAACGGCCGCGGGTGGCGAAACTTGCCGACCGGGTCGCCTCTTGGTTCGTTGTTGCGTTGTTGACGCTGGCAGTGATCGTTGGCGTGACATGGTGGTTGATTGAGCCGTTGCGTGTTGTGGAAGTGGTGTTCGCGTTGTTGGTGATTACCTGCCCCTGCGCGTTGTCACTGGCGACGCCGGCGGCGTTGTCGGCGGCTGCTGGCGCGCTGGGTCGCCTGCGCGTGGTGCTGGCGCGCAGCGACGCGCTGGAGACGCTGGCGAGGGTGACGACACTGGTTTTCGACAAAACCGGTACGTTGACCGAAGGAAAGGTAACGCTTAACGGGGTGGGTGTTATTGAAGGGGGCGACGGCGCAAAGCTGTTGTCGATCGCACAAGCGCTGGAAGCACCTTCCGAGCATCCGCTGGCGCGGGCATTTCGGGATGAGGGGAAGGCCGCTGCGAGGGCAACGATAGCTTTACCCGCAGTGTCGGATTTGACCGTTTTATCCGGCAACGGGATCGAGGGAACGATTGCTGGCGAGCGCTGGCGAATCGGTCGTCTCGATTTTGTCGAGGCGCTGAATGGTGGGGTTGTACTCCCGAATTTATTAACCCATTTTATCGAGCAACGGCCTGTCGGCGAAACGATGGTATTTCTCGGCAATAGCCACGGAATTCAGGCGGTTTTTGCGTTGGGCGATGCGTTGCGCCCGCACGCGCGCGAAGCGGTCGCGGCGTTGCGCGCGATGGGAATTCAGACGGTTCTGCTGTCGGGGGACCGCCGCGAAAACGCCGAAGCGCTGGCGCAAACGTTAGGAATCGAAACAGCGCATGGCGGCTTGTTGCCGGAAGACAAGCGCCGTTATATTCTCGACCGACAGGCGGCAGGTGAAGTCGTAGCAATGGTCGGCGACGGCGTCAATGATGCGCCGGGGTTGGCACAGGCGCAGGTGTCGATCAGTCTGGGCAGCGCCACATCGCTGGCGCAATGGACGGCCGACGTAGTGATTCTTTCCGACGAGTTGCTGCGCTTGACCGACGCACTACGACATGCCCGCCGCGCGCTGGCGGTGATTCGTCAGAATCTGGGCTGGGCGGTAGCGTATAACGTGATCGCAATACCAGCGGCGGCGCTGGGCTGGGTGACGCCGCTGGTCGCGGCGCTGGGGATGTCGCTATCGTCGCTGACCGTCGTATTGAACGCGTTGCGGATTACACGGGTGAAAACGGACACCGAAACGAGCGCTATGGACGGTGGGAAATCGGTGGGCGAAGTGGTATCCTGATCTCTGAAAGGGGTATTGAAGACGATGGAAATTTTGTGGCTGCTGATCCCGATGTCGGTCTTGATCGTGCTGATTTTGGGCAGTATTTTCTGGTGGAGTGTTCGGAGCGGGCAGTTCGATGATCTCGATGGTCCGGCCTACCGGATTCTCGCTGATGACGACACACCAGCGCCGGAAATGGCTTCCAGAGAGGCTTCAGCGGAAGAAAAAGACAGAAAAGGGCGGTGACCAGGCTTTTACAGGGAGGCGAGAATCTGACATATTCCCGACTGATCATGTAATAATAATTTGAGCTAAATCATATTTTGCAGCTTGTGTTTGGTTACAATAGCGCCACCACTGGGTCAACAATTCAGGGACACATACGATGGCTATGACATCAAAGGCAGAACAATTTAACTACACAGTAGTCCGCCAGTTTGCGGTAATGGCGGTAATTTGGGGAATCGTGGGACTGTTGGTCGGGGTGATTATCTCCCTCCAGCTGATTTGGCCTGCGTTTAATTTTGACATTCCGTGGCTGACCTACGGGCGGCTGCGGCCACTGCATACCAACGCAATCATCTTTGCGTTCGGTGGCTGTGCGCTGATGGGTACTTCGTATTACATCGTACAGCGCACATGCCAGACGCGGCTTTTCGCCAGCGGATTGGCAGCATTTACTTTCTGGGGCTGGCAGTTGATTATTTTGTTGGCCGCGTTGTCGTTGCCGTTGGGCTTCACCAGCGGTAAGGAATACGCCGAGCTGGAATGGCCGATCGACTTACTGATCGCAGTCGTCTGGGTCGCTTATGCAATTGTTTTCTTCGGCACCATCGCCAAACGCCGTACGCCGCATATCTATGTTGCGAACTGGTTTTTCGGAGCGATGATTCTGGCGATTGCGTTACTGCATATCGTCAACAGCGCCGAGATGCCAGTAACGTGGTACAAGTCGTACTCGGCCTATGCCGGCGTTCAGGATGCGATGGTGCAGTGGTGGTATGGCCACAACGCGGTCGGCTTTTTCCTGACAGCGGGCTTCTTGGGCATGATGTATTACTTTGTGCCGAAGCAGGCCGAACGCCCAATTTATTCGTATCGCTTGTCGGTCGTCCACTTCTGGGCGCTGATCTTTACCTATATGTGGGCCGGCCCACACCATTTGCTTTACACGGCATTGCCCGACTGGGCGCAAACACTGGGAATGCTGTTCTCGGTGATTCTGCTGGTTCCGTCCTGGGGCGGTATGATCAACGGCGTCATGACACTGTCGGGTGCGTGGTACAAACTGCGTGACGATCCGATCCTTAAATTCATGATCGTGGCGCTGTCGTTCTACGGGATGTCCACCTTTGAGGGGCCAGCGCTGTCCGTCAAGACGATCAACGCGCTGTCGCACTATACCGATTGGACGATTGGACACGTTCACTCAGGCGCCTTGGGATGGGTTGGCTTCATCACGATGGGCAGCCTCTATTACCTGATTCCGCGTCTTTACGGACGCACCCAAATGTGGTCGGTTAAGCTGATCAACACCCACTTCTGGGTTGCAACCATTGGTATCGTCCTTTATGTGGCGGCGCTGTGGATTGCCGGTGTGATGCAGGGTCTGATGTGGCGGGCAGTGAATGACGACGGTACGCTGACTTACACCTTCATTGAAGGCGTCAAGGCGAGCTATCCGTTCTACGTGATCCGCCTGCTCGGTGGGCTGCTGTACTTCTTGGGAATGTTGTTGATGCTCTACAACATGTTGAAAACAATAGGGCAGGGTAAGCCGGTCGATGCCGCCGTTCCGATGGCGACGGCGCCTGCACACGCCTGATTACGGGGAGCTTAAGAATGAAATTCTTCTCGCATGAAACGCTGGAAAGCAAGCTGCCGTGGCTGATCATCACCATTGTGATTGTTGTAAGCATTGGCGGACTGGTTCAGATTCCACCTCTTTTCTTCCAGAGCTCGGTGACTGAGCCGGTGACAGGGTTGAAGCCTTATACAGCCCTGCAACTGGAAGGGCGCGACATCTATATTGCCGAAGGTTGCCATAGCTGCCATTCGCAGATGATTCGCCCCTTCCGTTCAGAGGCCGAGCGTTATGGCCACTACTCGGTTGCCGGTGAATTTGTTTACGACCACCCGTTCCAGTTCAGCTCGCATCGTCGGGGCCCGGACTTGGCGCGCATCGGTGGTAAATTTTCCGACGAGTGGCACCGTGTGCACATGATCAATCCGCGCGATATATATCCAGATTCCAATATGCCGAGCTATCCGTGGTTGGCGAAAACGCCGGCCAATGCGAAGACCATCGCTGCCAGGATGAAAGCGCTGCGGATGTTGGGTGTGCCTTACACGGATGCGCAAATCGCGGCGGCTCCCGGAGAATTGACCGGGAAGACGGAATTGGATGCGCTGATCGCTTACATGCAAGTGCTCGGCATCCATGTGAAGAGCGTGAGGTAATTCGCGGTGGACGGGCAAACACTTGTAAGCGTTATAGGCTCGGTAGTAACGGTACTGGCTGTGGTCGCTTTCGCCGGTATCGCGTACTGGGCCTACGGTAAGGGAAGTAAAAAGCGCTTTGAACAAGCGGCGCAAGCACCGTTTGCGTTGCCCGATGATGCCGAAGGAACGGGTAGTAACAATTCAATCAAGCAGGATATTGACCAACGGGGACGTCAACCATGAGTGACTTCACATCCAATTTTTGGAATCTTTATATTACTGTTTTTACGGTGCTGGGAATCGCCTTTTGTATCTGGATTCTCGTAGCCGCCGGCAGAAGAAAAGGGAAGGCCAGCGACACCACCCACGTATGGGACGGTGATTTGACCGAGTACAACAATCAGTTGCCGGGATGGTGGCGCTGGCTGTTCTGGATCGTGCTGGTTTTCTCGATCGGCTATCTGATTTACTATCCGGGATTGGGCAGCTTCAAAGGCATTGGAAACTGGACACAGATCGGGCAGTTCGAGAGCGAGATGAAAGCGCTTGAGAGCAAAACCAAACCGATGTACGACGGTTTTCTGGCGATGAGCGCTCAGGACCTTGCGAAAGATCAGCGGGCGATGGGAACGGCGGAGCGCATTTTCCAGAATAACTGCGCTCGGTGCCACGGCTCTGACGCTCGCGGTTTACCTGGTTTCCCCAGCCTTAGAAGTGGGGCGTGGAACTGGGGTGGAGCGCCGGCAGAGATCGAGCAATCCATTACTGAAGGGCGTACCGGGATGATGCCGCCGATGGGTGGTGTGTTGGGCGGTGAGTCGGGCGTCAAAGCAGTCGTGGCTTATGTGCGTTCGCTGTCGGGGCTTGATCACGACGCGAATCTGATGGCGCAAGGCGGAAAGTTGTTTGAAGACAATTGCGCTGCCTGTCACGGAGCCGACGGCAAGGGAATGAAGGAAATCGGAGCACCAAACCTGACCGATGCTGTTTGGGACTATGGCAGCTCGGAAAAGGCGATGTCAAAAATAGTGGCGTTGGGGCATAACAGCGAAATGGTCGAAGGCGCTTTTGCGATGCCAGCGCATAAAGGTGTTCTGAGCCAAGGTCAGATTCATCTTTTGACAGCGTATGTGTGGGGAATGACCCACAAATAAATTGCGGGCGAAAAATAAAAAAGAGAAAGACTGATTAAGACCGCGGGCGGATAATAGATCGCCCGCGGTTTGTATTTTCCGGGTTTATAGTGAACTGCATAAATCGTTATACTTCATTGACTTCGCCTTGCCGCATTGCCTGCATTGTTATTTACGGCTTATCGGCGGATATGAAAATGGATGCGACCCACGTTATTTTTCCATGCGGGACGAAGGCTGTTGTTGAATAAGCTGGACGACCGCCTGCTCTCCTCAAGAGGCGCTTATGAATGACTCTCCCGCCGATAAAGGCGCTAACGTAACTCAGACGCTTTTCGCTTCGCGTCGTAAGTTGTATTTGCGCTTTGCTCAAGGAACTTTTCAGAACTGGCGGATTGCGCTCGTCGTTCTAAGCCAGGTCGTTTTTTTCGGCTTGCCCTGGTTGACTTGGGGCGGCAGACAAGCGCTTTTATTCGACCTTGGCGCGCGAAAATTCTATCTGTTTGGTGTGGTGTTTTGGCCGCAGGACATTATTTATCTGACAGCGTTGCTGATCATCAGCGCCTACTCACTGTTCTTATTTACCGCGGTTGCCGGTCGGGTGTGGTGTGGTTATGCTTGCCCGCAGACTGTCTATACCGAATTGCTGATGTGGATCGAGCGGGCAATTGAGGGCAGTCGTAATGCGCGAATGAAGCTTGACGCGGCGCCCTGGTCGGTGAACAAGGTTGCCCGAAAACTGATCAAGCATATATTGTGGGTGATCGTTGCACTGTGGACCGGGATTACCTTCGTCGGCTATTTCACGCCGATTCGCGAACTGATGACCGAGTTGCCGTTCGGCCTCTCTGGTTGGGAGTTGTTCTGGATTCTTCTTTACGGCGGTATGGTGTACATCCTGGCGGGTTGGTTGCGCGAACAAGTCTGCAAATACATGTGCCCCTATGCGCGTTTTCAGTCAGCGATGTTCGATCGTGACACGATGATCATTACTTACGACGCGGGGCGCGGCGAGCCGCGCGGGGCGCGCGGACGCAAAGTCGATCTGAAGAACGCGCAGCTGGGACATTGCGTCGATTGCGGCTTGTGTGTGCAGGTCTGCCCCACCGGTATCGATATTCGCGGCGGTTTGCAGTATGAGTGCATCGGGTGCGCAGCCTGTGTCGACGCCTGCGACGGCGTAATGAAAAAAATGGATTACCCGAAGGGGTTGATCCGTTATACCACCGAAAATGCGCTGGCTTCCGGCTACAGCAGGAAAGAAGTTTTAAAACGAGTGCTCCGCCCACGCACGCTTTTTTATACGGTGCTCCTGCTGGTTATTGTTGTCGGAGTGGCGGTGTCGCTGTGGGCACGCAATCCGTTGAAGGTCGATGTGTTGCGTGACCGTGGAGCGATGGCGCGTGAAGCAGCGCCTGGTGTGATCGAAAATGTCTATCGAATGCAGATCATGAATACCGAAGAGCGCGCACATCAATTTGTGATCGAAGTGACGGGATTGCCGGGAATCGAAGTGGGTGAACTTGAACAGCCGATCAGCGTTGATGGCGCCAGCGCGCGGATGGTGCCGCTGTCGGCGCGGTTCAAGTTACCGCGCGACGGCTGGGAGGCCGGGATGTATCCGATCGTATTTACGATACGGGCAGAGGATGACAAAGCGTTGCGACGCGAAGAAAAATCAACATTTATGGTGCCCAAGGAATAAGGGCTTTGAAAGAGAGGGGATGATGGAGAGAGGGATTAAACCGTGGTACCGCGAGCCGTGGCCGTGGATCATTATCGGCAGTATCGGCACTGTGGTGCTGGCATGCTTCGTAACGTTGGGAATTGCGATCTGGTCCTACGATGGGCTGGTGGCGGAAGACTATTACAAGAAAGGTTTGATCATCAACAGGGATCTGGAGCGCGAAGAGCGCAGCACGGCTTTGGGGTTGAGCGCCTCGCTGACCGTATTGCCAGATGATGTTGTGCAAGTTGTTTTACGAGGTGGGGTGGCAGCTTTCAAACCGCCGCAATCGTTGCATTTGCGGGCAGTGCATCCCCGTTTTCCCGATCGCGACCGGGAGGCAACACTCGCTTATGTGAAAGACGGCGTTTACAGCGGGCACTTTGTTGCGCCGACGGAAGGGCAGTGGGAAATCGTTCTGGAAGGAGGCGATTGGCGGATGCCGATTCACAAAATACAGGCGCCGTTAGCCGAAATGCGTTGGGAGCGACCGGCATCGGAGCCTTAAGCGCGTCGCGCGCCTGAGGCCTCAACGGTTTCAGGCGTTCTCGTTTGCGGAGTTTTGCTGTCCGCCCAGCGATCTGAGCGCTTCCGGATTCAGAATTTTGATCGCGCGCCCCTGCACCAGAACCAGCCCTTCGTCCTGAAAGCGCGAGAACAGGCGGCTGACGGTTTCAAGTTTGAGCCCCAGATAGCTGCCGATTTCTTCGCGGGTCATGCGCAAAACAAACTCGGTTGAAGAATAGCCGCGTCGGCAATAACGATCCGACAAGTTCACCAGAAAAACAGCCAGCCGTTCTTCGGCGCGCATGCTTCCCAGTAGCAACATAATCGAGTGGTCGCGGACAATTTCCTGAGCGAGTATTTGATGGAGGTTGTGCTGCAAGGTAGGCAATTCGCGCGCCAGTGTTTCGAGCTGATCAAACGGCATGACGCAGATTTCGGTATCTTCGAGTGCAATGGCGTGGCAGCCGTGATAACCGGAGCAAATGCCGTCGAGACCGATCAGCTCGCCGAGCATGTGGTAGCCAGCGACTTGCTCTCGCCCGTCTTCAGCGAGCACGGTCGTTTTGAGCGAGCCGAGACGCACGGCGTAGAGCGCGGTAAACGGGGTGCCAGTACGATAGAGCGTTTCGCCTTTTTTGAGCTTGATGTGGGTATCAACCAGTGCGCTGACCTGTTGGAGGTCATCGGGAGCAAGTCCTACGGGGAGGCAAAGCCCGCGCATGCCGCAGATGTTGCAATGCGCTTTGAGGTCGCGCAACGAGGAGGCGGAATTTGCCGAAGCCGTTTTGGGAGCGTCGGTGAGTGCTGCTGAGTGGTTGTAACCAGGCATGAGAACCAATCCAGTGAAAATGCGTCCACAAACGGCAGAAAGTATCTAAATCACGACAAATTCCAATGGCGGCAAGTTTAGTTGAGTTTCTTTGATCTGACAACAATAAAAAAACTTGACATTTCGCAAAAGTCATGATCATTAATAACAAAAACAGAAAAAACATAGAGAAAACAGGGCTGAAATACGAAAATCCCCCTTGTTTTTCGATCCTATTCGAGCCGGATGGCGATCAAAAAGTGTTGCGGCGCTGCAACGGCGTGGGCGCCAAGTGGTTGAGATCAGACGTCGGAAATCATGAGAAGGCAAGCTGCCAAACCGAAGAGAAAATATCGAACGAGCGAATATTTGAATAAATAACTATAATGCAGGCAGATTTTCCGGAAGGACCTGCGATGAATCGAAAGAAAAGTATTGTCGCGATAGCGGCTTTTTTGTTGTGCTGGATAAGCGCTTCTCTTTGTGCGGCAGAACCAGGGCGCCTGCCGTTTTATGAGGCGCGCAAAGGCGAAGTTCGACTCTACGTTTTGGGGGCACTGCATCTCGGTAAAGAGGGGGAGTCGTTGCGCCAGGACATTGCCCTGGCGCTTTCCCGTTCTTCGCAATTGATCATGGAAGTCTCCAGTGAAGAAATGCCGAAAGCCGCGTGGTTGATGGCTTCGCGGATTTGCCAAGACGCTTGTTTGCGTCGGCAAATTTCACCGGCGTCCTTTGCCAAATTAAACGTATTGGGCCCAGGAGCCGCCATAGAACGAATGCCGGCTTGGACGGTGTCGATGTTGCTGGCGATTGCCGATGCGACAAAAGCGGGGCTGTCGCCGCAGTGGGGAACGGAGCAACAGTTGATAAAAGTCTGGGGGAACCGGCCAACCAAAGGATTGGAAACGCCGGAGGAGCAGATCGAAGCGCTGGCATCGTTTGAAGACAATGTTCAGCGTGAAATGTTGGAAGGCTATCTGGCGTTGCCCGAAGAAAAGCGCGTAGCGCTGACCCGAACGCTTTATCAACTTTGGCAAAGCGGCGACGCCGACGCGCTGTTTGAGTGGTACCAGAAAATGAACGAAGAAGAGAAACTGCCGTCGGATACCGCGCGAAAAGTCGATGAAAAAATGATTTTTTCGCGCAACAGACGCTTCGTCGAGCGGTTGCAACCGCTTCTTGTTCCCAACAAGCCGGTATTCGTGGCGGTAGGTGCGCTGCACCTGGGGGGCGATCAGGGCGTTTTGGCGCTATTGCGCGCACAAGGCTTCAACATAACGACACGTTAACCACGAGAACTCCCTTGCAGGTATTTTCCATGTCGAACCATCTTGATTTTCTGCTCGAACAAAACCGGCGTTGGTCACAATCGGTCAAAGATCACGACAGCCATTTTTTCAGCAATCTGGCGGCACAACAGAACCCGAAATATTTCTGGATCGGATGCGCCGACAGCCGCGTGTCCGCCAACGAAATTCTCGGCTTGTTACCGGGCGAAGTGTTTGTTCATCGTAACGTCGCCAATGTTGTCGTACACTCTGATCTGAATTGCCTGTCTGTTCTTCAGTACGCTGTGGACGTTTTGCGCGTTCAGCACATTCTGGTCGTTGGGCATTACGGTTGCGGCGGTGTCAATGCAGCGTTTCACAACACCCGTCTCGGCCTTATCAACAACTGGCTCCGTCACGTTCAGGATGTGCGCGACAAACATCGCATTCGGCTTGCGACGATTGCCGACCCCGCCCGGCAACTTGATCGCCTTTGTGAACTCAATGTCCTTGAGCAAGTGTTGAACCTCAGCGAGACAACGATCATGCACGACGCTTGGGCGCGTGGCCAGGAAGTGACCTTGCACGGCTTGATTTACGGTTTGGAAGACGGCATCTTGCACAGCCTCAACATGCCTATTTCTACCGATAACGAATTGCTCTCTTGTTACGAAGCTGCCGTCGATCGTCTTTTCGCTTCGGAGGCATAAGTACCATTATAGGTCATGGCCAGGGATCAAGGGTCACTTCGCTTATCCGGGCTTGCTGAAATAAGCGAGCACGATGCGAATGCAAGCAGGAGAAAAACGTGTTAGTTTCCGGAACAACGGAAGAGGGTTATATCCATAGGAATTATCATGCGCCCCATGCAAAGCGCGGCAGCTTGGGTAATTTTTCGTCGTTTGCGTATATTTCTGATAATGAGATCGAGTGGGAAAATCGCGACCTGATTACGAATAAACGCGCGCAGGCAATCACAATACACGGAAGTTCTGCGCACCATAAAAAAATAAAAGATGATTTTTTATTTCTTTATGAACTCGACTCTTTCAAGGGTTTAAAATTCTTATCTATTCCGGTAGATTTTTTACCATTGATTCGATGGGAGCATGAAGCGATAAGATTGATGCATCTGCACATTAACGATCCGATCAATGGAGACTTATGGAAATTATTTAAAGAAAAAAGATTGCCACAATTTCCATCAAGCGTTTTTCAAAAATTGATTACCTTAGAATTACCTTGTCCGCCCAAAGGGTGGCCTGGATTTAACATCAAAAATTTTCCTGCCCTAAAATGGTTTGCAACCGAATTGGAAGAATTTGACCGTTCTGGACTGACGCTTAAATCGATTTCTGAAAGCCCATCTATAGTTGGATATGGCCTATTTGATCCAAAAGGGCAGGATGTTTTAACTCACATTCCGGTTAACATTGAATCGCTTGGTATCTGGCGTGCGACAGCGAAAAAGTTTAATTTTTATAGAATCGGTAGTTTTGAAAAGTTAAAACATTTACAACTGATGGGTTTTCCAACTGTTTTTGACATCCATTGGATAGCAAATCTACCAAATCTTGAGGAATTGGAAATACGCTCTTTCCGGGGGATAATGAATGCTCAATTATTGCTGAACATGAAAAAGCTAAGACATCTAAAAATAGATTTTATAAGCGACAAATCATATTTGAGTTCCGAAGATAAGGCTACACTGTGTAACAAGATAAAATATTGCAGTTTGGATTAGCTGACGCCTCCTTGGGCGCTTAAAACCTTGATGCGAATAGACGCGCAGAATGATTATTGGTGCTATAGAAGAAGCTCTGGGAAAAAATTTACCGCAATCCTATAAGGAAGTCGTGGCTTCGATTGAAGATTTTGAATATATTGAGGCGCCTCTCTTTCATGGTTCAGATACAGTTGTATCGTGGTTTTTTTGGGGAAGATCTCGACTGGCAGAGACCATCCACATGGATGGCGCGCTCGATAGACCGGCGTGGAATATTATTGCATCTTTCGGCGAACTGGATAAAAAATTCCGTCACCGTAGCTACGTGCCATCAACGGATGGCCCGGTATCTTTCGACCGATTGAGGTTGTCAGTTGCAATTGCTGAAGACAATGGAGATTACCTTTATCTAGACAGCCCGGGTAATTTTTCATTGTGGATGTATTTCCACGATTCCGGTGAAGTCAGGAAGATCGCAGACTCTTTCAAGGGGTGGCTGAATTCTGCAGTGCGCGATTAAGCTATCCTAGCTGCTATCCGATTATTTTATTTCAAAGTCTTGAGCATGATCAAACAAAAACAGGCCTGCATAGCTGGGGCTGTACTTGCTGGACAAGGCGCGCAAGACTTACCGGATCGGAGAGTGACGACGATTGAGTACCATGCAGGGTGCTGGTGACCTGGCCTATCGCGTTTACGCTGTCGAGAAATCATCAAAAATCACGTAGCTCATCAAAAACGTTCATGAGCGCAGAGACTTCTATCTTCGCCGCAGGCAGGCTGCGAGCGGCATAGAGAAGAATGTTTTCGATAGCTTCGAAAATGGTTTCGCGTTCTTCAGTCATTATCCACGAGGTTCGTTTGTCCCATGCGTTGAAAGTTGCAGCCCAGTCGCGCATGAGGGTATTGAGCCAGATGGGGAGCGCGGTCGGCGCGTCGGGGGCTTCGAGGCGGGCATGAAGCTCAGCGAGTGTTTTTCTGTAGAGGGCAGCGGCACGGCGGGCGTTGGCGGGAGTGACAAATTCGCTGCCGTCCCATGCGCGAAAAGGGTTGTCGAGGTTTTCGGCGAGCCATTCGGGAGCACGGGGTTTACGAACATCAAGATCGAGGATTCTTGTTTTCTTGAGCGGAGCGTAGATTTTTTTAACGTGTGTAGCAACATCGGCGGGGATGCTTTCGAGTGAAAGCAGTGCAAGATGGGGATATGTATCGGGAGGAGGGAAGTCGGCGGCGGCGTAACCGAAGAGCTCCTCAATGTGGAGGTGGTGCAGGTTCGGGAGGCGGGCGATAGCGGAAAAATTTTGCAGCGTACCGGGTTTTCCGATCAGAACGAGGCGTTCAAGCGCGGGGAAAAGGGTAACGATGGCGGCAAGATCGAGCTGTGTGATGCCCTCAATGTACAGATGGGCAAGTCTGGGCAGACCAGGATCGGTTTGAGCAGGTGCAGCGATGGCGAGTGGGGCGCCGAGGGTGAGTAGCGCGCCATCGTCGTGCGCATGGATGCGCAGGCGGGGATGCAACGTGCCGGTGAGCGTAAGGGTGCGAAGCGTTTCGTGCAGGTAAAGCGTTTCAAGGCCGGTGACATCGAGCTTAATTTGTTCTATGTGTGGAACGCCGCGAAAATCGAGGACGTGCTGGCCATGCTCATTCCAAGTGAGACGGGAAAGGAGATCGTGGGTGCGGAGATAAGCAATGAGGTCAGGGCGCGGACCGCGGGCTTCGATTTCGAGGAGACGTGGGAGCTTATCGAGGTCGGCGAGGTTGGTGATGTGGTCAAGAATCTCCGGGGTGGCGCGCATGAAAGATTCGCGTACTTTCTGGTTGCCGAGGGTGATTGTTCGTTCGCTGTTGCGGGCGGCTTCAAAGCGGCGGAGACGTTCGGGGTTGCGGTCGAGCCATTCGGCTTCCACTTCGGCGCCCTGATCGCGAGCAGAAGGCCAAGAGCTGAAAGATCGCGACGTCGCCGAAACCAGCGGAACGCGGTTGGCAATGTATTGGTAAGTGGATGGCGGGATGGATGGGGTAACTCTACGGTGATCAATCCCGCGTTCGTTCCAGTGGTGTGTAATAACAAGCGGACGCATCGCAGCGATTTCGACTTCAGTGGGGAGCGCATTGCCGACCCAGTCGAGCCAGAGGACATCAACGCAATCACGTGGTAGAGTGTTTTCCACATGGGTGATCTGGTAGGCGCAGTAACGGCCAGTGTTGGTGCTGCGTTGCACATAAATGTCGCCAGCGCGGGGAATACGCAGCTTACTAGGCGACGATTCGGGCGTGTTGGTGGTCCGGTGTTTAGCGAACTTGGCAGCGGGCATATAGAGGTTTCATACAAATGATAGAGGTCGTAATCAAAGAATCAACGTTGAAAAAACGCGCTTTCTTCGGAATGGCCGATTCAGGAAGCTAAACGTTTGCGTTGACTTGCCCGGTCTGATCGTCGAAATTCGCAGGCTTACCCCGATTACGCGGGCGGCGCTAAAGCATGCAGCTATCGAGACGGTAGCTCTTCTTCGTGGAGGCAGGAAAAATTTTATGCCTACCCACCCAGATACGCTGCCTTGATTTCCGGTTTGTGCAGCAATTCTTTCGCGGGGCCTTCGGCGATGATTTCGCCGGTGTCCAGTACGTAGCCGCGATCCGCGACTTTCAGCGCCAGATTTGCGTTTTGTTCGACGACGACGATGGTCAATCCTTCTTCGGTGTTGAGTTTTTTCAGGGTGCGAAACATGTCGTACATGATGAGCGGGGCCAGCCCCATCGAAGGTTCATCGAGCAGCAGCACGGAACACTTGGTCATTAGCGCGCGGCCGACGGCCAGCATTTGCTGCTCGCCGCCGGAGAGGGTGTCGCTTCTCTGCCGTGCTCGTTCCGCCAGGCGCGGGAACAGATCAAAGATACGTTGAATTTCTTTGCCGATGTCTTCGCCTTTGCGCGACCAGGAGGCCAGTTGCAGGTTTTCCATCACCGTCAGGTTGCCGAAGATGCGGCGTCCTTCGGGCGCCAGGGTCATTCGGATGTCAGAGACAACGCGGTGCGCGGGCATCCCCAGAAGGGAAACGCCGTCGAAGGTGATGTCGCCGCCGGTGACGACGGGCGACTCCGGCGGTTGCAGCCGCATCAGCGCCTTGAGCGTGGTGGATTTGCCGGCGCCGTTCGAGCCGATCAGTGTAACGATCTCTCCTTTTTCCACATGGAAGGAGATGCCGTGCAGTGCTTCGATTTTGCCGTAGGCGGCTTTGAGATTGCTTACGCGTAACATCAGAGTGTCTCGTCTCCAAGATAGGCCTTGATCACGCTTGGATTGTTTTGAATTTCTTCCGGCGTGCCGGTGGCGATAACACAGCCGAAATCAATCACAGTTAAACGCTGGCACAGTGCCGTGACCACTTTCATCTGGTGCTCGATCATCCAGATCGACAGTTTGAATTTGTCGTGTATCCAGCGAATGTGGCGGATGAGGTCATCGACATCGGCAGAGTTCAATCCCGCAGCCGGTTCGTCCAGTAGAAGCAGCCGGGGTTTGCTGGTCAGCGCGCGCGCCAGTTCGACGCGACGTTGCAAGCCATAGGGCAGGTTCTTCGGAAATTCTTCGGCGTAGTCCGTCAGCTCCATGATTTCGAGGATTTCGCGCGCGTGTTTTTCGATGTCTCTTTCCGCTTGCCGGTATCGCTTTGTACGCAGTACGGCGTTCCAAAAGCCGTAACCGAGCCAGGCGTAGCTGGCCAAGCGGAGGTTGTCGAGCACGGTCATGTTGTTCCAGAGCCGGATGTTCTGAAACGTGCGCGCCATGCCGAGCGCGGTGATCTGATGCGGTTTCAAACCACTGATCGGTTTTCGGTCGAAAACGACGCTGCCTTCAGTCGGTTTGTAGAAACCGGAGACGATGTTGAAAACGGTGGTTTTGCCTGCGCCGTTGGGGCCGATCAGGCCGACGAGTTCAAACTCCTCCATCTGAAAGGAGAAGTCTGAGAGCGCCTGAAGGCCGCCGAAGCGTTGCGTGAGGCTGAAGATTTTAAGAAGGGGCATAATCAGTCACACACTTACTTCAAAGTGAACCAGCGCCGCAGGCGCGGGAAAACGTCGGTCAACTCCCGATTTCCGAGAAGACCCTCCGGGCGGAATTGCATGAGCAATATCAGCATCAGCGGAATGAAGACCCATGTCCAAATCTGATCGACCTGGTAATTGGCGGGCAACAAGTTGACGGAGTGCAGCGAAGTATTGAGCCAGGGGATGACGAAGCGCAGGATTTCCACCAGCAATGTAAAAGCGACTGCCGCCATCAGTACGCCCGATATGGAACCCATACCGCCCAGATACACCATGACCAAGCCTTCGGTAGATTTGAGCAGACCGAAAGATTGCGCGTTGACATAGCCGTAAACGTGGGCGTACAGCACGCCAGCCAAGCCGCCGAGTCCCGACGAAACCATGAACGCCATGATTTTGACGCGATTGGTGTTGACGCCCATCATTTCCGCCGCGACTTCATTCTGGCAAACGGCAGAGATACCCTTGCCGTAGGTGCTGGTCATCAGCCGACGAATGACCATCACGCACACGAAAACGCCGATGAGCGTCCAGATCAACATCCAGGGTAAATCGACAAGGTCTCGCATGGCGTTGACTGTTTTGGTCATGCCGGAGAAACCGCGCGGGCCGCCGATGGCGTCGATGTTTTCGATGACGGAGATAATGATGTAATTGGCGGCGATGGTGATGATCGCCAGATAATCATCGCGCGTTTTGAACGACGGCAACGCGACGATCAAACCAGCCAACGCTGCGGCGAACATGCCGCCGAGGAGCACGAGCGGGAAGAGGAGCGGCGCTAAATTTGGCGCGAAAAGCGCCTCACCGAAGAGCTTGCTGTCGCCGAAAAACGCGACAGAAAGCAGCGAGCCTACATACGCGCCCACGCACATGAAGCCGCCGTGTCCGCAGGAAAATTCGCCCATGTAACCGTTGACCAGGTTCAGACTGACCGCGAAGATACAGTTGATGCCGATGAGCATGATGATGTTCAACACATACCCGTCCAACGCCAGATTTTCCATCCAGGGGATTTTTTCGCCGAGGAACCCCATCACGTTCGGATCGGCAAGCAGCACCAGCACGATGGCGGCGATGCCTATGAGAATATTGAGAGTGTAACGCTGCATGGCAAGCTCCCGTCAGATTTTCGTTGTCAAAGGCTTACCGAAGATACCGGTCGGTCGCTGCCAAAGAATAAACAACAGGATGGAGAAGGCGAAGAGATCGCGGAACGTCGAAGGCAGGAAAGCGGCCACCATCACTTCCACAAAAGCCAGCAGGAAACCGCCGACGAAAGCGCCGCGAATATCGCCGATGCCGCCGACGACGGCGGCGATGAACGCCTTCCATCCCGTCATTGCCCCCATATAAGGATCAAGCACCGGATACGACATGGCGAAGAGCATACCACCCAGTCCGGCGATACCCGAACCGAGGATGAAGGTGAAAACAATGACCTGTTCGAGCGCGATTCCCATCAGCGGCAATGCAAATCTGTCCCAGGATACGGCGCGCATCGCCATACCGATTCGCGTTTTGGTCACGATGAAATACAACGCAAAGAAAACCAGAATCGCTGTGAGCACGACCAGCAATTTGAGGTTGGTGACAGCGATACCGCCAATGTTATAAACCGCCTTGTCCAGCAACGTCGGTAGTGTTCTGCGGCTGGCGCCGAGCAGCGCGAGGTTGCCGTTTTCCAGAATCAATCCGCACATCAGCGCGGTGATCACCACATAAAGCCGGTGCGCCCCTTTGCGCATCAGCGGACGGTAGGCGACGCGCTCCAGCGTCACCCCCACCATCGACGTGAGAATCATCGTTAGTGGAATGGTTAGAATCAGCACCAGTTCGCGGGAGAAGCCGAACATCCCATCCGGCGCGAGCAGGCCGGTGGAAACGAAAAAAGCCAGATAAGCGCCGACCATGAAAACGTCGCCGTGGGCGAAGTTGATCAGACGCAGCACGCCATAAACCAAGGTGTAACCCAAGGCGATCAAGGCGTAAAAGCTCCCCCATTGCAAAGCGTTGACGCATTGTTGCAGGAAAAACTCCATGCTGTTCTTTCCCGTATTTCTCTATTTTTTCTATGTTTCCCGTTACCACTGCTGCTTGAATGATCGAGCAGCGACGGTAACGGGAAAACGTGCTTACTTATTACGCTGATACGTTACGGGCAAACCGATTCCTTGAAGGTGAATGCGCCCTTCTGGTCGATTTCCACGATCACTGCGCACTTGATCGGGTCGCCCTGATTGTCGAAGCGCATGTTACCCGTGATGCCCTTGAACTCTTTCATCGACGCCATGTTTTCACGGATCGCTTTACGCATCTTGCGCGTATCCTTGTCCACTTTGCCGACTTTCTGGATCGCTTCCGTTACGATTCCGATCGCGTCCCAGGTCAGCGCCGCCACATCGTCAGGCACATAACCGTATTTCTTGTTGTACTTGTCGATAAATTCCTTGGTGGCGCCCTTGGCGCCAGCGGCGGCGTAATGGGTGGAGAAGAACAATCCTTTGCAGGCGTCTTTGCAAAGCGTCATCAGTTCGGCCGAGCCCCACGCGTCGGAACCCATGAACGGGCCTTTGTAGCCGAGGTCACGTGCTTGCGGCACGATCAGTGCGACGAAATTGTAATTTTCCGGCAGGAAAATAAAATCCGGTTTGGCTGCAATGATCTTCGTCAACTGCGCGGAAAAATCCTGGTCTTTCGGGCCGTGCGACTCGTAAGCCAGCACGGAACCCTTGCCGTGACGCTTCTCCCAGGCTTCCCTGAAATTATCCGCCAGACCTTTGGAGTAATCGTTGGAAATTTCAAAGAGAACGGCGGAAGTTTTCGCCTTGAACTGCTTGCCAGCAAAATCCGCAGCTACCGGCGCCTGGAAAGGATCGAGGAACGCGGCGCGGAACACCCAGGGGCGATTCTTCGTGGCGTCGGGATTCGTTGACCAGGGCGTAATCATCGGCGTTTCGTTGTCGTTCGCCACCGCACCGGCGGGCACTGCCTGACGCGAAGACTGCGGGCCGACGATCGCCAGCACGTTGTCGCGCGTGATCAGCTTGAGCGTGACGTTAACGGCAGTTTCCGGTTTGGCTTCGTTGTTTTCGTAAATGAACTCCAGCGGGTACTTTTTGCCGCCGACTTCAAGTCCACCCTTGGCGTTGACCTCTTCGCGGAAAAGTTCTGCCGCGTATTTTGAGGATTCTCCGACTTTGGGAATTTCGCCCGTCAGAGGGATGGGAAAGCCGATTTTGATCGGCGCTTCCGCGGCCAGCGCGACGCCTGATACCGAAAGCATTGCAGCGCAAACCAATGCGGACGCACATACACGTTTCAACATGGGAACTCCTTTCGTGTCAGTAAACAAAGAAATGAAAACGTGTCCATTCTAGCGCGTTTTCAGAGGGAACAAGTGTTTTCCGGTTCCCGTATTGGCGTCAGGGGGAAGAGCTTGTCATTTCCATGAAAGGAGTAATCCAAATAAGTAAAGCGCAATACGGGAGGCCAAAACATGATTTAACCGAAAAGAGTGCAGAATTCTCACGCGGAGGTGCGAAACCGCGAAGAAAAGCCTCCTTTTGAAAGGGGTTTCGGCGAAGCCGACAAAGGTTTGCAGTGTTACGGGCGGCAGATTGCCGTCCTTTGCTTCTATCGGTGCGTTTTGCCCGTAGGAGAAACAATCTGCTTCTCGCCATCATTGTATGGATTCTGCGCCCTGCGACTTCGCGCAGGATGGCGCACTTTGCTCTGTGCAGAATGACGGCTGTTTTTCTTCGCGACTTCGCGTGAGAATTATTTTTGCGTCCCTTGCGATTATGTTTTTGCTCGGATTCGCCTCGCTCATCGCCTACGCCCTCATCCCAGCCCTCTCCTGCTTGCGGGGGAAGGGGCTTTTCTTCTTCGCAGCTTTGCGCCTTCGCGAGAGGTTCTTTTTCGTGCCCCTCGCGTTTTTCGTGGTTAAACACTTTTTCGGCGCGCGAATCCTTTTCCGACGGCCAGTACGAGGAGCGCGCCGATGATGGCGGCGAGGTATTTACTGTATTTCGGCCAGTCGGCGGTAAAGGATTGCAGCGCCGCGTCACCGATCAACATGCCGCCGCCGATCCAGCCGAGCAGTGCGCCGCCCAGCAGGATGACGATCGGAAAGCGGTCGAGCAGCCACAGCACAAAGCGGCTGCCCCAAATGACGATGGGCACGCTGATCATGACGCCGATGACGGCTACGACAAGGTTGTCGCGGGCGGCAGCGGAAACGGCGATCACGTTGTCGAGACTCATCACCGCGTCGGCGACGATGATGGTTTTGATCGCGCCGATGAGGCGTGTGCTGCCGGCAACGGTGGCTTCGTTATGTTGGTCGCTGTCGGGTTGAATCAATTTGATGCCGATCCACAGCAGCAACAATCCGCCGACGATTTTGAGGCCGGGCAGATTCAATAATTGCAGTGCGAAGAAAATCAGAATGAGGCGTAAGGCGACGGCGCCGAAGACGCCCCAGAAGATGCCGAGGCGGCGTTGCTCGGGCGGCAGACGGCGGCAGGCCAGCGCGATAACGATGGCGTTATCGCCGCCGAGCAGGATGTCGATAGCGATGATTTGCAAAACGGCGGTGATGAAGACCGCATTAAATCCGATTTCCAAAACGGTGTTTCCTGTCAGGTGATCTCACGACAAACGAAGTATAGCCGTTCGATTTGCTTTATTGGTAAGTGCCCTTTCTCTCGCTTTTCTTCCACTGCGGGAGAGGGGTGGGGGAGAGGGGAGCCGTATTTTGAGAAATCATCATGCGAGTAAACAGGGAAACAAATAAAAAAGGGGCTTCAGTACTGAAGCCCCCTTTTTGTCTGAACCGCATCTCCATCCCAGCCTTCCCCTTGAAGGGAAAGGAGAGACAGCAAAGCATCAGTTTCCTTCGGGCGCCGACGCGCTCTCCGGCGCAGCTTCCTCTTCGGCGGCGGCTTTCATCGACAGGCGGATTTTGCCTTTTTCGTCGGCTTCGAGCACTTTGACGCGAACGGCCTGGCCCTCCTTCAGGTAATCGGACACCTGATTGACGCGCTCTCTGGCGATCTGCGAAATGTGCAGCAGGCCGTCACGTCCCGGCAGCACTTGAACGATTGCGCCGAAATCGAGCAGGCGCAGAACGGTGCCTTCGTAAACTTTGCCGACTTCGACTTCGGCGGTGATTTCTTCAATCCGTTTGCGAGCGACATTGCAGGCCTCGGCGTTGACCGACGAGATGGTCACCATGCCATCGTCGGTGATGTCGATCACCGTACCGGTTTCTTCGGTCAGCGCACGAATGACGGCACCGCCCTTACCGATCACGTCGCGGATTTTTTCCGGATTGATCTTGAAGGTCATCATGCGCGGCGCATGCTGCGAGATTTCGGTGCGCGAATGCGGCATCGCTTGTTGCATCAGGCCGAGAATGTGCATCCGGCCTTCGCGCGCTTGCGACAGCGCGACAGCCATGATGTCCTTGGTGATACCCTGGATTTTGATGTCCATTTGCAGCGCAGTGACGCCGTTGGTTGTGCCGGCGACTTTGAAATCCATATCGCCGAGGTGATCTTCGTCACCAAGGATGTCAGTCAGCACGGCGAAGCGGCTGCCTTCCTTGATCAGCCCCATCGCAATACCGGCGACGTGTGCCGAGGTTGGTACGCCGGCGTCCATCAGCGCGAGGCTGCCGCCGCAAACCGATGCCATCGACGACGAGCCGTTCGATTCAGTGATTTCGGAGACGACGCGCATCGAATACGAAAAATCAGCCGCCGACGGTAGTACGTTGATCAGCGCGCGTTTGGCAAGACGGCCATGACCGATTTCGCGGCGCTTCGGCGAGCCGACGCGGCCGGTTTCGCCGGTGGCGTAGGGCGGCATGTTGTAGTGCAGCATGAAGCGGTCGCGGTATTCGCCTTGCAGCGCATCGATGATTTGTTCGTCGCGCGCGGTGCCGAGCGTGGCGACGACCAGCGCCTGCGTTTCGCCGCGCGTGAACAGCGCCGAACCGTGGGTGCGCGGCAGTACCCCGGTGCGAATGGTGATTGGTCGCACGGTGCGGGTATCGCGGCCGTCGATACGTGGTTCGCCGGAAAGAATCTGGCTGCGAACGATTTTGGATTCCAGATCAAACATGATTTGCGCAATGTGCGCAGCGAGCGCAGGATCATCGTCACCACCACATTCGGTCTGGGTCTTGGCGGCGATTTCGGACAGCCGCTGCGAGCGTTGCGATTTCGAGCGGAGTTGATACGCTTCGCGCAATTCGGTTTCGGCAACGGCAGTGACTTTGTCGATCAACGGCTGGTCTTTTGCCGGCGGTTGCCAGTCCCACAACGGCTTGCCGGCTTCTTCGACAAGGCTGTGGATCAAATCAATCGCGGCTTGCTGCTGCTGATGCCCGAACATCACGGCGCCCAGCATCACATCTTCGGAAAGCTCTTTCGCTTCCGATTCGACCATCAACACGGCGGCTTCGGTGCCGGCGACGACAAGGTCGAGCGCCGACTGCGGCAGATCGCTCTTGTCGGGATTCAACACGTACTGATCATTGATGTAGCCAACGCGAGCTGCGCCGATCGGGCCGTTGAACGGGATACCGGCAATCGCCAGCGCCGCTGAGGCGCCGATCATCGCCGGGATGTCAGGGTCGATTTCCGGATCAACCGACACAACAGTGGCGACGATCTGTACTTCGTTGTAGAAACCGTCCGGGAAGAGTGGGCGGAGCGGACGGTCGATCAACCGACAGGTCAGCGTTTCTTTTTCGGAAGGGCGGCCTTCGCGTTTGAAAAAACCGCCGGGGATTTTGCCGGCGGCGTAGGTTTTTTCCTGATAATCGACGGTCAGCGGGAAAAAATCTTGCCCGGGTTTGGCTGACTTGGCGGCAACGACGGTGACCAGAACAGTGGTTTCGCCGAGGCTGGCCATAACAGCGCCGGTGGCCTGGCGGGCAATTTCACCGGTTTCCAGCGTCAGCGTGTGACTGCCGTAGGCGATGGACTTCTTGATAGGAGCGTTCATGTGATAACCCTTGAAATAAAAATGACCGTCCACGAAGGTGAGCGGTCATTCAGTTAAGCAAAATAATCGACGGCAAAAGGCGTCGAGGAAGTAAGGCGAAAGGCACAACCCGCGCCGAAAGAAAGACGCGGAGAATACGTCGGAACTGTCCGACGGAAATTCACTTGCGTAACCCGAGCCTTTCGATCAGCGCCTTGTAGCCGTCGGCATTGCGCGATTTCAAATAATCGAGCAGCTTGCGGCGGCGCGACACCATGCGAAGCAGGCCGCGACGAGAGTGGTGGTCTTTGACATGGTCTTTGAAGTGCCCATTCAAACCGTTGATGCGCGCGGTGAGCAGCGCAATCTGTACTTCAGGGGAGCCGGTATCTCCCGAAGCGCGTTGAAAATCCGTAATGATCTTTGCCTTTTCTTGAATCGAAACGGTCATAGCTTTTATCCTTTCGCTTTCTTGAAGCGTATCTTGTGTGGTCTTTAAAAAAGGCCGCCATTATAACGCAGAAAGACGGAAAATCCTTTTGTTTTCATCGACATTTTCGTTTTTACGGATAAAGCGGAAAATAAAAAGACATTAGCATGGATGGTTGCGTGGAGACGTCGATTTGATGCTCCCTTCTTCAAGGGGAGGCGAATCCTCGTCTACCTTTGGCGGGTACACCCTTTCAAAAGAAGGCGAGGGCGGGGAAGAAATGCCGGATTCTGCGATTTTGTGCAGATGTCATCGCGCTGTTTTTCATGGCGAGACAACAAGCCGCAGCGGTCGCAGTGCCCCATCGCGGGCTTCGGCGACGCCGAGAAAATTTGCGTCGCTCTCCCTTTGTGGGAGAGGGGGGAAGGAAAAAACAGCATAAACGGTCTGATCCGGGGCGGAAAGTGCCGCGACATCACGCAACGCCAGCCGCTGCCCCTGGCTGAAACGAACCGCTGCCGCCGGATCAAGGTCGGCGCGGGGCAAGGGCTGAATCAGCGTTTCCGTCGGCAACAGATTGGCCATCCGTTCGGTATCGGACGCGGCTTCCAGCATTTCCAGCGTGTGCGCTGTCGCCATCGAAAACGGGCCGCTTTGCAGGCGGCGCAACGCGGCCAGGTGCGCGCCGCAACCCAGTACTGCGCCGAGGTCTTCGGCCAGCGTCCGAATGTAAGTACCCTTGCTGACGTGCGCGTCGATCACGACAACCGGCGGCGCAAAGTCGATCAGACGCAGCGCGTGAATTTCAATCGCGCGCGCTTCACGCGGAATCTCGATGCCAGCGCGGGCGTATTCGTAATAAGTGCGCCCCTGGTATTTGAGCGCGGCGTGACGCGGTGGAATTTGCTGTTGAATGCCGTGAAAGCGGGCGAGGGCGGTTTCTACAGCGAAACGATCAACCTGTGTGATCTCGCGCGTTTCGATCACATCGCCTTCGGGATCGCCGGTGGCGGTCGTCACGCCAAGGCGCAAAGTTGCGCGGTAAGTTTTGTCGGCATCGAGAACGAAGCGCGAGAATTTGGTTGCTTCGCCGAAACACAGCGGCAATAAACCGGATGCGAACGGATCGAGCGTGCCCATGTGGCCGCCTTTTTCGGCTTGAAATAACCGACGGGCTTTTTGCAACGCCGCGTTCGACGACATCCCGACCGGTTTGTCGAGCAACAGAACGCCATCGATGCGGCGCCAAGAGCGGGTGGGGGATGTTTTCATGAAGAAACTGTGCGTTTGCTCATACGTCGAAAAGGAGGACTATACTCTCCCTTTCAGGTTATGGAGGCCGGTCATGGATTTCTTGAAGCGCTTGCTGAAAAAACCATCGCTCACTAAAACCACGCCTGTAATTCCTGAGAAAAAACCGGGGGAATCTCCTTTGACTGAGACGGCTTTCTATCCTGCTTCTTGCATTTCAGACGTTCTTTGTGTTACAGAAATAGCGAATGCCGAATTTTTTGTCGGCGATCTTTTTCGGCGACGCTTTAATACGCCTTCTTTCCCCGATACGCCTCGGCATTTTGTCGCGTTTTACAAAAGCGGTGAGAGAACCATGATGCCGGTCGGTTATGTCCATCAATCTCCGTGGGAGTGTTGTTTCATGTGTGGGGGATTGGTCATCGACGAACGCTTCTACCGCACTATACCGGCGGCGCACCGCCGGATCATCCGCGAAGCGGGCGGGATCGCCGAACATTTGCTGCGCGAAAGCTTTGCCGCGGTCCACTGCGAGGAAACGCTTGCCATCTGGGGTTTCGTTGGAGACAAACTGGCGGAGCAAGTCGACCTGCGCGTTGGTTTCGTTCACTCAGGGATTCCCCATTTGATGGTCGTTTGGTTAAAGTCACTGCCGGAAGAAGAAAAAACAGCTTGGATCCGGAAGGTCGCTGCGCTTGGGCCGTTTTAGAGGTGGATGCCCATCGAAAAATGCTTTATTGACGCTGGACCAACTGAACCAACTCTTCCGATGATCTCCAATGTTGCCCGCAAACAAAACGAGGCAATGCCCAGCGATTCATATTGGGCGTTATAGACATGCCTTCTGTCGTAAATGCGGCGCGTTGCTGGTGCTCTTCCTGAAAACCAGGGAAATACTTGTCTTTCAGATAATCGCTCACATGCCCATAGGGGTAAGCAAAAAGGCGATGTAGATTCCTAACTTGCTTGAAATAAATTCATGAGCCTGCTTTATTTGCAGCCGGGCATTTATCAAGTTGTTTACAGCAAAAAAGGAACCTTTTTCCTGTGAGTCCAACGCTACGGAAGAAAGGGATTCATGGACATGATCCCAGCTATGGTTTTCGATTTCAATAATGTTTGCTTCGACACATGGCTTCCACCAGGTGTCCCGCCATTGGCCTCTTCCTGCAATACAGGTTTTATCAAGCTCCTGGCGTGCCTCCGGTGAGGCGATTACAAAAGACGTAGAAAAAGGCTTGTCGGCCTCAAGCGCTATTTCCTTGAATGACCTCAAAATCGTGTGAAAAGAAGGGGTGTATCCCAGATCGACCCCCCTCATAATCATGCCAATCGTAATCGGGCGCATCATCAAAACTCAATCCGATCACTTTTTCCTCTTTGAAGCGAGTCAATCCGTCCGCAAGAAAGCTGTCAACAATCGCGCTTAGTGAAACAAGCCGATAACCCAATTCCATAACAACCGCTAAGTCACTCTGCAGGGCAATATGGTCGTTGTCTGAATAACGATTACTGCGAGCATGTAGCGAGTGATAACAAAGTACAGGAACTTTTATCGCTTTCTTGGGACGGAGAAAGAAAAACATGTAAACACGCTACATAGGTTGATCTGTTACATAAACCTCAAATGCTCTGAACGATCTTTTAGCCGAATGAAGCGAAGTCAAAACCAGTGTCCCTAACGATGCTGAGATTACGCGCTATTTATGCTCTGGCTGTTTTCCCATCGCAACAGCCTCATCAATCAACCGCGACATTTCCATGCCGCGTTCGGTCGAGCGATCGTAGATGAAATGCAACTGCGGCACGGTGAAGCTGGAAAGGCGACGCGCGATTTCGGAGCGCAAAAATCCTGCGGTGCGCGCCAGCGCCTGTTCGGCGTCCTCCGCACCGGCAATATCGCCCATATTGGTGAAATACACTTTGGCGTGCGACAAATCGTTGGAAACGTCCACGGCGGTGATGGTCACCAGACCGATGCGCGGATCCTTGATCTGCTCGCGCAGCAGTTCGGCCAACTCGCGCTGGATCTGATCGCCGATGCGGTGGTGGCGGGCGGAATGCTTTTTCATTTTTGCCTCCTTTATATTTCGAGCAGGCGCTCAGAAGGGAAGAGTAACCCTCCCCCCGAAGGGGGAGAAGGTTAGAGCGTTCTGGCGATTTCGACGACTTGATAAACCTCAAGCTGGTCGCCCTGTTGAATGTCGTTAAAGTTCTTGATCGACAAGCCACATTCAAAACCGGCTTTGACTTCTTTAACGTCGTCCTTGAAGCGCTTGAGCGAATCGAGTTCGCCGTCGTGGAGCACCACATGGCTGCGCAACAGGCGAACACGCGCGCCGCGCGGGACCATGCCTTCGAGTACGTAACAACCAGCGACGACGCCAACTTTCGGAATCCGATAGACTTCGCGGATATCGACCAGCCCCAATTGTTGCTCGCGTTTTTCGGGCGACAGCAGGCCAGAGAGCGCCGCTTTCACATCATCAGCGGCTTCATAAATAATGTTGTAGTAACGAATCTCAATATCGTTGTGCTCGGCGAGCTTGCGCGCCTGCGCATCGGCACGCGTGTTGAAGCCGATGATGACAGCCTTGGATGCAATCGCCAGATTGACATCAGATTCGGTGATGCCGCCGACAGCGGCGTGAACGATGTCGATCTTGACTTCGCTGGTGGACAGTTTGGTAAGCGTCTGCTGCAGCGCCTCATAGCTTCCCTGGGCGTCAGCCTTGATGATGAGCGGCAGTGTTTTGACGTTGCTGTCGCCCATTTGCTCAAACATGTTTTCGAGCTTGGCGGCTTGTTGTCTCGCCAGCCGTACATCGCGGAATTTTCCTTGACGGAAGAGGGCGACTTCACGAGCGCGGCGCTCATCATTCAGCGCCAGCACATCTTCGCCGGCCAACGGCACATCCGACAGCCCTTGAATTTCGACCGGAATCGAAGGGCCGGCTTCACCGATATTGCGGCCGCTTTCGTCGAGCATCGCGCGCACGCGGCCATAAACAGCGCCGGCCAGCACGATGTCGCCACGTTTCAGCGTACCCGATTGCACCAGAACGGTGGCGACGGCGCCGCGCCCCTTGTCGAGCCGTGATTCAATCACGATGCCTTTGGCCGGCGCGTCTTTCGGCGCTTTCAGCTCCAGCACTTCCGCTTGCAGAAGCACGGCGTCGAGCAGCGCGTCGATGCCGTTGCCGGTTTTCGCCGAAACTTCGACGAACTGCACATCGCCGCCGTACGCTTCGGGAATCACATTTTCGGCGACCAGTTCTTGCCTGACCCGCTCCGGGTTGGCATCGGGTTTGTCGATCTTGTTGAGGGCGACGACGACCGGCACATTGCCGGCTTTGGCATGGGCGATCGCTTCTTTGGTTTGCGGCATCACGCCATCGTCGGCGGCAACGACCAGAATCACAATATCGGTGACTTTGGCGCCGCGCGCCCGCATCGCGGTGAACGCTTCGTGGCCGGGGGTGTCGAGGAACGTGATGATACCCTTCGGCGTTTCGACATGATAAGCGCCGATGTGCTGAGTGATGCCGCCGGCTTCGCCGATGGCGACTTTGGTGCGACGGATGTAATCGAGCAGTGAGGTCTTGCCATGATCGACGTGCCCCATTACGGTGACGACCGGCGCGCGCGGCAGTAACTCAGCACTGCTGTGGCTCGATGCTTCGTCGGCAACCAGCAGCGCATCGGGATCATCCGGTTTGGCGGCAATCGCTGTGTGCCCCATTTCCTGAACGACGATGATCGCAGTTTCCTGATCGAGCATCTGATTGATGGTGACCATCATACCCATTTTCATCAGCGTCTTGATGACTTCTGCTGCCTTTACCGACATCTTGTGCGATAAATCGGCGACGGTAATCGTTTCCGGCACCACGACCTCGCGAACAACGGGCGCCATCGGCGCTGGTGTCGGCGCTTCGGCCTTTTCTTCGCGTCGACTCTTGCCCCCCTTGGGCGAACGCCAGCCCGCTGCTGCGCTGCCGCCACGCTGCTTCAATCCACGCCGGATTTCTTCGTTGCGATCGGCGGCCTCGCGCAAAGTGGTTTTTGCTTTTTCTTTTTTGGTTTCTTTCTTGTGCGCCGGGCGGTGCAAGGTGCCTTTCAGTTCGGTGGGCGGTTTTTCCGCTTCTTCAAGAGGAGCTTTTTCTGCGGCTGTCTTCGCCGATGCCCGCGCTGCTTTTTCTGCTTCTTCGCGTTCCTTTTTGTTGCGACGCGCTGTTTCCAGTTCCTGTTTGCGGCGTAAATCTTCTTGCTGGCGCGCGATCAATTCCTGCGCCCGTTGCTCTTCGGCGCGGCGGGAGGCCAATTCTTCCGGCGTCAATACCGGCATCGGCTTGCGCGCTTTGGTTGTTGCCGTAGCTACAGATGGCTCTTTTTCAGCCGCCGCCGTTTTCTTTTTTGAGGCTTTCTTCTCGCCAGCGGCCGCTTTGCGGGCGGCTGCTTTGCTGGCGGCAGCGGCAGCCAGCGCGGCTTTTTCCGGTGTTGATGGCGAAGCTACGCGAGCACCGACCCTGGGCGCCGATTCGCTCTGAGAGGCTGCAAGTTCAAGCGTTTCCGGCGCCGAATCGACGGCTTCAACAGACTCTACGGACTCTGCGGTGGGCAGCAACGGCTCAACTGGTTCCGGTAATTCGGTGATTGCTGCTGTCGGAACGGCTTCGCTTTCCTCACGGCGCACCAGCACCCGTTTTTTGCGGACTTCGACCTGAATGGTACGGGCTTTACCGGAAGCGTCCGGGGTTCGGATTTCCGAAGTCTCCTTACGCGTCAAGGTAATCCGTTTCTTCGGCTCGACAGCGCCGTGTTGCTGGCGCAAATAATCAAGAAGGGCCGCTTTGTCTTTGGCGGTGAGCTTGTCGCCGACTTTTTTGTCTTCAATGCCAGCAGCGGCCAACTGCTCAAGCAGTGTGGCGACCGGCACTTTGAGTTCTTCGGCGAAAGTTTCTATAGTGGTTTGCAGCATCCTGTAAGTCTCCTGCACGATCCATTAGGGTGTGACGGCGGAGGGTTCGTCGCCGCTTTCATCTTCAAACCAATGGGCGCGGGCTTTCATAATCAAATCTTGAGCGGCCTCTTGGGGCATCTCTGTTATCTCGATCAATTCATCGACGGCGAGATCAGCAAGGTCGTCGCGCGTCTTGATGTCGTGTTTGGCAAGTTCTGCCGCCAGCGATGGCGACATTCCCGGAAGCTGCAACAGCGCTTCTTCGACGCCTTTGAGGCTTTCCTCAAGCGCGATCGCGTCGGTTAACAGTGCGTTACGGGCGCGCTTGCGCAGTTCTTCGACCGTTTCTTCATCGAACGCTTCAATCTCCAGCATTTCATGGATCGGTACATAAGCAACCTCTTCAAGCGAGGAGAAACCCTCGGAAATCAGAATATCGGCGACTTCATCATCAACATCGAGTCTTACAGTGAAGAGTTGCCGAAGTTTCGCGCTCTCCTCCTCGGCTTTTTTCTGCGACTCCTCGACATTCATCAAATTGATTTGCCAGCCGGTCATCTCGGACGCCAGCCGCACGTTCTGGCCGCCGCGACCGATGGCGACCGCCAGATTTTCTTCATTCACGGCGACATCCATGGCGTGCTTGTCTTCATCGACGACAATGCTCTGCACTTCGGCTGGCGCCAGCGCGTTGATGACATACTTCGCCGGGTCTTCTGACCACAACACAATATCGACACGCTCTCCGGCCAGTTCGTTGGTGACGGCGGTCACACGCGAGCCGCGCATGCCGATGCAGGTGCCTTGCGGGTCGAGACGCGGGTCATTCGATTTGACGGCGATTTTGGCGCGCAGGCCGGGGTCGCGGGCGGCGCCCATAATTTCGATCAATCCCTCTTCAATTTCCGGCACTTCCAGCTCAAACAGGCGCACCAGAAACTCCGACGCGGTACGCGACAGAATCAGTTGCGGCCCCTTGGCCTGACGATCGACCTTCATCACATAAGCGCGGACACGATCGCCAACTCGCAGGTTTTCCTTAGGGATGAGTTGATCGCGCGGGATGATGCCTTCGACCTTACCGGATTCAATAATCACATTGCCACGCTCGATGCGCTTGACTGTGCCGTTGAGCAAATTGTCCTGGCGTTCAAGAAAATCGTTGATGATTTGTTCGCGCTCGGCATCGCGGATGCGCTGGAGAATGACTTGCTTGGCCGCCTGTGCGCCGATGCGACCGAATTCGGCGGCCTCCAGCGGCTCTTCGACGATGTCGCCGATATGGAGTTCTTTTCCCTGCTCGATGGCGTCGGTCATGGCGATTTGTCGAGATGGCTCTTCATGTTCTTCATCGGGAACAACCGTCCAGCGCCGGAACGCTTCATAGTCGCCGGTGTCGCGGTTGATGACTACGCGCACATCGACTTCTTCCTTGAAGCGTTTTTTGGTCGCCGAAGCCAGCGCAAATTCCAGCGCCGCAAATACGATTTCGCGCGGCACGTTTTTCTCGCGTGCCAGCGCATCCGCCAGAAGCAGCAAATCACGGTTCATTTTGCTTTTCTCCACTCTAACTTGGGAACGAGCCGCGCCCGTTCAATTTGGTGATGCTCAATTGCCAATGTTGCGCCGGCGCGTTCGGTTAGCACCCGATCGCTTTCGACGCCGCACAACAGCACTTTCATTTTGCGACTGCCCTCGATCGGCTCGCGCAGCGTTAGTTGCGCCTCGGAGCCGGCAAAGCGGACGAAATCCGCCAGTTTCCTGAGAGGGCGGTCGAGGCCAGGCGACGAGACTTCCAAGCGGTCGTAATCAATATTTTCGACGGCGAAAAGGCGCGACAAGTGATGACTGACCGCAGCGCAATCATCGACGGTCACTCCCGAAGTCGTATTTTCCGGCGTGTCAATAAAGACGCGAATCGTCCGGCCTTTGGGAGACATTTCCCAATCTGCCAGCTCGAAGCCCAATGCGGGCAACGTCGTTTCCAGAAGTTCGCCGATATTCAAATTCAATTTACCAAATCGCGTGAAAAAAAAATGGGCTGTGGACAGCCCATTTCTGATAGTTGTTCTGGCGGATTTTAACACAAAACGCCCGGTTTTTTTAACAACGTCGTTGAAGTTCTTCGTGCGCTCCAAGTCTCCGCAAGATTCCGGATGTCATACCCGCGGGATGCACGAGCCGCAATCTCGGGGTTCGCGCGTTCCCGACAGCTTACACCCGGATGCTCGGACAGCGCTTTGCCCACCTGGCGGCTTGTTGCGCAGGGGCTTTTCTCGCACGGATGGGAACGAGAGGAGGGTCGGGCGACACGGCTGTTACATGCGGCGATGCCACACACATCTCGGTGTGGAATGATGCGGTGATGCGATGCCTTTTTGATTTTTGAAAGCTGGCCGCTGATGCTTGTCTTACCCGGATGTTTCCCTCGAAGCGCGTTTGCGTTCGTGCTCTTTCAGAAAGCGCTTGCGGATACGAATGGATTGTGGCGTGATTTCGGCCAGTTCGTCGTCGGCGATGAATTCGACGGCGTATTCGAGGGTGAGTTTGATCGGCGGCGTCAGCAGGACGGCGTCGTCCTTGCCGGAAGCGCGAACATTGGTGAGTTTTTTTCCTTTGATCGGATTGACGACCAGATCATTGTCGCGACTGTGGATGCCGATCACCATTCCTTCATACAATTTATCGCCGGGCGAGACGAACATACGTCCGCGCTCCTGCAAGTTCCACAGTGCGTAGGCGACGGCGTCACCCTCTTCTTGCGAGACCAATACGCCATTACGACGTTCGGGAATGTCCCCTTTGACGGGGGCGTAGCTGTCGAAAACGTGGCTCATGATGCCCGTGCCGCGCGTCAGATTCAGGAATTCGCCTTGAAAACCGATCAAACCGCGCGCCGGAATCCGGTAATCAATCCGGGTACGGCCCCGGCCATCGGATTCCATGTGCACCATTTCACCACGGCGCGGGCCGAGCACTTCCATCACGCCACCCTGATGCGAATCTTCGACATCGACCGACAGAAATTCATAAGGCTCGCAAGTGACACCGTCAATCTCGCGCAAAACGACGCGCGGTCTTGATACGGCCAACTCATAACCTTCGCGGCGCATGTTCTCGATCAGAATCGTCAAATGTAATTCGCCGCGCCCCGAGACCAGAAATACATCGGTGTCTTCGGTGTCCTCAACGCGCAACGCGACGTTGGTCAGCATCTCTTTGTGCAGACGGTCGCGGATATTGCGTGAGGTCACGTATTTCCCCTCGCGGCCGGCGAGCGGCGAGGTGTTGACCTGAAATTGCATCGATAACGTCGGCTCGTCAATCGCAATCGGTGGCAGCGCTTCGGGTTCGGCAATATCAGCCAGTGTGGTGCCGATCGAAAGGTTGTCGATACCGCTGACCAGCACGATGTCGCCGGCTTCGCCTTCCTCAATCGGTACGCGATCGAGGCCGGAGAAGCCGAGCACTTGCGAGATTTTGGCACGTATCGGCGCTTCGTTCGGCGTCAACGCGATCACTTCCTGGTTGGGGCGCAAACGACCACGGCGGATGCGGCCGATGCCGAGCCTGCCGATGTACGACGAGTAATCGAGCGAGCTGATTTGAAACTGCAACGATCCGTCGGGATCGCCTTCGGGAGCCGGCACATGCACCAGAATGGCCTCATAGAGTGGGCGCATGTCGCCCTTGGCGGCTTCGCCGGAATAGACGGCTTGAATATCAGTAGTCGCCCAGCCGTTCAGCGCCGAAGCGTAGATCACCGGGAAATCGAGTTGCGCTTCGGCCGCACCGAGGCGGTCGAACAAATCGAAAGTTTGATTGACCACCCATTCGGGGCGCGCGCCGGGGCGATCTACTTTGTTGACGACGACGATGGGGCGCAGATGTTGGCGTAGCGCTTTCATCGTGACGAAGCGCGTTTGCGGCATCGGCCCTTCAACCGCGTCCACCAGTAACAGCACGCCATCGACCATGCCCAATACGCGTTCAACTTCGCCGCCGAAATCGGCGTGGCCAGGCGTATCGACGATGTTGATGCGCGCATCGCCGTAGCGGATCGCGCAGTTTTTCGAGAAGATCGTAATGCCACGCTCGCGCTCGATGTCGTTGCTGTCCATCACCCGCTCGCCGACGGTTTGATGTTTGGCGAAAGTGCCGGACTGGACGAGCAGTTTATCGACCAGCGTGGTTTTGCCGTGATCGACGTGCGCGATGATGGCAATGTTGCGTAACTGACGGGAAGGCATAAATATAATTCTATTGAATAATCGGAGAACCGCGATGACCGGGGACCCGGAGAAAGAGGCGCCGGAGCGCCAAAAAGGAGCTTTAACGTACGAAAGGCCGCAAATGTATCATTTTTTCCCGGAATCGCGGCAGCTTTTTTCAGTTTCCCGACGGTTTCCGGTATAGTTACGTCATTGATTCAGGAGGATGTTTCGTTGAGTGATATGAGTTTTGCCGAGCTGGGGTTGTGCCCGGAGGTGCTGAAGGCGGTTGGAGAAGCGGGTTATACGACGCCGACGCCGATCCAGCGGCAGGCCATTCCCGTGATTTTGGCGGGACATGATGTGATGGGCGGCGCCCAGACCGGTACCGGCAAGACAGCCGGTTTTACCCTGCCGTTGTTGCACAAATTGATGCCGTATGCCAATACCAGCCTGTCGCCGGCGCGGCATCCGGTGCGGGCGCTGGTGCTGACGCCGACCCGCGAATTGGCGATCCAGGTCGAAGCATCGGTACAAACGTATGCCAAATACACCGGATTACGCTCGACAGTGGTTTACGGCGGCGTCAATATCAAACAGCAAACTCCGGTGGTCAAGGCCGGCGTCGAAATTCTGGTGGCGACGCCAGGGCGTTTGCTCGATCATCTCGAACAAAAAAGCGTGTCGCTGTCGCAAGTGACATTTCTTGTGCTCGACGAAGCCGACCGGATGCTCGACATGGGGTTTATTCCCGACATCCGGCGGATCATGAGACTCCTGCCGAAAGAGCGGCAAAGTTTGCTGTTCTCAGCAACCTTCTCGGCGGACATCAAAAAACTCGCCGAGGACATGCTGAAAGCGCCGAAATTGATCGAAGTAGCACGTCGCAACGCGGCCGCTGAAACCGTCAAACAAAGCGCCTACCATTGCCCGTCTGACCAAAAGCGCGCTCTGCTCGAACATCTCGTCAAATCGCGCAACCTGTGGCAAACCCTGTGCTTCGTTCGCACACGACACGGTGCGTCGCGGCTGGCGCGGCTGCTTGAAAAATCCGGGCTGGCGGCGGAGGCGATCCACGGCGACAAAACGCAATCGGCGCGTATCGCCTCGCTGGAAAAATTCAAGGAAGGCAAAACGCAAATACTCGTCGCGACCGACGTGGCGGCGCGTGGCCTCGACATTGAAGAGTTGCCGGTCGTGATTAATTACGAAATGCCGAACGTGCCCGAAGATTACGTCCACCGAATTGGCCGTACCGGTCGCGCCGGCGCTGAAGGCGAAGCGATCTCGCTGGTGTCGCCCGACGAGGAAAAATACCTCGCCGAAATCGAAAAACTGATTCGCAAAAAAATCGAGCGCGTCGAAGTTGAAGCGGGCGTGCTGGAAGCGCCGCGTCGCACTGCGTCGCATGAAAGCAAGAGCGATCATCCGACGCCCGAACGGTCAACCCGCAGAAGCAGCGGCTCATCGGCCGAGCGCAGAACCCGCAAGAGCGGCAATCTGCCGGCCGAGCGTGCAACAGGAAACGAAGCGGGCAGTGAAGGGAGATCGCGCCAGGAAGAGCGCGAAGCGGCTTACGCCAAAAATCCCGATCAACCGCTGCCGAAAAAACCGGCGCGCCCTTCGGCGAAGAGCGGAACGCCGCCGCCAAGCGCCGCGCTGGTGCGCCAACATCTTGCGGCATTGGGACGCGGCTTGGCGTCAAAGCAAAGGCCGGTGCCGGCGCTGCTGATGAAGCGGGCGAAACAAGCGGAAACCCATGTCGATCAGGGGAGTGTGAAAGAGAGCAGTCCGGGAGCGACGACCGGGCGACGGCGGTCAACGAAGAAAAAGAAAGAGGAATAGGGGCGGGCGCCTCGAGCATCGTGTGTCGGGCGAAGCACAACGAATACCCCTTGCTCGTTATCCTCGCGAAAGCGGAAGTTTTCTTTGCGCTTTTTGCGGTTAAACGCTTTCCCTCGCACACCGGCATGCAAACTTCAATCACACCTTCGAAAAAATAAGCCGCAACCCGAAACCGATGAACAAACAACCGGCGGCGCGATCAATCCACCCGGCGGCGCGTTGATAGAAACGACGGACGGGAGGAAGCCCGAAGACGGCGACGACAAAGACGAACCACAACAAAGATTCGACAACGACCAACAGAAAAATACCCCAACGCGCGCTGGTCTCGACATTGGGGCCGACGAACAACGAGAAAACGCTGCCGAAATAAACCAGCGCCTTCGGATTGGACAGATTGACCAATAGACCGCGTAAAAATGTTTTGAAATTTCCGGTAGAAGTGATGAGCGCATCGGAAGCGAGAGCTTCTTCGACGGTGATTTTCGGTGGCGGCGCGGTGGCGCGTTTCAGCGTTGGTCGCCACATCAGCCATCCCAGCCAACACAGATAAAGGCCGCCCACGATGGTAATGCCTTCGTGCAGCCAGACCATTTGTTGCAGCAGCAGGTGAAGGCCGAGGAGTGCGATCGCTGCCCAGGCCGCAATTCCCAGCACAATGCCCAGCACGCCACAGAGCGCGTTGCGTCGCGTCAACCGCGCGGCAGTTTGCGAAACGAAAAAGAAATCAGGTCCCGGGCTCATCAACGCCACAAGGTGAACCACGGCGACGGTGAGAAAAAGAATCATGTATATGCTCCCAACAGTGTCAAAATCAGTGGCGTGGTAAACGCCGCGAGCAGGGTGGAAAGGACGAGGCTGGTGGCGACCGGCGCCTGCATCGTTTGAAACTGCCGCGCCATCAGATAAACATTGATGCCGACCGAGCACGACGCCAGAAGAACGACGACGCGTGTTTCCATTGTAGGCAATCCCAACAACCACGCCAGTCCCCAGACGACCAGCGGTTGAACAGCGAGTTTCAATGCGCAAATGGCGAGGCTTTGTTGCCAACCCTGACGGACATCGTATTCGGCGAGCCCCATCCCAAGTACGATCAGCGCCATTGGCGCGGCGGCCTGCGCAATCATCGACAGCGGCTCGCCGATCAACATCGGCAGCGGCAGGCCGGTCAGTCCGAACGCCGAGCCGGCAAGAATACCGGCGACGATCGGATTGGTGAGAACATTTTTCGCCATCAAGCGAAACCCGGTCAGCGAAAAACTGCCGTGGCGCGCCCATTCGACCGAGATCGTTACAAGCGTCCACAGAATCAGCGCGTTGAACACCAGCACCAACGCGACCGAAGGCACGGAAGCCTCGCCGAGCAACAGTTTGGCCAGCGGCAGACCGAGCAATACGTTGTTGGAGAAGACGCCGCCCAGTGCGAAAACCGACGAAGCCACACCATCAAGGTTAAAAATCCAGGCGGCAACGAGGCGGCCGACGGCGAAAACGATAAGGCAACTTCCGAAAAAAGCGATCAATAAACGGCTGTCGACCGGCGGCAACGAGGAAAAATCGCTCATGGTCCGAAACAAAAATGCCGGCAACGCCAACGAAAACACGAAGCGGGTCAGCGCATCGGAAACACTCTTGGGCCATCGCCCCCAGCGCACCAGGCCGTAGCCGATGAACACCAGCAGAAAAAGTGGCGCTGCAAGAAAAAATTGATGGACGAGAACGGCAAACATATCGGCAGCAGGGTATCAGGAATCGGCTTCGCCGTCATTCTTGATAAAAATCACTACAGACAATGGAAGGTCGGGGCGAGTGAAAGGAGTCCAAAAAAACACACGGCCCATTACAGGCCGTGTGTTTTGTCGGGAAAACGCCCAAAGCGTCAAATAGTACAAATGCAAAGATGTCGCATGGCTACGCCTTGCATAACGTTATGCTGTCAGCACCTTCTTCGCTGCTGAGCATACCCCGTTCCACCAACCGCGATGCCGCCGAGCAGCAGCGTGAAC
>Ga0209628_10000035_pt1 | contig 63778 bp, 60 predicted proteins | sample TergutCu122P4_FD_187285 | JGI IMG/M metagenome (GOLD analysis project Ga0209628, IMG submission 187285) | Cubitermes ugandensis P4 segment gut microbial communities from Kakamega Forest, Kenya - Cu122 P4 (SPAdes) (version 2) | ecosystem: Host-associated > Arthropoda: Insects > Digestive system... | reverse complement strand
CCGTTTCCGGCAATCCGATGATCGAACATGTCTGGCTCGGTGATGTTCCCGTTGCGGCGATCAAGAATGGTTCTGTATTTTACGTTTACCCCGACCATCTCGGTACACCGAGAGCGATCACCGATACGGCAAATCAAACCGTTTGGTACTGGAACTACGATGAACCGTTTGGCGCGACAGATGCGAACGAGAATCCAAACGGAGCAGGAGTGTTTGCTTACAACCTTCGTTTCCCGGGGCAATACTTCGACGACGAAACAGGGCTGCACTATAACTGGCACAGAGACTACAATCCGGAGACGGGGAAGTATATTCAGAGTGATCCGATTGGGTTGATGGGTGGGATCAACTCCTACGGCTATGTGGCGGGAAATTCGTTACTTTATAGCGATCCTAAAGGGCTAGCCACCATAGATCCGATAAGTAGGTGGCTAGCTCCGTTCATTATAAGCTGTGCGAGCGGAGCGGCTACAAGCATAATCGTAGGGTGGGGAAAGGATACAGGAAAATGCTGTTACTCAGAAAAAGGGGAGTTAATAGATTGTGCTAGGAAGATTTCTCCTTGCGATGCTTTTTACAGAGGGATCGCAGGATGCGTAATGGGAATGATTGATGTAAGAGGATATGGTGTACGTGGTGGTGCTTTAATAGGGCTTGCTTATGGAGCAGTACTCCGGGCGGCATTAGAAAAAATCATTTCTTGTCCTTTTTCTGAATAGCCCTCTGTAAGTTCTATGAAAGCGCCCCTTTATTTATTATTGGCAACCCTTGAGGTGCTCTCGCTTCCTTTGGGAGGTGCGTTTCTTATCAAGGCAGTAGAGCAAGAAGGATTTCTTTTACGTTTATTTCTTTTGTTATTGTCCAGCATATCTTTTTTTGCTTATAACTGGTCGTGGCGCAATTACACAGCTTTGCTGGCAGGTCGAATAAGGGCGGTACAGTTATGGCCGGCGTGCAAGGCTGCTCCTATAAAGGAAGCGTTAAGAAAATGGAAGAGAGGAGTTCTTTCGCTAATGTTCTTTTTTTTAGGGATTATTTTCATTCTTTCTGCTTTTTCTATATTAGATTTTGCACTTGCTTGGTGGTGGAAGATAGTGTTGCTTTTTTTAGGAATTATCCTTGGGAATATTTCTATTCTATTAAACCGATCGCTGCATGTTGAATTTAATAAAACATAGCCCGCGTAGGTCGGGGTGAGCTTGCGAACCCCGACGTTGGAAAAAACTGTATGGAACACTGCCGCGCCATCAACAACCAGCCGCTGCTCAACAACATCGCCTACGAGCCCTTCGGCCCGATCAACGGCTGGACATGGGCGAATGGAACAAACTACAAAAAAACCTACGACCCAAACGGCAGAATCACCAAGACAACACTGCCTGACCTTCCTGCTGCGCATCACAACTTCGACTACGACAACCTCAACAGACTGACCCGCGCCGAAGCCATCGGTGGTGATTTGATGCTTTACACCTACGACGCCACCGGCAACCGCACGGCGAAGACCACCAACGGCGAACAACACATCTACGCCAACGACAAACAGAGCAACCGACTCCTTCGCGTCGAAGTGCTGATGAAATATCAGGTAAGTGATCGAAACCAGTTTTTTAAACGCAGTAAGTGTCGCGCTGTTGCCCATGGTCGTTCCGGTGCACCGATCAGCACCAGCGCCAGCAGAATCAGCCCGATTCCGACCCCTTCCGCTTTGTCGGGCTTTTCGCCCAGCAGCCACCAGGCCCACATCACGCTCATCACCGGCACCATCAAGGTCGAAAGCCCAGCCACGCCGGTCGGCAATACGCGCAGGATGAACAACCATAAGGCCCAGGCCAGCGCTGTTGCCAGTATGGCGTTATAGCCCAACGCCAGCAGCACATACGACGACCAGATGATCGGCGTTTCGTGGGTGATGATCGCCAGTACCGCCAATGCCGCTGCGCCGACAGCCATTTGCCAGGCCACCAGGCTGAGCAGGTCAACCGATTGATGGCGGAAGGCGCGTTTGGCGATGACCGATCCTGCCGCCCAGGATGCACCTGAGGCTACTGCCAGCAAGGAACTCAGCAATGTTCCCTGCCATCGCCAGGGCTGGATGACGAACAGCATGCCGATTGCCGCAATCGCGATAGCGGCGTACTGGGGCAAACGCGGTCTTTCGTTGAGAAACAGCGCCGCCAGCAGGATCACCCAGAAGGGCATGGTATAGACGAGCACGGCTGTTTTGCCTGCCTCGCTTGCGATTAACGCCAGTTGTGACAGCCCGGCCATCCCGGCTGTCTGCAATAGCCCGATCCACAGTACAGGGCGCCAGGGCGGCGGCTTCAGCGAGCGTCCCGACAGCGGCAGCAGGATCAGCAGCAGCAATGCGCCAAGAACGCAGCGCAGCGCTGCGAAGTCGAGCGCGCCGACGAAGGGAAGCACCCACTTCACCACTGTCCAGTTGGAACTCCAGATCAGTGTCAGCGTGATCAGCGCCAGTATGGCGAGGCCCAGGGCTTTACGATTGTGCATTGTTCCAGGGAGGGCACGTGGGCTTAAGGTTTTTTGGTTTGCGGTATTGCCGGATTATAGTTCTAACCCTCTTTCTACCCCAACCCTCTCCTAGAAAAGGAGGGCTTTATGCCTGTGGTGGGGCTTTCAACAAAGTAAAGGGCGGGTTTGAAACCCACCCTTTACATTCTGAGCCTTCGCGTGGAGTGAAGTTTTTCTGATACTTGATTCCCGACTTCTGATGCCTGATTACATCCGCTCGATCATTGCCTTTCCGAAGCCTGAGCATGAGACTTGTGTGGCGCCTTCCATCAGTCGCGCGAAATCGTAGGTCACTTGCTTTGCCTGAATTGCTTTTTCCATCGCTTCAATGATGAGGTCGGCTGCTTCAAACCAGCCCATGTGGCGCAACATCATTTCCGCCGAAAGGATGATCGAACCGGGGTTGACGTAATCTTTTCCGGCGTATTTCGGCGCTGTTCCGTGCGTCGCTTCAAACATCGCCACCGAGTCCGACAAATTGGCGCCCGGCGCGATACCGATACCGCCGACTTGCGCCGCCAGCGCGTCGGAAATGTAATCGCCGTTCAGGTTCATGGTGGCGATCACGCTGTATTCGGCCGGCCGCAACAGGATTTGTTGCAGGAACGCATCGGCAATCATGTCCTTGATCACGATTTCCTTGCCGGTTTTCGGGTTCTTGAATTGGCACCACGGGCCGTCGTCGATCAGTTGCGCGCCGAACTCTTTTTGCGCCAGCGCATAGCCCCAATCGCGGAACGCGCCTTCGGTGAACTTCATGATGTTGCCTTTGTGCACCAGCGTCACCGACGGCTTGTCGTTGTCGATGGCGTACTGAATCGCTTTGCGCACCAACCGTTCGGTACCTTCGCGCGAGATCGGTTTGACGCCGATCCCGGACGTTCCCGGAAAGCGAATTTTCTTGACGCCCATTTCTTTCTGGAAGAACTCGATCACTTTTTTCGCTTGCGGCGTCCCTTCCTGCCATTCGACGCCTGCGTAAATGTCTTCCGAGTTTTCACGAAAGATCACCATATCGGTTTTTTCAGGCGCTTTAAGCGGTGACGGTACGCCTTTGAAATAGCGGATCGGTCGCAGACACACATACAAATCCAGCTCTTGTCTTAACGCCACGTTGAGCGAGCGGATACCACCGCCGACCGGCGTGGTCAAAGGTCCTTTGATCGACACAACGTATTCTTTTAATGCATGCAATGTTTCATCCGGCAACCAGGTGTCTTTATCGTAAACGTGCGTCGCTTTTTCACCGGAATAGATTTCCATCCAACTGATCTTGCGTTTGCCGCCGTAGGCTTTGTGCACTGCTGCATCGACGACCTGAATCATAACCGGCGAAATATCGACGCCGATACCGTCGCCTTCAATATAGGGGATGATCGGATGGTTGCTGATGTTGAGAGAGAAATCGGCGTTGACAGTAATTTTGTCGCCGGCGGGGACTTTGATGTGCTGATAGTTCATGGTACTCCTTCTATAAGGACGAAAACGTAAGCAAGACAGAAAGACCCGGTGTCGCGCTGTGCAGCGCGCAACAGGCAAGGCGGCATCATGCACCATGATGGCATTGCGCGCAAGCCCGCGATAGCACCACTTCCGGTATGGTTGTTTCCATAGCGAGTTAGGAGTGTCTTGAGCTATTGAGTGTCGCGCGGCAAATACCACATTACGATTATGGATGATGGCGGTTAGGCGCACGGACATGAAAAAGCCGCTCCGTTTTCACGGAGCGGCTTTTGGGCACTACTAACAGTCTGTGATGCTGCATCAGCCAATGCTGACGCAGTGACGTGTTCAATGCATCGCTGCTTTGAACGCGCCCAGCCCTGTTTCCGAACGAACCTTCTGATCTTCAAAGGCTTCCCGTTCCTGCTGCGCCTGGCCGCTGCGATCAAGCAGCGAAATGATCCAGATGCTTAAGAACGCCAACGGCATGGAGAAGATCGCCGCTGAGGTGTAGGGGAACGGTGCGCTGCCTTTGGGATTACCCAAAGTCGCTTCCCAAACAGCCGCTGACAGCACGGTCATCACCAACGCCGAGATCAGGCCGATGAAACCGCCGATAACCGCGCCTTTGGTCGTGCATCCCTTCCACAGGATCGAGAGGAACAATGCCGGGAAGTTGGCCGACGCCGCGATCGTGAAGGCCAGCGCCACCATGTAGGCAACGTTCTGTTTCTCGAACACCACGCCGAGGAAGATTGCAATGACGGCGAGAACAACGGTGGTTAATTTGGAGACCCGCAGCTCTTGTTGCGACGTAGCCGTCCCCTTCTTGATCGCCGACGCATACAAGTCGTGCGACACTGCCGAGGCGCCGGAAAGCGTCAGCCCTGCCACCACGGCAAGAATCGTCGCGAAAGCCACTGCCGACATGAAGCCGAGGAAGGCATTGCCGCCGACCGCATTGGCCAGATGCACAGCAGCCATATTGGCGCCGCCGCGCAACACGCCGTTCGCGTCGAGGTAGTCAGGATTCTTGCTGACGAAAACGATAGCGCCAAAGCCGATGATGAAGGTCAGGATGTAGAAATAACCGATCCAGGTCGTCGCCCACAGCACGCTCTTTCTTGCCTGTTTGGCGTCAGGTACGGTGAAGAAACGCATCAGGATGTGCGGCAGGCCGGCCGTACCGAACATCAGCGCTATCCCCAGGGAAATCGCGGAGATGGGGTCTTTGACGAATCCGCCCGGTCCCATGATCGACGCGCTCTTCTTGACATCGACCGCAGCCGTAAAGAGTTTCTCCGGGCTGAAGCCGTAGTTCCACAAGACCATGAACGCCATAAACGTCGCGCCGCCGAGCAGCATACACGCTTTGATGATCTGCACCCAGGTCGTTGCGGTCATCCCACCGAACAATACATAGATCATCATCAACGCGCCGACGATAATGACGGCGTAGATGTAATCCAGACCGAACAGCAGTTTAATAAGCTGTCCCGCGCCTACCATCTGCGCAATCAGGTAGAACAACACCACTACCAGCGTTCCCGACGCCGCGAAGACCCGAATAGGCGTCTGCTTGAGCCGGTAGGCCAGCACGTCAGCGAAGGTAAACCGTCCCAGGTTACGCAACCGTTCTGCCATCAGGAAGGTGATCAACGGCCAACCCACCTGAAAACCGATCGCATAAATCAAACCATCAAAGCCGGTCGCCATCACCGCTGCGGAAATCCCCAGAAAGGACGCTGCCGACATGTAGTCGCCGCCGATCGCCAAACCGTTCTGGAAGCCGGTGATGCCGCCGCCGGCTGTATAGAAGTCCGCTGCCGAACGGGTACGCGATGCCGCCCATTTGGTAATCAGCAGCGTCGCCCCGACGAACACAAAGAACATGATGATTGCTGTCCAGTTGGTCGCCTGCTTTTGTGTTTCTTCAATCGTTCCTGCCGCCCAACACAGTCCGGGCAGGATGGTCGCCAGCAAGGCGGCCGCGTTTAACCCAATCCCCCTGAAGGCTTTCGCTTGCAAGGAAACTCTTTGCATCATCACTCTCATGATTTCACCTCTTTTTCAAGAATTTCCTTCACTGTGCGATCGAAATCCCGGTTAGCCTTGTTGACATAGATCGCCACCACAATAATTGTCAACAAAATGACGCCGAACCCTGCGGGTATTCCCCAGGTGGTGGTCATTCCGTCTGCAATAGGTGCTGCAAACAGCGATTTGTCAAAGGCGATTACCAGAATAAAGCCGTAGTAAGCCAAAAAAACCAGAATGGTCAGAAACCAACCCAAGGTATCGCGCGTTTTGAGCAACTGCTGATACTGGGAGTTTTGTTGAATCCGCCGCGTTAATTCCGAGGCCATTTGTTTCCTCCTTGTTAATGATGGGTTAACCCGCAGATAGACTAACAGGTTTTTTGAACAATGAAATAGCGGCGGCAACTAATTTTTTTATCCACAGAAAAAGCAGGGCAATTACTTGTTGCGCGCATGGTACAGCCTTACGACAAGTGTTTGTTTTTACGAAAAAGGTTTTGCTCAGCCGGATAAATACCTCTACTTTGTGTAGAGGTATTTTTATAAATGATGCTTTAGTAATACGCTTTTTCTATGGGCTTTGGTCGGGAGGCTTTGGGGAGGGAGGCGGTATGGGTGCCGACGATATGCCGTAACCCCGCGACTGCAGCGCCAGATACACCATACCAGCCGTGATCGCGTCGTTCAGCGCGTCGTGCCTCGGAAGTGCGGGAACATGAAGGTTTTTGGTGATGGCCTCCCAGCGCAGGTCAATATAGCCATCGGGATAATCGGCGAACCGCCAGTCGTAATAACAACCGGAGACTTCGACCTCGCGGTTGGGCAAGGCCGCTCCCAGCACCGGGCGAAGATGCTTGTTCAGCACCGCAACATCGTATTGAAGATAATAACCAAGCAGCGTTCTGCCGCCGATGAAGTGGAGAAATTTCTGCAAGGCATCCTGTAGCGGCAGACCCGTGTCAATATCGCGCGGGCGCAGCCCGTGCACCCGAACATTTTGATGGTCGAGCGCCCGCTGCGGCTTGATCAAAGTATAAAACGCGTCTTTGACGCAAAGGCGATGTCCTTCGATGCGAACGGCCGCGATCGACAAAAGCTCGGCTTCTTTGACTTTAAGCGAGGTGGTCTCGCAATCAATGCTGACCAAAACGCCGTCATCCTCACTCAACAACGAGCGGTAGGGTTCTTGCAGGCGACGCATTCGCCAGAGGTGCCGCCAGTTTTGCCATAGCTTTCCGTGCATATCAGAACCTGTCGAGGTGATAGCGCTGGTTGATCATCTGCTTGAACCGCTTCACCACCAGCAGCGCATCTTTCAGCAAATCCCGGTCCAGCGTCGAAAGCGACGCCGTATCTATCTCGTTACTTAAACCTTTCTTGATGCGCAACGACTCCAGCCCGGCATCCAGGCGCAAGCGCATCAGAAAAGCCAGCGACTCCGAAATATCGTCGGCCAGCGTTTTCTTCAAAACGTTCTTTGATACCAGCGCATTGAGGCGATCAAACGTATTGGTTGCCATGACGTTCGTCTCCAGCGCCAGAATACGAATACCGTGTACCAACGGGAAAACGCCGGCTTTTTTGAGATCCAGCCGCGCGCTTTCTTCGCGGTTGAGCAACTGCTTCCAGAAACCGCCCTCCGCTTTCTGATTCGGGAATTGCTCGACAGGGCGCGCCATTCGCGCGAACCAGGTATCGTCGTCGGGCAAGCCGGCGCGCAAGGCGTCGCGGCATACCGCCAGCCATGCGGGCGGGCCGCTGACTGTTTCCGCATCGAGGAAAATGGCCAGATTCATCAGCGCATCGCCCTGTGACTGCATTGCCCAATGTTGAAGTGTTCGAATCCATTCCTGCACCGTTTGTCGCCAACCGGGCCGACTTATCATGACTCCGCCCGGACAAAGTGGATAGCCCAATCGAAGCATGTGTTCTGTGAAATGATCAGCGGCTTGCGCAACTTCGTTTTCATCCAGTCCGTCAGCGAGGATCAGCGCATTGTCCTGATCCGTTTTCAGAATCTGCTCGCCGCGCCCTTCGGAGCCTAAAACCAGCAACGCGCTGCCGGCAAAAACAGCAGGAGACGCCACCATCTGCCAAAGGCGCGACATCAACCGCGTGCTTAACACCTGAATCAAGCGCGCCAGTTGCGGCATTTTCATACCTTGTGTCGCCAGCGATTCCACCAATGCTTCCATATCCTGTGCTACCCGGACGAGATCACCGACAGACGAAGCCATTTCTAATTGTTGCGAAATCAAATGAGAATGGTTGGAAAAATAAGAAAGAAGGTCAACCTGCGCCAGTACGCCGACCGGGGCTTCATTCTCCGTGACGACGATACGATGAATATTTTGCCGCGTCATCAGAAGAAGCGCATTGAAAAGATAATCGTCCTTATCGCAGCTCAACAGCGAAAATTGCGCGCGCTCTCCTAACGGCGTTGTATTGGGAACGGAGTTCGCGACGATGTCACGAAAATCGCCAGTCGTAAAAAGCCCGATTTTTTCACCGTCGCGGACGAATACGGAACGGCAGCGCTGCGCTTTCATAAGCCTCGCCGCGTCGGCGACTGTTTCCGTTGCGTTGATAAACACCGGCTTCCGGAAGCCAGCATCGCTGATTTTCGCCGTGAAAAGGTTTTGCCATTCCCGACGATCCCGTTTTTGCGCCAACTGCCCAAACTTGTTGGACACCGTCGCAAAGAAATAAGCGCCGAAAGCCGGGTTCTTTTCCGTCAACGCCAGGACTTCCTGTCTGGGGAATGTACACAGCAGCGCCTCTTCGTGCGCCTCGAATCTGTGGATGGTTTTTCCCGTCGCCAGCGCACGGCAGTCGAATGTTTCATGTTCGCTGTACACGCCGACGATTTCTTCGCCGGCCATCTCGCGCACCAGTCCTTTCAACACCAGGTAAAGGGAATCAACCGTGCCGCCAGCCGGGAGTATGAGCTGATCGTCGCAGAAAAACAAAACATCGGCAGAAGCCGACAACGCGGCCGCTTCTGCTGACGTCAGCAGATCAAACGGCGGATGCGATAGATCAAAGCGAGTTGCTGCCATAACCGACCTCCGAAAAACGGTACGACGATGAACAATCCTTCCTCCCTGAAGAAACGGCGCCGCTTGTTCGGATAGAAGGATATGCGGCTTTCCACTTTACACCGATCAGCGCAAGCCGGACAGAAGGAGCGCGCTTTCGACCGGGGTGCTGCAATAATACAACATTCGCGCCAATCGCTTATTTCGCGGACTTTGCCCGAACGGTTTCGATGCCCTGATTGGCGAGCGCGTCGGCGCGTTCATTACCGGGGTGGCCCGCGTGTCCTTTGACCCAATGCCATTCGATCTGATGGCGGGACGCTTCGCGGTCGAGCGCTTGCCAGAGGTCGATGTTCTTGACCGGGTTCTTTCCTCTTTTCCAGTCCTTTTTTTTCCAGTCGTGAATCCACTGTTCAATACCGTTCTTGACATAACTGGAATCGGTATAAAGCCGCACAACACAAGGACGGGTCAGCGCGGCGAGAGCTTCAATAGCGGCAAGCAATTCCATCCGGTTGTTGGTGGTATGCGCTTCACCGCCGAAAAGTTCGCGGCGGGCTTCGCCGAAAACAAGCAACGCGCCCCAACCGCCGGGGCCGGGATTACCTTTACAGGCGCCGTCAGTATAGATTTCAACGATACGGGTCATGATTATTTTATTTTAACCGCAAAGGGCGCATAGAACAGGTATCAAAGGCCTGGAACCAGGGATCAGAAAACCGGTTCGCGCAGAGGCGTGGAGAAAAATACCCCCTCTCACTTGTGGAAAAGGGGGACGAAAAACCATCCCTACCTCAACCTTTCCCTTGAAAGAGCGCGCACTTGCGGCCTCCGTGTTCCTTGCGCGAGAATTTCTTTGCGCTCTTTGCGGTTCATTAGAAGCGTTTTTCTTGTCCTTGCGGCGTTTTGTGCGCGGCCGCCCAGTTTTTGCGACGGGCGTTGCGTTGCCACACCGGGGTAATCACGCGCATGCCGACTACTTTTTTGACGGCATGCAGGAAATAGACGCCGCCAGCGATTGGCCACCAGCGGTCGCCCGCTTTTTCGATGACATCGCAGCGGGTAAGCCAGTGGGCGCGCGTAAAGGGAGGGGCGTAAACATCAAAACCGCCGCCGATGATATCGAAACCGAGCAGCGCCAGCCAATCCTTGATGCGGTAGGCACTTAGAAAGCGGCCGTTCCACGGCGGCTGTCGGTCTTTGTTGAAACGCTGGCACATGCCGAACAGCGAATAAGGATTGAAACCGACGATTAACAGGCGGCCCTCCGGGCGTAACACGCGATAAGCTTCGCGCAGCAGTTGATGCGGGTCATCGGTAAATTCGAGTGCGTGCGGCATTGCGACCAGATCCATCACGTCATCAGGCAGCGGTAGGGCATGCGGATCAGCGCGAACCTTGGCAGGTGGATCGAAATCGAGCGTCCAGCGGTGCGGAATGCGTGATTGCGCCAGCAGCGGTTGTTGCGGCAATCCGATTTGCAGCGCATAAAAACCGAAGAGATCGGGGACCGTACGATCAAACCAGGCTTGCTCGCGAGCCAGCAGGTATTGCCCGAGCGGCGTCTGCCAGCCATGCGGCGCTTCCGGCGGTGGTGGCGGGTTTGCGGTTGACGGTGAGGTTGACATGTCCGGCGGCAAGTCCGATGATGCGCTCATGATCGAGATTATCCCTGTCTGCGCTTTTACCGACAACTTTATTTGGCTGGTTCACGATGGCCACTATGCCGTGGCGGTGGATGTCGGCGATGCAGCGCCGTTGCTGGAGCAGCTTGATGCGTTGAATCTGACCTTGTCTGCGGTGTTGTGCACGCATCATCATGCCGATCATGTCGGCGGCAATGCGACATTGATAACGCGTTGTCCAGCGTCGGTCTATGGCCCGGAAAATGAGAAAATTCCGGCGCGCACAATGCCATTGTGCGGCGGCGAAACGTTGATGCTGCCCGGCCTTCAAATGCCGTGTCGCGTGCTGGCGGTGCCGGGACATACATTGGGGCATCTGGCCTACATGATCGAGACGCCGGAGGAAACCGCACTTTTTTGCGGGGACACGTTATTTGCCGCCGGCTGCGGCCGTATTTTCGAGGGAACGGCAACGATGATGTGGCAGTCGTTGTCGGTGCTGATGGCGTTGCCGGAGGCGACGCGCATCTATTGCGGGCATGAATACACGTTGTCGAACCTGCGCTTCGCGCGCGTGGTCGAGCCGGATAATGCGGTGCTGGTCGCGCGTATAGCGGCGGTACAGGCGTTGCGTGATGCCGACAAACCGAGTGTGCCATCGACGCTGGCGGAAGAGCGGGCAACCAATCCGTTCTTGCGCGTTGACGTTCCGGCGGTGCGGGCGGCGGCGCACGCTTACAGCGGGTTACCATGTACAACAGCGCCGGAAACCTTCGCTGCACTGCGGGCATGGAAAGACAGTTTTCGCTGATATTGACGCCTGGCGATAGTGCGCCTACTATCCGGGATATTTTGTCATTAAGAATCAGCCGCTCTTCAGGGTGGACGGGCGTTTTTTCGGGGGTTATTTTGCGTTATCTGTTCATGTCGTTCCGTTGTTGTCTTGTTGCCCTGACGGTCGTAGCGCTTTCTTCCTGCGCTTCTCTTCAAAATCAGCCGCCCATCGCCGCCGAAGCGGCCGAGCAAATTGGCGCACCGCCTGAAAACGCGCAGGTGAGGGAGCCCGTTATCGAGACTTCGACGCAACCCGACGAGCCGGTATTTACGCAGGAGCAACAAGCCGAATTGCAGCAATTGCCGCCGCCGGAAACCGATTTGTGGGAAGTGATCGTTAACGGTTACGGCATTCCCGATCTACAAGGGCCGCTGGTCGAAAAATGGGAACAGTGGTACGGCAGCCGTCCCGATTACATCGCGCGAATGATTGATCGCAGCCGCCTGTACCTTTACCACATTGTTCACGAAGTTCAGGCGCGGCACATGCCGATGGAAGTCGCGCTGTTGCCAATGATCGAGAGCGCTTACAATCCCAATGCTTTGTCGAGCAGCAGCGCTTCTGGCATTTGGCAATTCATCCCGTCCACCGGCAAGAATTACGGACTGAAACAGAACTGGTGGGTCGATGAGCGTCGCAACGTGTTGTCGGCAACCGATTCGGCTCTTGATTATCTGCAAAAACTGTACGGTGATTTCAACGATTGGCAACTGGCGCTGGCAGCTTATAACTGCGGCGAGGGTAATGTTGCCCGCGCGCAGACGAAGAACCGCGCCCGCGGTCTGCCAGAAACGTATGAAGCACTGAAGCTGCCGAAAGAAACGACCAATTATCTGCCGAAATTACAGGCGGTCAAGAATATCATTCGCGACCCGGAAAAATACAATCTCGAATTGGCCGATATGCCGGACGCGCCTTATTTCACAGTGGTGAAAACGAAGAAGCGGATGGATGTCAACAAGGCGGTGTCGCTCGCTGAAATGTCGAAAGAAGAATTTCTGGCGCTCAATCCGCAACATAACCGGCCGGTAATCGCCGGGGCCGACGAGTTTACGCTGCTGCTGCCGATCGACAAAGCCGAACTGTTTGCGTCGAAACTGGAACTGGCCGATCAGCCGTTGGTGACCTGGCAGGCTTACCGGTTGCAAAAAGGCGAGACCTTCGCGCAGGTGGCCAATAAATTCGGCATGTCGCTTGAAGCGTTGCGGGCGGTCAACGGCCTCGGGCATCGTGCTCAAGCTCGCGAAGGCGTGACGCTACTGGTGCCGGCGGAGCAGCCGTCGCGGATGGCGGAAGCGTCGCTCACTAAAGCGGTGTTTACCACCGTGCCGTCCGGGCGTGCGTCGTATTACAAAGTCAAGCGCGGTGATACATTGGCGCAGATTGCCAGTCGTCATGGTACGACGGTGGAAGAATTGATGCGGCTCAATGGTTTGAAGAGCACGAAGAATCTGCGCGTCGGCAAGAACATTCGTGTGTATAGAGGAGTGTATAACGATACCGCGCATACAACGTCGCCGTCGGCGGCACCGGATACGGCCAGTACGCACGTTGCGATGGCGGCGCACACGACGTATTACAAAGTGCAGAAAGGCGACACGCTGGGGCGAATTGCTTCCCGTTATCGGGTCAGCGTCCGGGACTTGATGCGTTGGAACGATTTGGCGAACGCCAAAGCATTACGGGTGGGGCAGAGTTTACTGGTATCCGGCGGGGTATCCCATAATATACCGACCCAAGTCGCGGCAAAACAGACAGCGGAAAAACCATCGCCGGCGCGAGCGGGCGGCGATGAACCGCGGGAGGTTGCCTACAACAAAGGGCAGTATTACAAAGTACAAAAAGGCGATACGTTGTTTAATATAGCGCCGCGCTATAACGTCAGCGTCGACGACCTGAAACGTTGGAATAATCTGAAAAAAGCCAGCGCCTTGCAAGCCGGGCAAACGATTCGGATTTCCGGCAGCGTTGATACCAACGTGGCAAAGTCCGACAGGAATTAAACAATGACGGAAACTGTTTCTGAAGAGTCACTGCTGCAATTCCCCTGCGATTTTCCGATCAAGGTGATGGGAAAAAATACAGAAGGGTTCGCGCAGGCCATCGCCGATATTGTCGTCGCTCATGCACCGGACTTCAACCCGGCGACAATGGAGATGCGCCTTTCCAAAGAAAACCGTTATCTGTCGTTGACCGCAACCATACGCGCGACGAGCAAAGAACAACTCGATACGCTGTATCGCGCGCTGACGGCGCATCCGATGGTAAGCGTGGTGCTTTGACAGGCAAGATCAATGGATGATCACCTGGTAATAGATCCTCTTCGAGGCTTCCTGGCTGGTTTCCCAAGAGCGCCGGTATTCAAACACCAATACCTGTACACCCGGCCGGGCGGCAGTGAATGAAAAAATTTCCGTTCCGCCGATACCGGCGCGCGGCTCTGCGCCTTCCGGCGTCGGCGGGACTTCGTAACGTGGGCTGGCGTCGCGCAGCATGCCGCGCATCGGTTCAGTCTGCACCCATTGGTGGCCGGTGGAGTGGTTGCTTTGCAAGCGCACTTCCAATTGCTGGCCGACCTCGAGCGGGATGTCGGCGCCATTAAGTGCTTCGGTGGCGACGGTGCCGTAAACCAGGGACAGCGTTTTTTCGGAATCGACAGATTTGGTGGCGCAACCGGTCAAAGCCACAGCGGTCAGCGCGATGATGGAAACAACAGAGAGCAAATTTTTCATAGGGTGTTCCGGAACGCGAGGGAATGTCCAAACATCAAGTTTACTCCAATGATGCAGCGGGCGTCATCAACGGGATAGAAGGAAAGCAGCGCCGAGAATGACACGGGCGCCGCACCACCACATCCTGCTACCATCGCCCGCGAACTCCAGTCATAAGTTGAATGCCGCCGGTGGCGAAGTCAGCGGCGAGCTGGTAATTCTTGTTGAAGACGTTGTTGACGCGAGCAAACCAAGTCAGCGCGGCGCTATCGGCGAACGTTGGCGTCCATTCGGTCACGAGGTTGACGACGCCGTAGCCGCCGAGGCGCACAGTGTTGGCAGCATCGTCGTAGCGACCACCGCTGGCGACAAAATGGATGGCGTTGTAAAACACGCCGGCGGTCTTGCTGACAGCGACGCTGCCATGCGTTTGGGCGCGGCGCGGCAGCCAGCGACCGGTCTCTTCGTTCTTCGGCGATTGCCGGTCGATCGACCCGGTCAACCCGAAGCCGTAAAAATCGAAATCGGCAGCCAGGGTGACACCGCGCAGTTGCGCGCGATCAACGTTTTCGGGGCGGCACACGCCAGCGTTATGGCAGGTATAAACGATCAAATTGCGAACGCGATTATCCCAGGCGGTCACGCGCCATTCGCCGCGCAGCGCACCCAGAGCGACAGTATGGCGCAGACCGGCCTCGATGGTGCGGCTTTTTTCCGGTACAAGGTCGGGGTTGGAATAACCGGGAAAATAAAGATCGTTAAACGTCGGCGCTTTGAACGCAGTGGCGATACCGGTGGTCAGTTGCCAGTTGGGCGCGAGACGATAGCCATAGCTTGCGCCGCCGTTGGTTTCGCCGCCGTATTGAGAGGAATGATCGTAGCGGCCGGACAGTTGCAGAGAGTGATCGTCGTATCGCCAGCGGTAACTGCCGGTGGCGGAATCGGTGTTGCGTGTGTTCACATCGTAATCGGTGGTGCCGTCAAGGCGCTGTTCATCGCGTTCGAGCGCAAGCAGCAACGAACTGCCGGTGGCCCATGTGGTGAGATCGATTTCGTTTTGCCAGAGGTATTGACGTTCGCGCGAGCGGTAGCGGTAAGTATCGCCGAAACTCAATGTCCGTGAATCATTGAGCATTTCCGAAAGCTGCCACCGGGCTTGCCAGAGGCCGGACAACCGGTGCGAGCCGGCAAGCCGGGTCTGGGAGAATTGCGTTCGGGTGCGGTCGTCGTCGGTGGGGCTCATGTCGATTTGTGCGTCCATCGCGTCGCGCAAGTAAGCAAAGGTGATGCGATGATCGTTATTGGGAACGAACTCCAGCAAAGCGTGTTGATGGTCGTTGCGATAGCCGTCGCGATCTGGGTTGTAGCTGAAATTATCAGGGTTCGTGATGGCGTTGAAACCGCGGCTGTACTCAGCGCCGGCGCCGACAGCCCAGCGAAAGAGGCCGTGTATTCCGGATACTTGGGTGTTGCCGGTGCAAGCATGGTAAGTGCCGCAGGCGACCTCGGCGGCCAGCGATAACGGCTTTGATGACGCCTTTTTGGTGAAAATCTGAATAACGCCACCCAGTGCGTCGGCCCCGTACAACATCGAGGCAGCGCCGCGCAGAATTTCGATGCGCTCGATTGCGGCCAGCGGAATGGCTTCAAGAGAAGACGTTCCAGTGGACAGCGAAGCGGTGCGCACGCCGTCGATCAATACCAATGTGTGACCGCTGTTGGCGCCACGCAAAAAGAGGCCGGCGGCAGCGCCGGAGCCACCGTAGCGGGCAATTTCAATACCGGGCTGGCGCGACAGCAGATCGGGAAGCGAAGCAGCGCCGCTTTCGGTGATGGCTTTTTCGTTGATCACCGTAAGATCGGCAAGCGCGTCCTCAAACGGAATGGGCGTTCGGGATGTGGTGATCACGATCGTCAACGGCTCTTCGGCGTCCGATACGGGGGAGAGAGAAGCTTGCGCCCATGTGAGAGAAGAAAACAACAGCCCTGTGATGGCGGCGGTTGCCAGGTTTGAATGCCAACGATGAAAAACGCGAGCCGGCGTCCACGGAAAGGGGGTAACAAACGAAACGAACATCGACTCCTCCAAACAAAGCAAATGGTTTTATCGTTGTACTACCGGAGGAGTCGTAGATCAGGGTTGCGCGAATAGCAGGCAACCTTAAAACAGCCGCTTTAAGGCGGCAGCCAAAGTGCAACAAAGCGCGGCCCTGAGTCTTCGGCGACGCCCTCCGCATCGCAACGATCACTGTTCTATGAGGCCGGTCTCCGGGCTTGCCGGTTTTGACGATTCGCCTTCCCACGCCGTAGCGCAGTGGCCTGATGAATCGCCCACACCGTCTTACCGTTGCGGGGGCAGCCGCGGCTTTGACCGCGTTCCCGTTTCACCCTGGAAGTCGAACGACGCAGGGCACCTCACGAAAGAAGCAAGTATAGGGGATCGTAAGAGAAAGCAACAGTTGAACTTTAAATGAAGGTGATGGTCTGACAAAATGTTTGTGTTTGGCATAAAACGGATTAAAATTATTCCAAGCATTAATGGAGTGCTTTTCAACGGCAAACGGAGGCGGTATGGGGGATATCGGCGTCGGAGCGTGGATTTTTGTGTTGGCGCTAGTGGCGTTTGCGGTGGTTACGACCATCGGTTTTGTCCGTCGCGCCAGGCAGATGGAAAAAATGCAGTCGCTGATGGGCGCCGATACGGTATCGTTGCCCGGTTGGACCGAGGGCGAGACCGTGCGGCTGCTGTCGTCCGCCGAACAGCCCGGCTTTTACACATTGAAGCCGCGTTTCTTGAGCAAAATCGAAACCATCGCCTTTCACCATTTGAAAAAAGCGGTGCCGCAGCACGAAGTTCTGGCGCATGTTCGTCTGCTCGACCTTTTTCAGTTAACGGCGGAAGGAGAGGATGAAAAGTGGCTGGAGGCGTTTCGTCGTATCGCTTATCTCGATGTAAGTTTTGTTGTTTGCGACGGTGATATGGTCATCATCGCCGCGATTGATCTCGAAAATCCGGCCATCGCCGCTGACGAACGCCTGACGCGTCTGCATCAAGCCAAAAGACTTGCCCTGCAAACGGCGCATGTGCGTTACATCTCGTTCGACCCGATGCACCCGCCGACTGAGCAGGAACTGCGGCAAATGGTGTTGAGTCCAGAGACGTTGCTGGCGTGATCGCGCGATCATGGCCCTGCATTATTTCATTGCTGGGGCATTATTTTGGAGCTTTCGCCGCTTACCGAAAGCAGCGGTATGGCTTTTTCGCCAATTAAAGGGTACAATAAATACTTGTTTAAACATTCGAGATTTTTATGACCTTCTCCACATCATCTTCCACCGAGCCGACCATCGGCGAATTGGTCGCCCACGATTACCGCAAAGCCGAGGTATTCAAAGCCTTCGGCCTCGACTTTTGTTGCGGCGGCAAACAATCGGTACGCCGCGCCTGTGAGAAAAATCAGGTTGATTACGAAGCCCTGCAAGCGGAGCTTGCTCGTGTTGACATGTCGCCGGCAGGGCGGGTCGAACGCTTTGACCGCTGGCCGTTGGCGGCGCTTGCCGATTACGTCGAAAACAGCCATCACGCGTACCTTTACGAAACGCTGCCGATCATCGAAGAATTCGCTACCAAAGTCGCCCGCGTACATGGCGAGAACCACCCCGAAAATATCGAAATCCTGTCTGTGTTTCGCGCATTAAAAGACGAACTGCTGGCGCACTTGCCGAAAGAAGAACACATCCTCTTTCCTTACATGCGCCGGCTGGGACATGCCCAAGTCGAAGGGGAGATCATTGCGCCGCCGCCGTTCGGCACCGTGGCAAATCCGATTCGGATGATGGAACACGAGCACGATGATGCCGGCGAATTGTTGCGTACTCTGCGACGTTTGTCGAATAACTACACGCCACCGGCTGACGCCTGCAATACCTACAAAGTGCTTTACGCCAAACTGGCCGAGCTTGAAGACGATGTCCATCGCCACATCCACATAGAGAACAACATTCTCTTTCCGGAGAGTATCGCCATCGAGCAGGCGCTAACTTCCTGATTCCGGAGCGGCGGGGCGGGCACACGTTTTCTTCCGACCGTTCTTTCTAAACTCATGCAGGGGCGGGTTTCAAACCTGCCCCTGTTCATTTCTGGGGGAAGCTCAAAAGGAAAAAAGGGGGGGCACAAGTCGCAATGTTGCGGTTTTGATGCTTATTCCGATTACGTGGGCGGCGCGTTCTTATCGTGTGATGGTCAGCCAGAGGGAACCGAGGCCGGGTGCATATTAAAGGTTATTGCTGGAGCCACAGATAAAAGAGCCAAGGACCGCCACATAATACGAATAGACCTGCTCCAAGAGTTACCAGCCATATAGGCAAGTTGTCTTCAAAGCGAAGTAATAAGGTGAAGAGCAAGCCGACGCCGGCGAATGAAAGTCCTGCCGAGAGAAATATGGATCCGAAATTTACGCTGGTTGATGTCAGTAACTCTAAGAGCAGGCCAGCCACAACGTAGCCTGCTGCGAAAAGCCAGGGCCTTCTAAAGCGATCATTAAGTTTAGCCAGGACAATGATGAGAAGAATGCTCATAAGGCGGGAACGCTAAAATTCGGCAGTAGCGGAATCCTTCGTTTTGAACGCAAGGTGCGCTCGGCTAGGCGACGCTGTGTTTTTTGTTCCAAACGAGAATTGCTTCATAACCTAAGTTTGCTGTGATACAACCGCACAAAGGCCATTTTCCTTCGGCGCCATCGCCGATCTGATCAAAGTCAAGAGGCCCAATAAAAACGCTTGAGGGATCAACGCAACCGATAACCGGAAGGTCTGGGTGCGGCCGTGCGTCGTAAATACCGATACAGGTTTCGCGACGGGTGAAATATAGGTCAGGAGATAGCTCGACACCACGGTCAAACTCAAGAACAGATAGTGGCCTCTCAGCAATGTCGCCCCACCCGTAGTCGTACTGAAAAACCAGGGGCGTAATCCCAATGAGGCAGAAGGGGTTGAATTGCCCAGTTTTTCCGCGCGTATTGAGGACGACGGCGCAACCCCAAAAGCCCTCACGGGGGTGGGTCTTGATGACATCGCCGATGGTTAGAAGCCTGTCTTTTGGTTTTCGTTTCATGGGAGAGACGTTTATTTCGGGGTGTAGGGTATTACCGATCAATCAAAAACAGCAGCGCTTCATGTCGGAGATTATAAGGGGGATTGCGGCCTTGGATCTTACCTGAACATGCTGTTATTTTTCATCTCGCAGCCGATTTCGCACTGTCTGCAAGGCTTCCGGATATAAGCCGGTAAACACGACGCCCGTTCCTCCGCTTGATCTTCAATCGTGGGTTTGCCCGTGTTGCTGAATCGCTGGAGAAAGGCAGAAAGCACTATCGCCTCGTTGGCGGTGAGCGTTATTGCCACGTCGTTGCCCTTCGGGCCGATCAGCTCCAAGTGCAGGTATTGTTATCAACACACATAAAAATCCCAGAAAAGGGGTTCCTCAATTTCCATTTTAGGCTATCCTTACGGCTGTGCCCATTCATGCCTATTCTTACCATGAAACTCAACGCGCAACCCGGTATTCTGCAACCCTTGCCCGCTGCCGGACGACATCTGTTTTTCACACTGACCCACTCCGCACAGACACGCTCTGCGTTGACTGCATTGATGCCGCTGGTCGATGGCGATACGGTGGTTGCTGGGTTGGGGGCGCAACTGGCGCAGGCGTTGGGTCAGACCGTACCGGGGCTGCGCGAATTTCCGGCGCTGACGGTTGCGGGGTCGGGCGCGCCTGTGCCCACTACACCTTTGGCGTTGTGGGTCTGGTTGCGTAGCGCCGACCGCGGCGGCTTGATGTGGACAGCGCGCCGTATCGAACAGGCGCTGGCGCCGGCTTTTGTGCTAAACAGCGTGGTCGATACGTTCCAATACGGCTCGGGCCGCGATCTCACAGGCTATGAGGACGGCACAGAAAACCCTGTAGGCGATGCCGCAATTGCCGCTGCGCTGGTGCAGGGCGAGGGGCAAGGGCGCGACGGCGCGAGTTTTGCTGCCGTGCAACAGTGGGTGCATGACTTCGATGCCTTTGAGCGGTTGACGCCCGCCGCGCGCGACGACGCCATCGGGAGGCGGTTGCGCGACAATGAAGAACTGAAAAACGCGCCCGCGTCGGCGCACGTCAAACGTACGGCGCAGGAGAGCTTCGAGCCGTCGGCATTTGTATTGCGTCGTTCCATGCCCTGGGCGCGCGATGCGCAGGCCGGATTGTTGTTCCTCGCTTTCGGCAAATCGCTCGATGCGTTTGAGGTGCAGTTACGGCGTATGGCGGGGTTGGACGATGGAATCGCCGACGCGATATTCGGTTTTTCCAAACCCGTTACGGGCGCCTATTTCTGGTGTCCGCCGATGCGCGACGGCAAGCTGGATTTGTCTGCGCTCGGATTGTAATCGGGGCATCCAGCCACGCTGTAGCGAAATCCTAGACGGCGGGGTTTTCATCCTGGGAGGCGAGCAGCGTTTCTGACACTTCTCTGCAATGGATGCGAAACGATCCGAAATTATTAATCTTTATAAAGAAATAGAGCGATTTTTCGGAGGAAGGGATTTTTGAATCCGAGTGAAATGTCTCGCATGTGTCGAGGGGCGGATCGATAACGTTGTTATCTCTTTCTGCACATATGAGCGCCAGGTACTTGCTGAAAGGGATGAAATTGAAAATTCCTTTCAACTGAACGGATACCCTGGCCTTGTCGGGATAAAAAAGAGGGTACAGGCTGAAGATCAGGGTGACTTGTTACTCCGAGCCAAACTCGATACTTTCAAGCAAAGCGTCGTGGTATTGATATTTGAGCATTTTTACTGAAAGGGGCGGTTGAAGCCTGACGCTTGAATTAATCAGCGCGTTTTAGCGCGTCGGGGGTTGTGTTGAGCTTCATCCCGGTCTTGCGCTCAAGTTTTCTTCCTTCGTGGATCGAGGCTGATGTGATCATACGAACAGTTTAACGCCAAAATCGGGCGGTGACGAAACCGCCTGGGTTGAATGCCCTATTAGACCGCGTTACAGCAACTTGGCGCCAAGGGGAACCGGCCGGTCGGGAACACAGAGAGCGACCTCGCCGTGCTCGTTGTGAAAACCTGTGACCAGGCATTCTGACATCAATGGCCCAACCTGCTTGGGTGGAAAATTAACGACTGCAACAACCCACTTACCTACCAACTCATCTGGTTGGTAAAGCGCCGTGATTTGGGCGCTGGATTTCTTGATGCCAAGTTCAGCGCCGAAGTCAACGTGCAGAATATAGGCGGGTTTGCGAGCTTCTTTGAACACAGACGCACTGATGATGCGCCCAACCCGAAGTTCGATTTTCAGGAAGTCGTTAAATGATATGGTTTCCATAAGTATTCTCTGCCTAACGGTCAAGCTGGCCTGCGCGCTTTAGCGCGCCCGGAGGGGGCGAAATGTTAGCATTCAAGATAACTGAGTTCTTTATTGAGCAGGGCATCAACCTCTGATTTGGAAAGCGTCAACTCTTTCATTGTTCGACAAATGCTTTCAAATTTTACGTCTTTGAAACACGCGATGTAATGCCTATAATCAGCGAATAGGGAATCAGAATGCCGGGGGTGAATTCGGTTGGTCGTCATCATTTCTTCAATCCACGGCGAGTTTTCTACCTCAAACAATCCGTAAACGTCCAGCCCGTATTGGGCCAGCGGATGGCCGCCGTGCGCTTCATCATTCGGGCCGCCGTATTTACAATAGGGCGAGTCAAAATACAAGGCAGAGATAACGTCGCCATCCTTTCCCAGGAGCAAGTATGCGCCTGTCTGGGTAAGGATGACAAAATTCTCGTACATGAAAGAATGGCCCCGGCTTAATTTGATCTCCGAGACATTGGGTTTGGGGTCGCGCATTTTTCGTGTTCCGATCATTAAAGTTAACGCTTGAATTAATCGGTGCGAATGAAATGTCAGGAGCGAACGCCTGATGTGAGCAGCTTACAAAAACTTTCCGCAACAACACGAAGCCCTCCAAAGTTATGATCTTCGGTAAGGATGGTTCCGTTGCTCTGGAGAACGAAGGGGTTTCCTGCGCCGTCCCAGCCAATCACGAACCCCTGAAAACGTCGTCCCAATAACTCTTTGCTGATTCATGCTCTCTGACAATGGAGCCCCAGGTCGTTCTTGGGTCGCGCTCGTCAAAGACAGGGAAGATACGGATGGCCTCTATTCCCAATCCGTTATTGTCGAGCAACCATGATCGAAATGATGCAGGAAAGTGAAAGCCAACTGCGGCTTCGGCTTGGGAAATCGCTTCAATTGTTGTTCCGATAACGCGCGGGTACTTGGGCATGGTGTTTGGACGTCCAACGTTCGAATTAACCGATACACTTTAGCACGCCGTGGGTAAGTGCAAGGCGCGGCTGGGCACACGACATTTTACGACTCGACTTCGGGTTCTATGGTAACGAACCCCTCTGACCAACCGATAATACCGAGCTGCTGTTCCGTTAAATGAAAACCTCCCGGGTTTTCCAGAAAACCCGGTTGACGCGCAACCAAGACTTGGGCGGCTTCTCCTTCGGCACGCGATTGAAATACGCCGATCAGTTTTACGTCTTCACCTCCATCAGCGAATTCGTGTACATGTTGAAGGAGCCAGACGGTTTTCATAGAGATACCTGGCAGCAGAATTATCCGGCGCGTTTTACCGCGTCCGGAAAAATAACAGGCTAAGCATAAGGCGCAACTGAGCACGACTCATCTTGAACGCTCAACACCGTGCTCTTCCAGCCAGTCATCCGCGCCTTCGTGCCCGCCTTTGGCGGCTTTGCTGATCCAGGCCACCGCTTGGGCATGATCCTTCGGAACGCCCAAACCTGCTTCATACATCAGGCCAAGATCGACCTGGGCTTGGAGGTGTCCTCGCTCGGCGGCTTTCCGGTACCACATGACAGCCTGAGCATAGTCCTGTGTCACGCCCTGACCGCGTTCGTACATGCCGCCGAGCAAATCCTGGGCTTCTGTGTCTCCTTGTTCTGCGGCCTTGCGAAACCAAAATGAGGCCTGAACCTGGTCTCGCGCAATACCCTCGCCGTTTGTGTACTTCTCGCCGAGGCGACGTTGAGCAGCAGCGTCTCCCTGTTCAGCCGCTTTACGGAACCAGGCGGCAGCTTGGGCAGGGTCTTGCCCGTCGTAGGTACGGTTCTCGTACAAGCGGGCAAGGTTTTTTTGGGCATCGACATCTCCCTGCTCGGCGGCTTTGCGATACCAGGCGGCAGCTAGAGTTTTATTTTCGGCGATGCTCCGGCCTGATTCGTACATGTAGCCGAGGTTGGATTGGGCGGGGGCATATCCCTGTACGGCGGCTTTACGGAACCAGGCAACGGCCTGGACTTCATCTTTGGCGACACCCCGACCCTGCATATAACGTCTGCCGAGATTGAACTGGGCCTTGGCATGGCCCTGTTCAGCCGCTTTACGGAACCAGACGGCAGCTTGGGCTTCGTCCTTGGCGACGCCTCGGCCTTGCGCGTAGCTCAAACCGAGGCTGTTTTGGGCGTCGGCATCTCCTCGCCCGGCTGCGGTGCGAAGGAGGTCGGGATCGGCGGGCATGGGGTCAACTCCCTTTATGTTTTGGGCAAGAACGGGGGCGCAAAGGCAAACAGCGCAAAAGAGGAATGCGGCAAAGCGTGAAAATGAATGCAAAGGATCACCTGACGCTTGAATTAATCGGCGTACTTTAGCACGTCCGGGGCGATAAAGTGTCAGACGTTGATCCATTCGACCTCGATGTCTGATGCGGTAATGTGCCAGACAGCGCCGCACGCCCATTCTATATCGTGGGTGAACATTTTTTTGTTTTCAACACCATGTGTGTCGTACGGGTCATAGTGCCGGAATTGTTCATAGCGCCACTCGACGGCTTCCGCGAGGATATCCGGACGAGGGAGATCGAAGTCAAACACATCTTTGTAGCGGAGGCGGATGTTGAGATTTATCCATGGCTTTGAGATCAGCAACTCTATGTAGCTCGACTCCGTGCCAAAGCCCTCGATTGCTACGCTCTTGAGTTCTCCATCATGAGGCGCTTTGCTATCACAGCCACCATACCAGTTCGGATTGTCGAGAACAGCAAGAACGGAGGCCGGAAATTTGTGCTTGAAGTTTTCTATGTACTTCTTGTAGAAGGCAAACGCAGCGGTGGCGTCCGCATCGAGTTGTTCACTAAGTTGGAATGACATTTTCGGCAAGCGTCGGGTAGGAGTTAGGTGGTGTGTTTTCCAGAGCTTACATCTTCAAGGTCTCTCAGAAAACTTCGATATTGCATAGCGCCATAATTTTCACGGATGAAAGAATGTAAGGCCTGTGCTTGAGATGGAGAGAGCATGCTTGGGAACCAGCCGGAAATGTAATCACACCCGTCCTCCTCAAGGAATCTGATCCAATGATGCTCCGTTTCCAGAGCGGCGTCTGGCACGCCGCACTCAATCAATTTGAGCCGGTGCGCTTTCAGCCACTTCAGCCAATCGTTTGTTTTCTTTCCGTCGTGTTTGTATGACATAATGCGCCCCGTAACCTAACCGCGAAGATAAGCGACGACGGAACGGTTTGCCTTGAGCGCAATGTCAGACGTTGCTTTCAAATAGTTCATTGAATCCTTCACAGTTTTCAAATCGGCAACCATAAACGCTTGTCTCCGTGGCCTCGCAGAGAGCATTGAGGTTGTCTTTCAGGAAGCGACAATTTTTGAAAACACAATGAACAATGCGACACCCTGAAAACAAAGTTCCTCGGAATGTACAATTCTCGAACGTGCAATCAATGAGAACGGCCGCGTTGAAATGACCCCAGTACCATTCCATGTCCTGAAACCGGCAACGAACAAACACACCATCAAATTCACCGCCCTCCAGTGAAGCAGCCGAGAGCTCGCAATAACGAAAGAATCCGTCGCGCATTTCCAGCGCCTTTTTGACGGCTCGTGAAGAGAGGATGGTTTCGCTGAAAACAGACATGGGTATCTTAGCGGCAGCGTTAAGCGGAGGTGAAGCCGTCCAGGTTGAGCGCAGGGCTAGGTTTTGTTGTGCAGCAGTGGATTTTGAACATCGAAGCACTCTTTCTGGTTCGGAAGGTTATTGGAAAAATAACCCTCGAATACTGACTGAAACCTCTCGCGCAAATTATAGGCCGTTGGGCGGTCCATGCCGATAATCTCGATTCCGTCGTCAGGGTCGAAGTGGCAGTTTATCTCCAGGAAGGCATGGCTGAAAATTTTGAAAATCGGCCAGTCAAGTTCAAGGTGAGCGGAGCGGGGCTCGGCCAGTGCGTAAAGTGCCCGTTCAAGAAGCCAGTACTCTTCCCAGTTCCGCTCGCAATCTTCATGCAAGCGCCCGGCGAACGATGCTTCATTGTATTCGTCCGACCATACGAAGTTGCGCAGGATGACGTTCTTGGGACCCATCATAGAACCCGACGCTCAAAATAAATACGATAAATCGGGACAAAGCGCGGCGCAACCCATCCTTCAAGGGGAAAATGGGAGTGGGGGCGGGTTTCCATCTTGGTCGCGCTTTTCATTCTATGCAATGGCTGAAGCTTTGGCTGCGCAAACAAGCCTTGTATTCCTCAAAATCGATAACCTTGAAATCAAAAGCGTGGCGCTCGGAAATTTTGTAATTGAATAAGAGTATCTTCTTGCCGACCTGACCCAAACAGCCGCTCGACGGACAGAGGAGCAACACGTAGCGCATCACGTCCAGATCGTCGGGCAACAGCTTGGGAGAAGCCATCGGGCGTTTATCAGCGGCCAATCCGAGCTCGGGATGTTGGTTGACATACGATGTCGCTGCGGCAACGACATCGGCCTCCCACAGTTTTTGGTCGGGAAACCATGGATAAGGGTAAAGGCGTTGTGAAAGGTCGTCTGGAGTCCTGATGCCCTTTTGAGCGCCGATGCCATCCCAGGGGGTGTTGATCGAATATCTGGCAGACTTGAATTCCGGTGAATTCGGCGGTCGAATACCGAGGTTTATAAAGCGCGATCCATCTGTCGGGCCGGGTGGCGGAAAGAAATAAATGTCAAGAGAAAAGTTGTCCGCCGTCGGGGTTCCCAGCAGTGTAGTCGAGGCGGCGTCGGAGACAAACTCTTTGCGCCAGCGCACGATACCATGATAAAGCGCGCTCATAATCGACATCCGGTTGTCGTTGGTTAAATCACCGTAAACAAAGATCATGGGCGAGCCGGTGCGATCGCTGCTTGTGCCCTGAATCAAGACCCGCACTTGCACGGAGGGCAGGTCGGGGCTGGCGCGCAGGATGTCGTAGAGCTTTTGCGAAGCGCGCAAATACGCCTGCGCTTGCTGATACTGTCGGAGCACGCTTTCCTGTGTGTTGCCGCCGTTGGGTTTGTCGGTCTGCCAATACATCGTCCATTGCAATGCCGGGTCGCGGCGGTTGCGCAGGTAAACGACAAGCCGCATCGGGTCACCCAAAGCGTAGGTCGGCTTCGCGTCGAGAATTTCAAACGGTTCGGGGAGAAGGCTGTTGGCGTAGGCTTCCGCCTTGCGGCTTTCCCTTTCGACAGAAGCGCAACCCGTCAGGAGAACCAGACAACAGCCGATCAGGACAAGCAGCAAGCGCATGAAAAACATGGATAATGGCCGTAATTGGATGGCGCGTAACAAGTGCATGGCGCATGGGGTCTAAAGCTGCAATCTACCATAAACGCGATATTAACCGTGGCTTACTCAAATAACAACGTGCATTCCTGCGTGTCGAAGATGACAAATTTACCGGCCCCTTGCAATCGCTCATTGATGAGCAGATAGTCATCAAACAAATCCATATCGGGGTCGTCGCCGATTATTTCAAACCGAGAGGAACAACCTTGCGACGGCACGTTGAAGCGCTCGGCGATCTCATTGCTCTCCTCGGCCACATGGGCTGCGTTGTTCCAGGCGATGTCGAGCGCCCCACTTTCGGAAGTGACACGCACATGATCACCTTCCCGTTCCACAGTTGCCTCTCCAGATTCCATCATTTCTACAACAAGCGCGTGCAGTTCGTCAACGGTAAATGCCGCATCGGGTTTCAGCATGATGAGTGTGTCGTACATGATTTTCCTCGTAGGTTAACGCCTGAACGAACTGGCGAACTGCCTGCATCGCGTCTAGTGCGAATGCAATGTTAGGCCGATAGTTAGGAAGAACGCTTCAGCTTTTTATATTGTCGCTCGGCATCGCGTAGTTTGCGCCGACCTGCAAGACTGGTAGCGTCACGGTGTTCAATGAGTTGTTCAAAGTTATGGCGCTGACTGTTTTTCCTGATTTCCGCAATGGCGGAGCGAAGCAGATTTTCGCGCTTGTCGGCGTAGTGATTTTCAAAGAGACGTGACCACGCGCCTACGGCTGACCGAGCAGGCGGTTGGATCAAACCCTATGCAAACCATAGGGGCGCTGCACTCTGGGCAGCGAGGGCAGGCCTCACCTTTGGCCCTGCGCACTCTTCGGCAGGTAAAACAAACGTGATTCTGGTTTGGCATGATTAGCTTAACGTTTGAATGAGCCGGCGCGCTTTAGCGCGTCTGGGGGACAACATCAGGTTTTGCATAGGCAAGAAGCTCAACAAACTGTGATGACTCATTGATGGGCAGTTCGCCCAGGGAGCGGAGTTCGCGGAGAAAAGGCGCGATCTCCTGCGTCTCGATCCGAATGTGGCCACGGCTGTTGTCATATTGGAGCGTGTAGGGGAAGCGCAGCCATAGAATCTCCCAATAAAAACAAGGGCCGCCTATGCCGGGATCGCGTAGTCCTGTGCGGTCGATCAACTCCTCGTTATGGAGACCATGAATGGTTGGGAGCGGCTCTTCGCCATGTACCCAGGCGATCTGAAAACCAATTTTGTGGCGCGCGATGATGCGGAAAACTTCTCGCCATTTCGTGTTGTTCATCTGTGCAACAAACTTTCGAGCCCTGGCGCGCGTCCGGCGGGTTAACTCGCTGTAGTAAACCGGGTCGATTGGCATGATGTGAGAAGTGGTCTAACGCTTGAATGAGCCGATGCGCCCCTGCGCGTCCGGGCTGAACGGAATGTTAGCACGGCTGTGACGAAGCGTAGTGCAACTCCCCTCAAGGGGAGGCAAGTCTCCGTCGGCTTCGCCGACGTCCTCTTTGAAAAAGGAGCTGGGGCGATAAGAATTTCTTCTCGCCGGGTTTCCATGTTGCCACATCCCAGCCATGCTTTTGCGCAAGCGATCTTGATGGTTTTTCACGGCGCGCTTGCCTGTTTCGCCGGATCCGCCATTGTCGTCCCGGTCAGCAGCGAGGCACACAAGCTTTTAAGCTCGGCACTTTGCATTTGCTCGATTCTCCGCTCAGCTTTTTTCAACTCGTCGTTAAAAAGCGGAGAACTCTTTGCCTTGCGGAGGGTTTCACGGTCTTCGGCGGATTCCATGTTCAACCATTTCTCCATCGCTTCGGAGTATTGCTCTTTTCGAGGTGGGTCTATCCGGGCGCAAGCGCTTTGTATCGCGACGAGAGACGCCGCAACGGCAACCGCAAACCCATTCTCGCAAGTTGCATCGGGCGGGCATGGGGATGTTGCGAACACAACCGTGCATGTCAAAAAGGCGATTAATGCGGCGATTGATTTCATCGGAATTTCCTATGTTCAAAGTAAGCGATGGAGATGTCGTCCGAGTCGAACGCAAAGCTAGACAGGGCGGTAACCGTCCGTTATTAATCCCCTAACGCAAGTTGCAGCAGAATGTCCAAATGAACCAGAGCATTTACCTTGGTTAGGTGTTCTACAGATTCGCTACCGCCTAACCTGAGCGCAGGCGTCCAGGCAAATATCTGCCTTTCTTGTAGCGGGCCATGACGGGTGACGGCGTTCCGGAACAAGGTAACCTGCAATGCCCCATTTGCGGATTCCGTATCGCACAAATAGCTATTGAAAAAATCATCGAGGGACCAAGTGAGTACGTCCCCGGATGAGGTGTGCGGATCAATTACGCAAACATCTTCATCTTTATCTGTAAGCCGCCGATAGTAAAAGAGGCGGCCGAAGGCTGAAATGGCGAAAGGAATCCGTGTCGGATCTTCTTCATCCAGCATCAACCAGCCGTACAGCAGTTCATTGTAATCATCCGGGTTAATGAGCGATATCAGCCCATCGGCGTACGAGCCAAAGCCCACGTTTTCCCAGAGTTGCAGCAGTGAAGGCGGCACAAGCTTTGAGTATCGGGCAAGCAATTCATTGCCAGCCCGCTGCACATTGGCGCCAGGGGGATAAGAATCAACAAAGTGTTGTAATGCAAGCATCTGAGATTTTCCGTACAAAAATTTTAGTGCAAAGCCAGAAAAAATGGCTGCCGAGGCGATTCCAGCGAGAAAGATGCGGCGCTTCATGTGGCACCTAACATTTGAATCAGCCGATACGCTTCAACGCATCCGAGAAAGTGCGATGTCGAACAGAATTAAGCGGATTGAACAATGGTTACGCATTCTTTTGTATCCCTATCCAGGAAAATATAAACGATAGAGTCATCGTGAAATTCGCTCCCAAGTTCAAGCTGACCAACAAAGATTAAAGGCTTACCTTCCCGGATAGGCCACATACAATCCTGGAGCCATTTTGGCGGCTTTTTCAGGCACTGAAAAACACTCAAGAGTCTGGTTTTAAGCCACTTTGTTTTTTCCGTTTTGGGAATGTCCGGCGCGTCTTTCAGCAACTCGGCAACAAAATCAGGTGGAACGTTCAACCATTTTGGCTGCGCGGAGAGTATCAGTTCGTGAAGCGCTCTCTGGGTATTGTCGAGATCGACCTTGCAACCGTCTTCTTCAAGCGCACGTTGTGCCCTATTTTGGGCATCGAAGACTTGCGCAGGGTTTCCGTAGTTGATCTCGATAAAGTAGTGATAGAGGGATGTCCCCCGGGAAAATGAGCGAGGAGGTTCCTTGCCGGAAAGGTATTTCTCAAGCGCGTGGCTCCCATAAAGAATCGACTCAAATTCTTTGGGAGAAATTTCGCCTGAGATGAATTTGCGGAGATTTTCTAACTCTGGGGCGGGTAAGGGGTCCATTTTTGTACGGCTTGAGAGCGATTGTTTTTTAGTCTGGCATTTGAATTAACCGGCGCGTTTTAGCTCGCCTGAAGAGAATAGACGTATGGCCTAAGCTTTCGAGAGCTGTTCGGCCATATCCTTCTGGCGCTGGATCAGGTCGTTGATCTGTTCGGCGTAAACGTCCTTGAGATCGCCATCCAAAGCCATCACTTCGCCATCCTGAACAAGGACAACCGCGCCGGATGAATGGGTACCCCAGAAGCGATCGCCGTCTCCCCAAACCTTGATGAGCGGCAGGACATCACGGACTCCGGCTGCGACCAATCTTTTATGGACGGAGGAAATGCTTGCAAAATCGGGCAGGTCGGGCACGTCGATACCCAGTAGCGTCACGCCCCGCCAGAATGTCCACGCCGGGCCAACGGAAAATTCTTTCGGAGCAGGCCAGACTTCTTCGCGCGCGAAAACGGCCAGACCGTTGCAGTTGCCTTGCTGGCCAACAAAGCCGGCAAAGTATTCAGGAAGCCGAAGCCCTGTCGCAGCTTCAACTGCGGCGATATCGTTTTCTGAAGCAGCCTGAGCGCGAACAACTTCGAACACTGAGGAATCAACAGGTTCCAGTATCTCCCAGACCAACCGGTGAAACTCTTTTGCATTCATAAATATCGTTCCTTTTCTCCTATTCGGCCTAATGTTCGAGCACGATAGGCTGAAATTTCATTTCGACCTGCCGCGCTTGGTCAGATTTTGCCATAAATAATGTGTTGATAAACAGGCACAACAAGATTCGGAATCTCTTCCGTGGCTTTCCAAAATTCCGGATCAAGTTGATCTCCGATAGTTTTTGCTTCATCTTCGGTTAGAAATCTGGGGATACCCCAACCTAGCGGTCAAGCTCAGCGATGGCGAAGCCACCTGTCTTAGGCACAATGTTAAGTACAGTACCAAAAGGGACACAATAAAGCGTATTTTTTAATAAAGGCCTGCTGCACTGTTAGGGTCGCAAATGGGCGTTTCATTTTTCGCCATCATGTTGTAGCTGAGCATAAATGGAACGCCTCCACTGGAATCTGCGATTTTTCCAACCCATCCGATCGGATTGTTGAATAAAGATTGTCGCTATTTAAAACGCCAATCGCTCCATTTTCTTCGTCAAAATCCCAGACGACAGAGCCCCAATGCCATTGCAACCCTTTGACGTATTGGCAGCCAAGTAAAGCCCCAAGAGGATATATTTTTTCATCGGTTAACTTGGTTTTCTTGTCTTTGCAGTTTCTATGTTAAGTGCAACGCCAATTCAGCGCGCTTCCTTGACGGATTGCTTCGACGCGCGCAGCAACCCAAAAAATGCCGTGCCTGCAATGACGCCAAATAATGCAAACAAGAGCGCGCCTTTTGCAAACCAAATAGATGGCTCGAAGCTATTGTCGAGAATAGCCACAACAAAAGCAAACAACCCGCCGGACAGCGCGCCGCCTAAAGCACAAGAGAGCCACGATACACGCCAAAAGCGCTGCACTAGAAAATAAAGCGGTAAGCCGATTAAGAACGAACAAGCGCAAGCGATGGGAATCGCAAAGAGCAGTACTGTCGGATCAAGCATAACGAGTGACCAGAGCACCGCCGGAGCAAGAGGAGCAACGAGAAATGCTGTGAACAGTCGCTTCATGGTTTCGGAGAAGTTTAACGGACAAATTAACCGGTGTGCTTTAGCGAGCGCAGGGCGGATAGGACTAAAGGCCGCGATCCATCACAGCTTTTCGTACGAGCAAGCCCTTCATCGATATTCAAAGGTAATGCCGTTCCATGCCCTAAATTATAGGTGGGTTGTGGCCTTTGGTATTATCCCCCGGAGCTTGTCGCACTTGTTTTCAATGAATGACATTGGCGCCATTGGCCCGCTATTGGTCTATCGAGAGCTGGATTCGAAAAGACCGGCAACCGCCGGTTGCGACGAAAAACCAACGGATAACACGAAAAAGCACCCGGCGAGGCGCCCGCAAGCACGATGCTAAATGCATCAAGCGCCCCTGTGCTTGCCCTTCTTTTGCCTGACTTGACCTCAGCGCCTGTTTCGAGCTAACATATTAGATTCTCTGAAACTTTTATTACTGGCGCGAGTTCTTTTATGAAAACCTTTTCAGCCAAGCCCCATGAGGTCCAACGGGACTGGTACGTTGTTGACGCCGCAGACAAGGTGCTCGGTCGGCTGGCGAGCCAGATCGCTCTGCGTCTGCGCGGCAAACACAAGGCGATTTATACGCCGCACGTTGACACCGGCGACTTCATCGTCGTTACCAATGTCGAAAAGCTGGTCGTTACCGGCAACAAGGCGCAAGACAAGCTTTACCACCGTCACACCGGTTACCCGGGCGGAATCCGGACGACGAATTTTGAAAAAATGCAGGCCCGTTTCCCCGGCCGCGCCCTGGAAAAAGCCGTCAAAGGCATGTTGCCCAAAGGCCCGCTCGGTTATCAAATGATCAAGAAGCTGAAGTGCTATGCCGGGAACACCCATCCGCACGCCGCACAGCAGCCCAAACCTCTGGATATCTGACTATCATGATCGGTAATTATTACTACGGCACCGGCCGCCGCAAAACCTCGGTCGCTCGTGTGTTTCTCAAGCAAGGCTCCGGCAAAATCACCGTTAACGGCAAGCCGGTCGATGAGTTCTTTTCCCGCGAAACCGGCCGGATGATCGTTCGCCAGCCGCTGGTGCTGACTTCGCACCAGACGACGTTTGACATCATGATCAACGTGGACGGCGGCGGCGAATCGGGTCAGGCCGGCGCGGTGCGTCACGGCATCACCCGGGCGCTGATTGATTACGATACCGCGCTGAAGCCGACGTTGTCACAAGCCGGACTGGTTACCCGCGACGCCCGCGAAGTCGAACGGAAAAAAGTCGGTTTGCGCAAGGCGCGTCGCCGCAAACAGTTTTCGAAGCGTTAATCGCTTTTTGCAACATACAAGAGCCGCCTGCGGGCGGCTTTTTGTTGCCTTTGTGGGTATAAGCTATCCACACAAACGATAGAGGGCATCGCGCGAAGGCACGAAGCTGCGAAGAATTCCCCCTCTTTCGCGTTCGGGGGAGGGGATGCCTGCGCATAGACAGTGCGCGCGTTTATGTCTATAAAGCCAACGAAACATAAAGGGTTACGTTGCCCGCTATATAATGCAGTAGCGCGCCGGACGCCGCCTGCGCCTCTCTTGCTTGGAGTTTGCCCATGAAAATCGTCGAAGTTACCCACCCCCTGATTCAGCACAAGCTGGGGCTGATGCGCCGGGTCGATATCAGCACCAAGAGTTTTCGCGAACTGGCGTGCGAAGTGGCGATGTTTTTGACCTATGAAGCGACCCGCGATCTTCCGACCGAGGAGATCGAGGTAGTCGGTTGGGCTGGGCCTGTTCGCGTACGCAAAATCAAAGGTAAAAAAATCACAATTGTACCGATTCTGCGGGCGGGATTGGGGTTGCTGCCGGGCGTGCTGGAGTTGATCCCCGCTGCCAAGGTAAGCGTTGTCGGCATTCAGCGCAACGAAGAAACGCTGGCGCCGATCACGTATTACGAAAAGCTGACGCATAACATGAATGAGCGGATAGCGATGATCATCGATCCGATGCTGGCTACTGGCGGAACGCTGGTGGCGACCATCGACATGTTGAAGGAAGCCGGTTGCACACAGATTCGCGGCTTGTTTCTGGTGGCGGCGCCGGAAGGATTGAAGCGGCTTGAAGAAGCGCACCCCGATGTCGAAGTTTATACGGCGTCGATCGACGAACGGCTCAATCAGGTCGGCTACATCCTGCCCGGTTTGGGCGATGCCGGCGACCGGATTTTCGGCACCAAGGCGTAGCTGTTTGTGAATCGGGCGCACCAGGGCGCGCCATTGACAGGGTGGATAGAAACAAGAGCGAATAGCGCAACCGCTGATCAATATTGCCGGGACGGGGGAAGGTTAAGCTGGGCCGTATTAGAGAGTTTTTGATCCGCTCGTAAATACGGGGAAAATCTGTCGCCCGCCTTCGTGAACTGGCGCAAAACGCCTTGCAGGCCGAGACCTTTGCTGGTGCTCTCGATTCCACCGTAGCTGAAATCGAGCCCAGCAACGTCATCAAGCTAGACCCGCAGGCGATCCACACCTACGTAAGCCAGGTAGCGGATAATACCGGCGTTTCTCAGTTATCCGTTGATGGCGAGGTGCTGTTCCAGACTGGAATGGCAGACGCGCTGGTGCAAGCAATACCGTCTATTCGCGAGCAGGTGGCGATGGCGAGAGACACCGGCGGTGACATAGCGATAAGAACCGCCGATCTGACTACAGCGGCGGCGCTTAATCCAAAGTTACGTAGTCTGTACGAACACACGCGAACCACCGTCGACGGTATGACTCCTGCTGAAATGAGGGAGTATCGAGGTACAGAGCAAGACGAAACGCTGTCAAAAGAAGTGGAAAAAGTACTGGCAGAAACAGAGCGTCGCGCGAAAGCTGAAAGCTCAATGCACGTTGTGAAGTCTGATATTCTCGACCAATTGAACCGTGCAGGAATCTACAAACCGCACGAGAATGCTTTTCAGGCATCATTCATGGCGCGGATGTATCAGGCGCACGCAGACCAGATAAACCGAGGGGCTCCGGAAGACCAGCACATTACAGCGGAACAGCTCTACCGTAGAAAGCCGCCGCAGATTGTGGCGGGAGAAGTTCGTAGCAATGCGCTGGCGCAGCAATCCGAATCCACGCGCGCTGCTTTCGAGAAACGGATCGACGAGCTTTATTCAGGCGCTGAGCCTAACAAAGAAGGCGTTCGCGCTCTGGATGAAGGCGACGTGTTGACGCTCGCAGGTTACGGCAACATGCCCGTAGTTATCAATGAGCGTCACGCAGTCGATGAAGGGAAATACAACCACGGTTTAACGGCTGAGGACTGGAAGAAAGTACCGGAATGGCTGGACAATCCAGTGGCGATGTTTGAGCGTGCAAGCGATGGCAACCTGATGATGATCGCTCCTGAGAAGAAAAACGGATACGCTGTCGTTATCGGTTTGAAACCGGAGGCTTACGCTTCTAAAGGATACACTGGAGAAGCGCGCAGGCATCTTGTTCTTACGGTATTTCCAAAGGATACCGGAGAAATGAGTCTGCGTTCGGCTGTCGAACGAGGTGAGTATAAGCCTGTTTATGTTGACCAAAAGAAAAACAGCCCATCGTTCTTTGGTAGTTCCGGGATCAGATTCCCCGGCAACATCGCAGAACTCAGGGCTGCTAATAGAAATATAAAGACTGACGACGATCTTGTCAAGTACCGCCGAGAGCGTGAAAACGCGCTGTACCAAAGCAATGAGGTAGCCCCGCCAAGAGAAGAAAGCCTTTCAAAGTCTGTAAAGTTGCAGTACGAAAAATATCCCGGCTATTTCCCGCCATCCATGCCTCAGGAAATTCGTGATGAAATACTGAAATGGCGCGTGGTTTCCAAGTCTCCTTATTCTGAATCGTTTTACGATATAACTAACAAGTCATGGGATAACGATCCTGATGAATTTCTGCGCGTAGCTGACCATTGGAACTTCGAAAGCGGTGGGCGCATTCACGCGAAAACAGACGTTGACGTAACTCCGGGAAACTGGACGCTTGCGCGCCATACTGCGGAAGGCGGGTATGAAGTCATAAAAAGCATACCTCGGCACGCATACGACTCACCTGAATTTCAAGCAAATCTTGAACAGTTTAAAAAAGACAGTGAACGGCGAAATGCCGATTACACGGCCTATAAAAAAGCGAGGTTTGACGCTATCGTTTCAGCCGTTGGAAAGGATATTAAAGAGACGCCTAACGCTCCGGTAACGGGTAGGGGCTACGATAGACGTGAGCTTTCAAGAAGAACGAAAGATGACAGACGACGGATTTCTCTTATTGAATCTCTTTTTCCGAAACATATTGAAGAGATTTGGCTAACCAGAAGCAGTAAGGGGTTCGTCGTATCACCTGAGGTTTTTGATATACCGTTAGCGTCGCTCGAGCGCGCGGCGGAGGCAGCAAAATCCATACCAGAACTACGTTTGCTCTTCCAATTCGCCGGAGAGAAAGCGCAAGGGTCTGACCTTCACGCCCTATCACGCGCTGTCGATCTTGAAAACAGCGGAGTGGCGCCGTCAGATATTCTGAAAGAAACTGGCTGGCACAAAGGTATGGACGGAAAATGGCGCTTCGAGATCAGCGACAAGGATGCGAGGCTGACCATCGGAGGAAAGGGACACCCGCTGTCCGAGTTCATCGGCCAGTTGCCGAGCCGCAACGGGTGGGTCTCTCTGGATGGCTTGCTCGATCATCCGGCGCTGTTTGCGGCATACCCTGAATTGCGAACGCTGAACGTCAAGCTGCTGCCCGCCGAGCGCATAGAAGGCGCAAAAGGCTCTATCGACCAACGCAACAATGCCATCCTTCTTGATGCATCGCTGCCAGCGCACGAGGCTCTTTCAACGCTTTTGCACGAAATTCAGCACGGCATTCAGCGTATAGAAGGGTTTGCTACTGGAGGAACCATCGCTGGTATGCGGGATTATGCTCTTCGAAAAGCTAAAGAAATTATCGAAAAAGAGTACTCCCATTTACCAGCCTATCAACAGGCAAAACAACAAGGTGCTCTGGACTATTGGGTTGCCAGAGTTGCGCCTGCTATCAAGGGCGCGATAACTCCAAGAGAAGCCTATTTCAGGTTGGCCGGAGAAGTAGAAGCGCGCAACACACAAGCACGGCACGGATTGACAGACTCCGAGCGTCTTGCCATGCACCCGCTGGACACTGCGGACGTGAAAGCGCCGGACGTAATTGTGACCTTCAACGGCAAGGACGCGGAGAATGCGCCGATTCCGGCCAATGCAGTTTACATCCAAGGACGAGAATCGCAGCTTGGCTTTACCGACCTCAAAAACAACACCATCGGCCTGACGCCGAACGCCAACCTGTCCACGTTCCTGCACGAAACGGGGCACTGGTTCCTGAATCTGCGCTTTGAGATGGCGACACAATTCGCCGGTGAGGCGGGAACACTCACGGCCGGCAAGCAGCAGTTTGTCGATGACGCCAAGACCTTGCTCGACTGGTTCGGCGTACAGGACATCAACACCTGGAACGCGCTGAGTTTCGAAGAACAGCGTTCCTACCACGAGAAGTTCGCAGTTGCCTTCGAGCGCTATCTGTACGACGGAAAAGCACCCAGCGTTGAGGTGCAGGAATTGTTCCAGAGATTCAGCGAGTGGCTGGTGGAAGTGTATAAAAAGACGCGCGGACTGGAGGGCGTGCAGATATCACCGGAAGTGCGCGCGGTGTTCGATCGGATGGTGGCGTCAGAAGAACAGATCGCCCATATGCGCGAACTACAACGCATGGAGCCGCTGTTCACCACGGCAGAAGAGGCCGGGATGTCGCCGGAAGAATGGACGCGCTACCAGAACGCAAACAGCGCAGCCATCGCCGAAGGCGTCGAAACCCAGCAACGGCGCGGGTTGCGTGATATGCGCTGGCTGCACAACAAGGTCAACGCCGAGGTCTCACGACTCCAGAAAGAAGCCAAAGAACTGCGACGCGGCGTCCACATGGAAGTGGCCGCAGAGGTGTACAGCAGGCCGGTCTATCAGGCCTGGGCGTTTCTTACCCGCAAACTTGCGCCGGAAGACCGCCTTTCACCAACGGAAAATGCTTCACGTGAAACAGTCGAGCCGGAACGCGATACCCTGTTCACCGCCATCGCCAAGCTGGGCGGACTCGATCGCGAGCAGGTGCGGTCACAATGGGGCGTCGATGAAGGCGAAAATATCGGACAGCCGGTCTCTGGCAAGCCGTTGTTACGCGCCGAAGGAGGACGATCCATCGACGACATGGCGCAGGCGCTGGCAGAACACGGCTACCTCAAAACCGACGAAAACGGCAACGTCGATCTGCACGACTTCGAGCAGGCGTTTCACAACGAACTGATAGGAGACTCGCAATACTCGACGGCCTACGACTACGCGACGGCGGAACGCCCGGGCGACGAACTGGTCAACCCGACAGCGCTGAACGCCGGACGGCTTGATCTGGGAGCGCTGCGGGAGATGTATGGAGGTCATAGCGGCGAGATGATGGTGAACCTGCTGAAAGCACGCAGGATGACCGCCAACGAAGGGCTGCACCCTGACCTGCTCGCCGAAGTACGTCCAGAGTGGGGATACGATTCCGGAGATGCGCTGGTGCGCGATCTGGTGGCGGCAGAGCATCCGCGTGATGTGATCGAGACAGAAACCGACGCCCGGATGGTTGAGAAATACGCTGAGCTGGCGACGCCGGAAGCTATACGCAGATCGGCGGAAGAAGCCATACATAACGAAGCAAGAAGCCGGATGGTGCGGACTGAGTCAGCTGCTCTGGATGCGGCGCTTGGGCGCAAGAACGTGACGGCGGCGGCGTCAAAGGCGTTTGCACAGGCTGTCGTCAGCCGAATGAAAATTCGCGACATCACACCAAGCCGATTTTCCCGCGCAGCAGCAAAAGCCTCGCGTAACGCTGCCGATGCTTTCAAACGCGGAGATGTTGCGGGGGCGGAAAAAAAGTTGCTTGCTGCTTGAGTGTGGCTTCAGTCGCAACGGAAAACCGTCGTTGGTGCTGACGGGCAAGTGACGAACCCTGGCATTCATGTAAAATCTGCGCTGGATGCTTCTTGTGAGTTGCTGCGAAAAGCGGATATGGGCTGAAACCGATAAACAAGCCTCTCCTCTGATCGCGCAATATTTCCCCATTAATCAGGCCATGATCGAATGGCCGTTGGAGTTGCCATGAGCAAAAGACACGATAGCCGTGCCGACGATGCGTTGCGAGCGCTGACGTTGGAATTGGATTGGTTGCGCCATGCCGAAGGCTCGGTGCTGATCTCACAGGGAGACACGCGTGTCATCTGCGCCGTTAGCGTTGAGGACGGCGTACCGTCGTTTCTTAAAGGTCGGGGACAGGGCTGGTTGACGGCGGAATACGGGATGTTACCGCGTTCAACACACAGCCGAATGCGCCGCGAAGCTGCTGACGGAAAACTGTCCGGGCGCACGCAGGAAATTCAGCGCTTGATCGGTCGCAGTCTGCGCGCTGTCACTGACTTGACCAAGCTCGGCGAGCGCACGTTTCGCATTGATTGCGATGTGTTGCAGGCTGATGGTGGCACCCGCTGCGCATCGATCACCGGCGCCTGGGTGGCGCTGGCGCGGGCGGTGCAAAAATTGCAGCGTGAAGGCGTGTTGACCGAATCGCCGTTGCGTGATTATGTCGCAGCGGTTTCGGTCGGCATCGTCGAGGGCGCGGCTCGGCTCGATCTCGATTACACCGAAGACAGTGGTTGCGATACTGACATGAATGTGGTGATGACCGGATGTGGTCATTTCGTCGAAATTCAGGGGACGGCGGAGGGAACGCCGTTTTCCGAAACGGAAATGCATCAACTGCTGGTGCTGGCGCGGCTGGGCATCGGCCAATTGATCGCGGCACAAAAAACCGTGCTAAAAATATGAACGCAATGCTTCGAAAACTTGTTTTGGCCTCAAACAATGAAGGTAAGCGCCGCGAGTTTGCGCAACTGCTAGCGCCGCTGGCGATCGACATCGTCAGTCAGGCATCGCTTGGTGTGACTGAGGCCGACGAACCTTACGCAACCTTCGTCGAAAACGCGCTTGCTAAAGCGCGTCACGCCAGCCGCTGTACGGGGCTGCCTGCGTTGGCCGACGATTCAGGTTTGTGTGTCGATGCGTTGAACGGTGCGCCTGGCGTGCTGTCGGCGCGCTATGCCGGCGAGTCCAAATCGGACGCGCGCAACAACGCGCATTTGATCGAGCAGTTGCAAGAAGCGACAAATCGTCGCGCTTGCTATGTTTGCGTGTTGGTGTTAATTCGCAATGCCAACGACCCTGCGCCGTTGATCGCTTTCGGCAAATGGCTCGGCGAGATCATCGACACACCACGCGGCGAAAATGGTTTTGGCTACGATCCTTATTTTTTATTACCCGACGGGCGTACGGCGGCCGAAATGGCGCCGGAAGAAAAAAACGCGGTTTCGCATCGCGGGCTCGCAGTGAAAGGATTGATAGAACAGCTTCGGGAGGCTTCGCAAGCGTTCGTCCGAAAAACATATTGATCGCAAAGAACGCAAAGAAAGGCAGGCGAGTGGACGTGTCGAAAGCGCCCGGAAGAAAAGGGCAACCCCATCCCCACCCACACCCTCCCCTTGAAGGGGAGGGTTCTGACATGCCCACCTTGCCGCTCTCGCTCTACGTTCACTTGCCCTGGTGTGTGCGCAAGTGTCCCTATTGCGATTTCAATTCACACGCGCTGAATGAAGCGCCGTTGCCGGAGCGCGATTATATCAACGCGTTGTTGAACGATCTGGCGCAGTCGGCAACAATGGTGACAGCCCGCCCGTTACGCTCGATTTTTATCGGCGGCGGAACACCGAATCTGTTTTCCGCGGCGGCCATCGGGTGTTTGCTCGACGGTGTTGCCCGCCATTTCACGTTGTCCTCCAACATCGAAATCACGATGGAGGCGAATCCGGGCGCGGGAGATGGGATCGCGCAACGTTTCGCCGAAGTCCGCAACACCGGCGTCAACCGCTTGTCGCTCGGCGTGCAAAGCCTCGACGACGGTTTGCTGAAAACGCTGGGGCGCATTCATACTGCCGATGAGGCGCGGCAGGCGATAGCCGCGGCGTTGAATGTTTTTCCACGTGTCAATCTCGATTTCATGTTTGCGTTGCCCGGGCAGGCGATGGACATGCTGGACAGCGTGCTGCGTGAGGCGTGCGCTTTTGACGCATCACATTTGTCGTTTTATCAACTGACGCTGGAACCGCATACGCCTTTTCACTATGCGCCGCCGGAACATTTGCCGGATGCTGATACGACTGCTGCGATGCAGGAGCGCGTTGAGGAAGTTCTTGCGAATGCAGGCTATGGGCGCTACGAAGTGTCAGCTTACGCAAAATCTGGCGCGAGATGTGAACACAATCTGAACTATTGGCAATTCGGCGATTATCTCGGCATCGGCGCCGGCGCTCATGGCAAAGTATCTTTTTTTGACAGCGATGGAAAAGTTATTCGTGTCGAACGGGCGATCAAGCAACCGCACCCGCGATGTTATATGGATGCTGCGCCGGAAGCCTTGACGGCAGAATCGCATATTATTGAGCAGCGTGAATTCGCCTTCGAGTTTATGTTGAATGCGCTTCGATTGAAAGACGGGGTGCCGCGCGCGTTGTTTTTCGAGCGTACCGGCGTGCCGCTCGCTGACATCGCGCCGATGGTGCAAGACGCGGTTGCACGCGGGCTGCTGGAGCCAGACGATGCAGTATTTCGCACGACGGCGCTGGGCTGGCGGTTTTTGAACGATACGATGCAGTGCTTTCTGACGGATGAAAGATGAACACTACGCTTCCTGAGCCGGATGCTGCTGCGCGCGCGCACTCGGAGAAAGTCGCGGCACATGTGCGCAGCTTGCTTGATGCTAACGGCGGTTGGTTGTCGCTGCATGATTACATGCAGGCGGTGTTGTACGCGCCTGGCTTGGGTTATTACATGGCGGGAACGCGGAAATTCGGCGACGGCGGTGATTTCGTCACGTCCTCCGAACTGACGCCGTTATACGCGCAAACGTGGGCGGCGCCGATCAGCGCGGCTTTGGCTCAAGCGCGTTCATTTTTTTTCCACCCCCCTTGCGTGGGAGAGAATGCCGACAAACCCCCACCCGCCTTCGGCGGGCACTCCCTTTCTAAAGGGGGCGAAGCGGGTGAGCAAAAGAATGAAAGCCCTCCCCTTCAAGGGGAGGGTTGGGGTGGGGAAGGGGTTTCGGTTTCCCCCCCTTCCTCTTTCCCGCAAGGAGAGAGAGGGTATGTTTCTTCGCTGCTCGAACTGGGTGGTGGCAGCGGCGCTTTCGCGGCGCAATTGTTGCGACAGTTGCAGGTGATGGATTGCTTGCCGGATCGTTACGCGATTCTCGAACTCAGCCCGACGTTACGCGAACGGCAACGGCAAGCATTGTGCGACGCGGTTCCCGATTTGCTGTCTCGCGTCGAATGGTGGGAGCGCCTGCCGGATACGTTTCAAGGTGTTGTGTTCATGAACGAAGTGCTGGATGCGATACCGCCGCGTGTGGTGGCGCGCGTCGGCGAAGCCTGGTACGAACACGGTGTAAAGTTTGATGGTCATCGCTTCGCCGCTTCGCTACAACCGTTGACCGATCCCGCGCTTCTGGCGTTGGCGTCGTTGCGGTTTCCGGCGCGGGGCGATTACGTTGCCGAACTCAATATTTCTGGCGAAGCGTTGTTCGAAACATTGGGGAAGTGTTTGACGCCGGGCAGCACACTTTTCGTCAACGATTACGGATTCGAGCGCAGTGAAACCCTACCAACGCAATATACCGGTGGAACTTTGCGGGCGTATTACCGGCATCATGTTCTCGCTGATCCGCTGCTTTGGCCGGGCTTGCTCGACATCACTTATCACGTTGACTTCGTGGCGATGGCCGAAGCGGCGCAACGTGGCGGATTAGCGCTGATGTCTTTTCAGACGCAGCGAGAATTTTTGCAGGAGCACGGCATTCTCGATGGTCTGGCGCGTAGCGGCGCGCCGGAAGGAGCGGCGTACCTGTCAGCCGCGCAGGCAGTGCGAACCTTGATTGACCCCGAAGCGATGGGCGGGATTTTCAAAGTGGCGGAGTTCAGGCGGCAGGGATAACTCACAGGCGGCGCTTGGTAAGGGGCCCCACTGTTTTTGCAGCGTGGCTTACCTTGCTGGAGCTTCAGGGCGACGAAATCTTCGGGTTAGCGATCGGCAAAGGCGAGCTTGACCCCGAGCACGGCAAAACCTGCTGCGAAGCTACGGCGTAGCCACGTCATCACTTTCGGTCGCGTGATAACGTGTTCACGGACGCTGGCGGCGAACAGGCCATAGAACACGAACACCGCAAACGTCATCACCATAAAAGCGCCGCTCAGCTCCAGCATGGTTGCCAGTGGGTGGCGTCCGTCGGCAGCGATGAATTGCGACAGGAAAGCGAGAAAGAAAATCGACAGCTTTGGGTTCAGGATATTGATCAGGAAGCCGGTAATCATTACTCGGAAGTTTGATCGCTCCTTAATCTGATCTTTCACCGCGAGCGCGCCGGTTTCCCGCAACGTTTGCCAAGCCATATATAGCAGATAAAGAACGCCGCATCCTTTCAGCGCGGTAAAAGCCAATGCGCTGGCATGGAGTACGGCGGCAAGGCCGAGCATCGCGCCCAACATGTGCGGAACGATCCCCAAGGTGCAGCCAAAAGCAGCGACCACGCTTGCTCGCGACCCTCGCGTTAACGCCGCCGCCAGCGTGTACAACACTCCTGTGCCAGGCGAGGCGATGACGATAAAAGAAGTCAGTAGAAAAGATAACGACATCATTTTCATACCCTGATTGGTTTGGACCTTGAGTGCGTCTTTATACAGCATCAGACATCAGGTGTTATTCGCCAAGGAGAAGCTTTGTTGGCCGGTAAAGCGCTAACCTTTGTTATGTTGCTAGAATATTACAGCAATAGCGAAAAGAGGCAACATGTTAGAATTACCCACTCACCCGGCAGTTCGGCGGGAACGGTTTTTAACAGGCGCTTCAATAAGCATTTTCGATAGCAGGTAACACGAGACGCACATGGCCAAATCCTCCACCGCTTCCGCCAAAGTTTCTGCCGGCGCTCCAATCAGCTTTGAAGCGGCAATGGCTGAGCTGGAAGACATTGTGACCCGGATGGAACAGGGCAGTTTGCCGTTGGCCGAGGCGCTGGCCTCGTATCAGCGTGGCGCGACTCTGTTGGCGTACTGCCAGAACGCTTTACGCGATGCGCAGCAGCAGGTGCAAGTGCTGGAAGACGGTATGTTGAAGGCGTTTGGCGATGACGACGCAACGCGTGGCGATTGAGCCTTCCGAAGCAGCGTCTTCGGCGTCGGCGATGATGACCTGGCAGGCAGCGCATCGGGCGCGCGTTGAGACGGCGCTCGACCGCTTTCTGGCGATACCTCCGTCGGTAGCGGAAGGACAGCGCCTGTGGGAGGCGATGCGCTATGCGGCGCTGTCGGGGGGTAAACGATGGCGGGCGCTTCTGGTGTATGCGACGGCGGAATTGTGCGGCGCTGATGTGGCGGTGGCGGACGCGCCGGCGGCGGCGGTCGAATTGTTGCATGCGTATTCGCTGGTACACGATGATTTGCCTTGTATGGATGATGATGCAGTGCGGCGTGGCCAGCCGGCGTGTCACATCGCCTTCGGCGAAGCGACGGCGTTGTTGGCGGGAGATGCGTTGCAGGCGCAGGCGTTCGAGGTATTGGCGCAAAGCCGGATGCCCGATCCGGCGACGGCATGCGCGTTGCTGGCGAAAGCAGCGGGTGGACACGGAATGGTTGGCGGACAGGCGCGCGATTTGAGCGGCGAGGTGACGACGATGGAGGCGTTGGAGGCGATGCACCGGAAAAAAACCGGAGCGTTGATTGAAGCAGCGGTGATGCTGGGTGCGGCTTGCAGCGCGTCGATAGAACATACGGCACGCGCGGCACTGAACCGTTACGCAGCGGCGGTCGGACTGGCGTTTCAAGTCGCCGATGATGTGCTTGATGTTGAAGGCAACACCGCCGGCTTGGGCAAGACGGCAGGAAAAGATGCCGCGCAGAACAAAACCACCTATGTAGCGTTGCTCGGCTTGCAAAGCGCCAAAGAGAAAATGTACGCATTGAGCGGGGAAGCGCGACAAGCGTTAGAAAATTTCGGGATAGCGGCTTGGCCGTTAAAAGCATTGGCGACGCAAGCCGTCGTGCGGAGTTATTAACATGGGCTCTTGTTCAGGCTCGATGTTCCCGGACATTTCCCGAAGCGTTGATGCGACGGCGGAGAGCGCCGCTGAAACAGCAATGAACAAAACGGAAACGACAAACAATACGGTCGATAATCCAACGGAAGCATCGTTGCTCGATACGATCGAGTCGCCGCAGGATGTGCGGGCGTTGCCGCGCGAGGCGTTGCCGAAGCTGGTTGAGGAATTGCGTGCGTTTGTATTGAAGACGGTTTCACATACGGGTGGGCATTTGTCGTCGAACCTCGGCGTGATCGAATTGACGGTAGCGCTGCATTACGCTTTCAACACACCGGACGACCGAATCATCTGGGACGTGGGGCACCAAACCTATGCACACAAGGCGTTGACCGGAAGGCGCGTGCGTTTGCATACCCTGCGGCAGAAAGACGGTTTATCCGGCTTTCCATCGCGCGCCGAGAGCGAATACGACGCGTTCGGCACGGCGCATTCATCGACGTCGGTTTCGGCAGCACTTGGTATGGCGGTGGCGGCGCAAATCGGCGGCAACTCGCGGCGGGTAGTGGCCGTTATCGGCGATGGCGCAATGAGCGCCGGGATGGCTTTTGAAGCGTTGAATAACGCTGGCGCGATGGACGCCGATCTTCTGGTGATTCTTAACGATAACGAAATGTCGATTTCAAAACCGGTCGGCGCTTTCCATCAATACCTGACCCGGATACTGACCAGCCCGCTGTACAATTCGGTGCGCGATAGCGGCAAAGACATTCTGGCGAAAATTCCGTCGATGAAGCGCCTCGCAAAACGGGTGGAAGAACATACGAAGGGTATGTTGATGCCGGGCACGTTGTTTGAAGAGTTCGGCTTCTTTTACGTCGGGCCGATCAACGGACACGATATCGACACGCTGGCAAAAACGCTGGTCAACATGCGTGATCTGAAAGGGCCGCGCCTGCTGCACGTCGTCACTGAAAAAGGCCACGGCTATGCGCCGGCGGTGCAGGATCCGATTCTCTATCATGGCGTCACCCGCTTCGACCCGGAAGCGGGCATTGTGCCGAAAGCGAAAGCACATCCGACTTATACGGAAGTGTTCGGCCAATGGTTGTGCGATATGGCGCGCGCCGATACGCGATTGGTGGCGATCACGCCGGCGATGTGCGAAGGTTCTGGATTGACCGAATTCGCACGTGAGTTTCCGCAACGCTATTTCGATGTCGGCATCGCTGAACAACATGCAGTGACATTCGCCGCCGGTTTGGCGTGCGACGGGTTGAAACCGGTAGTGGCGATCTACTCCACGTTTTTGCAGCGCGCTTACGATCAACTTGTTCACGATGTCGTGTTGCAAAATCTGCCAGTAGTGTTTGCGATTGATCGCGCCGGTATTGTCGGCGCCGACGGGCCGACGCACATCGGCGCGTTTGATTTGTCGTTCATGCGTTGCCTTCCCAACTTGACCATCATGACACCGACGGACGAAGCCGAATGCCGCGCGATGTTGACGACGGCGTTCCGAATGAATGCGCCGACTGCTGTGCGCTATCCGCGTGGTACAGGTCCCGGCGCAGCGGTGCCCTCGACGCTGGAAACGATACCGGTGGGACGCGGCGAAATTCGCCGTCGCGCGCGTGGTAATGAAAGCGGCGAAAAGAAAATCGCGTTGCTGGTGTTCGGCGCGCCGCTGACAAATGCGCTGACCGCGGCGGCAACGCTCGACGCGACGGTCGCCAACATGCGTTTCGTCAAACCGCTTGATACCGCGTTGATTGAAGAATTGGCAAACACCCACGATGTGTTGGTAACGATTGAAGAAAATGTCGTAATGGGTGGTGCAGGAACAGCGGTTGCCGAATTTCTGGCCAACATCGGCATCGTCAAACCGATCTTGCATTTGGGACTGCCTGATCATTTCATCGAACATGGCGCGCCGGAAGTATTGCTGGCGCAATGCGACCTCGACGCGGCGGGTATCGTGCGGCAGGTGCGGGAATGGCAAAAGCGCGGCAGATGTATCGCAGATGCGCAGCGGGCGTGCTCCTGAGCGCGACTGAAGTGGAGTGAACGAGAATTCATGAGCACTAAAGAAGTAAAACGCAAGACTGCGACCATGCCCGACGTACAATCGGAGAGCGATACGCGGCGGTTACAGATTGATCGTGTGGGTGTGAAGCGTTTGCGCTATCCGATCTTTTTCGCTGACGGTGAAGGTACGACGCAGCCGACGATTGCCACATGCAGCGCCTATACCATGCTGTCGGCGCATCAAAAAGGCACACACATGTCGCGGCTGGTGACGCTGTTTGAGGAAATGCGCGAGAAGAGCGCCAGGAAGCCGCTGGCGATTGGTGCGTTGCGCGACTGGTCGGCGTTGCTGCTCAAACGATTGGGATCAACGGCGGGTGAGATCTATCTGGAGTTCGATTTTTTTGTTCGCAAAAAAGCGCCGGTTTCAGGAATCGAAAGCACGATGGATTACCAGGTGCGTTTGAGCGGCGAAGTGAAGGATGGGCAATACCGCGAGAAGGTGGAAGTCGATATTCCTGTCACCTCACTGTGCCCCTGCTCAAAGCGGATTTCCGATTACGGCGCGCACAACCAGCGTTCGGTGGTCACCCTGGGGGCGACGCTGAACGAACCGATCTTTGTGATGGACTTGATCCGGATCGCTGAGGAGGAGGCGTCGAGCGGACTTTACGCAATCCTGAAACGCGCTGATGAAAAATACGTTACTGAATACGCTTACGACCATCCTAATTTTGTCGAAGACCTGGTACGCAGTATCGCACAGCGAATGGCTGCCGATAAACGCCTGGCCTCATTCAGCGTCGAGGCGGAAAATTTTGAGTCGATTCACAACCACTCAGCGTATGCGCAAATAACAGGAGGCAGGTGACAGATGTCAGAGGTCAGGGATCATATTCCCTCTCCCGCTTGCGGGAGAGGGGTAGGGGAGAGGGTGTCAAGTTTTGATGAAAACATTACGTGTGAGTGCTGTATTCCTGACCTCTGATCCCTGATATGCCCGTCATTCATCCACTCTCCGATCAACTGATTAACCAGATCGCCGCTGGCGAGGTGGTTGAGCGGCCGGCTGCTGCGTTGAAAGAATTGCTGGAGAATAGTCTCGATGCACAGGCGACGCACATTGAAGTCACGCTGACCGGCGGCGGTTGCAAACGCTTGCAAGTGAACGACGACGGAGTCGGTATGGCGCGCGAAGATTTGCCGTTGGCGGTGGCGCGCCATGCTACCTCGAAGATCATCGCTCCCTCCGATCTCGATGCGATTGCGACGCTGGGTTTTCGCGGTGAAGCGTTGGCGTCGATGGCGGCGGTGTCGCGTTTTTCTCTGGTGTCGCGTGCGCGTGGTGCGACGCACGCCTGGCGGCTTGATGTCGAAGGCGGAACCGTCGGCACTGCCGAACCAGCGGCGCTGGCGGCGGGAACCACGATCACACTCGACGATTTGTATTTCAACACGCCGGCGCGTCGCAAATTTTTGCGCACTGAAACGACCGAATGGGCGCACTGTGAAGAAACCTTTCGCCGCATTGCGTTGGCTTATCCAGACGTTGCTTTTTTGCTGAAACACAATGGCCGCGAGATTCACCGTTGGCCTGGTGCGGCACGCGAAGAGCGCGTGCAACAAGTGCTGGGCGAAGCGTTTACGAAAGGCGCGCGCTTTCTGGATGCGTCGGTGGTCGATTTGCGATTGACGGGTTATGTGGTATCACCGGCAGCCGGAACGGCGTCGCCGAAAGAGGCGGCCTATTTTTTTGTGAACGGCCGTTTCGTCCGTGACCGCGTCGTGTTGCATGCGTTGCGCGAGGCGTTCCGCGATGTTTTGCACGGCGGACAGCAACCGTCTTACGCATTGTGGCTGACACTTGACGCGCATGGCGTTGATGTCAATGTTCACCCGCAGAAAACCGAAGTTCGTTTTCGTGACAGCCAGGCGATTCACCGTTTCGTTCGGCAAAGTGTCGAGCAGGTGCTGGCATTGCCGGTTGGAGGGCAGCTTACGACGGGCAATGCAGCAAGCAGCTCTCGATATCCGGGTATTGAAACACAGCGTTTTTCTGTTTCAGAGAAGCTGGGAAGCGTAGTAAACGCGCCGCAATCATTCGCGCGCTACCAACCGGCGCAAGCGGCATTTTCGTTGCCGGTGCGCGAAACGGCAGCAGCCGAAAGATTGGGGCCATCGCCGTTTTACGGCAGGTTGTTCGGAGCGAAACCTTCTGCGATGGACGAAGATATTTTTTCGTCGTCATCGCTGCCGCCTGCTATGGTTGAGAGCGAATCTTCCGACGTGCCGCCGTTGGGCTTTGCGCTTGCGCAACTGCACGGGGTTTACATTCTTGCGCAGAACCATGCAGGGTTGGTGCTGGTTGACATGCATGGCGCGCACGAGCGTATCGTTTACGAGAGAATGAAGGAAATGGCGGCTTCGCAACCGCTACCGTCGCAACGCTTGTTGGTGCCGGTGTCGATGGTGGCAACGACGCTGGAGATGGCGACCGTTGAGGCGCATTCCGAAACGCTGGCAACACTGGGTTTTGAGTTGAACGCTGTGGGGCCGACAACGCTGGCGATTCGTTGCCTGCCGGTAATGTTACAGGATGCTGACGCGGCAGATTTGGTGCGCGCCGTGTTACGTGATCTGCACGATTTGGGTAGCACACAGGAAGTCGATGCGCGCCGAAATGAAGTGTTGGCAACGATGGCTTGCCACGGTGCGGTGCGCGCGCACCGTTTGCTGACGATTCCTGAGATGAACGCGCTGCTGCGCGATATGGAGCGTACCGAGCGCGGCGGGCAATGCAACCACGGCCGACCAACCTGGCATCAGTTGACGCTCGAAGCGCTCGACGGTCTGTTCATGCGCGGCAAGTGATTCAGGTATCAGAGGTCAGAAGTCAGAGGTCAGAAAAGCATCTTCTCGCGCGAAGGCGCGAAGCCGTGAAGAAAGAAGCCCCCTTTCCAGAGGAGGTGCCGTCGAAGGAGGCGAGGGGTTGACGCACCCTCCCCTTCAAGGGGAGGGTGGGGCGGGGTTCTGTGGATTCTGCGACTCTGTTTCGCTTCGCGCAGAATGATGAGTTTTTCTTCGCGCCTTCGCGTGATTTTCTTTGCGATCTATGCATTCTTTGCGGTTAAAATAATTTTACTTATGTCTCTCCATTCTCCCCCCGCCATTTTATTGATGGGCCCGACCGCAACCGGCAAGAGCGCGCTGGCGCTGGAGCTCGCTGAACGGTTCGACGGTGAAATCATCAGCGTCGATTCGGCGCAGGTGTATCGCGGCATGAATATCGGCACTGCCAAGCCGGATGCTGCGACGCGCGCGCGAGTGCCGCATCATTTGATTGATCTGATCGACCCGACCGAACCTTATTCGGCGGCGCGTTTTGTGCGCGATGCGCTTGCTGCTGTTCGAGACATTCGTTCGCGCGGCAAGCGGCCGCTGTTGGTGGGAGGCACCATGTTGTATTTCAAGGCGCTGCTTGAAGGTTTGAGTGAATTGCCGATGGCGGATGAAACGGTGCGCGCCGAACTCGATGCCTGGGCGGCGCGCGAAGGTTGGCCGGCGTTGCACGGTGAGCTTAGCGGCGTCGACCCGATTACGGCGGCACGCCTCAAACCGACCGACGCGCAACGTATCCAGCGCGCGCTCGAAGTGTGGCGGTTGACAGGCGTGCCGCTCTCACAGTTACAGGGTCGGCGGCAAGGGCAGCAACAAACAGATGAAATGCTGAGTTCGCCTTTATGTTTGGCTCTGTTGCCGAATGATCGGAAGCAGTTGCACGAAGCCATTGCGCGGCGTTTCGATCACATGTTGACAGAAGGGCTGATCGACGAAGTGCGAGCACTGCGAGCGCGCTATTCATTGGCGTCGTCGATGCCGTCGATGCGCTGCGTCGGTTATCGGCAAGCCTGGGCGTACCTCGACGGTCAATGTGATGAAGTAACGTTGCGCGCTACCGGCATCGCGGCGACGCGGCAGCTGGCCAAGCGGCAGATTACCTGGTTGCGCAACATGTCGAATTTATTGACGGCGGATCCGTTTACGGAAGACGTAAGCGCCTGGGCGAAAATGCTCGTAGCGAAAGCGTGGGAATAAAGTTCAGCGATCTTGAAAACACTCGCCGCTGTTGTTTCAAAATCAGCGGCAGCAACGCTTAGAAATGCTTTTTCAAATCCATTCCGGCGTAGAGTGAAGCGACCTGATCGGCGTAACCGTTGAAGATCAGCGTGTCGCGGCGACCGGCCTCGCCGAGACGTCGTTCCGTTGCTTGCGACCAGCGCGGATGCGGCACATTCGGGTTTACGTTGGCGTAAAAGCCGTATTCGCGGGGGTTGGCGCGCATCCATGAAGTTGTTGGCATGGCTTCAGTCAAGCGAATTTTAACGATGGATTTTCCGCTCTTGAAACCGTATTTCCACGGCGCGATGATACGTACAGGAGCGCCGCTTTGCGGCAGCAATGTTTTTCTGTACAAGCCGAAACACAGAAGTGTCAGCGGATGCAGCGCTTCATCGAGGCGCAAAGCTTCAACGTACGGCCAATCGAGCACACGATTTTTCAAACCAGGCATTTGTTTCGGATCGGCCAGCGAAGTGAATTCGACATATTTGGCGTTTCCGGTCGGTTCGATGCGACGAATCAGTTCGGACAACGAATAGCCGGTCCACGGCAGCACCATCGACCAACCTTCGACGCAACGTAACCGGTAGATGCGCTCTTCCATAGGCGCCAGTTTCAACAGCTCGTCGAGATCGAAAGTTTTCGGTTTGTGAATTTCACCTTCAGCGATGAGTTGCCAGGGGCGGATATGCATCATATGTGCGTTTCGAGCGGGATCGTCTTTATACGTGCCGAATTCGTAAAAATTGTTGGTCCGGGTCGCATCTTCCCAGGGTGTTTTTTTCTCATCGGTGGATAACGATGAAGTTTTGCCCGGCAGTGCAGGCATCGTCGATTCATCGTTGCCTTGCGCCAGAGCATCAAGTGCAGGCAGGGCGCTACCGGCGGCAAGCGCGCCGGTCATCGACAGGAAGCGGCGACGATCGCGAAAAGCTGTTTCCGGCGTAATTTCCGAAGAGGGGATAGCAGGGATAAAGGAAAGGCGAACCATCTTTTCATTATTCACCATTTTCTTGTTCATGTCGCTTTTTTCATGAAGGCGCTCCAGTAATAACAGAATAAGACGATGTGGTATAATATCCAGTTCAATCAGCTTCCGGGAAAGCCGGACAGATTTGCCGAAAGTTGAAGAAATGACCGCTCCGTTTTTAACGCCCTCCAAGTCGCAGCGAAAAAGAGAAATGCTTGAGGTGCAGGCATTGGGGGAAGCGTTGGTTGCGTTAAGTACCGCCAAGCTGGAAACGCTTGACCTTCCTGAGCGTTTGTTCGACGCCATTATCGCGGTGCAGACGATTACCCGGCATGAAGCGCGGCGACGTCAGATGCAGTTTATCGGACGACTGATGCGTGACGTTGACCCTGAGCCGATTCGCGCATTTCTGGAGGCGGAAACAGCTATTCCTGTTGCGACGAAAGCGAAAATGGCGAGGCTGGAGTATTGGCGGCAACGTTTGCTGGAGGAGCCTGTGCCGTCACTTGAAGCATTGGCGGCGAAATTTCCCAGCGTATTTTCGGACGAGGTACACGAAGTTTGGCGGCAACGCATTGAAAAGGCGCAGCAGGAACGCCGTCAACAACGGGCAGCGCCTCGATACTACCGTCAGTTGTTTCAGGATTTGAAAACACTTTTTGAAACACATGCCGACGATGCTCCTCAGGTTTCTTCTGATAACTCAAGACAGGCTTCGCCATGAACACTTCACCGTTACGCATCGGGCTGGTGTCAATCAGTGACCGTGCGTCTCAAGGCGTTTACGAGGATAAGGGAATCCCGGCGCTGCGCGATTGGTTGATGTCGGCGTTGAAAACATCGACGCAATTCGAGACGCGATTGATTGCCGATGATCAACCGACGATTGAGCGCACCTTGATCGAGCTGATCGACGAGGCGCGTTGTTCACTGGTGTTGACCACCGGCGGCACCGGTCCGACCGAACGCGATGTGACGCCGGATGCCACGATGGCAGTGGCCGACAAAATCATGCCGGGTTTCGGCGAGCAGATGCGGCAGGTTTCATTGCATTTCGTGCCGACGGCGATCTTGTCGCGTCAGATCGGCGCCATTCGGAAGAAAGCGCTGATTCTGAATTTGCCGGGGCAGCCGAAGGCGATTCGCGAAACGCTGGAAGGCGTCAAGGGCGAGAACGGAGAAACGCAGGTGCAGGGTGTTTTCGCGGCGGTGCCGTATTGCATCGAATTGATCGGCGGGCCTTACATCGAAACCCATGACGCCGTTTGTTCGGCCTTCCGTCCCAAATCGGCGCGCCGCTCAGCATAACGGGTAAAATAACATCTTGCACATTTTGGAAACGAGTCTGGAGTTGAAAACATGGCGATAGCGCCGATCCCTGAAATTCTTGCCGAACTGAAAGCTGGCCGAATGATCGTTTTGGTCGATGAAGAAAATCGCGAGAACGAAGGCGACTTGATGCTCGCGGCGGAATTCGTGACGCCAGCGGCGATCAACTTCATGGTGACGCACGCGCGCGGACTCGTTTGCCTGACTTTGACATCGGAACATTGTCAGCAACTGAAGTTGCCGTTGATGGCGGCTGCCAATCGCTCGCCGCTCGGCACGAATTTCACGCTGTCGATCGAAGCGGCGCAAGGCGTGACGACTGGGATTTCCGCTGCTGATCGCGCTCGCACCATTCAAGCGGCGGTTGCACCCGACGCCAAGCCGGAAGACCTGGTGCAGCCGGGGCATATTTTTCCGTTGATGGCGCAACCCGGCGGCGTGTTGGTACGCGCCGGTCACACAGAAGCAGGTTGCGATCTGGCGCGGATGGCAGGATTGATGCCGTCTACCGTCATTTGCGAAATTCTCAAAGAAGATGGCGCGATGGCGCGCCTGCCGGACCTCGAAATTTTTGCGACGAAGCACGGATTGAAAATCGGCACAATTGCGGATCTGATACATCACCGCAGCCAACATGAAACATTGTTGGAACGAATTGCGCAGCGGCCGTTGCAAACGGCGGTGGGTGCTTTCGAGTTGTTTATTTATCGCGACAAGCTGACCGACGCGACGCATCTGGCGCTGGTTCACGGCACACCGACGCCGGAAAAAGAAACGCTGGTACGCGTGCACGAACCGATCTCAATCATGGACTTGCTGGATGTGCAAAGCGAGCCGCACGCCTGGGGGGTATTCCCGGCGTTGCGCGAGCTGATGGCAGCCTCCGCGGGTGTGATGGTGTTGCTACATCGGCCGGAGAGCGCCCAGGATTTGCGTTATCGTGCGGCCGCGGGCAAACGGAATACCGATGTAACGCTGGCGTTGCGCGATTACGGCATCGGAGCGCAGATTTTACGCGATTTGAACATTCAAAAAATGCGGTTGTTGTCGAGGCCGCGGAAAATACCGAGCATGGCCGGCTTCGGTTTGGAAGTGACTGGCTTTCAGGAGCAGGGGCCGCTGGAAGTGCTGCCGTGACTTGATATTAAAAACGGAACAACAACTATTTTTCTGAGCGACGATGAAACTTCAAGAAATCCCCAGCAATACGCGTGCAGCCGGAATGCGTATCGGCATCGTGTTGGCGCGTTTCAATGCCGAGATCGGCGAAGGGTTGCTCAAAGGCGCGTTGCGCTTTCTGCGCGAGAAAGGCGTGGTTGATGCGCATATCACGCTGCTGCGGGTTCCCGGCGCATTGGAGATTCCGCTGGCGTTGCAGGGAATGGCGCAAGCCGGGCAATTCCATGCGTTGGTTGCGTTGGGCGCCGTGATTCGCGGCGAAACCTATCATTTTGAAATCGTCAGCAACGAATCGGCGCGCGGCATCAGCGATGTTGCGCTCGATTTCGACATCGCAATCGGCAATGGCGTGTTGACATGCGACACCGACGAACAGGCGCAGGCGCGGATGGATCAGAAAGGCTACGAAGCTGCACAGGCCGCCGTCGAATTGGCCAATACTTTGGAGCGTTTGCGCAAAAATGCCGACTGAAACACCGGAAGACATGTCGGTAAAACCATCGACGAAGCCATTGAAAAACAAAATCGACTTCATGGGGCGTCGTCGCGCGCGGGCGTTGGTGGTGCAGGGGCTTTATCAATATCAATTGGCACACACAAGGCCCGACGATATTCGCTTATGCCTGATGGACAGCCCGAATTACGCGCGTTGCGACGAAGCCTATTTCGATGCGCTGTGGCGCGGCGTCAGTAGTCGGTATGAAGCGTTGCGTGACTGCTTTGCGCCGCATGTTGCCGCCGAACGCGACACGCAAACCTTGTCGCCGGTCGAAACGGCGATCCTCGTGCTGGCGACCTGGGAATTGTCGGAACGAGTGGACATTCCCTATCGAATCATCCTCAACGAAGCCATCGACCTCGCCAAAACCTACGGCGGAACCGACGGCCACAAATTCGTCAACGGCGTGCTTGATAAACTGGCGGCGCAATTGCGCGCCGATGAGATACGGGCGCTTGGCTGAGGGCAGAGGTTAGGGGGCAGGTCTCAGAAATCAGAAGTCAGGATCATTCTGTATGTTTAGGGGCAGGTTTCAAACCTGCCCTTTGTATCTCACGCGAAGGCGCGATGCCGCGAAGAGGTCGAACGCGTCAACAAATGTGCCTACTCCTCTCCCGCAAGCGGGAGAGGAGGTTCTTTCTTCGCGTTCTTTGCGGTTAAATAATATTTTTTGGCGCTATGGATTCAGAGCGATCCGGTGGATGGTCAATGTTTCCCCGGGTGCGCGCAGTTCAATATTCAAGCGCAAACGTTCGGCAATAACGTTTTTTTCGGTCCAGTTTTCAGGCCACAGCAATGGTATGTCGATACGCACAAAGCCATGAACAAACGGGACGGCTTTGGGTTCTTTCACGGAGGAAAGAGGTTGCCAATCGGATTCGGGAACATCTTGTGCGGCGACGGTCAACTGCGCGATGGCCGCGTCTACTGTTTCTGGAACGATTAAACGCAAGGTTTTCAGGCGGGGTGTTCGCAACACCTGGTCGGCGGGGGAGAACAATTCGATTTGTCGATGGTCGGCGGTGAGCGCCAGGGCGCCGGGCTGTGCTTGCAAACGTCCGACGGAAGTTGTCCACCCGTCGTCGCTGGCGTAATGGGCGCTGCCGAAGGTCCACAGTCTCAGGCTTTCGGGAAAGAACGCGTGCGACACCATGAAGTCGCGCATCGCTTCTTCCGTCCCGGTGTTACGAAACGAGGTATAGGCCACATACGCGGGGTTATCGGCGAACAATCCGTTGCTACCGTTCCACGCCATGTGCGAAACTTCCTGTGCATCGAAATTGTAGGCATCGCGATAAGTCAGATAAGCATGATGATATTGCGGCGGCGTACGAGCATCGTCAATATCGGCGGCGTTGTATTCAACAATTCCCCAACCATTGTCAACGCGGGCGAACTCGGAAAAGAGGCTGTGACCGTGCGGCATCGCGACATCGTTGCGGGCGGGTTTGTCGTAAACGATGACGCCGAGGTGCGAGCCGTTAAGCGGCTTGGAACCTTCGATGGATACGCCGGCGGAGTCCCAGTGGTTGAACGGCCCTTTTTCCTCAATGCGGGTGGAAAGGAAAAACAGCCCTTTGGCCGCAAAACCTTGTGCCGAAAAAATCCGGTTTTCGGGGATGCCGGCTTCGGCCGTCCATTGTGCAAGTTCGGTGTAGTGCAAATGAACGGTATGTTTGCGAAAAGCGTCCCACAACTGCCACCACGGATTTTCCCAGACCTGCTCAATCGTAGCAGCGGATGTCGGGTTCGTCATCAGTTCGGATGACGGGCGGGGCGGGTCGACGTCATTCCAATGTTGCCAATGACGCCCGGCGATGGCGTTGATTTCATCGAGCGTCAATGGCCGGGCGCGACGATAGACCGACAGATCGGGGGTGGGCGGATGGGTGCTTTTCCCGGCGTAAGGCCCGTTGCCTTGCAACCATTCGCGGAATTGTCGCAACATTCCCGGGTTGTAATCGAAGGTGGCGCGACCGCTGAAAAACGGGTTCATGTAAGTATCGGCATCGAGCGCGATGCCGACAAAGAGATCGGGATACTTTTGTGCGAAGGCGGCAATGCGGCGCGCGGCTGCTTGCAGGTTACGCTTTTTATAAGCGCGTACTTTTTGAGCGTAAACATGATAGGTCAGCGAACGCGCCAGCCGTGGCGAGGCGGTTGAGCCTGGCAGGTTGCTCAGATAATCGTCGGGATAAACGGTGTTGTCTTGCGCCCATTGACACAGCGCCGGGTCTTCTTCGAGGTGATCGGTGAGGTCCCATTCAGAAAAGGTGCAACTGGAATCGCTCCAGATGCCGCCGCTCAGAATAAACTGTGTCGGCGTCTTTTTTTTCGATGGCGTAAGCAATGGCGGCGTCGAGGTTGTCTTCGGCGACGAGGCGGTTATCGCAACGACGGGTCAAATCGAACGCCGGATCAAAGCGCCAGTCTCCTTTTGGCCCTTTCGTCGTGCGCATGTAGAGAATGGGGACGGATACGCCGGTCTTTATTTTCGGCGACACATAATCACGATAAACAGTATCTATTTCGGCTCCATCGCCGAAAGGCAGTCCCGAAGTCATCATCAAAAGATGGAAAGCCCGTTTGTTTTGAGCGGAAGAAGTTTCCGCGACTGTTTCCCTACTGCGAGTTGGCAGCCAACTGAGCTTGGCCAGCGATTTGGTTTTTCCATCGCGATTGATGGCGATGATCTCGATCGGTTGGCGATCAAGCGACGAAAATGAATCGGGTAAAGTGATTTGCGCTTCGAATCCTGAGCGCCCGATTCCGGCGTAAGTTTTGGCAAGTGAGGGCGATGCGTCGCGAACATCGTTGCGAGGGACGTTCAATGTGGCCATGTACGTCGTGTGCGGGAAGCGAATTTCAACAGCACGAACACCGGTTGGGTCAAAAGCCCAACCAGAGAATTCAAGCCTATGCCCGGTCAACGATTCCTGAACGGGGACATCCAAACCACCGATTAATTCAGTGGCAATTGTTGATGTGATAACTGCCGATGTGGTGGCGGCCGGTGGCGGCGCAACAAGCAAAGCCGCATGTCGGTACAACCGTGATCCGGCGGCGATAAAAATCAACAGACAGGCCGATAACGCGCCGATGGCGATGGAGATTCCATAACGGCGAAGGAACGAGTGCACGAAAAAACTTTTTGGAGGAAAGTATCGAAAGACGCCTGCTTCAAGTCAAAAACAGCGTCGCCAGCCCCAGAAAGATGAAGAAGCCGCCGGAGTCGGTGCAGGCGGTAATGAGCACCGATGACCCCAGCGCCGGATCGCGCCCAAGTTTCACCCGGATCATCGGAATCAACACGCCCATGAAAGCAGCGAGCAACATGTTAAGCGTCATCGCCAGCACCATGACGCCGCCCAGCGCCAGATCATGGTAAAGCAAAAATGCGACAACGCCCATGACGCCGCCCCAGATCAATCCGTTCAACAGGCTGACCAGCAATTCTTTGCGAAAGAGTTGACGGGCGTTTTCCGTGGTGATTTGCCCCAATGCAAAGGAACGGACGATCATCGTAATCGTCTGGTTGCCGGAATTTCCGCCGACACCGGCAACGATAGGCATCAACGCAGCCAGCGCGACCAATCCGGCGATGGTGTTTGAGAATACGTCGATGACGCGCGAGGCGATGAAAGCGGTAACGAGGTTGATCGCCAGCCATTGCCAGCGGTTTTGAAACGATTTCCACACCGATGCGAACACGTCTTCTTCTTCGTTCAAACCGGCATGCGCCAGCGCTTCTTCGCCGGCGTGTTCCCTGATGAAGTCGAGAATTTCATCGACGGTGACACGACCGACCAGTTTGCCGTTGGTATCGGTAACCGGTGCTGACACCAAATCGTAGCGTTCAAAAGCGGCGGCGGCTTCATCGGCTTTTTCGTGCTGCAACAAGACAACAGGAGGAGGTTGCATCACATCGCCGACCAACTTGTCTTCATCGTTAACCAGCAACACCTGAATCGGCAATACACCCAGCAATTTTTCACCGCGGTCAACGACGAACACCTGATCGGTTTGCGTCGGCAGTTCATCAAAGCGCCGCAGATAACGGAAGACCACTTCGAGCGAAACATCCGGCCGTACCTGAACTTCTTCAAAATCCATCAGCGCGCCAACCATGTCGTCTTCAAAGGACATGGCCGCCCGCAGATGTTCGCGCTCCTCGATCGGCAGACCTTCGAACACATCGTCGATCACTTCCTGCGGCAGATCGGGCGCCAGTGCGGCGATTTCGTCAGTGGGCAGCGTTTCAGCAGCGGCGACCAGTTCCTCGGTGTCCATCGTCGAAATCAGCGATCCGCGTACGGCATCGGAAACTTCGACGAGAATTTCACCTTCGTGATCGGCGCGTACCAAATCCCACAAATACAAACGCTCGTTCAGTGGCAGCGTTTCGAGGAGAGATGCAATGTCAGCAGGGTGGAGGGCGTTGAGTTGTTCGCGCAACTCAGCCAGGCTATGTTGTACGGTGACGCCTTCAAGTAACGATGTCTGAAGTTCGTCAAGCGGCGTTTCTTCAATCTGCTCGCGTGCCAATCCTTCGATCAACAGATGCCGACGTAACAACGCCGTAATTTCGGCGAGCGCTCGCTGCCCGTGATCGGGCGCTTCGTTTTTGCTGGAGCGAAGTTCTTCGGGAAGGATGGGCATGGCAGCGGGCGGGAAGGTAAAGGCAAAAGGTCAGGGTGGCGACAGGCGTATTGGCCGGAAAAGCAATCAGGGCGTATTGTATCGCCATTGTTCAGGTTTTCGGGAAGAGATGTCGTGTAAAATACGCTGCTCACTGTCCTCTTTTATGCGATAAACTTAAGAGGAACTTTATGGGTGTTCTACTGCCGTAGATACAGGGGATGCCGCAAGCGTCTGCCGCGGCCAGACGGAATACCGACAGAAAGGAGCCGACCGATGTCTCATCAGCTCGAAAAGCGCTTGGCGTATTTAAATCAACACGGCGAAACGAACGCGTTGCGCCGTGTGCGTATTGGCCTGGAGCGGGAGGCGTTGCGGGTTAACCCGGAAGGGCGGTTGAGTCAGAGGTCGCATCCGCTGACGTTAGGCAGCGCCTTGACGCATCCGCAGATTACCACCGACTATTCAGAAGCGCTGCTGGAATTCGTTACGCCGCCGTTGACGACACCCGAAGAAACGCTGCAACGGTTGAACGCAATCCAGCATTTTACGGCGCGACAACTGGACGACGAGATGCTGTGGAACGCCAGTATGCCGTGTCATCTCGAAGGCGAAGACGGCATTCCGATCGCGCAATACGGTGTTTCCAACCTGGCGAAATTCAAGCATCTTTACCGCGTTGGTCTGGCGTATCGTTACGGCAAGGCGATGCAAACCATCGCTGGCATTCATTACAACTTTTCATTCGCCGAGGAAACCTGGCCGGTATGGTTGGCCGTCGATGGTGTCCGCGCCGATTCGGCGGACGAGGTGCAGGCGTTCCGTTCACAGCGCTATCTCGATTTACTGCGCAATATTCAACGTTACGGTTTTGTGATTCCTTATCTGTTCGGCGCTTCGCCGGCAGTGAGCCGGTCGTTTTTTACAACGGGCGGTGGGCATTCATCGGCGCGCCTGCCGATGTTTGACGCCGACACCTGCTATCTGCCGCAAGGAACTTCACTGCGCTTGTCCGATCTGGGATACAGCAACCGCAAATGCCCCTTTTTTGTTCCGAGCGACAGCCTTGATGCGTATCTTTTCGCGTTGTATCAGGCGACGCACACACCTTGCGCGGCGTTCGAGAAAGTGGGCGTGATGGTAGATGGCGCTTACCGGCAACTGAACGCCAATATTCTGCAAATCGAGAACGAATACTACAGCAGCGCGCGCCCCAAACAGCCGCTGCAAGCGGGCGAAACGCCCAGTCAGGCGTTGCGTCAACGCGGTATCGCTTATATCGAATTGCGTTCTTTGGATGTCTTGCCGTTTACGCCGGCGGGGATCGACCTCGAAACGATGCGTTTCATTCAGGCTTGGTTGACGACATGTTTCCTGCTACCTTCTGACCCGGCCGGTCGCCGCACCAGAATGGTTTACGACAGCAATCTGTTGAGCGTCGCCGCCAACGGGCGCAGCGATGAGCCGATCCTCGATATCGACGGCGAGCCGACCACGTTGAAGCAAGCGTTGACGCCGTTGCTCGATCAGGTCGAGATAGTGAGCGAATGGCTGGGCGAACCGTATCGCGAGAGTGTTCGCAAACAACGCGAGAAAGTTGCCGATCCCGAAACGACGCCTTCGGCGCGAATGCTTCGTGAAATGCGGGAACAGCAGGAATCATTTCACGCGCTGATTTGCCGTTATTCAAAACAACATGCTGCCCATTATCGTGAAACGCCGTTATCCGTTGATGTGCGCAGAGAGTTTGAGATCATGGCGGAAACCTCGCGGCAGGAACAACAACGACTGGAGGCGTCGGATCAAATGAATTTCGACGATTACCTGGCGCGCTATCTGGCAGACGCCGCTCAAATGTCGTAGATGCTGTAAGGGCGGGTGAGCGTAGCAAACCTCAACATTTGAGCTTCACGCAAAGACATAGGGGCGGGTTTCAAGCCCGCCCTTGTGCCTCACGCGAAGGCGCGAAGCCGCGAAGAAGAGCGTAACAAAGCCCCACCTTCAAGAACCTGCACCCGAAGAGATTTTGACAGGGGGAGTGGAGACGGTTTTTCTGATTTCCGGCATCTGATCTCTGACCTCTGCCCCCTGACCTCAATGCAACCGCGAATGTTTTTTCTGTGCGCCCTTTGAACTGCGCCGCTTGGTTTCGTTCCGTTTGGGAGCAGTTTTCTGTTGACGCTCAAACCAGAAGCGATAAATCAGCACCGCCGCCGTCGGCAATTCGTCGACCAGGCTGTCGCGCTTTTCGCTGTCGTCGAACCATTCGGCGTATTCGGGCTCCTGATGACCGAAGGCCAGCGCCTCGATCGGAAAAATCCAGTCGCTGGCTTCCTGCGAGTTGTACAGCGGTGCCCAGTCTTCCTCGGTCAGTTGCACGCCCATCATGTACCCCTGGCACCAATCTTCCGCCTCATGCGGCGTATCCGCTCCCACTTCTTCTTCCGGTGGGAAATACAACAGCGGATGAAAGCGCGTCGGCATCTCGTGCAACGTTCGGCCGATGCTAGACCAATGACGCAAAATCAGCTCCATGACCCGTTGTGCCTGCTCAACGGAAGCGAACACCGCGTTGCCGCTGTGTGAAGCGTCTTCGCCCCAGATCACGGGCAACCATTGCGAGGGCATCAACATCTGCGGCGAACTGATCGTTGCGGTCAGATAGCCGTCGAGCATTTCGAGGTTCATGCAGTCTTCCGGCACAGCGCTTGATGTCAGAAACGCCTCAAGTTCGTCGAACTCGGCATCGGTCAGCGGCATACTTAGAAGTCTATCGTCATGAGTCATGGTGCAGTCCTTGAGATTTAGTCGATAGAATACCGTAAAACGGCAATCATCGGGCACCAGGAATCAACGCCCGCACGCGGGGAAGGGCTCCGGGAAGGGGAACAACGGCGCAGGAAAGGACGTGGTAAATTAAAATCGTTAAAAAACATCAATCTTTCTTCTGCTCTTCCGTCCCGGCTTCCAGCCGCCTCAACATTCTTTCCTGCTTCCTGGCCGGCAACTTGTCGAAAACAAGAATCATTCGCGCCAGCCGCTCATCCTCCGCATAAAAATAAGCTAACGGAACATCGAGAACCCTGGCGAGATTCTTTGTTGTAACAGAATCCGCCTCGTGGATACCCTGCTCATACCTGTTGATTCGGGTACTGGCGACGAATTCGTCGATTCCCGCGGCAATTCCCAAGTTTTTTTGAGAAAAACCTGTGGCCTGCCGCGCCTCCTTGAGGCGGCGGCAAAAGACCGTTTCGCGGTGAAGCCTTGTTTTTGATCCCATAGCTTGTTCCAAGCTACGAGAATCGTAGTTTTTGCTTGACCTGGATACTACGTTTATCGTAGTATTGAAAATCACCTATTGTCATTATCTAAACGAATATGCAGTGAGAACAAAAATAAGTGAGTAACCGGACAAATGAAGCCTGTCGTTTTGTGCGAAACCGCAGAGAGAAAAGCCTCCTTTTCAAAGGGGGTGTCGGCGGGGCCGACGGGGGTTTGCCTCCCCTCCCGCAAGCGGGAGAGGCTTTTAGGCCCTCCTCTTCAAGGGGAGGGCTGGGGTGGGGATGGGGTTACACGATCATCCATACCAATTTGAAAACAGTTTCCAACTTTTAAACGATTTTGAGATTGACCGGCAACACAAGGAATCATTCACACCATTCTGCACACCGAGGACCCCCATGCTTGACCGCCTCCGCTCGCTCTGCCTGAACACCATCTTTGCCGCTCTCTTGGTGATCGCCTTCGTAGCCCCCACTTTTGCTGTCACCGCCGCCGAATACAAATACGACGCTGTTGGAAACATCATCTCCATACAGCGCGCCGGTACCGCGCTAACCATCTCCTCCTTCTCGCCGACCTCCGGAGCGGTGGGAACCGAAGTCGTGATCTAC
>Ga0209628_10000034_pt1 | contig 63896 bp, 48 predicted proteins | sample TergutCu122P4_FD_187285 | JGI IMG/M metagenome (GOLD analysis project Ga0209628, IMG submission 187285) | Cubitermes ugandensis P4 segment gut microbial communities from Kakamega Forest, Kenya - Cu122 P4 (SPAdes) (version 2) | ecosystem: Host-associated > Arthropoda: Insects > Digestive system... | reverse complement strand
TGAGAATGTCCCGCAATTCAAATCGCGCCCTGTAAGGGCAATATATTAGTATTCAATGATATGCTGCCCCTTCAGGGCGCATATTTCTACGCACGTTTCCCTACCCAGCGCGATGCGCTGGGCTATTATATTGCGTGGCTTTCAGCCACTTACGCATAATGTTTTGTTATTTCTTAAACGGAACTTCAGGTTTTTAATGATTTTGCCCTGGCAGGACTATGCAGAAAAGCAGCCTTTATACGTGTACAAAATTGTGTATAAGCATAGGAAGCAACGCCTCCTTCTTTCGTCAAAATTTACAATTTCAACATAGTACTTCTGTTTTTCGGCATTTCAAGTAATAATAATCTATTGCTTTGCGCCCTAAATTAAAAAACATTATTACTATGAAAAAATTATTATTACATTTCACAATCTTATTCCTGTTTTTAAGCTGGGGATACACTCAAGAACTTTTCGCGCAGAATGCTGCAAAGTTGAATCCGTCTAACAGTAAATCAGTTACTACATTCCCTTGGGTAGAAGATTTTGAAGCCACCAATTTTCCGCCTGAGGGTTGGGAATTGTATCAGATAGCAGGTTCTTCAAATTGGACAAGAAGTGGCACTGCTTATAATTCTACAGGTTCTGCATACCACACCTGGACAAATACTGCGGCAGGCAATCAGGAAACATGGTTGGTAACTCCACAAATCACATTAACAGATAATCCGGGATATACACTGAAATTTCAATCCAGAACAGAGTACCCGTCTTCTTATGGAAATGGAAGCAGTGATGTTTATATTTCAACGGGAAGTATAAATCCCGCAGATGGAGATTATATCCTTCTTAAACATTTATCGGGGCCTGAAGAAGTTGTTGCCGATTGGAGAGAAATTTCCATTCCGTTGGCTTCCTATGCAGGTGAAAGTATTTATATTGCATTTAAATATACCGGTACGAACGCTCATGGCTGGTTTATTGACAATGTAACGATCCCTGCTCCTGCCACATCTCCCGTATTTGTGGGTGAAACCGCTGTAGCATTTGGAGCAGTGGGTAACCTTGAGTCGATTGTTCTTACAAAAGAATACACTATAACCAACACAGGCGGGCAGCCTTTAACTGTGAACTTCCTTTCGGCAAGCGCACAAATTTCTATTACAGGTTTGCCGGTAACGTTAGAATACGGGGCATCAGCAACAATTTCTGTTAATTTTAATCCGTTTGAAGTTCCTGCGGGTAATTATAACGGAAATTTTGTGCTTGCTACCAACGACCCGAACAAACCGACAGTAACCATCAACGTTACTGCCACGGCACATTCTGTCTCTACAACAGTGAATACATTTCCATGGGTAGAAGATTTCGAAAGTGAAATTTTTCCACCGTTGTTTTGGAAAACGTTCAGAAACGCAGGACCTGTAAATTGGATAAGAATGACAAATCCTACTCATACTCACTTTGGGAGTGCCGGTGCAGCATACGCCGGAAATGGCTATGATAATCTGGAATATTGGTTGGTTACCAAGAAAATAGTATTACCCGCTACCGGAGACTTTACATTCAGTTTTTGGTCAAAAATGATGTTTTTTGAGAATTACGGAAGTAGTGATGTGTTTATTTCCACCGGCAGCGATAATCCGGCTGACGGAAATTTTGTTTTGGTTAAACATTTGTCCGGAAGTGATTTAGCAAATACCTATCAGGAAATCTCAATTTCGTTAAACGCATATTTAGGAACCACTTTTTATATAGGATTCAAATATTCGGGCGCTATGGCTCATGCGTGGGTGGTAGATGATTTGAAAATTTCAGCGGCAGAAACTGTAATTAACACATTCCCATGGTTAGAAGATTTTGAGTCAACCACTTTTCAGCCGGAAGGATGGGGGTTGTATCAGGTAGCCGGTTCTTCAAACTGGACAAGAAGCGGAACAGCCTTTAATTCTACAGGTTCTGCATACCACACTTGGACGAATGCTGCTGCCGGCAATCAGGAAACATGGTTGGTTACACCGAAGTTAGTATTAACCCTTAATGAAGAGTTTTTATTAAAATTTCAGTCAAGAACAGAGTACCCCTCCTCTTATGGAAATGGAAGCAGTGATGTTTATATCTCAATGGGAAGTAAAAACCCCGCAGATGGAGATTATGTACTTCTGAAGCATTTGTCGGGAAGTGATGAAGTTGTTGCCGATTGGAGAGGAATTACCGTTTCATTGGCTGCCTGGGCAGGAAAAAATGTTTATATTGCTTTTAAATATTCGGGTAATAATGCCCATGGTTGGTTTATTGACAATGTAGAGGTTTCTAAAGTTGAATCTACTACATTCCCCTGGAAAGAAGATTTTGAGTCTACCACTTTTCAGCCGGAAGGATGGGAGTTGTACCAGGTAGCCGGTTCTTCAAATTGGACAAGAAGCGGAACAGCCTTTAATTCTACAGGTTCTGCATACCACACTTGGACGAATGCCGCTGCCGGCAATCAGGAAACATGGTTGGTTACTCCGAAAATAATATTAACCAATCTGGAAGGATTTGTATTAAAATTTCAGTCAAGGATTGAGTACCCCTCCTCTTATGGAAATGGAAGTAGCGATGTTTATATTTCCATGGGAAGTAAAAACCCCGCAGATGGAGATTATGTCCTTCTTAAGCATTTGTCGGGAAGTAATGAAATAGTAGCCGATTGGAGAGAAATTTCCATTCCGTTAGCAGCATACGCAGGAAAAAATATATATATTGCTTTTAAGTATTCAGGTACGAATGCCCATGGTTGGTTTATTGACGATGTAGAGATACCTAAAGTTGAATTTACTGAATTTCCATGGTTAGAAGATTTTGAGGCTACCGATTTCCAACCTGCTGGCTGGGAGTTGTATCAAGTAGCGGGTGCTACCAATTGGACACGAAGCGGTACAGGTTATGTCTCTACCGGTTCTGCATACCACACCTGGAGTAATGCTGCTGCCGGTAATCAGGAAACGTGGTTGGTTACACCAAAAATTACATTAACAGATAATCAAGGATTTACACTTAAATTTCAATCCAAAACGGAATACCCCTCTTCTTATATAAATGGAAGCAGTGATGTTTATATTTCAAATGGAAGTAAAAACCCCGCCGATGGAGATTATATCCTTTTGAAGCATTTGTCGGGGCCTGATGAAGTTTTTGCCGATTGGGGCGAAATCTCCATTCCTTTGGGAGCATACGCAGGAAAGAGCGTCTATTTTGCGTTTAAATATACTGGTACCAATGCACACGGTTGGTATATTGACGATGTAAAGATTCCTGCTCCTGCGACAAATCCGATATTTAATGCAGAAACCACAGTGGGGTTTGGTGCTGTGGGTAGCCTTGAGCCCATTTTAGTAACAAAAGAATACGCCATTAAAAATACAGGAGGAGTGCCTTTAGCGGTAAGTTTGGTTTCTTCCAGTCCTGCCATTTCAATTTCAGGATTACCTCAAAATATATTGCCTAACGAAACAAAAAACATCACTGTTTCTCTCAATCCTGAGGGGCTTCCTAACGGCGCTTATAACGGAAACTTTATGCTTGCTACCAACGACCCGCTTAAACCGGCAGTAACCATTCATGTTACTGCCACAGCATATCCCGTTGCTACTACGGTTACTGCATTTCCATGGACAGAAGGTTTTGAAAATGAGGTTTTTCCACCGTTGTTTTGGAAAACGTTCAGAACCTACGGAACAGTGAATTGGACAAGAATGACTGCACCACATAATAACCACAATGAGAGTGCCGGCTCTGCTTACGCAGGAAATGGCTATGATAATCTGGAATATTGGATGGTTACCAAGAAAGTTGTATTACCTGCTTCGGGCGACTTTGCACTCAATTTTTGGTCAAATATGTTGTTTATTAATAATTATGGAAGCAGCGATGTGTTTATTTCCACCGGAAGCGACAATCCGGCAGACGGAGATTTTGTATTAGTGAAACATTTGTCCGGAAGCGAAGTAACCCTTGGCTATCAGGAAATAACAATTCCATTAAACGCATATTTGGGAACCTCTTTTTATATAGGATTCAAATACTCAGGCGCTATGGCTCATGCATGGCTTGTAGATGACTTGAAAATTTTTGACGCTTCAGTGACTGAAGTTGTAATTGACACATTCCCCTGGGTAGAAGATTTTGAGGCTGCCGATTTTCCGTCTGAAGGATGGGGATTGTATCAGGTAGCAGGTGCTTCAAATTGGACAAGAAGTGGTACAGCCTTTAGTTCTACAGGCTCTGCATACCACACCTGGACGAATGCCGCAGCAGGCAATCAGGAAACATGGTTGGTTACTCCAAAAATAATATTATCCGATACGGAAGGATATATATTCAAATTTCAGTCAAGAATTGAGTACCCATCCTCTTATGTAAATGGAAGCAGTGATGTGTTTATTTCAACGGGAAGTAAAAACCCCGCAGATGGAAATTATATTCTTCTTAAGCATTTGTTTGGGCCTGATGAAATAGTAGCCGATTGGAGAGAAATATCCATTCCGTTAACTGCCTACGCAGGACAAAATGTTTATATTGCGTTCAAATATTCGGGTAGTAATGCACATGGTTGGTTTATTGACAATGTAACGATTCCCGATCCCACCTTACCTCCGGTATTTGAAGGAGAAACCACTATGGCATTTGGCACTGTGAGTAACGTTGAGCCAACTGCTGTAACAAAACCATATACAATAAGCAATACAGGCGGGCTACCTTTAACCGTAAGTTTTGTCTCTTCAAGTTCTGCCATAACTGTTTCAGGATTACCTGCAACCCTATTACCCAATGAAACCAAAAACATCAATGTTTCTTTCAATCCTGCCGGCCTTCCTATCGGTGCCTTTAACGGAAACTTTGTGCTTGCCACCAACGACCCGCTCCACGCTGAGGTAACCGTTGCTATTACTGCCGATATCGTTTCTGTACTTATTTTTCCTTTCATATATGAAGATTTTAACTGGGCGCAGGATAATTTTATTCCTCTTCCCAACGGATGGATTTCAGTACCGCCGGAATATCCAAGCCCGGTGGACCGTTTTCAAGTAATATCAGAGGAGGGAATTGATGATTCCGGATGTGCAAGAGCAGGTGTTTATGGAAATTGGCCCACTGCCACTGCGGAAAGTCCACGAGTGAGTATGGGAAGCAACCCTATACTTTCTTGGTATTATCGCGCTATTGGATTTATGCCCGGTTCAGGACCCGCATACGGACACCAGTTTCATCACAAAGTGCAAATTTCAAATAATGAGGGTGCTACATGGAACGAAATATTCGTACTGAATCCTTCAAACCACGTTTATTCCTACGATTATGCATTTCTCTCCGTTGATGTAAGTGCTTATGCAAATCAAATTTGTAAGGTGCGCTTCGTATTCGGAAATAGCCCCGGCGAACAAATCCTTGTATATTTAGATAATATCACAATAGGTACTCCGCCCGAAAAAGACCTTGCAGCACTTTCCATTGTAGGAAACGATGTGCCTACTGTGGGAGAGCCGAGCAATTATTTTATTGAAATAAAAAACAACGGGTGGGCTACTCAAACCGATTATACGGTAAGATTAATGAAAGCGGGTGGTATTGAATTGGCATCTCTACCAGGAGTGCCCATCGCCTATACCGAGAAAAAACAATTTACATTGAGTTGGACACCCAATGTGCAAGAATCTACTTATATCTATGGCGAAATAGTATTGGTTGGAGACGAAAAACCGGAAGACAATACAACGGCTAACTTTATGGTTAACGTGCAACAGTCGGGTATGGTTGGGATTACCATTGGAACTTTTACAGAAGAAACCGCTTTCCCTTATGTATTTCCAGCCAGACACGCTTTAACACAAACCCTCTATTTCCCTAAAGAAATTGGAACAAACGGTGGTAAAATCACCAGTTTAATCTATAAAAGTAATTTTGTAGAAAGTGTTAATAATAAAAATATTAAAGTTTGGATAGGGGAAACAACAAAAACCGATTTGCTCACCGGTTTTATTAATCCTTCAAATTTAACGCTTGTTTATGATGGAACCGTTTCTTTTACTTCAGGACCCTATTTATCTGCCGTGCTCCCATTACAAAATCCTTATACATACAACGGAGGCAATTTGGTTATTTACTCTTCTAAAGCCGACAATCAAATCCATGATGCATGGTTTTGCGGTACAAGAGAGTACGGGTCTGCACGCTCAAGAATCGTTTATGACGATTATCCCTTCAACGCAAACAACCCCACCGGAGGCGAATATAGCGACTTGTATCCGGTTACAACCTTTATGATGAACATGGAGGGGATGGCTTCATTATCCGGCGTGGTAAATAACGGAACCTCGCCGCTTGATAATGCAACCATTAAACTTAACGGTACGCCGTTTTTTAGAACTACCGGTACCAACGGAAATTATCAGTTCCCCTATCTGGCTCCCGGCAGTTACGCCATTGAAGTGAGTCGTCATGGATACGTTACCCAAACCATTAATAATATTGTTCTTACAGCAGGTGCTAATGTAACGCAAAACATTACGTTAGTACCCTTAGATACCTATACTGTGAGCGGAAAAGTAATGGGTAATAATGCTCCCAACGGATTAGAAGGAGTTAAAGTAACCCTTTCCGGCTATGCTACATTCAGCGGAATCACCAACAGTACAGGCGATTATTCGATTTCAGGTGTTTATGGAGTTGGCGAGTACGATGTTACTGCTAATGTATCAGGATATTCAACTTATAAAGGAAAAGTGAATGTAGTTAATGCTAACACAACTCATAACATCACACTTAATGAATTGGCATATCCGGTGGTTAACCCAAAAGCAGAAATAGTGGGTAATAACGCATTGGTTTCATGGGGTGCGCCCGAACAGAATACTTCTTTCCGGTATGATAGCGGAATAAGAGTAGGACAATTGGGCTTCGGTTATGAGTATCCGAAGGGCGTTATCGGTTCATGCCACAGAGTAAATGCCGTGCTTTACAAAATGTCTTGGTTTATTTCAGATGCAGCAGGATTTGAACCTCCTCCGGTTGTTGACCTATACGTCTTTAGTATGGATGCACAAGGACGCCCTACCAATATAATACTTTTTACAGCGAAAAATGTTCCTACAACAGCCATGGAGTGGAACGAATATGTATTCTCTGAGCCGGTGAATGCACCCAATGGATTTTTTATTGCTTTGGGTCGTCCTCTCGGACCATTCCTCTCTTTGGGAACAGCTGAACCTACCAACCAATATCCATTTGTGCCTAATACACATTATTACACCACGAATTACACAGATCTCATGGATTACCCATATTTAACAATAGAAACCGAAGGGTTTCAAGTAAACCCGATGATTCGCGCCGAAGGAGCAGTACTTGGAAAATCTACTACCTTTGGTCATCCCTACGACAGAAAAGGAGAGGATAAGAGAGTAACATCTTCAGCACCTCTTGTTTATATTCCCGCAGAACTTGTGGTAACGGATGAACCTGAAATAAATAACTATTCCAGGGCTTTAACAGGATATACCGTTTATCGGTTGTTGCAAGGGCAGCCCGAATCTTCATGGACGATGCTGTCGAACAACGTAACCGGATTAAATTATTCGGATAACACATGGAGTCCGTTGTCTGCCGGCGTATATCAATTTGCCGTAAAAGCCAATTATACAAATGGGGTACTATCATTACCAAAATTAACAAATGAATTGCCTAAAGATATGGAGGTTCAATTTACGGTAAATATAACCACTAATTCAGGCGACCCTGTAAATGGTGCTGTGGTAACTTTGTCTAATGCAAATCGTAATTACAAAGAAACAGCAACCGGAAGTGCGGTGGTATTTTCAAAAGTATGGAAAGATATTTACGATATTAAAGTAGTTCTTGACGGATTTACACCATACAGAGCGCAAAATATTTCAATTCAAACCCAAGATTCACATAGAGCTAACTTAATTGAAATTATTCTTACGCCATACGATTTGAAGGTGGACTATGCGAGTGGCGGTACTTACCAATTTACCTGGAAAATTGACCCTGAAAGTAGCTTTGATGACTTTGAAAGTTATGAGAGCTTTATTATCAATAATATTGGAAATTGGAAAACAGTGGATTTGGACCTCGCGAGCACCTATGCATTTTTTGTTCAAGGCGAAGAGATATCATGGCCACATTTTGGAGAGCCACAAGCGTTTATGGTATTTGACCCATCTGCAACGCACCCCCCTGTATATCCTGACTATGATGTGTTTGAACCTTATTCGGGAGACAAATACCTAATATGCTGGGGTGCTATACAAGCCACGAATAACGACTGGCTCATAAGTCCCGAACTTGACTTCCCCTCTGAGTTTACATTTAGTTTTTGGGCAAAAGCATTTAGCAGCAATTTTGCTGAAAGAATCAGGGTAGCATATTCTACCTCAGGTAATAACCCCGATCAATTTACTAATGTAGTAACTCCGGAGCCTTATATGCAGGTAGCCAATGAATGGACCCAATACCGTTTTACGATTCCGGAATATGCAAAGCATGTGGCTATTAACTGTGTATCTTATAATGCATGGGCACTATTGGTGGATGATGTGTATATTGGAATGGGCAACAAAAAATCAAGCAAATCCTTTACGGGTTTCAAGGTATTTTTAGATGATATGGAACAGGCAATGGTACCCTACACGGAGTTCCCATTTTCTAATGTACCTCAAGGTAATCATACCGCAGGTGTGATCGCTCAATATACAACCGTAATGTCTGACTATGTGTCTATTCCGTTTATTTCAACCAACAGTATCAACGAGTCTGATATGGAAATCCAACTCTATCCGAATCCGTTTACCAACGAAATTCATGTAAACAATTCAGACAGAGTTAGAAGTATTCAAATAATGAATTACACAGGGCAAAAGGTTAAAGAGATGGTTTACAACGGCAAACCAATTCCTGTAACCGATCTTCCTGATGGAATGTACTTTATAACTGTTGAAACGATTACCGGAAATAAAACCGTGTATAAGATGGTTAAACAATAAATTTCGGAGTAATGCGTAAAGATATAAAAATCCCAACATATTCATTGTGAATTTGTTGGGATTGGTTTTTTATTTACTGAATGTCCCTATTTTTTTAAAAGAGAACGGTACACCACTCAAATTTATCTTCCACCTCGCCATATTGAATGCCTGTTAAGCGTGCATACAATTTTTTACACCAAGGTCCGGCTTCTCCGTCTTTAGAATATTGGTAAACCGCACCGGTATCTCTATCTTGAATCATTCCTATAGGCGAAATTACGGCGGCGGTTCCGCAAGCGCCGGCTTCTTCAAATGTACCTAACTCATCAAGAGCTACATGGCGGCGCTCTATAGTTAAGCCCATGTCGGCAGCCAATTCGCGAAGCGACATATTGGTAATGGAAGGAAGAATAGATTCTGAGTCGGGGGTAATATATTTTCCGTCTCTTATTGCAAAGAAATTGGCGGGACCTGCTTCATCAATATACATTTTTGTTTTAGCGTCTGCAAAAATGGCGGTGGCAAAACCTTCTTTATGGGCACGTTGTCCGGCACGCAAACTTGCGGCATAGTTTCCGCCCACTTTAATGCTACCCGTTCCTTGCGGCGCAGCACGGTCAAAATCGCGAATCAATTGCATTTTTACCGGTTTGAATCCTTCTTTGAAATAGGGACCAACTGGAGTTACAAAAACCATAAACAGGTACTCGTCTGCCGGACTAACACCTACTTTCGCACCGGAACCAATAAGCAACGGACGCAAATACAAGGAACCGCCCGTGCCGTAGGGAGGAATATACTCTTGATTGAGTTCCACCACTTTACGAATCGCCTCCTCAAAAATTTCTTTGGGAACAGGCTGCATAAGAATACCTTCTGCAGACCTTTGCAAACGAAGCCAATTTTCTTCCCAGCGGAACAAACGCACCTTGTCATCTTTTCCACGATAGGCTTTCATGCCCTCAAAAGCCTCTTGCCCATAATGCAAACAAGTAGCAGCCATGTGAATATCTATCATTTCAGAGGTACTTACTTCAATAGAACCCCATTTACCGTCTTTAAAATAGCAACGGATGTTGTAATCTGTTTTTACATAACCGAAAGTTAGGTTTTTCCAGTCAATATTTTTCATAAATTGATGTTTAAAAATTGCGGGCGAAAATAGAATTTTTATTAATTCAACGGAATCCCCATCCAATAGTATTTATTGAACAACGTTTTTCTTAATATGGGCTTAGTATCAAAATATGTATTTACAAATTCTTTTTGCACATCTACTTGCGTGTTTGCCTCATTAACAGCCATTTGCAGCATATTAATCATATTCAATGTACTTTTATCGGTGGTTGATGCTTGTTGCAGTTCATTTTGTGCACGAAGTAATGCCGTTTCCACATCTTCTATCATCAATCGGATTTGTATTTCGCTTTTTTGCGGATTAAACTGATTGTTTCTGTAGATAATAAACCTGTTCAAAGCATTTACCCCATTGTTGTAATAATTTACTGCCGAATTATAATAGTCAATAACCCTATTAAGTTTGTGCATTTCTATTTCTTTCTCATTGTTTTCCAATTGGTTTTGAGTAAGCATATTTTTTGCACCATTTTTTCCAATTCTATTATTTATAGCAATTAGTTGTTCCCATCTTGTTGCATTTTCGTATGCTATTAATGTATCTACATAGTTAAAGAAGGGTTTGTTTTTATTAATTTTTGTATGACCCTCATAAAATTCTTGTTCAGAAACGGGATAATACAAAAACTGCCATAAAGGGTCATAAGGATAATGGGTTTGAACTAATTCTTCCGGCTCTACATTAAAAAAATTATCATCCAATTTTTTCACATATTTGTTATTCTGAACATATCCGGATCCCCAAGTCGGGTCTATGAGATACCACATAGAATCGGCAAAACTTGCACACCAAACATGTGGAAGAGAACTAATTACCCCATCTTGCTTAGTAAATCCCGATATTAAATATGATTTAATATCTAATGTGTTTCCAATTTCTTTGAATAGATGAGCGAAGTGCATACAAACTCCTTTTTTATTTGCAAGCATTTCATTAACAACATCTTGAGTGTCATCATAGTATTTCAGTATAAACATATTTTCCACATCATAATCAAATTTTTCTGAAATCCAAATAAAAATGGCTCTTAATTTCTCTGTTTCTGTAGAAAAATTTTCATAAATAAACCTTGCAACTCCTCTAATTTCATTATTATCAGTTGAATTAATATATTTTCTAATGGCTTCATCCACTTTTTTGAAGTCATTATATTTTGTTTGTGCTGGTAAGGCAAAAGGAAAAAAAAGAAACAAAAAAACAATGATCGTCTTTATTTTCTTAATATTTAGGCACATCTTGTTATAAAAATTTTGCAAAAATATACTTTTTGAGTCACATTTAAATCATCCCTGCTTTATCGCTTGAATATTTTAAGAATTCATATATTTTTGCACACCAATATCATACTATGAATGTAACAAGAATTTTTGATTTATTACCTCATGCTTTGGAAAATTTTCCAAAAGAGGATGCGGTTTGCGGAAAAGAAAACGGAGTGTGGGTACACTACAGTACTGCGCAGTATATTCACAAATCAGAACAAATTGCGTACGGACTTTTGCAATTAGGCATTAAAAAAGGAGATAGAATAGCCTCCATAAGTAATAATCGTCCGGAGTGGAATTTTTTAGACATGGCCATTCATCAGGTGGGCGCCATTCATGTTTCTATTTATCCCACAATTAGCGAAGCAGATTATCAATATATTTTGAATCATGCTGATGTAAAAATGGTATTTGTAGCAGGGTGGGAGTTACTTAGAAAAATTGAAAATGTAATTAACAGCATTCCCAGTTTAAAAGACAATGTTTATACTTTTAGAAATTTAAGAGGATATAAACATTTGAACGAAATTATAGAACTGGGTATGGCTAATCCGGCACCGCAACTTTTGAAAGAGATTAAAGATTCTATAACCCCCGATGACATAATGACCTTGATATACACGTCGGGTACCACGGGAAACCCCAAAGGCGCCATGCTTACCCATGCCAATATGTTGAACAATGCAAAAGCAATAACTCCTATTGTTCCTCTAAAAGAAGACAGCCGCTGTTTAAGTTATATGCCCCTTTGTCATGTATATGAACGCATGATGATTTATGCGTGGCATTATGTTGGCGTTTCTATTTATTATGCCGAAAGTATGGCAACCATTGCGGATAATTTAAAAGAAGTTCGCCCCGATATTTTTACATCCGTGCCACGACTGTTGGAAAAATTTTATGATAAAATTTTGTCGATGGGTTATAAGCAAAAAGGAATAAAAAAGAGAATTTTCTTTTGGGCGAATAAAGTCGCTTTGGATTTTGAATTAGAGGGGAAAAAGAGATGGTATATGTGGAAGCTGAAGATTGCAAGGAAATTAGTGCTCAATAAGTGGAAAGCAGCTTTGGGCGGGCGATTTGCAGTTATTGTTTCGGGAGGCGCTGCCATACAACCCAAGTTGAGCAAAATATTTTGGGCAATGGATATACCTATATTAGAAGGATATGGGTTAACGGAAACTTCTCCGGTAATTGCCGTGAGCAGTTTCTTTAAAAATGGTGTAAAAATTGGCACGGTGGGTCCTCCACTTCCCGGAATTGAAGTGAAAATTGCTGAAGATGGAGAAATTCTTACCAGAGGACATTGCGTAATGAAAGGATACTACAAAGCTCCAGAATTGACCGCCGAAGTGATAGATAACGATGGTTGGTTTCATACCGGTGATTTGGGACAAATTGAAATTGAAGGACAAGTGCGCATCACGGGAAGAAAAAAAGAGATGTTTAAAACCGCTTTCGGAAAATATATTGTCCCCACTTTAATCGAAAATAAATTTACTGAACATCCAATGATTGACAATATTTTGGTTGTAGGGGAAAATAAACAATTTGCAGCTGCCCTTATCGTTCCGGAGTTTGGAGATATGCGTTCGTGGTGTGCCAAAGAAGGTATTTCATATACTACAAATGAAGAGATGATAACACATCCGCAAGTGCAAGCAAAATTTAGACAAATTGTGGATAAATACAATAAATTCTTTGGCGAAACTGAAAAAATCACCCGCTTTAAACTCATAGGATACCCATGGACAGTAGAGTCTGGTGAATTAACCCCTACTCTTAAATTAAGAAGAAACTTTATCTTTGCTAAATTTAAAGATGAAATTGAAGGGCTGTTTAACTGAGATATGAATAAACATTTTCTTTTTTTTGGATTTTTACTTGGCTGCTTTTCTTTGTATGCACAAGAAATTGAAATTGGAGAAGCTCAGATGGAAGTGATTACCATAAAAGAATGGAATATTTTGGCGTGTTTGAACAGTTCGGGTTTTGGGCTTGGGTTTCAGCACGGAAAGACGCCCAATTATAAAGTAAAACACTTTTGGGAGCTTGAATTTTCGTATAACATGCATCACAAAGCGGTATTAGGCAGAACCGAACCTTTAGGACGTGCTTTTTGTTACGGCAAATTGTACGATCTGTTTTTTCTTCGCGGAGGATATGGCTACCAACGCATTATTACGCACAAGCCTTATTATGGCGGTGTGCAAATTCGCTATTTTTTCAGTTTTGGTGCGTCTATTTGTTTTGGACTACCCGCATATTTAGAAATCATTAAAGAAAAGGACGGGTTCCTATATACGGAACCCGAACGATATAACCCTGAAAATCCGAATCACTACATTGGAAATATTTTTGGTGGCGCTCGGTTTTTTGATAGATTTCACAAGATTGCGGTGCGCCCCGGTTTTTATGGTAAAACGGGACTTAATTTCGATTTTAGCAACCATCCTTTGAGAATGCAAGTGCTTGAGGTGGGTATTTCTGTGGATATGGTATTTCCTTTTATTCAACAAATGGCGTTTAACAGAACCAAACCGGCTTATTTCTACGGATATGTTGCATACTCTTTCGGAAGAAAGAAACCGAGATATGATTAGAATTTCCTTTCATCATAAACCTCCATATTACTTATATCCGTACCATTAATATCAAAACGAATAAAAGTGATGTGTGTGTGTGGACCGAATTTACCGCCACCGCCCGGGTTCATAAAGAGCCAACCATTATCAGCATCGTTCATAATTTGCAAAATATGCGAATGCCCGGCAACTACAATCGTGGGTTTCGCCTGTTTAATATGAGGGAATACATAAGGGTCGTAATGTTTGGGATTTCCGATAATATGCTTTAAGAAAACGGTGTGCTCTTCGCAATCAAACACTTCTATTTCTTTGTATTTTTCTCTCACCTCCCAGTCGTCGCAGTTGCCGTAAACCGCTCTTACTTTCGTAATTTCCGATAGTTGCTCTAAAATGTCTGTCGAAACCATATCGCCGGCATGCCACACTTCGTTGCATGGGGCAAAAAAGTCAAAAATTTTTGGGTGAATGAACCCATGTGTGTCAGAGATGATGCCTATTTTCATAGCCATTAATCCTCTTCTTTGTTTTCCTCTTCGTACTTCTTAATAATTTCGTTTTGAACATCTGCCGGAACTTGTTGATATTCTGCAAATTTCATTCCGTAAGAGGCACGACCTGAAGTAATTGAACTTAAAGTGGTAGAATATTTATTCATCTCTGCCAATGGAACTTTGGCACGGATTTTTTGAAACCCTCCGTCACTGTCCATGCCCATGACTACGCCGCGACGTCCTTGCAAATCGGTCATTACATCGCCCATTCTTTCGGAAGGAACAAATATTTCTACATCGTAAATGGGTTCCAAAATTTTAGGACCTGCATTTTTAAACGCTTCGCGGAATGCGTTACGTCCGGCTAATTTAAACGCCATTTCGTTAGAATCAACGGGGTGCATTTTACCATCATAAATATTGATAACGATGTCGCGGGCATAAGAGCCGGTAAGTGGTCCCTCTTCCATTTTTTCGTTAATCCCTTTTAAAATAGCAGGCATAAAACGTGCGTCAATGGCGCCCCCTACAATACAGTTATTAAAAACTAATTTTCCGCCCCAAGGCAAATCGTAAGTATCTTGTCCGCGTACAGGATATTTTGTTTGGTTCGGCATACCTTCGTAATAAGCTTCAATAAGCATGTGCACCTCGCCAAATTGTCCGGCGCCGCCCGATTGTTTTTTATGGCGGTACATCGCTTCCGAAGATTTGGTAATGGTTTCACGATATGGGATTTTCGGCGGATAAAATTCAATCTCAATCTTATTTAATTTTTCAATCATCCATTTGATGATATTCAAATGTTGTTCGCCTTGTCCTGAAATAATGATTTGTTTTAATTCTTTCGATTGTTCTCCTAAGAAAGTTTGGTCGGTTTTCTTAAATTCGTTAAGAATAGCGCCCAATTTTTCATCATCCGAACTGTTTTTTGCGCGAATGGCAGTACGGAATTTTGGTTCCGGATATTCTGTAGGGGTAATGACTTCATCACCCGATTTCACTAAAGTTTGTCCGGTTTGCGTACCTTTCAATTTTATGGTGGCTACAATATCTCCAGCCACTGCTTTTTCCACTTTTTCGCGGTTTTTACCGGCCACACAAATTAATTGAGAAATACGCTCTTTACTATTTGATACGCTATTTACCATATCCATAGCTTCGTTAATCTCTCCGCCATAAATTTTCATAAAAGAAACTTCACCAAGATGTTGTTCAATAGCGGTTTTGAAGACGTATGCAATAGCGGGGTCGCTTGTTTTGCAGGCAAAAGTTTTTCCGTTTTCCGTTTTTACGCCGGGCATTTCATCTGGAGAAGGAACGCTTGATTTGATGATATCCATTAAACGGGTAACGCCCTGGTCATTTTTCGTAGCCACGCAAATTACGGGAAATGTACCGCGATTCATTACGCCCATTTTTAATCCTTGCGCCATCTCTTCTTCTGTTAAAGTGCCTTCTTCGAAGAATTTATCCATCAGTTTTTCATCGTTTTCGGCAGCAGCTTCAATCAACGCATTGTGCATCTCTTCCGCTTTTGCTTTTTCTCCGGCAGGAATCTCTTCAACTACAGTTTTTCCGCCGCCCACAGGGAATTTCAAGAGTTTCATTTGCAATAAATCAATTATGGAATCGAAACCTACACCTGCATTTACAGGATATTGGAACGGCATCACACTTCCGCCGAAATAATGTTTTAATTGACGTAAAGTTTCATCAAAATTGGCTTTTTCGTGGTCTAATTGATTTACAACAAAAATCACCGGCGTATTCATTTTTTTTGTCCAGCGCCATTGAATTTCGGCACCCACGTCCACGCCATTTTGTGCATTGATTACCATAAGCGCAGTATCTGCAACGCGAAGTGCACCGATAGCTTCGCCTATGAAGTCATCAAATCCCGGACAATCAACCATATTGATTTTGCAACCGGCATATTCCGAATACATTACAGTGGAAAAAATGGATTGTTGTCTTTCCAATTCCACATCTCTATAGTCTGAAATAGTATTTTTATCATCAATGGTTCCACGTCTGCTAATTACACCTCCATGGAATGCCATAGCTTCTGCCAATGTGGTTTTTCCGGTGCGGTTACCACCGATAAGGGCAATATTTCTGATTTCTTTGGTTTGATAAACTTTCATTGTTTTTGTTATTTGTTTGATTTATAAAATATTAATAGAATTTCGTAAAAGGGTGCAAATATAATAAAAATTTATATACTTTTGTAGAGTTAAAATTGCACGATTAAATACTGTGAAAAAGTTTTTTGTAGGATTTTTAATAATATTAATTAACGGTTTTGTTTTATCACAAAACGTAACCCATGTTGAATCTCGACAAGTAGAGAATAAGATAGAGATTACTTATATTTTGGATAAAAAAGCGGATATTTCGATTCAGATGTCTGAAAATGGAGGAGTTTCATATAAGGATATTGTAAATGTAATCGGCGATGTGGGAAAAAATATATCAGCCGGAACCAAAAAAATAGTTTGGGACGTTTTAACCGAGCGAGACAAGTTGCAGGGAGAAAATATTGTATTTAAAGTAATGGCTAAGTCAGTGGGAGAAAATATTGTTTGTACACTAAACGACATAGATTTTGAGATGGTTTTTGTGGAAGGCGGAACTTTTACAATGGGATGTACCCCTGAACAGAGCAAGTGTAATAAGGATGAAAAGCCTGCTCATTTCGTAATACTATCCAATTATTATATTGGAAAATATGAAGTTACTCAAGCACAGTGGAGAGCCGTTATGGGTAATAATCCCAGTTATTTTAATGGCGATAATTTGCCTGTAGAAAATGTAAGTTGGAACGATGCGCAGGAATTTGTTCACAAATTGAACAATCAAACCGGAAAAAATTACCGTTTACCAACCGAAGCCGAATGGGAATATGCATGCAGAGGTGGAAAATTTTCCGCCTCATACAAATATAGTGGCAGCAACACTATAAGCGATGTGGCATGGTACTATGAGAACAGTGACAGAAAAACCCATCCTGTGGGCTACAAACAAGCCAATGAATTAGGAATTTATGATATGAGTGGGAATGTTTGGGAATGGTGTAGCGATTGGTATGGTAGTTATAACAGTAATTTGCAGACTAATCCGCAAGGAGCTTCTACTGGTTCTCAACGTGTTCTGCGTGGTGGCAGTTGGAATAACCATGCGCAAAATTGTCGCGTGTCTTATCGTCATTATAGTTCGCCCGACAGTCGCGGTAGCGGTAGTGGCTTCCGATTAACTATAGCTCAAGATTAATAAAAATTCTTCTAAAATTAAAATCATGAAAAAAACCCTCATCAAATTTTTTGACAAAATTATTCTCCTCTTGTTAGGTTTATCAGGAACGTTTTATGCTTGCTATAAATACGGCATGCCCGTTGATGAATACGAACTTCGCGGCACGGTTACCGATAGTTCATTAACCCCAATAAGAGATATTCGTATTATTGATGAAAGAGAAAGAGATACATTATACACCGATGCCACAGGAAAGTTCGTTATTAATTCATGGATAATGGGCGATATGGTGCGCCTAAAATTAGAAGATATTGACGGCGAAGCAAACGGCGGCGAATTTAGGCCTACAACAGTTAACGTAAAATTTACGGAAAAAGACATCGTTAAAAAAGCCAAAGGAAACAAACGCGGCAATAAGTTTGCGAAAAATCAAGATATTAAGTTATATAGAATGGATGAAGAAATTACAGTTCTGTATGGTATGCCGGTTGCGCCTTTTGAACCGTAATTCCTTAAATAATTTTATCTTTGCACCCTAAATAAAAAAAAATATAAATCATGAAAAAAACGATTATCAAATTCTTCGACAAAATCATTATCTCATTATTGGGATTTTTAGGAATGTTTACAAGTTGTAAACACGAATCTGATTGCAATGCAAAATATTTTTTTGATACTTACTCATCTCTTGATAGTGGGCTTGTAATAATGTATGGGGTATTACAAGCAGATTATGAGATTAAAGGTAAAGTAACAAATAAAGCAAATGCACAATCAATTGCCAATATCCAAATTATAAGACAAATAAATGAAGAAAGAGGAGATACAATTTATACAAATTCTGAAGGAAAATACCTTTATAGATACATAGGTTTTGTTCCTTTTGATGAAGCCGCGAATGCGACTTTTTATTTTAAAATTGAAGATATTGATGGGGAAGAAAATGGCGGTGAATATAAAACCAAAGAAATTGAGGTAAAAATATCTCAATCCGATCAAGTGGAGCCTTGTCCGGGTTTTGGTTCAAGATATGAAAAGACACATAATATTAAATTAGACAAAAAATAAAACCATGAAAAAATCTATTATCAAATTCTTCGACAACATTATTGTATTGTTATTGGCAACTACAGGATTATTTATTGGTTGTGATAAAAATGTTGATACGAGGTACGGTATGCCGTCTGTAGAATACGGTCCGGCTTATATGTATGGTGTACTTCAATCTGAATATGAGATGAAAGTTGCTGAAGATACTGCTGTAAATATGGAAATAATTAGAAGTATTAAATCAGAAGAAACCGAATGAACCTCAAAAAGAAAATCACCTTAGCCCTCTTTCGTCAGCACCGAAAAAACCAAACCCGTTTGCACGAATTAAACTACTTGTTTTGGGAGTGTACCTTGCGTTGCAACCTCCAATGTCTGCACTGCGGCAGCGATTGCACACAAGAAACGGCAACGCCCGATATGCCGCTGGCCGATTTTCTGAAAGTGTTAGATAGAATTAAACCGTTTGTTAATCCGCACAAAACCATGATTGCACTTACCGGCGGCGAACCTTTAATGCGTAAAGATTTGGCACAGTGCGGTAAAGAGTTCTACAAACGCGAATTTCCGTGGGGAATGGTTACCAACGGCTATGGACTTACGGCAGAACGACTAAATGAACTGCTGCAATCCGGATTGCGCTCGGTTACCGTTAGTTTCGACGGTTTTACTCCCGAATCGCACGATTGGCTGCGCGGGAAAAAAGGTTCTTGGGAACGAGCCTTGAACGCCATCGCCATGATTGCTTCGCTTGATAATTTTACTTACGATGTGGTAACCTGCGTAAACAAACGCAATTTCAACGATTTGGAAAAGCTGAAAGGACTGCTGATTAAGATGGGCGTAAAAAAATGGCGTCTCTTCTCCATTTTCCCGAAAGGACGTGCAGAAAATAATCCTCTACTGCAACTTTCTCCGGAAGAATTGAAGCAAATGCTTGATTTTATCAAACGCACCCGCCGCGAAGGAATTATTGAGGCATCGTATGGTTGCGAGGGCTTTTTGGGCGATTACGAAATGGAAGTGCGCGATACGCCGTTCTTTTGCAGAGCAGGCATACACGTCGGCTCCGTATTGGTGGACGGCTCCATTAGCGCTTGCCCCAGCCTCCGCGCCGATTACATTCAGGGAAACATTTACCAAGATGATTTTTGGACGGTGTGGAACGAGCGCTACCAAATTATGCGCGACCGCTCATGGACAAAAACCGGTATCTGCGCCGATTGCAAATCTTTTAAATATTGCGAAGGCAACAGCTTACATCTCCGCCAACAAAAAAACGACAAATTGCTTTGCTGTCATTTAGAGATGATTAATGCTAAGTAAAATAAATCAATAAAATATTATCTAAAATAGATAATCCAAAATAGATAATATTTTTCAACCTTTATCGTTATCTTATCTAATAAATAAAACGTATGAAAAACATCATAAACCCTTTTATTATAAAAGGATATGTATCAAAAGAATACTTTTGTGATAGAAAAAAAGAGTTGGAAATATTACATAGAAACGTTCAAAATGGAGGAAATACAACGCTTATTTCTCCAAGAAAAATGGGAAAATCAGGCTTAATTTTACGATATTTTGATGATTTATTTTCCGGTAATTCCTTTCAACCTATTTACGTGGATATTTATTCTTCTCGTTCTCTAAAAGATTTTATCAAACTATTGGCGGAAGCAATTTTGCTTAAATTTCCGGAGAAAAGCGCTATAGGTAAAAAGTTTATGAAATTTCTAAAAGGATTGCGGCCATTAATAAGTTTTGACCCATTTACCGGAGCCCCACAAATTCAAATTGTATTTCAATCTTCGCAAGAAGTAGAATATACTTTGCAAGGTCTTTTCTCTTTTTTGGAAGAACAAAATACGCCGATTGTAATAGCCATTGATGAATTTCAGCAAATTAACATGTACCCTGAAAAAAATGTGGAAGCCATATTACGAACCTATATTCAACAATTAAAAAATATTCAATTTATTTTTTGTGGAAGTAACAAATCTATTATGACAGAAATGTTTACACATGCTAAGCGTCCTTTTTTTGCCAGTACTCGCTTGCTTTACTTAGATAAAATAGAAAATACTGAATATAAGACATTTATTCAACATCACTTTGTAGCAAACAAAAAGCAAATCACAGATGAGGCCTTGAATGTGATTTTAGATTGGTCAAAATCGCATACATTTTATACGCAAAATTTATGTAATTACATCTTTTCAATAAAAACAAATTTTATTGATATTGAAACTGTTAAAAGATGTATGGCAAACATTTTGGAAGAAAATGAATCTTTCTTTTTTCAATACAGGCAACTTCTTACTTCCGACCAGTGGAATTACTTAATTGCGGTTGCAAAAGAAAATGAGATTACTCAAATAACCGCCAAAAAGTTTATCTCAACATACAATATTGGTACTCCTGCTAATTCGAGGAGAATACTCAAATCGTTAATAGATAAAGAGTTGATATTAGAAAATGTATCTAAAGAGAAATCAACTTATCAAATATATGACGTGTTTTTATCAAGATGGTTGAAAGTTAAGTATTAAAAAAACAATATTATGGCTACATTTCTCAGTTTTCTTGCTGAAAAAATTGCGCAAAACAGCGAAGTGCCATTAGAGCAAGTCATTGTGGTAGTTCCCAATAAACGGGCGAGGCGGCAATTGCTTCACGAATTGGCACGCCATTTGACAAAACCGGTTTTTGCACCCAACATATTATCTGTTAATGAATTTATAGAAAGTTTATCTTCTTTAAAAAAGATTGAAAATGATGAATTGTTAATACGTTTGTTTGAAATTTACAAGAAAAAAAATGCAGAAAATAGTGCTGATTTTACTGCTTTTTTAACGTGGGCACCGCTTTTTTTACAAGATATTAATGAAATTGATATGCACTTGGTAAATGCCACCGATATTTTTACAAATCTGTCGGAAATAAAAACATTAGAAACTTCTTTTGGAAAAGAGAAACTTACCGAGTCGCAAACCAAATATTTGCAATTTTATAAACAACTTGCAGCATTGTATGTAGATTTTACGACTTCGTTACGTACTGATAATGTGGGGTATGAAGGAATGATTTATAGAGATGTCGCACAAAATCCCTATCGTCATTCCGAACGGAGTGAGGAATCTCGTGAGATTGCGAAAAAAAACCGCTATATCTTCGCCGGAATTAATGCTGTAACTCCATCTGAATTAGAAATATTGCACTATTTCTATGTGCATCAAAACGCAGAGATTTACTTTGATACAGACCATTTTTATGCAGAAAAATACGGCGTTTTTATCGAAGAAATCAGACAAAAACTGAGAATTTCAGAAATTCCTAAATCAAACGATTATAGAGAAATTCCCAAACACATTTCTATTATTGGTGCACCCAAACGTACTGCACAAGTGGTTCAAGCCTTAGAAATATTAGATGAAATTGAACAGAAGCAAGGAAGTTTGAATGATACAGTGCTGGTGCTTGCCGATGAAACAATGCTTTTGCCAGTAGTGCATGCCATTAATTGTGAAAATGCCAATATTACGATGGGCTACCCGTTGCGCGCCACATTTGCCGTCCAACTTTTACAGCAATATATTGATACCGAAAAACTAAACAACCGCCTGCAAAAACCGGTGTTCGATTTGAAAACACAAGGGTTTGAATTTCTGCAGTTTTTACAAGACAAATTCCAAATTTCAAAAAATAAGAATGTTCTAACGGAAATAGAAAACAATTACCAACAAATTGCCAACATCATTGATGAGGTTTCCAAGTTTCTATTGAAATTTTTTGCAGATGCCCACACATTAGATTTTGCCATTGTGGAGTATTTTCTTCAAGAAAAGATGAATGCAACTACGCTGTCTTTTACTGGAAATGCTCACGAGGGTTTGCAAATTATGGGACTGTTAGAAACCCGCATGCTCGATTTTAAAAATGTGATTGTGCTGTCAATGAATGAGGGCGTTTTACCCAAAGGAAAAGCCGCCCCTTCGATGTTACTGTACGACATTAAAAGACATTTTGGACTTTCCACGCACCAACGCAAAGACGCTGTTTTTGGATATCACTTTTTTAGATTATTGCAACGCGCTGAAAATGTATATCTAATTTACGACAATGAATCTACAAATAATTTGGCGGAAAAGAGCAGATTTATTGAACAATTGGAGTTTGAAGTCAAAAAACAGCATTTGCAAGAAATCATTCATTTTGAGGATAAAAAATTCCAAATTCCTTTTTCTTTTCCACAAAAAGATGCAATTGAAATCCCAAAAACGGGCTTAGTTTTAGAAAAACTTACACAATTCAAATATTCGCCTTCCTCGTTAAGTGCTTATATTCAATGTTCTTTGCAATTTTATTGGAAATACATTGAAAAAATAACTACGCCTCAAGTTTTTGATGAAAATAATGAAAGCGCTATTATAGGTACCTTAATTCATAAAGTTTTAGAAGATATTTTTAAACAATTAAAGAAAAAAAGTGCACAATTTGCAATAATCTTGTCGGAATATGCAGAAAACATAGACGATGTGTTAATACGTGCATTTAAAGAGCAACCGGAAATTGCCAATGAAGATATATCTCGCGGCAAGTTATTTTTAGCTTATCAAATTGTAAGAAAAAGTATTTTAGATTACATTCAAATCGTTAAAAAAGAATGGGAATTTTCTATTTATCAAATTATTGGAACAGAAATATCTTTGCATACGGAAGTAAATTCAGGAGCGCAAAAAATATGCTTTAAAGGCAAAGTTGACCGTGTGGAAATACGCGACAACAAGGTTACCATTTTAGACTATAAAACAGGAAAAGTAGAAGAAAAAAAACTGCGTTGTAAAGCGAAAGAAGTGGAAGAAATTTTTACCAATCCCGACTATTCGCAACTTTTTCAATTACTGTGTTATGCTTATTTATATCAAAACAGCGATGCCCCCTCTTTAGTTCCCACCACCGAAATCCAATGCGGAATTATTGCATTTCAAGAACTATACAAACAAAACGATTCTTATATTTATTATGCTGAAATAGATAAAGAAAAAGTTTTAACGAATGAAATTTTGCAAGAATTTGAAGAACATTTAAAGTTACTTTTTTCAGCAATATTAGATAAAGAAATAACATTCCATCAAACCAATAATTCAGATAACTGCGAATATTGTGATTATAGAACTATTTGTAACAAGTAGTACTCAATAATCAAACCGTATAGCATCAACGGGGGAGATGCGCTTGGAAATATAGTAAGCGGGGATAAGCAATGTAAGCAGGCATGTTGTAAAAACAAGCAGGTTAACCCAAATAAGCGTTATTGTGCTAATCACTATCGGAATATAAGACACGTAGTAAATGGCGGGGTCTAAAGGGATGAGATGTAATTTTATTTGCAAAATACTTATTACCAAACCAATAATATTTCCCAAAACCAAACCGCGCAAAATAAGCCGGGAGGCAATAATCAAAAACAACTTAACTATTTGCTTGTGATTTAGCCCCATAGTTTTTAAAATACCAATATTTTTTGTTTGTTCCAATACAATAATGAAAAATGTGGAAATCATGGTAATGATACAAACAAAAATAGTGATAATGAGCAAAACAATAGCGTTTGTATCAGAAAGTGCTAACCATTCAAAAATATTAGGATAGAGCTGTTTAATAGTTTCCGCTTTTAATGAATATGGAATTTGATTGTGCACTTGTTGTCCAATGATATCTAATTGATTGTAATCATCAATTAAAATTTCAATGCCGCTTATTTCTGAAGGTGTCCAGTCGTTTAGCTTTTGTACGTGCCGCAGGTCTGTCAAAACAAAGCGTGTATCCACTTCAGGAAGTTCGGTTTCGTAAATTCCTTCCACGATAAAATTGCGTTGGCGCGGCGGCTCTTGTACAAAATAGGCAGCCACTTTATCACCTACTTGCAGCAGTAGCTTTGATGCCAATATTTTAGATATAAGTATTTTATTACTGACCGAATCGGGGTGGTAAACAAGTGGATTTCCGGCAACAATGTGCGTTTGAAATAGTTTCCATGAAAAAGAAGAATCAATTCCTTTCAACACAATTCCTTCTACTTGATTTTGAGTTTTCAATATTCCTATTTTAGTGGCATAAAATTGTATGTTTTTAATACGAGGATTTTTTGATAGCTCATTTACAAACATTTGGTTTCTATCAAAAGGCAACAAATCGAAAGAATAATTTTGTCCCACACTCGAAATGCGAATGTGTGCACCAAGGCTAATCATTTTATCGCGTATCACTTGTTTATAACCTGCGGTAATAAAAAGTGCTAAAAGCATGAGTGTTACACCCAAAGCAACCCCTGCGATTGTAATTTTTACAATAGGTTTAGAGTAACTGCTTTGTTCAGATTTTAGAAGTGCTTTAGATAAAGTAAACAAATTCATTTCTATTTCTTCAAGGTATTGATTACTAAATATTACTATTTTTGATTGATTTTATGAAACTGATTGAAGTGTATATTATAAAAATTGACAGTGCAAAAATAGTATTTTCTTTCTTCTTTTTTCTTAATAAAAAACAAGCATTTTAAAAAAAATTACTGTAAACTAAAAGCAACCGGTATCATATAATAACAATTTACACTTTCTCCTTTGATTGTTCCCGGTTTCCACTTAGGAAGCATTTGTATTACACGAACAGCTTCACAATCAAGTATTTGGTCGGAACTCTTATAAACTGAAACTTTATCCTCTCCTTCTGTAACGTTAATTTCGTAAGTACCTTCCGGCATATTCTCCATATTTAACTCATACTTGAAATTGTTGTGATTAATAAGTATCGTTCCATATTATTCATTTATTAATTTTTTCAATTCTTCCAAATCTTTTAATGTCAAATTTTTACCATCGGCAAAGGCGGAGACCAAATTACGAAACGAGTTGTTAAAGTAATTTTTGACCACGCCGGATAAAATTTTCTTAGAGTATTCCTCTTTCGAAATGAGCGGGTAATACTGATGCGCTTTTCCAAAGGTTTCGTGTGCCACAAATCCCTTTTTTTCTAAAATACGCACAATAGTTAATGCGGTGTTGTAGGCAGGTTTCGGCTCCGGAATGGCCGCCATAATATCATTGGCAAAACCCTTTCCGATTTGCCAAATTACCTGCATAATCTCTTCTTCTAATTTTGTAAGTTCTTTCATATTATTTAAGTTCAAAAATTCAATACATTAAACCCTTATTAAAAGTACCCTTAGTAGCAAAAGTTCAAAATCACAGTAATCCTATAAATCAAATTAAAATCATAGTTCAGACTTCGCGGCGAAAATAAACTAATTTTTTAATTATACAACTAAATTTATAGTTTTAATGAAAAAATTCGCTAATAAAAATTCAAACACCCCTGGTAAGTTCCTCGCCTTTCAAATTCTTTCACAATTTTTTGTAAAACAACATCATAGCGTATTGTTCCCCAGTGGTTCACCGTTAAAAATCGTGGTGGAACTTCGCCGGCAAAACGCTCAATAGCAAAATTCGGATTCAACCTTTCTACCAAATCAACAATAAATTCAATATAAGTGTTCATAGTAAATGGATAGAATAATTTCGGATTTTCCAAATATTCCTTTTCCATTTGAGTACCTTTAATAATTTGTAATTGGTGAAACTTTATGCTATTTAACGGCAATTTATTGATAGTTTTTACATCTTCTAACCACATTTCAGGCGTTTCCTCAGGTAATCCAAAAATAAAATGAGCACCGGCATGAATATTTCGTTCTTTTATCTTCTGTAATATATCAACAGCACATTGAAAATCATGCCCTCTGTTAATTTTACGTAATGTTTCATCATGAACGGATTCTATGCCGATTTCTATAGAAACAAACATTTTTTTTGATAAATCCATAAAAAAATCTAACTTTTCTTCTTCTAAACAGTCGGGGCGTGTACCAATCACAATCCCCTTTACCAAAGGATGTTCAATTGCAGGTTTGTAAATCTCTTTCAATTTTTTCAATGGGGAATATGTGTTTGAATAAGCTTGAAAATAAGCTAAATAACCTTCTGCCCGACGATATCTGTTTTTGTGAAATTCTATTCCTTCTTCCAATTGTTGTAATATGGATTTTTGAGGTACACAATAAGAAGGATTAAAGGCTTGATTATTGCAAAAGGTGCATCCGTTCATTCCCACACCACCATCTCTATTAGGACACGTAAATCCCGCATCAATAGTAAGTTTTTGCATTCTTGCGCCAAATTGCTTGAGCAAATAATTTTTATAAGAAAAATAACGTTCCATTGTGTAAGAAAAAAGTATTACTTTGCCGCAAAATAATACAAAATGAAGAATATACGCTATTTAATTTCTTTTCTATCTATTTTTTGCACATTTTTTTTTCCTCTTTCTTCTTTCTCCCAAGTTTCATCAAAAGGTTATGAAATTCGTTTTATACCTCAAAATGCGAACGATAAATATCTCTATTTGGTAGGCATTTATGGAAATAAAACTTATGTGATTGATAGTGCAAAATACGGAAAGAAACAGTATCTTTTTAAAAACACCAAACAAGATTTGCCGTCAGGTTTTTATACTATTCAATCGCAAGGCGGAATTGTTTTAGTTGATTTTTTGATTGACCAAACACGAAAATTTACTATTGAAGAAAACCAACACACGCTTGTATGGATTAACTCTGATGAAAATATTGTTTTTCAACAATTTAAGAAAGACCTTTTGGCAGAAAACGATTTACAGTCCTATCTTTATACTGCTCCCGAATCGCTTCTGGGCAAGTTTATATGGGCACAATATATTCCAGTGAGTATTCCAGAATTTTTTGAGGGAGATGCAGGAAGAGAAGCTGCTGCACAAAAATATTATCAATATTTGATAGAACATTTTTATGACAACGTAGATTTTAAAGACATTCGTTTGATGTATACATCTTTGGATATTGACTTAAAAGTTTTTTTTATGAAATATCTTTATCCTCAAACTGCTGAAAATGTAATTAATAGTATAGAAAACCTGTTTAATCGCATATTAGATGAAAATCCAACACCGGCACAATTAGATGTACGGGATTTTTACCTCAAAAAGTTGATTCATTTGTACATAAATGCCGAACCTAAGTTTGATACCGTATTTGTTTATCTTGTAGAGTATTATGTATCAAAATTAACAGGCTCTGAATTTATTTCTGAGTCTGAAATAGCTGTTTTTAAAAGAATTGCAGATAGAAAAAAGAAAACGTTGGTAGGGCATACAATTCCTGTTTTCGAGTCTTATACCAATGAACATCACAAAATTTCTACAGCGGAAATGCCCTCAAAATACGTTCTTCTTTGGTTTTGGGATCCTGATTGTGAGCATTGTACAGAATATACACCACAACTATATGATTTCTATTGCAAGTACCGTGAACTCTATAATTTTGATGTGATTGCCTGTAGTGTTACTGAAGATTACGACAGGTGGATTACTTTTATTGCCAACCATCATTTAGATTGGTTTAATACCAGCTATGTAATAGCCAAACCCAACTACGATGCTGTTGAGTATTTTAACTTTGCGGATACTCCTGCCATTTTCGTTATTGATAAACAACATAAAATTGTAGCTCGCCAATTTTCTCTTGATGAGCTTTTTGAAGTCTTTGAATCATTACTATACTAAAAAAATCTTATATGATTTTGCAACAAACCTTAGCCGTTTATATTCAAAATATTCTATTTGAACTATATGGCAACGAAATAGAAATTACTCCCCACATCATACAAAAAACAAAAAAAGAATTTGAAGGTGATTATACGTTTGTGGTATTTCCTTATGTGAAAGCGGTGGGCAAGCCTCCCGACCAATTAGCCGCTGAAATTGGAAAAAAATTGATGGCATATTATCCTGATTTTTTAAAAAGCTATAATGTTATTAAAGGTTTTTTGAATATTGAATTGCAGGATGTGGTTTGGTTGGATGCGATGTTGAGACGATGTGACGATAAAATGATTATGGGTAGTTTATATATGCTCGAATATTCTTCTCCCAACACAAACAAGCCTCTCCATTTGGGACACATTCGCAACAACCTGTTGGGCAATGCTGTAGCCAACATTCTTGTCGCTTGCGGAAATCAAGTGATACGTGTAAATTTAGTTAATGACCGTGGCATTCATATTTGCAAATCCATGTTGGCGTGGCAAAAGTTTGGAAATTGTGAAACTCCTGCAAGTACCGGTATAAAAGGAGACCATTTGGTGGGAAAATATTACGTATTATTTGATAAAGAACTCAAAAAAGAGATTGCGGGGTTGGTGTCTCAAGGTTGCTCGGAAGAAGAAGCACAAAAAAAATCGCAATTATTGCTTGAAGCACAAAAAATGCTGCGAAAATGGGAAGAGAATGAACCACAAACAAGAAATATTTGGACACAAATGAATAGTTGGGTTTATCAAGGATTTGAAGAAACTTATAAACGACTCGGCATACATTTCGACAAAATATATTACGAATCAAATACCTACTTGTTGGGGAAACAAATTGTTGAGGATGGGTTGAAATCGGGGGTGTTTAAGCAAAAACAGGATGGTTCGGTATGGGTGGATTTATCTAACGACGGATTAGATGAAAAACTGCTACTTCGCTCCGATGGAACATCGGTATATATTACCCAAGATTTGGGAACTGCACAGTTGCGTTATGACGAATATTACCCTGAAAAAATGATTTATGTGGTAGGAAATGAACAAAATTATCATTTTGATGTATTAAAGCTTATTTTAGACAAGAAACTACATAAAGATTTTGGAAAAAATATTGAACATCTGTCTTATGGAATGGTAGAATTGCCTTTCGGTAAAATGAAATCGAGGGAAGGAACTGTGGTAGATGCCGATGATTTGATGGAAGCCATGTTTCAAGAAGCCAAAGCCACTTCGGAAGCATTGGGTAAATTCAACTTCGAGGAAAATGAAGCTACAGCACTGTACGAAATGCTGGGCTTGGGCGCATTAAAATACTTCATACTTAAAGTAGACCCTAAAAAAAACATGCTCTTTAATCCCGAAGAGTCTATTGATTTTAACGGAAATACCGCCCCTTTTATTCAATACACACACGCCCGTATTAAATCGTTGTTACGTAAAGCTGGTGAAAACGGAACTGAATATAAAAACACCTATTTTCCTCCAAATATTGCGCTTGGAAATCCTGAAAAAGAACTTATTAAACTACTCTATGATTATGAAAGTGTTTTATTAAACGCTGCCGAAACACTGAATCCTGCACTTATAGCCAATTATACGTTTGAATTGGCAAAGGAATTTAACCGGTTTTATCAAGAAATACCCATATTTAAAGAAGAAAATGCGCAAAAACGTGCGTTACGTTTACAAATAGCAGAAATTTGCGCAGATAAAATCAAAAATGCAATGAAATTATTAGGAATTGATGTGCCCGAACGGATGTAGTTATTAACTTAAAAAATCTAAATCGTCATTACCTCTTTTTCTTTAGCCTCCATCATTTTATCAATTTTGCTAATAAATTCATCGGTGGTTTTTTGAATATCGGCTTCTAATTTTTTTACTTCATCTTCTGGAGTGCCTGCATCTTTCATTTTTTTACCGGTTTCGTTTGCAGTTCGGCGCAAATTGCGAATACTTACTTTGGTTTGCTCGGCTTCTTGTTTTGCTTTTTTTACCAATTCTTTTCTACGTTCTTCGGTAGGCGTTGGCACCACAATGCGAATAAATTCACCGTTGTTTTGCGGCGTAAATCCCAAATTAGCAGCCAAAATGGCTTTTTCAATCACAGGCAACATATTTCTTTCCCACGGCTGAATCACAATTTGGCGGGCATCCGGAGTGTTGATATTTCCTATTTGTTCCACCGGTGTGGGATTGCCGTAATAATCTACTTTCAAGCCTTCCAGCATTTGCGGAGAAGCTTTTCCTGCACGTATTTTTTGTAATTCTTTTTCGAAAAAATTGAGTACGCTATTCATACCGTCCTTTGTAGTTTGTAAACATTTGTTGGTTTCTTCACTCATAAAATATAATGTTAAGGGTTAGCAATTAATGGTTAACTATGTATAAAACTCTGCTTTTTCAGTCTTTTTAATTAATGTTTTCACCTCTTTTTCTAGCATTTTTCCATTCCATTTCATAGCATAAAAATAGTGTCCAACGATAATAATTGTCCATGTAAGTAGCAGAAAAATAATGCTATGTAAAAATATTGTATCTTCACTTTTTCTAAATAAAAAATAAAACAGTACCCACAATAATAAGTTTAGCAAAATGTAAACGGTAAGGTGTTTTTTAAAAGCTACTCTTTTTTTGGCAGTTTTCAAAACTAATTCATTGTTTTTTATTTGTTCGGTACTCATAATTTATTTTAAGTTCAAAGTTCAAAACTCGAAGTTCTTAATTTTTAATTGATAAACGTTCCAATCTCTTCCCCTAAAAGCACTTTCTCAAGATTTCCGGATTGGTTGGCGTTATATACATAAATTGGAATATTGTTTTCTTGTGCCAAAGTGAATGCCGTTAAATCCATAACTGCTAATTTTTCTTCAATAGCTTGTTGGTAAGTAAGTACATTATATTTTACAGCGTTGGGGTCTTTCTCAGGGTCGGAGGAGTAAACGCCATTTACACGAGTTCCTTTCACAAGTAGTTCTGCATGTATTTCGGTTGCCCGCAATGCCGCTGCTAAGTCGGTAGTACAAAACGGATTACCTGTACCTCCGGCAAAAATAACCACATAACCTTCTGCCAAATATTGCATGGCACTTTTAAAGTAAGCTTTTTCACAAATTCCTTCAACAGGTAGCGCAGATATTAGCTTTACCGGAATAAAATACTCCTCCAAAACCGCTTGTAAAGCCATGGAATTAATAATTGTAGCCAACATACCCATATAATCACCCTGGGTACGATAAAAACCTTTTTCAGCACCTTTCACTCCGCGAAAAATATTGCCTCCGCCCATTACAATACCTACTCGCACATCACACTCAATAGCCGATTTTATTTCCATAGCGTAATGATGCACTGCATTATAATTGATGCCGTAGCCGTCCTCGCCTTGCAGCGATTCGCCGCTCAATTTTAGCAAAACTCTTGAATATTTCATACAATAAAATTAATGTGCGAAAATACAAAAAAAATATACTTTTGCATTTATAAAACAAATCTCAAAGTATGGGAAACAAACTTCTTAAATTACCCGCAGGCATTCAAACTTTTGAAACCATTAGAACAGAAGGTTATATCTATGTGGATAAAACAAGATATTTTGTAGATTTAATAGATACCGGCAAAGTATATTTTCTTTCCCGTCCTAGAAGATTTGGTAAACTGAATAATCTTATTGATATTTCGATGAAAGAAGAATATGGCGATTCTGAAAAAATTATGATTGCTTTTAATTCGCTGTTAGCCGTCATTCCCTACGGCGATTTTACGAAAGCAGCCCAAGAAAATGTTATCATAAACGGTTACAAGTTTCCTGCGCAGGAATGGCTCTACCGCTCTACTATTTTGGCTTTTTTGCGCGGCTGCGGCGTGGTGCTTGCTGCCGAAATGCACACCAACTTGGGACGCGCCGACTTGGTTATTGCCCACAGAGGTAAAACTTACGTCATTGAAATAAAAGTAGCCTACGCGGGAGAATCTGCAAAAGAAAAAGCAAAAGAAGCCCTGCAACAAATTATGGATAAAAATTACGCCAAACCCTATCCCGATGCGACTTGTCTAGGCATCGCAATTGACGACTCAGTGAGGCAAATAGCAGAAATATGTAAAAAATAATTATGATAAATTCTACCCTAAAAACGATGCTGCAGCACCGAAGCATCCGAAAATTTACCCCGCAAGAGATTGACGAACAAACTTTAGATTTGATTTTGAAAGCCGCCTGCAACGGCTCAACGATGGGTAATATGCAATTATACAGCATTATTGTTACCAAAGACAAAGAGAAAATGAAGGAGATGGCGCCGTTTCATTTTAACCAACCGATTGCCACTAACGCGCCCGTAATTCTCACTTTTGTTGCTGACTTTAACCGTTTTAACAAATATTGCGAATTTAGAGATGCGGAAACGGAGGCTTATTCCAATCTGCAAAGTTACCACTGGGCGGTGATTGACGCCATTATCGCCGCACAAAACGCCTGTGTTGCCGCAGAATCTTTAGGTTTGGGAATCTGCTGGTTGGGCACCATTACTTTCAATGCCGACAAATTTATTGAAGCGCTGAAACTGCCCAAACACACCGTGCCCGTAGCATGCATTGCATTCGGCTATCCCGATGCCCCCCCCGACCTTACCGACAAACTTCCTTTAGAAGCCCTTGTGCATTACGAAACCTACAACGATTACACCCAAGAGAGTATCGATTGGCTTTACGCTGACAAAGAAGCGCACGAAAACACGAAAAAACTGTTGGAAGAAAATAATCTGCCCAACCTTGCACGAATTTTCACTGAACGGCGTTATAAAAAATCCGATAATGAATATTTTGCGAAAGTACTTGAAAACGTGGTAAAAAAACAAAGATTTTTTGATTAGTGATTTGATAATTATATTTTTTCGAGCATACCAAAAAGGGCTATCTTTTATTGTAAGACAGCCCTTTTCTTTCTTTAAATTTCAAAGATTACTCAAAAATAGCATTACTTGGGCAACTACTTTCACAAGCACCGCAATCTATGCAAGTATCTTCTTCAATGTGATAAACATCACCGGCAACAATAGCATCTACCGGACATTCATCTTGACAAGCACCACAAGCCGTGCAAATTTCTGGATCAATTTTAAAAGCCATGACTTTTTATTTTTTAGTTAATATTTCAGTCGCAAAAATAGAATAATAATCTATCTTTGCACCCAAATATATCATTTTTAATGAAAAAAAAACTGTTAATAATTGTAATTGCTTTGTTTTCATATATATTTGGTAGTGCCCAATCCAAAAATGAAATAACTATTCTTTATTTATTGCCTTTTCATTTGAATGAAAGTGCAAGTTTTTCATCCATTAAAAGCAGTATTGAAATTCATCAGGTAAAACAATTTGAAATGATGGGTTTTTGGTTAGGCGCTAAAATGGCACTTCAAGAATATGAAAATAGCGATAATAAAATAAGTGTAATTGTAAGAGATGTTGTTACAGATGTGGGTGCTTTAACGAAAATATTGGAAGACCCTGTTTTAATGTCGCGAGTAAATATTATTATAGGTCCTTTCTATGGTTCGCTTTTTTCTACGGCTGCCGAATTTGCAAAACAACATAATATAATCATCGTTAATCCTTTTTCCACTCGTTTCGATTTTGTTGAGAATAATCCGTATGTATATAAATTGATTCCCTCTTTTTCAAGCCGTCCTAAAACTATTACAGAAGTTTTCCTTTCTCAACCGAATGACTATAACATAATTTTATGGAGTGATTCAACTATAACTCCTGAATTGCAAGCCTATAAAAACCATTTTAAAGAGCGCCATATTCCTTTTAAAGAAGTGAACACATTAACTATATCTCAAAATACAAAAAAAACAAATTTGATTATTGCGCTTTTTGAACAACCCACGCGTGTGGTTCATTGTGTGCATACGCTTATCAATAGCGATGTGGAAAAAAATATTGTGGTGGTGCCCGAAAAATGGTTTTCTATTTCGGAACTAACAGAAGATTTTTTCAATTTACCTCATTTATATTATTTTACAAATTATTTTATAGATGAAAACAACAGTGATGTCAAACAATTTCAATTGAAGTACATATTTAACTATGAAGCACCTGCAGAGTTAATTGCATATTCTTATCAAGGCTATGATATTACCCGCTATTTTATTGATTTATATTTTGCTGATTATAACTTCAACGCAGTTCACTTTACACCACTTTCTTATAAATTTCAATGGGAGCAAATTTTGAATGGCGGTTTCGAAAATAACAAAACACGATTAATTCGGGTTAAAGATTTAGAGTTGGAGGAGGTGATAAAATGAAAATATCCCTAACAATAGAAATCGTTTCGGGATATTCAGTAGGGATATTCAGTAAATAAAAGAAAAACAGTCAAATGTTTATATCATGTTTTGTCTTGCAAAGGTCTCACAGAGAAAATCCAAACAAGAAAAGACACGTGATGCCATTCAAATATGAATTTTGTCAATATGGACAAGGTAATGCGGTCTTTTTCCAAAAGAAAGACAATCTCAGTTTAGCTCCAATTTCCATTAGATTTATATGGTATGCAAAGTCTAAAGGAGCAGTTTCTTTAGGCTGTTTGGAAAGATTATGGTTGTTCAACAATCTGTATTTTTTTGTGGGATCATTCAACCCATAGTCAAAAAATATACCGGTATATAGAAAACTATTTTTTCCTACCCGATACTTCATGCCGGTTTCTAAAGCGACCATTGCCATGACACCAAATCCAAGTTTTACATTATTTGTGTAGCCATTAAAAGTGCCCAATCCTAACATGGGTAGTGTGTATATCCAGTTGTTAAACTCTGGATAATAAGCCGCGTTATTATAAGACGCTAACTCTGACTCGAAGTGATAATGAAACAAAAATACCGCTTTCATTCCTGCCATGAGATAGAATCCTATCTTATTATCTTTTTTCCAAAATAAAGACTGATTCAGTTTTGTTTGGTATTGTAACATCAATGGAATGCTCACAAAAAATGATTTATGGATTTCTGAATAATCGGTTAGCGTTGTATGTAAGTCGTAGAAGTAACCACAGTCTTTCTGATTGGGTAAAATGAACAATAAACTGTTTGCTTTGTTTTTTGCATTGAAAAATCCGAATCCGGCGCCGGTAAGAATACCCCAATTTGAGCTGAAAAACCCGGTAAATCCAATACCGGCATCACCACAATATCCTATAGAAGAGTTCCCTTTTAACTTGGGTTGAGAAAGAAATGCCGCTACGCCTCCGCTTCCGTAAATGGAAAACTCGTTGAGCGCTTTTTGCGCCGAAATATTTTGTACGTTTAACGCAAACAAAATTATGGCAACTATTATTGTAAAGCTTATTTTTCGTATTATTCCCAATTTCATAGTTTATTTACATTTTTATTCTTTTACAGTCACAACCTTCACAATCTTTTCTTCAGCACGTATCAAGTATATACCTTGAGGAAAATCAAAGGGAAAAGTAATAATATTATCAGTAGCAATAAAGTTGTGAACACAAGCGCCTAAATGATTAAGCACATATATGGGACGGTCTTTTATATTTCCTTCGAGCGTTAGCCATTTGCCCGACAATACCGGATTAGGATAAGCCCGGAGATTATCCTGGGTTGTTGTTTCAGGGCAATGAGATGCTTTATCCCCCCGATTTATCGTAATTTTTTTGGAACGACACAATTCGCCATGTTTTTTTGTAGTTAACTGAAACATATAGTATGTAGGTTCAGGCTCTAACAATTTATTTGAATCTTCGGAGTAACTAAACTCGTTATTCGTGTGTGTTTCTACTTCAATTCCGTTTTTGAACCATTTGCATCCCATAACATCATAGCCATCTTCCTCCAATTGTTTGAGGTCAAGTAAAATTACTCTATCGCAAATAATAGCAGCATATACCTCAAATTCAAATATATCGAAATGAGCAACAAAATAAATGTCTTTTGTAATGGTAAATAAATATGGATTATTTGTTGAAGTTTCTACGTCATCAATAGTCCAGTTAATAAAACGGTAGCATTTGTTAGCGAAAGCTTCTACCCGTACATAGGAATTTGCATCGTATGGTCCGGCTCCCGTTGCATTGCCAAAATGGCTATCATTAACTGTAACATTTACGTTGTACACTATTTTTTCAAAAAGGGCTACCAGCGTACGGTCTTTTTCTGCAGTAAACGTATAAGGATTGCTTGAAGAAACCTGCGCTCCGTTTTCCAGCCACCCCACAAATCTAAATTTTGGATTGGGAATGGCTACCAAATTAACTCTGGTTCCTACTTTATAACAATCGCCTCCCTCAACGCTACCGCTACCAGGTGGCGAAACAGAAGTGGAAATGACAGCTCCAATATTTAAGATACTTCTTAAAGATAGCGTATCATCGTCGTTGAAATAAATCAACAATTCAATTTCATAAGTTCCGGCAGAAAAAGTGGTATCCCATATTAACTTGTTTTGAACACTAATTTTTTCTAAACCATCAATATACCATTTAAAGCTATCTACCTCCATACCGTAAACATTAATGGTAGCTTGAAAAACGACATCATTTTCACAGAAAAAATGTTTCGGTAAATCTTGATAATGAATATTGTTTGCATAAAACGACGCCTGTAAATTGCGCATGGCAGAATAGGCGAGATAATAATACGATTCTGCATAACCTGTTCCATAACCCAAAATAACAAGCCCATTCTGATTTTCAAATAAATATGAAGCGCCGTCAATATTCAACGGCATATTGTAAAAGGAAATACCGGCTTCGTCATGATCTCTCCAGATACCTCCGCTCAAATTCTCAGGTTCTGCACCTCCAATGGAAACCGTGGTATTGTCTTTCGTATTTTTTGAGGTAACTATTATTGCAAAATGTGCATTTAATTCTGATGACCCAGGGGGAGGTACAAAAGGAGCTACTATAGCTTCGGTAACCGTTTGTTCCATTGAAGGGAGCCAGGCAATAGAAGGATCCGAAAATTGATCTTCCTTGTCAGGAGGGTCATTGTTATATTGACCGGTGGTAAGATAAGTACATACTCCTATCGGTTTGTCTGCTGTGATATAGCAACCATTATCACTTAGGTAAATCTCTAATTCAATAAATTCACCTTTATTTATTGTATAACCGGTTTGACCTCCCGAATCTGTTATCAAAACTCCTCCTGTTTTGGTAATGGTAGTATTATTTTGTGAAGCTACAATACGTACTCTGTCTTTAGTATCTGTTGACCAAGGGCTTGTAAGGTCAGATACGGGTACAAAAAAAGAATAACCCCAAGTATTTACAGGCGCTAACTGCTGCATAAAACAATCACCCGAAACAGCATCGGCAGGAATTAATACACCCTGTGTCAGTGAAAAAAAAGCAACAGGCTTTGTAGTAGCCACATAAATTCCTGTCATATCGAAATCGGATGTTAGATAATAAACCTGTCCCCTACTAAGATTTGCAATGGGTGTTGTTTCATTATTATGATACAGCATCGTATGATCTTCGGTGGCTATAACTGCGTATGCATCTTGAGCATTCGTGGCATTTCGAGGGATGTAAGAGATTTGATGGTATTCCGTACCCAACGCCGGTGTTGGCAAAAGATTTGTGGCATCTGTAGATTTAGGTGATTGATTAAGAGCATAAGCAGTAATCGGATAATCGCTATTAATACGTATGCTGTAATTGGATATACCGGAAGTTTTATTATACACCGCTTGCTTTTTATCAAAGTCAGGAAGAGTATAAGTTACTACTGAAAGCGGTGGAACGGATAAGGTTACGGAAGTGTTCAAATTCGTGAAATAAATAGTTACAGGAGTAGCATTTTCTCCACTTACAAAACGTAGTTGAAGATTCAATGAGTCTAAATAATCATCATCAGGATAGTTATTTGAATGGAGATTGTTTTCTCCAAATGTTACCCAAAATTCTGTTCCGGCTGTACTTTGCGCCCGAATCAAAAAAAAGCATAGCATAAATAGGGGAAGAAAAAAGAAACAAATTCGCTTCATAGTTTTTTATTTGTGGCAAAAATAGTTTTTTTCAAAATTTAAGACTAACAATCCATGCTACTCATCTGAAAAAATATCATTATTTTGCACACTCAAAATTTATCAGTTGAAACTGACGGCAATTAAATTTTAAATCTTTAAATTTTTAAATCATTTAAATTCCCTATGGCAAACCAAGACGAACTATTCAAACAAATCATCGCTCATGCAAAAGAGTACGGGTACATTTTCCCTTCCAGTGAAATTTACGACGGGTTGAGCGCCGTTTACGATTACGGCCAATATGGCGTGGAACTCAAAAACAACATCAAACAATACTGGTGGCGCGCCATGGTGCAGTTTCACGAAAATATTGTTGGGATTGACAGCGCTATTTTTATGCACCCCACCATTTGGAAAGCCTCCGGCCACGTGGATGCATTTAACGACCCGCTCATTGACAACAAAGATTCGAAAAAAAGATACCGCGCCGATGTATTGATTGAAGATTATCTTCAAAAATTGGAAGAAAAAATTGAAAAAGAGATCGAAAAAGCGAAAAAAAAGTTTGAAAATTTTGATGAAATGCTGTTTCGCAAAACGAATCCCAATGTTTTACGAAGTCAGGAAAAAATAGATGCGGTGAGCGGTCGTTTTGCTGCTTTAATGAACGATACCGATTTAGCTGGCATCAAGTCTTTGATTGAAGAATTGGAGATTGCCTGCCCCATTTCAGGAACCAAGAATTGGACAGATGTGCGCCAGTTTAACTTGATGTTTGCTACGCAAATGGGTTCTGTAGCAGAAGGCGCCGATACTATTTACCTGCGCCCCGAAACAGCTCAGGGCATTTTTGTCAATTTTTTAAATGTATATAAAACCGGAAGGATGAAAATTCCGTTTGGCATTGCACAAATCGGCAAAGCGTTCCGCAATGAGATTGTGGCGCGTCAGTTTATTTTCCGCATGCGCGAATTTGAACAGATGGAAATGCAGTTTTTTGTGCGACCGGGCGAAGAATTGAAATGGTTTGATTATTGGAAACAGGAACGCAAGAAATGGCACCTCTCTTTGGGTATTGCAGAAGAAAACTACCGTTTTCACGACCATGAAAAATTGGCGCATTATGCCAACGCCGCCACCGACATTGAGTATCGTTTTCCATTCGGATTTAAGGAATTGGAAGGCATCCATTCCCGCACAAACTTTGATTTGAGTCAACACGAAAAATATTCCGGAAAAAAGTTGCGCTATTTTGACCCCGAAACCAACGAAAGTTATGTTCCTTACGTAATTGAAACTTCCATTGGCGTTGATAGAATGTTTTTAGCGGTGTTAAGCAATGCCTATACGGAAGAAACTTTGCCCGACGGCTCTGAAAGGGTTGTACTGAAAATACCCGCCTCATTAGCTCCCGTAAAAGTAGCGGTATTGCCTTTAGTAAAAAAAGATGGACTCCCTGAAAAAGCGCGCGAAATTATGGAAATCCTAAAACCCCAAATGATGTGCCAATACGATGACAAAGACGCCATTGGCAGACGTTATCGCAGACAGGATGCCATAGGAACGCCATACTGCATTACGGTAGATAATCAATCCTTAGTTGACGATACGGTAACCATTCGCGAACGGGATTCGATGCAACAAAAAAGGGTAACAGTGAATGATATTCTAAGAGAATTGGTTTGTTAGAAACCTGAATTATAGGTAACAATTTCACTATTAATTTTACAAACTTAAATATTATTCGTGCAAAAATTATTATATATTTGCCGTCTTGTATTTTTACGCAAATTATAAACAATAACTTATTAATAATCAAATAAATATCAAATGAAAAACAAAGGTTTATTTCTATTTTTTTCTGTAATTATTGCTATTGCATGCTTGTATTGCTTATCTTTTTCATTCTTAACATGGAAAATTTCTAAAGATGCCGATAGATTTGCCAATGACCCTGCGGTGCTTGAAGAAGCATTACTCAATATTACGGATCCAATGGTGGCAAACAACGTACAAGATTCTATTGTGAGTGCCCGCAGATCGCAATTTCTTGCAGATAAAAACGACGAGAAAGTGTTTTTAGGTTTCACGTACAGAAAAGCTAAATACAAAGAGATTAACTTGGGGCTTGACTTACGAGGCGGAATGAGTGTTACGTTGGAAGTTTCCAATTCTGACGTGTTAAAAAGTTTAGCCGAGAATACCGAAGACCCATTATTTACAAGTGCTTTTGAAAAAGCCAATGAAAATTTTGCTCAAACCGGCGGAGACTATATTGACATCTTCGTTAAAAACTTTAATGCAGAAAAAATTGCGATAAATATGCCAAATGCACAACTTCGCACTTATTTTGGAGAGCGTTCCGGTATCAAAAATGCTACTGATGCTGAAATTATTAAGTTCATAAAAACTGAATCTAATGAAATTATTGACAGAACTTTCCGTATTTTACGTACCCGTATTGACCGTTTCGGGGTAGCGCAACCTAATTTGCAACGTTTGCAGGGAAGCCGCATTTTGGTAGAACTTCCGGGTATTAAAGAACCGGAACGTGTTACCGAACTCTTGAAAAGTACTGCAAAATTAGAATTTTGGGAAGTTTACAATGAGGTCGCAAACGGAAAATCTATCATAGAGCGTTTTCATGAAGCAGACAGACGTTTGGCTAGCGATTTGAAAGCAAAAAAGGAATTGGAAGCAAAAAAGGCTGAGCAAAACGAAACCACTGTTGAAGACGCTGATTCCACACCGCATGAATCTATTCCCGGTGCAATTTTAGCACTGTCTGTTCAAGGCTCTGATGGTATAGTGATTGCCTTTTTCAAAGAATCAGATATGAAAGCTGTTGACCAATTGCTTCCGGAATTAAAGAGATATTTGGGAGATAAAAATGTGGTGTTTATGTGGGGAAAACCTGAAAAAAGAACTAATTTTCTATACCCGTTAATTCCATTGAAAAGAAATAATGACCGCATCGGACCCAAATTGAGTTCCGAAACTATTGGCGGCGCTCGCGTGGTGAAAACTGCACGTCAAGATATAAATCATGAAAATCAAGTGGTAGTAACAATGGCTATGGAAAGTCAAGCCGCTGACGAATGGCGAAAAATTACAAGAGCGGCTGTAGAAAATAAATCTAAATCTACATTCATTGCTGTTGTTCTCGACAATTTCGTATATTCGCATCCGGTTATCAAAGTTGAAATTCCAAACGGACATTCTGAAATTAGTGGGCAATTTACTATTGATGAAGCTAAGGACTTGGCTACAGTACTAAATTCCGGAAATTTGGAAGCCGGTGTAAATATCGTTCAATCGGAAGTAGTAGGACCTACTTTAGGGCAGGAATCAATCAATTCCGGTTTATCATCATTTGCTTTGGCCTTTGTTTTAGTGCTATTGTATATGTTCTTGTATTATAGTAGAGCCGGTTTGGTTGCCGACTTTGCTTTGTGTGTAAATATCTTCTTCATTATGGGAGTACTTGCCTCTTTGGGCGCTGCATTAACTTTACCGGGTATTGCCGGTATTGTACTTGCGCTTGCTATGGCAGTGGATGCAAACGTATTGATTTACGAACGTATTCGTGAAGAAGTTCGTGCGGGAAAAGGTCCAAGGCTCGCTTTAGATGAAGGTTACAAAAGAGCATATCCCGCCATTATTGACGCCAACGCAACCTCGCTAATTACGGCAATAATTCTTTATGTATTCGGTTCAGGACCTATTCAAGGTTTTGCTACCACGTTAATTATTGGTATTTTATCCTCATTGTTTACGGCTATCTTTATAGCACGTTTGGTGTTTGAAAGAGGATTGGTTAAAAATGTAGATTATAAATTTGGAAACAAATACACCTTACATGTTTTTGAAAATGCTAAATATGACTTCATCAAAAATAGAAAGTATTTTTATTGGGCATCTATAGCCGCTTGTGTGGTAATGTGTGGCTCATTTTTCATTCAAGGTTTAAAACCGGGTATTGATTTTACCGGGGGGAGAAACTATGTGGTTCGCTTCGACCAGGATGTGAAAACTAACGAAGTGCGCACAGCAATTTCAGATGCTTTTGGAGGAAATCCCGAAGTGAAAACATTTGGTGGAAATAATCAGGTAAGAATTACTACAAATTATAAAATAGAAAACGTTGATACAGAAGTTGACAAAGAAGTTGAAACCATGCTATACCATGCACTAAAGGGCTTTTTTGCCAAAACTGATTTGTCGGAAAGTGATTTTACACAACAAATTGACCCACGAGGCATTCAAAGTGTGCAAAAAGTGCAGCCCACTGTGGCACGGGAGTTGTTAGGACAAGCTGTTTGGGCAGTGTTAGTTTCCTTACTTATGATTTTTATATATATTGTAATACGTTTCCGTAATTGGCAATGGGGATTTGGCGCTATAATCAGTCTTGCTCATGATACATTACTTACTATTGGATTATTCTCATTGTTATATCGTTGGATGCCTTTCTCTATGGAAATTGACCAGTCGTTTATTGCAGCCATACTTACCGTAATTGGTTATTCTATTAACAATGTGGTAATTATTTTTGACCGAATACGTGAAAATTTGGGGTTATATCCTAAACGAGAACTCTATGTAAATATTAACAATGCAATCAACAGTACGTTAGGTCGTACCATTAATACTGCCGGATCTACTATTCTTGTATTATTAGCCATCTTCATTTTTGGTGGTGAAGTACTTCGCGGGTTTATCTTTGCCATGACCGCCGGTATAATCATTGGCTCGTACTCAGGAATCGTTATTTCTCCTCCATTCTTATATGATTTATTAACCAGAGTTAAAAAAGATAAGCGCAAAAAAGTTGAGCTACTGAAATAGAAAAATAAGCAAACCGCATGGGCAATTACAATATCGGAATTTTAGCAATGACTTTTCCGCAAGTTATTATGATATTGCTTGCCATGTTTCTTGCTTACTTATCGGTAGTTAAAAAATATGAACCCTTATTGTTACTACCTTTGGCTTTTGGAATTATGCTTGCCAATATACCCATTGCCGGTCTTTCGGCTTATGATAAAGGCGGTTTAATTAATATTCTATATCATGGTATTCTGTATGTTATCTATCCCCCATTAATTTTTTTGTGTATAGGCACCATGACCGATTTTGGTCCGCTGATTGCTTCACCGCGAAATGCACTTATTGGGTTAGGCGGCCAGCTTGGAATTTTTGTGGCGTTGGGTAGTGCATTGTTTTTGGGCAATCTTTTAAGTCCATTTATTCCAGGATTTGACGGATTTACGCTTAACGAGGCTGCCTCCATTGCTATTATCGGAAGCTCCGATGGACCAACCTCAATTTATACAGCGAGTTGCCTTGCACCGGATTTATTGCCTACTATTGCTATCGCCGCCTTTTCATATATGGCGCTGGTACCTTTCATTCAGCCGCCGATTATGAGAATGCTCACCACAAATAAAGAGCGAATGGTGGTTATGGTGCCTCCTAAAAAAGTTTCTCAAAGACAAAAAATCATTTTTCCGATAGCGGTAACACTCATAACTTTGCTGTTAGTTCCCGCAGCCGGAGCCTTAATCAGCATGTTGATGTTGGGTAATTTACTTAGAGAAAGTGGAGTAACCGGACGTTATCTTGAAACCCTTCAAAACGGGTTCTTGAATATATTAACATTAGTAGTGGCTGTTTGTATTGGCGCTTCTGCTACTGCAGACCGTTTTTTAACACCAACCACATTATTCATCGTTTTTCTTGGATTATTAGCTTTCAGTTTCGGAACAATTGGCGGAATTTTGATAGCCAAACTTTTGTGCAAGGTTACCGGGGGAAAAGTAAACCCTTTAATTGGAAACTCCGGAGTATCTGCTATGCCTATGGCTGCACGTATCTCTCAAAAAATTGGGCGAGAATACAATCCTGATAACCATTTGTTGATGCACGCAATGGGACCCATTGTCTCTAGCACCATCGGCTCTGCCATTATCGCGGGAATTTTCATTGCGCTGTATGGAGGAGGGTAAAAATTAACAATATACCAACTACCTAAACTGGGTGCAGACCAAGGAGTAAATAATTCAGAGATTCAGGTAATCGGACCCGAACTGATATTTGGGCGATTGTACGATAAAATTGGTTATGGAACAATCAAAAGTGACTTGTTTCGTCATTTGGTCGTAAGTCGGTTATTCAGTTCGGGAAGCAAACTCAAAACGATAGATTATTTGGAGCGCTATCAAGGCATAACCTACACGTCAGACAAAGAAGATTTTGGAAAAATCAAACTTACAGTAGGCGTGTTAAGAGGGAGCAAGCAAAAAATTCAATACTGATAACAGCAATAGAATAAAAAATGGCTAACAACCCTCGCGAACACACGAAATAGTTATTAGCCATTTCTATTACGTGGCAAAAATATAAAAAAAACAGATATACATACAATTTCATTAAAAAAATATTTCAAAATCCCTACTCCCAACCGAGTGGGGATTTTTTTTTGTTGTACACCTAAGACTTAATAAAATCGGTCGGAAACATTGATTTTCCATTTTATTTATTTATTCTTAAAACTGTCTGTCCTACAGTTATTTTGGGCTTTACTATTATGTTTACAACTGATTTTTCAACAAAGAAATTCTTTGAATGCGAGTACCGTATCAAACACGATATTCGAGATTGTACCGAATGTGAAATTTTTTTTGAGTGCGAAGAACATCACAATTCCTTTGATGATTTTGAGCCACAGGAAGAAGAAAGATTTGACTTGTTTGAGGAAATTGCAAAGTATTTTATCCCTGCAAATTTGCCAATAGCAGATAAACTGCCTTGCTAAGACATTTCACTATTCAAAATTTATTAACCTTTAATTCAATTTATTATGAATGCAAAACAAGCAACACAACAAACAAGCAGATGCTAATGAAATCTACAGACAAGCCATACAAATAGTAATTGATTTGTTTGGGGAAGAACAGGCTAAGACGGTAGTTAGGTGCAAGTGGCGGATGACACAGCAACGGAAAAACGACTGACTTTTTGAAAAATCGTTTTGCGGTAAAAAAATATTTTATTCGCCGCAAAAATGCGGAAAAGATTTCGTATCTTTGCCGCAAATTTTTTTTGATATGGATAAATATATTTATCAATACGAAAATTGGACTGATTTCAGTTGGCAAAATGCGGCTGTGAGTGCGGCATTGGGCGAAGTTCGTCTTTTACAGGGTAAAATTTTAGGACAAATCCTTTCGCTCGGATTTTCATCAAAAGAGGAAAAAAACCTCGAAATGCTGACACTTGATGTGGTAAAATCGTCAGAAATTGAGGGTGAAAAGTTGAATTACGAACAAGTGCGTTCCTCAATTGCACGGCGTTTGGGAATAAATACTGCGGGACTTGTTTCTTCGCCTAGAAACGTTGACGGAGTTGTGGAAATGATGCTTGATGCAACACAAAATTTCAAGAAACCATTGACAGAAGAACGATTATTTGGTTGGCATGCAGCACTTTTTCCGACAGGTTACAGCGGAATGTATAAAATCGAAGTTGCCAAATATCGCACCGAAGAAATGCAGGTTATTTCGGGTGCAATGGGAAAAGAACGAGTACATTACGAAGCCGTTCCTGCGAAAAATGTAAAAGCAGAAATGGACAACTTTCTTTTGTGGCTAAATGACAGTAACATCATAATAGACAATGTTTTAAAATCTGCTATTGTGCATTTTTGGTTTATCATTATCCACCCATTTGATGACGGAAACGGACGAATTGCAAGAGCAATTTCCGATATGTTTCTTGCTCGAAGCGAAAACAGTTCGGAACGATTTTACAGTTTGTCAAACCAAATTCAGCAAGAGAAAAATACTTATTACGAGACACTTAAGACTGTTCAGCACAGCGAGGGCGACATAACACAATGGTTAGTTTGGTTTTTGACTTGTCTGAAACACGCATTGCTTGAAACCGAAGAATGTATGCAAAACACCTTGCGTAAGGCAGAATTTTGGGAAAAACACAAAGAAACTGCAATTAACGAGCGACAACGCTTAATAATAAACAAGTTATTCGACGATTTCTTCGGAAAACTTACTTCTTCAAAGTGGGCTAAAATCACCAAAACTTCTTCCGACACGGCATTGAGAGATATTAAAGATTTGATAGAAAAGGGTATTTTGCAACAGGAAGAAGGCGGCGGAAGAAATGCAAATTACACTTTACAAACCAAATAGCGCAGGTTTATTTCTTGATGTACAAAAAACTGAAATTTCCGTTCGTAAAGCCGTGTTTTCTAACACACGAGCCGACACAAAGCACCGCTTTGCCCGCCGCACAGCCAAAAATGGCTGACGCCATATTTGGCTTCGGGCTCTCACACGCTCAAAGAAGTTCATCGGTATTTGTTCGGAATAATTGAAAATTAAGGCTAAAAGGAAAGAAAAAATTATGAAAGCGCATTACATATCAAAAAAGATGTTATTTTTACACGTTAATATTAAATAACCTTGTTATGCCGATTAGTGCCGAAAAATACATCAATCCATTTACCGACTTTGGTTTCAAAAAGTTGTTTGGAACCGAAGTGAACAAGGATTTGTTAATGGATTTTCTCAACGAACTAATTCACTGTCAAGGAAAAATCAAAGAAGTAAAATATCTCAATTCCGAGCAATTAGGTCGTAGTGAAGATGACCGTCGTGCCGTATTTGATATTTACTGCGAAACCGAAACCGGTGAAACGTTTATTGTTGAAATGCAAAAAGCAAAACTCAACTTTTTTAAAGACCGTAGCGTTTATTATGCTTCTTTTCCAATTCGTGAGCAAGGTTTGCGAGGCGATTGGGATTACCGTTTGAAAGCAGTTTACACGATAGGTATTCTCAATTTTGTATTCAACGAGAGCAAAGATGACAAAGATTACTATCATTCAGAAGTGAAGTTGATGGATATTCAAAAGAAAACTGTTTTTTACGACAAGTTAACTTTCATCTACTTGGAAATGCCAAAATTCAACAAAAACATTGATGAGTTAGAAACCCGTTTTGAGAAATGGATGTATGTTTTAAAGAATCTTCCGAGATTAAATGCACTTCCTCCCCAACTTCAAGAGAAAATTTTTGAGAAGATTTTTAAAGTTGCTGAAATTGCAAAATTGAACAAACAGGAAATAGCGGAATACGAAGACAGTTTAAAAAAGTATAGGGATTTGTACAATGTTGTAGAAACGGCAAAAATGGAAGGAGAAATGAAAGGGAAGATAGAAACTGCTTTGAAAATGTTAGAGGATGGAGTACCTGTTGAAAACATTTGCAAATATACTGGCTTATCAGAGATGCAAGTTAAAGCATTGATTAACAAATAAATATAGAAGTGAATAGCAAGCACAGCACACAACGAGCGGTTTCACGCAAGCGGGGGTGTATTCCCGCAGACAGTTTTGTGCTGATATTCAAGCGTGTAGCCCGCCCGAACCTTTGTGTAACCCCCGCCTGCGTGAAGCCGCCACTACGTTAGCGGTCATGCGGGGACAAGACAACACCGCTGTGTAAACCAGCCCCTAAAACCACCTCAAAACGTGTGTAATCCGAACGGCAAAAACCACCCTTGTAATTCCTAAAATTCCGCTAATTTCGTACTTCCACATGAAATTTTGACAAGAAAAGAATGTAATCTATCCAAACAATTACTTATAAACAAACGAATTACAAAAATAATCATCTAATCACCTCATCATCTCATCATCATATCAAAAAAAATATATTTTTGCCGCCTCAAAGACCAACACTCCTCCTTAGCTCAGTTGGTTAGAGCATCTGACTGTTAATCAGAGGGTCCGAGGTTCAAGTCCTCGAGGGGGAGCCATAAAAAGGGACAGGTAATTGCCTGTCCCTTTCATATAAACTTAACATTATGGATTGGATACAAGCATTAATTTTAGGAATTATTCAGGGGTTAACAGAGTTTTTGCCTATCAGCAGCAGCGGGCATCTTATTATTGGAAAAGAACTTCTCGGTTTGGAAGCCTCCGACAATATCGCTTTTGAAACGGTAGTGCACTGCGCCACCGTGCTGAGTACCATCACTATTTTACGAAAAGAGATTTCTGTTTTATTTTTTAAATTTTTCAAACTCCAATGGAACGTTGAGACGCAATATATCTGCATGATTCTCCTTTCCATGATTCCAGTAATGATAGTAGGGTTGTTTTTCAAGAAAAATGTAGAACAATTGTTCGGGGAAGGGTTAACCTTAGTGGGTGCGATGTTGTTGGTTACGGCGGTGTTATTGGCGTTAACTTCGTTCAAAAGTTCAAGAGTTTTATATAAACTACCCCGCCCTTCGGGCACCCCTTCAAAATTTGAAGGGGATATGGGACACCCCACACCTCAAACCTCAAACCTCAAACCTATTGGTTGGGGGAGTGCCTTCCTTATTGGTATTGCTCAGGCGATTGCGGTTTTGCCCGGGTTATCGCGTTCCGGCACTACTATCGCTACCGGATTGTTAGTCGGCGTAAAAAAAGAGGAAGTCGCGAAATTCTCTTTTTTAATGGTATTGATTCCCATTTTAGGAGAAACTGCATTAGGTACTCTGAAAGGCAATTTTTCTGTTGCCGTTTCCGGAATTTCCACAAGTTCGCTAATTGTTGGTTTTTTTGCAGCGTATCTTTGCGGATGTTTTGCATGCAAATTTATGATTGAATTAATAAAACGTACCAACTTGCTTTGGTTTGCCCTATATTGCTGCATAGCCGGAATTATTGCGTTAATCTTTTCTTTATGTTAAAAAAAATGATTCACCAAACGCGGTTCGAACTACCCGAAATAAATATCAATTTGGACGGCGATGTGTTGGTTTTCGATAAGCCGTACCAATGCACATCATTCGATTTGGTAAGCAAGGTAAAAAAATATATCCGGCAGGCAAAAAGCAGAAAGGTTAAGGTCGGTCACGCCGGCACCTTAGACCCTTTGGCCACCGGCGTAATAATTATTTGTGTGGGCTCATTTACCAAAAAAATTGAACAATATCAAGCGCAGGAAAAGGAATATACGGGAACGTTTATGTTGGGTGCCACTACGCTTAGTTTTGATTTGGAAAAACCGATAGATGAAACATTTCCAACAGAACATATTACCAAAGAAAAAATTTATGAAACGGCAAAGTCGTTTGTTGGGGAACAGGAACAAGTGCCACCCAATTTTTCTGCCGTTAAAGTGGATGGAAAGCGTGCCTATCTGTTGGCACGCCAAGGAGTAGAGCCCGAAATAAAACCCAAACTAATTACTATTTACGAATTTAAGATTACAAGAATTGCATTGCCAGAAGTAGATTTTAGGATTGTGTGTTCCAAAGGGACTTACATTCGTTCTATTGCCCGTGATTTCGGACAGAAATTGGAAAGCGGCGCACATCTGACGGCGTTGCGCAGAACGCGGATTGGAGAATTTAAGATAGAAGATGCGATAAAAGTTTTATCATTGTAGGTACACTAAATTTATACGCAGTTGCAGAAGTTGAAACACAAGGTTTACTGTTCATCCTCAACATTACTTTCGCCTTTATCCAACAATTCGTCCTCTCTTTTTAAAAACCTTTGACATTTGAGTTTATACGCATCATAATAGTTCTTTCCCTCAAAGCGCACTACCAAGCCCTCAAACGGTACCTTATGCCTGCACATTGGACAATCCTCTTCCATAAACATATCCTTGTCGTTCTTAATCATGTCGAAAATAGCCTTTGGATAATCCTCAGTGTTTGTGTCTATTACCTCCGTATATTTATTGTGCACCAACTCCTTCACCTTGCCATCAAAAATAATGGGAACGGAGGACAAATTGTTGTTTTTACAGAACTCCGCCACAAATGTCATCGGATACTCCATAACATTTCCCTGTGAATCGGTATAGGTAATGCGATAAATAAATGCTCCGACATGCTTTCCTAATGCAAATTCTTCATTTTCAGGACTTTCATACCCATAATCATAATCTTTTTGTATCATCGCCCCCGATGGCAAGTAACCTACAATTTCATAGTAAAAAGTCATTCCTTTGAGCAATCTGTCTTTTATTTTATTGTGGGTAAATGTCCAAATATCAAAGTCATAAAAACCAATATTTTTCTGTTTATCCTCGCCAATGCTCTTAATTACAGTACGCGAAGAGCATACATGTTGATATTCGGTTTCTTGAATTTTTACGCCTACTTTCCTCAGAAAGCGTTCCCATAAATTAAGTTTGCGTTTGCAAAGCACATTCGCAGATACGGCGCTTGTGCCATGAAGTTTCACAGACAGACTAATATGCTGTTCGGGGTGCAATTTATAAATAACCTCTCCCAACTTGGTGATTTTGGCGTGAAACTTGAACTGGTCTTCAACAATAAACTCAATGAGTGCTGTTTTCGCGCGTGTGCGCCCCAGACTTGTGCCTTTTGTGTTTTGTTTAATTACATATTTTTCAACGATTTTTACTCCGTTTACAGTATCAAACTTAACTCCGAATTGCTCCTCTGTAAAAGGTTCACATTCTTCAGATTTTGCTGGAAAACAATTTAATAAATCTGTCAACTGTATGATAAAACCTTCTGAAAACATTCCGCGCAATTTTACAATCTTAACGCGCGCATTGTCTTCAAAGAACCCTGTTTTCTCTTTATCCGCATTTAACTCCTTATGTCTAAATACGTTTAAAAAAGATAGTAACTCGCTATTAATTTTACATCCAACAGGAAAATATACACATAAATCACCGTTTTTATAAGCATCAGAAATAATTAAATTTCGACCATCAATGTTGGTATATACCAATTTGTCTGCATCCGGCACACGTTCAATGTGCTCTAATTTAACAATTTTGCAGCAATAATTCAAATTTGCCTCTAATGATAATTTCAGAACCATAATATTTGTATTGGTTTTTTATTTACCGAATATCCCTCCGTGATTGTTGAGCGAAAAAAAGTGTGGGGTAGTTTATATAAAACATCAATTCCGACTTACTTTTCCATTTACAAGACTATATTTTTGATTTGCTTCAGGGCAAATAGCAATGCCATCGTTATTAAAATGCAGGCGATGCCCGGATTCGCTTATCCAGCCGATTTGACGTGCCGGATTTCCTGCTACCAAGGCGTAATCGGGAACTTCTTTGGTAACTACTGCACCAGCTCCGATAAAAGCATATTTTCCAATATTATGCCCACAAACAATCGTAGCATTTGCGCCTATTGTGGCACCTTTGCCTACGTGTGTTTTGGTATATTGCTCTTTTCTACTAACGGCAGAACGCGGGTTTGTTACATTGGTAAATACCATAGACGGACCTAAAAAAACATCATCCTCGCAGGTTACACCGGTATAAATAGAAACATTATTTTGCACTTTTATATTATTTCCCAAAACCACTTTCGGAGCAATAAAGACATTTTGCCCGATATTGCAGTTTTCTCCGATTTTACAATGTGGCATAATATGCGAAAAATGCCAAATTTTTGTTCCGATGCCAATGAAACTATCTTTGTCAACAATGGCGGTTTCGTGTTTAAAGTAATCCATATTATATATAAATACGCATTCAACAATTCATTATACTTTTTCCCATAACAATAGTCTTTTTTTGTTCTGATGTTGTTGGTGTTTCTTCTTACTTACATCCGATAACAAAGAAGAGAAGCACTAATGCTACTAATGCGGTTATAGTAATAATTTTTTCATCTTATTTTTATTTAACGTTTTTTACTTGTTTTTGTTATTTTATTTATTTTAAAAAATTAGTCTCATGCAAAAAATATTAAAAAAACCATATTTTTACCACCGAATTTATTAACGATGAAACTATCAAACTATCAGCAAATTAATAAGAAAGCTACAAAAAATCAGAAAAATCAGAAAGCAACTTCAAAAACGGTAAAAAAATCAGAAAAAAAGAGTAAAAAAGCTAATGGCTTAACTTTTTGGGAGTTTCTGAAAAACAAACGCATGGTGCAAGTGTATGGCATTTTGCTTATGGCTTTTGCTATTTTGCTTTGTATTTCCATAATTTCTTCTTATTTTCATTTTCGTTCTATTGAGTCGTTTGTGAAGGCAGGAACCGAACAAGTTGACAATATTGCCGGAGCGTTGGGAGCGCATTTAGGCTATCGTTTTATTTATCATACTTTTGGATTTTTTTCATTGGGTTTTGTGCTCCTGTTTTTTATTTACGGTTTTAAGTTAACTTTTGAACGCGCCATATTACCCCCGCTACTAACCACCCTGACTACGCTCATTACTATGGCTTGGATTTCAACAGTTTTCGGATGTTTTTGCAGAGATACCGGTTACTACTTCATTTCAGGAACATTTGGCAACGAAATTTCAAAATTTCTTATAGAAAAAACACACAACTGGGGAACTGCTCTGATTCTCTTTGCATTATTCATCATTATTTTAATACTTTTCTACAACATTTCGCCAAAAAAAATGATTGAAATAATTGCAGGAAATGAGGAGCAAAGAGAAAAAAGAAAGCAACAGAAAGCAGAAAGTAGGAAGCAGAAAGCAGAAATGGATGAGGGAGTGAAGGAGCGAAGGAGTGAAGGAGAAGAATCTTACGCTCTTTATGAAAATCAAAAATCAAAATTCGACAATAAAAAACTTCCCGGATTATATATGGAAGATATTAATGAATTGCGCAATGAATACGATAATAGAGGAGTAACCTTTATTGGTGAAGGAGCAAATATGGGTAAGGAGAGCGGAGGGGAAGCCGAGTTTAAGATTGTTTCCGCACCTATTGAAGGATTTGATGATGAGAGAATGAATGATGAGATAATAAGAGGATTAGATAATGAGATGATGGATGAAATATCTCCTTTAAAATTTGAAAGCGAAACAGAACTTTTAGATGACTACGACCCTCGCTTGGATTTATCTATGTACAAATTTCCGGAACTTGATTTACTGAATGAATACGAAATCAAAGAAATGGATAGAGATGCTATCATGGCCGAATTGCGGGAAAATAAAGATAAAATTGAAACCACGCTTAGGCATTTCGGTATTTTGATTAAGCAGATTTCTGTAACGATGGGACCCACTGTTACTTTGTATGAAATTGTGCCTGCCGATGGTATTCGTATTTCGAAAATTAAAAATCTGGAAGATGATATTGCGTTGAATTTGGCAGCATTGGGTATTCGTATAATTGCGCCTATTCCGGGAAAAGGAACCATTGGAATTGAAGTGCCCAATAAAAATGCGCAAATAGTTTCTATGAAAGAGATTATTAACTCCGATAAATTTCAATATAATAAATATGATTTGCCTATTGGGCTGGGAAAAACTATTAGTAACGAACCCTTTGTTGTAGATTTGTCCAAAATGCCTCACCTGCTCATGGCTGGAGCCACCGGACAAGGAAAGTCGGTGGGGCTCAATGCAATTATTACTTCACTACTCTATAAAAAACATCCGGCAGAGATAAAATTTGTATTAATTGACCCGAAAAAAGTTGAATTTACGCTATATTCCATTATAGAAAAGCACTATTTGGCAAAACTCCCCGATACAGAAGACCCTATTATAACCGATACAAAAAAAGTGGTACAAACGCTTAATTCTCTTTGTGTTGAAATGGACACACGATACGATTTGTTGAAGTTGGCGAAAACGAGAAATATTAAAGAATATAATCAGAAATTTTGTACAAGAAAATTATCGCCTGTTTTAGGACATCGCTATTTACCTTATATTGTACTCATTATTGATGAATTTGGTGATTTAATTATGACCGCCGGAAGAGAGATAGAAATCCCCATTGCCCGTTTGGCGCAGTTGGCGCGCGCTATTGGTATTCATTTGATTATCGCTACGCAACGACCTTCCGTCAACATCATTACCGGTACGATTAAAGCTAATTTTCCGGCTCGTTTGGCTTTTCGCGTATCATCAAAAATAGACTCTCGCACCATTTTAGATGGAAACGGTGCTGACCAACTTATTGGAAAGGGCGACATGTTGCTTTCCACCGGCAGTGACCTGATTCGTTTGCAATGTGCCTTTGTGGACACGCCTGAAGTAGAAAAAATTGCACAATTTATTGAAGAGCAGCAATCTTACCCCGAAGCATTTTTGTTGCCGGAATATGTTATGGAAGAAAAAGGAAAAGGTAGTATGGAAGAAGAGACTATTGACACCGGCGAAATTGACCAAATGTTCATGGAAGCCGCTAATTTAATTGTACAAACACAGATGGGTTCCACGTCGTTAATTCAGCGTAAACTGAAACTTGGCTACAACCGTGCCGGAAGGGTAATGGACCAATTAGAAGAGTTTGGCATTGTAGGACCCTCTATGGGAAGCAAAGCCCGTGAAGTGAAAGTAAAAACCAACGAAGAATTGATGCATATCTTTCAGCGTATGGGGCTGTTTTAAATCGCCATTTTTTACTAAAATTCAAATAAAAATCGTTTCTTTGCAAATTCATATATAAAAATATGCATTAAAGACAATTGACGAAATATGACAAAAAAGATTGATAGATTTGATGATAAAGATTTTTCGCAAGGCGAAAATTTAGAACAATATTTAGATTTAGATATTCGGGTACCCATTACAGAGGAAGCAAAAAAGATTTCAGCAAATACATTTCATACACGTGGGCTTACTTCACCTCCCGAAATTAATGAATCGCATTGCAAAAATTATTGTTTAAGTTGTTGTAAGTTAGCTTCAAACGATTGGATAGCGCCATTAAAAATAGCCTCCTCGTATAAAGAGTTTCCTATTTGTGAAATACGGTTTAAAAATAGTCATAAAGATTATTTTTTACTTCCCGAAGAAGGGAACTTTAATGTAGGAGACATAGTGGCTGTAGAAGCGCAATCAGGACACGATATCGGCATCATTTCCATGCTGGGACTAAGTGTAAAAAAGCAGATGAATAAAAAGCGCATCAAACAGGAAAGTGTTACCAAAAAAATGTATCGCTATGCACGCGTAGCCGACATTGATAAATGGATTTCTACAGTAGATATGGAAAATACCACCATGCTTTCTTCCCGCTACATTGCATGGGACTTAAATTTAAATATGAAAGTAAATGATGTAGAATATCAAGGAGACGGTACAAAGGCTATTTTTTATTACTCGGCTGAAGACCGTGTAGATTTTCGCGAGCTAATTAAGATTTTAGCAGAGCAATTTAAGATTCGTATCGAAATGCGCCAAATTGGGGTACGCCAAGAAGCAGCTCGTTTAGGCGGATTAGGTACTTGTGGAAGGGAACTCTGCTGCGCTTCGTGGCTCAATAATTTTCAATCCGTTTCCACAATAACAGCCCGCACACAGCAACTTTCTTTAAACCCTCAAAAATTGGCAGGCATGTGCGGAAAACTTAAATGTTGCCTCAATTTCGAACAAGAAACGTATCTCGAAGAGTTAAAAGCTTTTCCACAACCAAACGTGCATCTACTTACTAAAAAAGGAAAATGTTTTTATACAAAAATTGATATCATGAAAAAAGTGGTATGGTATCATTACGCTGACGACCACTCCACTATTTATGCTATTCCATTAGATAAAGTCAACCAAATTATCGAAATGAATAAAACCGGAAAACGCCCCGAAACTTTAGAAGAATTTGCGGTAGTAAACCAAAAGAAAATTGATGAAGGAGGAAATTATAGTTTGGATGAATTAAAAAATATCGAAGATAAATAGAGGAAAACTTAAAACTTTAAGGTTTAAAAAGTAAAAAAACTATATACCATTTTTTTGTCTTGGTGTAATTGTTCTATAAGTTTCTCTACGTTTTCAAATTGTATTTCGTCGCGAATTTTATGTAAAATTTGGAAAAAGATTTGTTGGTTGTATATTTCTTCGGTAAAGTCAAAAATATGAATTTCAATGGTGGTTTCCTGTAAATTGAGCGTGGGTCTTGTGCCTACATACAACATACCGTTATATGTAGTAGAAACATGACACGCAACGTCTCTACAAATATCAACTACAACAACATAAACCCCATTTTCAATATATAAATTATTGTCATTCAACTTAATATTAATCGTTGGAAATCCGAACTCCTTACCTCTACCAAGTCCATGAATGACTGTTCCAAAATATTTTTTATACATAAAAACAATATTTTTCAGTAAGCAAAAATATAATTTATTTGCTATGAACATGTTTAAGAAAACAATAAAAAAAAACGTCTCTAAACGTGATTTTACTATATACAAAGATTTTTAAAAATCAAGTATTGAAGTGATTTTTTTTTAACTTTTTTTTGTTCATTTTTGAGACATTAAAGAAAAGGCAAAAATAATTTGTTAATTGTTTCACTATAAAAAAATTATAATTAATCTATGGCGGTAGAGGTGTCAAAACTCACAAAAGATTTCCAAAAAGTTTGGTCTAATTGCTTGGAAATCATACGTGATAATGTGGATGAGCAAAGTTATCAAATTTGGTTTACACCTATCATACCGATAGGTATTGACAAAACAACACTGATACTACAACTTCCTTCTCACATGTTTTATGAGTGGTTAGAAGAACACTACATTAATTTGCTCAAAAAAGTAATCAAAAAAGAATTGGGAGACACCGGAAAATTACAATACCGCGTAGTAATGGAAAAGAAAAACACCCCTACCGATTCTCAAACCATTAATTTGCCTTCCAACCCGCGTCAGGCAATTTCTAATCCATCCATTAATGTTCCTATAGAATTATATAAAGCTGGAAATAAAGAGATTCCTACCCCCTTTGTGGTTCCGGGAATTAAAAAACACAAGATACCTTCTAATTTAGTAGAAACCTATAATTTTGACAATTACGTAGAAGGCGATTGCAATCGGTTGGCGCGTACTGCCGGTTGGGCGATAGCACAAAATCCGGGGGGTACCTCATTTAATCCGTTTTTTATCTACTCTGAAGTAGGGCTCGGAAAAACCCACTTGGCGCACGCTATAGGGCTACAAACCAAAATGAATTTTCCAAATAAAACCGTTTCTTATATCAATGCCGATACTTTTTACCAACAATATTTAGAAGCTTGCAAAACAGGTAATCGTAATGACTTTATTTTATACTACCAATCTATTGATGTACTTATTGTTGATGATGTTGAACATCTCGGCTCTGGAAACAAGGTATCTACGCAGGAAGCATTTTTTCATATATTTAATCATTTACATTTAAAAAAGAAACAAATTGTGATTACTTCCGATAAATCTCCCGTAGATATTACCGGCTTTGAAGCACGCTTACTCTCTCGTTTTAAATGGGGGCTAACCGTTGAATTGACGGTTCCTGATTTTGATACACGCATTAAGATTTTACATAAAAAATTGGAAAGCAATGGTATCACATTTCCCGATGAGGTAATTACCTATTTGGCACTGCGAATTACATCCAATACCCGCGAATTAGAAGGCGCTATGATAGCTATTTTAGCACAAGCTTCTCTAAACCACCGCCCTGTTACCGTTGAATTGGCAAAAGAGATGATTGATAAATATGTAAAAAGTACTGCAAAAGAGATTTCCATAGAATATATTCAAAAAATGGTGGGTGAATATTTTGGAGTGCCCGTTGAGAAAATTAATGCTAATAAAAGAGATAGAGAAGTTGTGCAACCACGACAAATTTGTATGTTTTTTGCCAAAAAATACACAAAACTACCACTTGCCACAATAGGTGCCCATTGCGGAGGCAGAGACCACGCTACTGTGCTTCACGCGTGCCGAACCATCTCAAATCTCTACGATACAGATAAAAAGATGAAAGTTTATGTTGATGAGATTGATAAAAAGATGAAGATTTAAAAAGCAGAAAGTCGAACTTATTAATTAAACGTAAAGTTAAATCCGGCGAAAAATGTCGTTCCGAATGCGTAATAGTATTTATCTTGGAATACATTAGGGTTGTAATTTTTATAATCAAAACGATAATTTTCCCAAGCGGTGGCTATCAGTTTTTTATTATTGGTAATGTTGGTTACATTAATGTTAAATCCTACGGTGTAACGTTTTATACGCCAACTTTTGCTTACGGAAACATCTAACGTAAACTGTCCTTTCAAACGGGTTTGGTCAACAATTTTGTGATACATTTCAGGGTCTGTAATGTACGAGTGTACTGCCTCAGATGTTCTTCTATCGGGGTTTATTTGGCAAAAGATTCTGTCGAAATAATTGGCATTGATGTTTACCCACCAGTAGTTATGATTAAATTTAAGTCCTAATGTTGCTGCCACTTGCGGCGAACCTGCTACAAAATAGTTTTTCCAATACACCACTTGTTTTTGGTCAACTTGTCCAAATTCTGTAATATCGGTTCCATTTTCGTAGTTTGTATAAACTACTGGGTTATTACTGTAGCGATAATCTCCAAAATTTCCGGCAAGTATAAGCCAAAACATGGAACTGAGCTTTATTTCAGCACCTAACTCAGCACCCAAATGACGTTGGCTCATACCTGCGAGCACGTCGTTTACCATTGTATTGTGGTCACCGGAATAAAAACTGATTACTTTGGTGGCATCAAAGAATTGTGTAAAAAACAAGGAGGCACGCATTTTCATGAAAGGATATTTCATGATGTATGATATATCAACGCCGGCAATTTTTTCGGTTTTCAAATTATTAACAAAGGAGTTTCTAATACGTGGCGCTAAAAACGCATTAAGGATACTGGGGGCGGAACTTACAAACGCTCCATTTAATACCAGATAGTTACGACCATTAACTTTGTAAGTAATGCCTGCTTTAGCGCTTCCTTCAAAAAAGGCTTTTACTTCCGATTTCCCTTCCGAATTGTTTTGAAAACGTCCATTTTTCATAAAACCAACCCGCCACATTTCAGTAGCGCCAAGCTGTCCTCCTATATGAAAATCAATTTTCGAGTAGGTAAAATTTAACATTGCCCACGCTTTTTGACTATAAATGATAAAATTATAATCATATCCAAATATATCACCTTCATGCAGTGTATCATTCATTCTGTTTAAGTCGTTATATTCAACATATAACGAATCGGGTTGTGTGCCTTCGGAGAACTTATCCACATCCAACCAATAGGCGCCTCCCAGTAAATCATTAATAGTTTTATAATTATGTTGTTTTAATCCACGAATATCTACACCGGCAGAGAGTTTTATATTATTATTGAGATGCGTAACGAAATTGGAAGCTCCTCCCAATTCAAAATGGTCAATCACGCGGTTTTCTACCATATATTGCGCACGTTCTCCTGACACTTTATGCTTTTGATTTACATAATACATTGTATCCCAGTCTATTTGACGCATTTTAGCATTTGTAAGCCATTCATTTTTCCATGCTTCCGCCATTGCCGTATCTCCGCTATTAAGATAAAAACTGGGTAAGTATTTGTAATAATCTGGGCGAGGGTCAGGTACATCATGCCAATTTAATCCGGTGGTGTTATTTCTTCCAAAAGAGGTGGCTAATGTAGTTGTTATGGTATATTTATTGTGTTCAGGCGTAAAATAGTGTGTAAGGAGAATGGCAGGTTCAATAATTGTTCTCACACGTGCGTTGCGTTTTTTGCCTTCATACCAGCCCCAGTTAGCATTGTAGTAGTGAGAGTTTGCCAAATCAATGGCTTCCGGTACTGCGCCGGCTTGCATACCCCGTTCGGTTGGAGAAACAAACGCCGTTAAGTTCAAGGCATGTTCCCGATTAATTTTTTTTTCAACGCCCAAAAATGCGCCAAATCCGAGATAAGATGTTCCGGGAGCATAAGCAATAGCGTCTCCAAAACGCGCTGATGCAGAGCCTACAACCGACCAGCCTTTTATATTACCGGATGCTGCGGTAAACATAATTCTATTATTGTAAGTTCTGTTCGACAACGAATAGGATGCACGAATCTGTTTGCGATAGCCTGAAGCGCGAAGGTCGAAATTGGTAGCGCCGCCAATATTTCCAAAAGTAAAAGTAGCCGGATTCATGTCAATTACTCTTTCCGGCCAGCGCACCACGTGGTTTAAGCCCCCCCATTGTGAAAAGGAAGCACGACCGGTAACCATATTGTTCATCAAAAATCCATTAATACTAACATCCTGATATTGGCTGTCGTATCCGCGATTTCGGAAATTTGCAATACTAAAATTAAAAGCCGTATTTCCCTGATACACATCTTGTGCGGAATGAAGCAAACTGGGAATAAAATTAGTGCCACCTTCATCGTCCGACTGTCCTTCGCTAATACTGCTAAATGAAGAAGCAACATCTTCTTGCGTGTCAAATACGGAAATGGTATCTGATTTTGCTTTAGGCGGTGCTATATCTTTTTGAGAATAAGCATACCCAAATAAAAATAAAGAAAAAGCAAAAAAGAAAACGACTTGTTTCATAAATAGAAATTACGTTAATAAAAAATAGGGTGCAAATATATTATTAAAAAGGCATCAATATAAAAAAAGTAAAAAAATCACAAGCTATTATTGCAAAATTTTATTACCAATCTTTTTCTTGCTTTGATTTTCCGTTCTTCTTCATCTCTTCTTCTGATACCTTCTTTTGGGTTTGTCGCTCGTTTTGTTGCAAAGCGTCTAATTGACGTTTATCTTGTTGTTGCTGTTGTTTTTGTTGTTGCTGGTCTTGCTTTTGTTCCTCTTTATTGTTTTGTTTTTGTTGCTTTTGTTGCTGGTCTTGCTTCTCTTTATCGTCTTTATTGTCTTGATTTTGTTGTTGTTCTTGTTGCTGCTGTTGTTGTTGTATCATTTTTTTGCGTGCATATTCTAAATTGTATTTGGTTTCTTTATCATTAGGATATAATTTCAATGCATTTTTGTAGGCATCGATACTCTCTTTGTATTTTTCCTGTTTTAACAATGAATTACCATAATTGTGATATGCTTTTGCCCGGAGCGATTTATCGTTTTCCTTTTGTTCTGCCACATATTTATAAGAATTAGCGGCATCTTCATATTTTTCTTGACGATATAAAGTATTGGCTAAATTATAATTAGCTTTTGAAAAATTTTTAGTAGTTGCCGTTCCTTTTCTATAAGCGATTTCAGCATCCTGATACAGTTTGGCAGATTCTTTAAACTTTTCGTTTGCCAATCTTGTATTCACTTCACCTCCTTTTTCAATGAGTTGTATAGCTTCCATGCGTATTTTTTCCGCCTGCTGATAGGTAGTATTACCTTTTCGAACAGCCGCCAACTCTTCAATAGTTTGAGCATTCAAAAAAATGAAAGGGAAAAATGAAAAAAACAAGAAAAAAATTCGGTTCATCTTTTTTAAAGTTTAAGGTTTATAACAACAAAAATAATGTTTATATCGAATTTTATGCGATTTTATTATATTTTGGCTGTTTAGGGACATTCAGTAAATAAAAAAATCCGACATCCAACCCACGATTGGTTTCACAGAGTTTGATATTTATCCCCCCCGCCTGCGCTAAGCCGTCACCACGATTCAACATTTTTTAATATCGTTTCTATTCTCTCTAACGTAGTGGCTTTCATTAATTCCAAACGCACTTTTTTAAAATCTTGCACGCCTTTAAAATAGCCGGCGTAGTGCCTCCGAATTTCAAGACACGCTTTTTTTTCTCCTGCTCTTGAAGTCGCTTTATTTTTTAAGTGTTCTAATAAGACACTAATTCTTTCATTTATTGTAGGAAAAACAAAAGGGATGGCATTACATGCACATTTAATTTCTTTAAAAATCCAAGGGTTTCCAATAGCGGCACGTCCAATCATGAGCGCATCAACGCCATATCTTTGTTTAAATAAAACCGCTTTTTCACCAGTCGTAATGTCGCCGTTCCCAATTACCGGAATCTTCATACGTGGATTGTTTTTTACTTCTCCAATCAGTGTCCAGTCTGCCACGCCTGAATAGAGTTGCGACCGCGTTCTTCCATGAATGGTGATGGCTTGAATTCCAATATCTTGTAATTGTTCTGCTACAGAAACAATCGGTCTGTCGTTCATATCCCAGCCCAAACGCGTTTTCACAGAAACGGGAAGTTTTACGGCATTGACTACCGCTTTTGTGCAAGCTGCCATTTTCGGAATATCTCTTAAAATGGCTGCACCGGCGCCTTTTGTCACCACTTTTTTCACTGGACACCCCCAGTTTATATCTATAAAATCGGGGCATTGTTCTTCGGCAACCTGTGCGGCTTTTACTAACGAACTTTCATCATGTCCAAAGATTTGGATTCCAAAAGGTCGTTCCGTTTCATCAAAAACCATTTTATCGAAACTTTTCTGCACATCACGAATAAGTGCTTCGGAAGAGACAAACTCCGAAACCAATACATCGGCACCCATAGCTTTACAAATACGCCGAAAGGCAGCATCGGTAATCTCTTCCATCGGCGCTAAAAAAAGGGCATTAGAATTGGTTTCTAAGTAGTTTACAAAGAAATTCATGGCAAATTTATCTTCTCTACTCGTTTTTCATGACGCCCACTCTCGAAAGGTGTTTCAAAAAAAGCAGTAATAATTTCAACAGCTTCAATTTGCGAGATAAAGCGTGCCGGAAGCACCAAAATATTGGCATCATTATGCGCACGCGCCAAGCGAGCCACTTCGCTGTTCCAACACAATGCCGCCCTTACATTGGGATGCTTGTTTGCTGACATTTGCATGCCATTTCCGGAGCCACAAAGCAATACGCCTTTTTCAGCAGGATGTTTTGAAATACAGGCTGCCACCGGATGTGCAAAATCGGGATAATCTACGCTACTAAGGTTATAACAACCTTGGTCATTCCAATTCATACTTTTAAGATTGGATATGATAAATTGCTTCAAGTCAAAGCCGGCGTGGTCGGATGCGATGGAGATATTCATTAAAATTTGAAATTAAAGCGCATTGATTATAAATATCGGCGACAAATATATAATAAATATGATGCTAACAGGGCAAAATCATTAAAATTCCCTATTAGCAGTTTATCAGTCCAATAGGAAAATAAAAAAGCTGCTTTTTCCCAATCAGAGAAAAGTTAAAAAAAAGGTTTTCAGAAAAATGTTTGGTACTATTTTTTTCATATTTTTTGCTCCCAATTAAGATTTCATAAAAATCATTTTATGAATGTGTTCGCTCAAAAAAATCGCCACTATTTTGTACGTCGGACAGTAAAACCCCTCACGGGCTGTTTTTCTGTCGTGTACGGGCTTTTGGAGATGCCTTTGGTAGGCGAAGGCGGCTCGCCTATCGTAAAACCCACATTTACATTACAGCCATTTTTCTTTTACATTCCGTTTTTGCGGATGTGTTTTTTATTGATTGGCAAAGGGAGTGCAATATGACACGGATTTTCTACAACAAGCGATTATCCACAGCGCTTAATAATATGTGGATATTTGAAAAAACGCAATTTCGAGAACGTTAAGCCGGTGCGGTGCGTGTTCCACCCGCATTGGCTACGACCAAGGCGCCCGAGCAGGGAAGT